>ENA-UOWE01000214-UOWE01000214.1-activated-sludge-metagenome-genome-assembly--contig:-NODE-214-length-87095-cov-7.565694_pt1 | contig 87095 bp, 82 predicted proteins | sample MGYA00249841_ERZ761562 | MGnify/ENA primary metagenome ERZ761562 (study PRJEB28883, sample SAMN05720200) | activated sludge metagenome | isolation source: Anaerobic digester | place: Japan... | reverse complement strand
TTATTTTTACTGAATTCGATGTGATAATAAAATGAAACGAGCATGATTCGTTAAACACAAACAAGGATGATAATTCATCATGCGAGTTCCATCCGACCTTATTAAAAAATTATTTACGGATGAAAAAAACCGTTTTTAGTTTCCTTGTTCTGGCCATTTCTTTTACTAATGGCTTTTCGCAGTTATTTTCTGCTTGCGAAAACGTTTCGGCATTTGACAAATCTCGGAAGCCAGATATTGGCATAGTTATTAGTTCGGGCGATGCCGAAACGGTTTGGAATGCTTTGCGCCTTGGCATTGCAGCCGAGTCAAAAGGCGATTCGGTGGTGGTTTTCGTTATTAGCAAGGCTGTAGATGTATTTATGAAAGATACTTCCAAGTATGATATTCCTAAAACCAGCCTCGAATTTTTGAAAATGGGGGGAGATATTTACACTTGCGCTACATGTGCTGCCATGCGCCATACTGAGAATGTGCAAATGTGTACCATTACTTCCATATACGATTTGTACGAAATAGTAAAAAGGAGCAAAAAGCTTGTTACATTTTAAATAACTCTCAAACTTTATTTATGGAAACTACATGCAAAAATTTTGAAAAATGCCCTATTTATACGGGTGTTTTAGAAGGAAAAGATGCTACAGCAAGCAATTATCGCAAGCAATATTGCGATGCAGGCGAAGATGGATGGATGAAATGTAAAAGATACCTGGTAAAAGAAAAAGCCGGTAAGTGCCCTCCTGATTTGTTGCCCAATTCATTTAAAACTGTAGATGAAATAATTGCTGCGATGGCATAGTATTTACATTTGTAAAGACTGCAATTGGCAAGGCCCTAAAGAAGAATTGAGCTGGGAAAAAACTGAAACATGCATGGGTAATGACCTTTTTGAGGTTTTTCCTGTATGTGGCAGCATGAATATTCATCAAGTTTTCAATTGATGAATATTCATGTATTTATTATTTCACCACAATAAGTCTTCTGTTGACCGCAAACGTTCCAAAATAGCCCACAGCTTCGCCTGAAATGTTGGTTAACGGGTTGGCCTGTGGTGCAGAAGCAGAGGCCATTGGGCCTTTTTTGCTTTTCAGGATATTGTTAGCAGTTTTGTAATAATCGTAATTTTCTTTGTTGACATGATAAAACTCAACAATGGCAGTATCTCCAAAGCTGAATGTTGGCTTTTGTACTGGAAATTCAACATGTTGACCGTCGGTAACCTCGTCGCTGTATATCTGGTAGCTGGAAGACAAGGTGTCCAGATTTGGAATAATTGGTTCTACACGATAATAATCTTCGCTTCCTTTAGGGTCAGTAAAATAACACTTGAGATAATATTTATTTTTGTTTTCCTTGTTACCGGGGCTTGTGGCTGTTATTTTCTGAGATGCAACCGAGTCGAGGGCTACAGGATAGGGCAGGAATGATGATGCTTCGTATTTTTTACCATCAGCTTCAATGGATAGATGATAAGTTCTACCACTAACACCTTGTAAATTATTGGTTTGGTAAACCCCGGCTTTGATTTCCGTTAGTTGTTCTGAGTTTCCGGCATCATCGCTTATAACCACCACAGCATTACTTACTGCCGGGAATGAATCGTTGGAACTAAAGAAGCTTTCTGACTTAGTAAGGGTCACGTAATATGGCCCGGGCTGGTCGGTGATGATGGCTGTTACCGAAAGCTTTGGAGAAGCCGTGTTCAGGTCGATATTGATAATTTCCTCACAGGCAGAAAATGCTGCAATAACCGGAATAGCTAAAGCTAATTTGTATATAGTGTTCATTTTCATAGTTTCAGAATTTGAAGGTATATGTAACTGAAGGAATAATAGGGAAAAGCGAAAGTTTAACTGCTTCGGTTTGGTCAGGATTGGTTTCGCTTTGGCGGAATGAGATGGAGTAAGCGTTTAGCCTGTTATACACGTTATATATGGAAAAGTTAAATGACGACTCAAATTTGGCAGTCTTTTTGTGAATCCATGTTGCTGCAACATCCATACGGTGGTAATCGGGCATACGATAGCCATTTCGCTCGGTGTAGTAATATACAATGCGGTTATCAGCCATATACTTTCCACTGGGAAAGGTAACGGCATTTCCTGTATAATAAATCCACGTTGCCGAAAGTGACCAGCGTGGGTTTAACTGGTAAATACCAACAACAGAAACTTCGTGTCGTCTGTCCTGCTTGGCAGCAAATGTTTTGCCAGCATCGATGTCTGCAAAAGTCCTGTCAGTATAAGACATTGTGTAGCTGATCCAACCATTGAACTTGCCATAGCGCTTTTTTGCAAATAGCTCAATGCCATACGATTTGCCTTTTCCGAAAACCAGGTCAGCTTCGGCGGTTTTGTTTAGTACAAACTGAGCCCCGTTTTTGTATTCTATCTGGTTTTGCATGGTTTTGTAATACACTTCTACCGATGTTTCGAAAAGGTTGTCGGCAAAGTTCTTGAAATACCCAATGGCGTATTGATCGCCGATCTGTGGCTTTACGATGTTACTGCTCGGAATCCATAAATCAGTGGATTGATAAGAGGTAGCATTTGATAACAGATGCAAATATTGCTGTGTCCGGGCATACGAAGCTTTTATCGAGCTGCTTTCGTTAAGCATAAAGCTGGCGCTTAGCCTCGGTTCTATTCCCCAATACGTTTTGATATTTTCATTATTTTTGTAAACGGTAGTATCTGTAATGGTTCCATCTTCATCAAATCCGTAGATGGTGGTCGGGCCAAGCTGGTTAAAGTTTGAAATACGCAAACCTGCTGTTATTTTTAATTTTTCCGAAACGGCCCATTCATCACTCAGGTATGCAGCGTTTTCTAAAGCATATCGCTTTGGAATGTCAGAGCTTACAAGCGATGTTGTAGCATTGCCGGTTACACTGCCCGGAATAAATGAATGATAAATGGCATTATACCCAAATTTCACAGTGTGTTGGGAGTTCATGTAGTATTGCCAGTCTTGTTTGAAGTTATAATCGCGTATAGAGGATTCAACATTTACCTGTGTGCTGTCGCTGCCAAGCTGCATGTTGTAAGTAAAATCGCTGTATATAAGAGAAGTGTTGAGGAAAAGCTTGTTGGAAAAAATGTGGTTCCAACGCAACGTGCCTGTGGTATTGCCCCACATCGACTGGAACGAGTTACTGAAACGAAGCAGGTTGATGTCGTCACGACCAAAATAGCCTGAAAGGTAAAGCCTGTCCTTTTCTCCAAGGTGAAAGTTCATTTTGGCGTTCAGGTCGTAAAAGTAAATGTTGGTATTTTTAAGCATCTCGTTGGAAGAGGCTTTTAGGAATATATCGGCATAAGTGCGGCGTCCTGAAATCATAAATGAGCTTTTGTCTTTTTGTATAGGGCCTTCAACCGTAAGATGTGATGAGATAAGCCCCAATCCACCGTTTACATGATATTCTTTATTGTTTCCTTCGTTCATCTTGACATCCAGTACGGAAGAGAGACGACCGCCATATTCGGCAGGCATTCCGCCTTTGATAAGGTTCAAATCCTTGATGGCATCAGAATTGAATACCGAAAAGAAGCCCATCACGTGCGAAGGATTATATACCGGCGCTTCATCAAGCAAAATCAGGTTCTGGTCTGAGCTCCCGCCACGTACATAAAAGCCGGAGTTCCCTTCGCCTGCTGATTTTACGCCCGGCAGCAACTGTATGGTTTTCAGCACATCCTTTTCGCCAAACAGCACCGGGATATTTTTTACTTCGTTGATGTTTAGCTTGTTCATGCCCATTTGCGTTGACGTAATATTACGGTCTTGTTTTTCAGCAGTTACCACCACTTCATTTAACGAGATAACGCTTTCGCCCAGTTCAAAATTGACTTTCATGTTTTGTTTCAGGTCTATTGTTTGCTGGCTTTTTTCGTATCCTGTATATTGCGATACCAGGTTGTATTTGCCTTCGGGTAGGGTGATAGAATAAAAACCATAGGCATTGGTTACTACTCCTTTGGTTGGCATCTCCGAAGGATATACAGTTGCACCAATTAAAGTTTCACCTGTTTTAGAATCCTTTATTTCTCCGCTGATGGTGAATTTTGCTTGCGAAAACACTGACATAACGGATGTTATCCAAAGGATGAATGTCAGGGCTGCTATTTTGCTTATTTTCGGCATAAATCAGATATTTTTTTGTTATGAAAATTTTTTACCACCCCGAGGGTGTGTAAAAAGTCAAATTTGTTCATTTTTCGACTCCGCTCAAAATGACAAATTGCTGATTATCAATTGTCAGGCTGAGCGAAGTCGAAGCCTTTTCAGACTTTTTACACAGCCTCATACTGCTCAAACTTGAGATATTCAATTCCTCCCCTTTACAAATGGAGGATAGGAGTGGTTTACAAGCTAATTCAGGTCAATCAATTATTGCAACTCCCGTCACCATTGCCATTCCTCATCTTTCCCTTGCCTTTTCCATGACCTTTGCCATTGCCCTGCATCATATAGTTTTTGCCCTTTTCTATTGAAGAATTGACAATCTGGTCATAAGCGCTTTGCGAGATATAGGTTGGAACATAGGTAATACCTAAAGTTACTAATTGTTTATTAAATGCGCGCAAATGGTTCCGTGAGCCTCGTTCCAGATTTTCCATAACCATGGTAATGTTGGCATTAGAGGTGGTAGCGATAACGTTTTGCAAATCGTTGATATCCATTTCTTCTATCAAAGCGCCGGTTTTATAAGCATCTTCAATAGTTGTTGAGCCTGCTGATACCAGGTTGTTGTACAATGCCTGAACTTCTGCATTGGTAAACACTCCTACCTCGCCAATCAAAGTGTCTGAGGAACCATAATAGGCCAATAACAAGTTGATAGCCGAAAGATGGTTGTTTTCTGCATTGGTAATGCGTGAGAATACCGGACTTGCCCATTTTTGGTATAATGCTGCATAAACATCACGTGCAAGCTTTTCTTCGTCTTTTATTTTCACAAGAGAGGCGAGCTCAGTCTCAGTCAAAGCAGCTGTTTCGACAAAGGCTTGCTGCATGTTGGAGTGCATAACGGAGGTTGTTCCGTCGCCTGCTACATCTATGATGCTTGCATAACGCATATTTTCTGAGTTTGACAAATCTTTTTCGCATGAACTCATGGTCATTGCTGCTATAGCTATAAAGCTACCTGTTACTATTTTACTGAATGTTGTTTTCATGATGATAAAATTTTGATGTTTTTACTTTTGACAAGACACTATTTACCCTGTTCAATTGTCCTGACTTTTCAGAACAATTGAAAATAATTTTTTTAATAAATTGATAATGAATTAATTATACTAAAGGTATGTGCAAGGTGCCCGATTTACTTTTTATTCCGGGCTTCGTAATTGTCGCAAATGCCGTTTTTGTTGTTGTCCACAAAGTTCTTGCCTTTGCTATTACCTTTTCCTTTGCCATTACCTTTTCCTTTGCCAACAGAAGTTGTGTCGGCCCTGTTTTCGTAGTTGTCGCAAATGCCATTTTTATTGGCATCTACGTAGCCTGTGCCTTTGGAATCCTTATTGTACTTTGCTTTTGCGCAACAATTTCCCTGGGCGTTTGCCAATGAAATGGCTGCAAATAATGCTATTCCTGATAAAATAAGTTTTGTTTTCATTTCTTTCTTTTTTTAAATCTAACCATTAATTGTATGAACTTTCTGAAATCACTGTGATTTGCACTGCCCTTGTTCCATGCCTTTTTTCATACCTTTCATTGGCCCGTGTCCGGGAAGTGCCATAGGCGACTCGTTGATAAAGATATCCTGGAACAACTGGTTGAGCTTCTCCTTTTGCTCATTATTACAGATGGTTTTGATGTCAAGACAATATTGGAACATCAGCTTTTTCAACTGCTTGTGCATTTCGCCAATAGAATCGGACAACGCATTAAGCTTGGCAGTGTCGCTGTTAGGCGCAGCAATCTCTTGCAAAAAAGCTTTTCGTACATCAGCCAGTTGTAGCGTGATTTCTCTTGCCTGCATTCGGAACGGACGGTTAAACTCGCGAAATTTGTCCATCTGTTCACTGTTAAACCCAAGCTGTTCTTTAAAATAGCGGCCACTGTATTTTTCGGCAACAGCTTCGAGTTTTGGTGTTTTTACATCATTAGGAATGATAGTTTCTGCCTTATGTTGATGATACATGATGGTAACAAATGTAGATATATTCATTATTGCCAGTACTACAATTGCCCAAACCATTGTGGTATGTTTGTTTTCAGCTTTCATCACTCTTGTATTATTCGGTTACAAACACATTTAACGATTCCATACTTGCATCATCCATATATGTCAGTTCTGCAGGGATAACATTACTTTGTTTAGCAGGTTTATAAAGCTGTCCCATGGTGATACCTATAAATACTGCTATTACAATAGAAATACTGATTAAAACCGGCTTCAGTATGCCCTGACGAACACGTTTTTGGCTGCTTTCAAGAGCTTCGATACCTGCCATGATGCGGGTTGAAAGAAATGGATTGTGTTGCGCGCTTTTTTCCTCGTCCATTACCTTTTCAGCCGCTATCAGTGCATGGTAGTATAAAGTACAATCATGGCAATTATGCAGGTGATGCTCAACCTGAGCCCGGATACCGTCGGGCAACCTGCCTTCGCGGTAAGCTTCTAATTCTCGTTTGCATAAATCACAGTTCATTTTAATTGATTTTTATGGTTAGAAACAAAACTTCATTTTTTCCTACGGTCATTTTTTATTTTTTTTCAAATGGGCAAATAATTTTTCCCTGAGATTCGTTTTTGCCCGTTGTATAAGGGATTCAACAGCTCCTTCTGTGGTATTCATGATTTCGGCAATTTCTTTTTGCGATAGTTCATCATATTTGCTTAAAACAATAGCTGTGCGTTGGTTTTCAGGCAGGCTGTCCAGCGCTTTTTGCACCCACAGGCGATGTTCTTCTTTAACCAGCATATCCTCGGGGTTTTCTGATTCGTGAAAAACAACAGATGGCTCATAGTTTTTGCCACTTCCTAAAAGTGTATCCAGCTTTTGGAACAGAAAGTTTTTTGAATTTGCTCGTACTTTGTTTAACGAAGCATTAACAGCTATGCGGTATATCCAGGTTGAGAAAGCTGAATCGCCTTTAAATGAGTCAATAGATTGATATGCTTTAATGAAAACCTCCTGAGTAAGGTCTTCAGCGTCATGTTGGTTGTGCAAAAAGCCTAGGCATGTGCGATAAACCATAGACTGATAGCGCTCAACAAGAATACGATAAGAATCTCGTTTGCCTTCAAGTATTTTCTGAATTACTTCACTATCAATCATTCCAATAAAACTATTTTCTACGTAAAAATATTAAATAACCTAATAATGTGTAAAATAAATTAACAATGAATGAACTATTTAAGTTTAGTACTGGTTGTTTAATTTTTATTCAATTAACTTTAATAAAAAAGATACTACCATGATAAAAAAGGGATTCATTACATTTTGTTTAGTAACATTACCATTTGTTACTTTATCTTCTCAGGATACGACTGCTATTAGCTGGGATGGATTTTTTGAATCAGCTGCATTTGCCCAACCTTTTGTATCAGAAATGCATAGCAATGTTTCAAAAGCTGAATTAGGCTATAACAAAAGTTATTCAGAATTTGATTTACTTGAAGAAGGTAGTAAATTCAATAGGCCCATGGTTGAATTGCATGCAGGATTTGATATTCCATTATTCGCAAACTTTTCTAGAGATATTGACAATAAAAACAAGTGGGGTTTTGCCGCTTCAGTACCCGTTAGCGTTCATGTGCTTGAAGATATGTGGGGCTCAGAAACGGCTCCTGTAATTAATACTGATTATCGTTTTGGATCATTCAAATTAAGGTTAATACGATATTTCCCAAACAATAGGTTTATCAAAAATATATCTTTTTCCTGGCTTCCAATTTTTCACGAGTGCACACATCTAGGTGATGAAATAACAATATATCGTAAAGACGAAAATTTTCCAATTACGCGTATTAATGTATCTTACGAATACACAGAATTTCAAGCAACCATTAATGACCCGGACAGGATTAGGGAGAACTGTCACTCTTTAAGGTTAGGTTTTTCATACCGAATTAGCAATAGAGGTCTTGGGTGGTTCAGTGTACGTAAAGATGCCGAATTAACTACCGATTTGGATATTCCAGCAAGTAAATATCGGGGTGAATATTATTTAGAATACCAATTTCAAAGAACCCAAGGCTTTCTTGCCAGTAAACGTTTTGTCAATGTTTTATCATTTGAAGTTCGCTATAGATTGAGATATGGTTACCCATTGTTTAAAAAAGTAGATGAAGGGAAATGGGAAACTACTGAAGTAAAAGAAGGAATGCTATTTAACTTTAATCTTTATTGGGGATATAAATTTTATCCAAAAACAAATTTCAATCACGCAGTTGGATTTTACTTTCATGGCTACCGAGGACTTAATCCTTATGGCCAGCTAAGAAACTATCCTGGATATCCATTTTTTGGAATTTCTCTTATATATGAATTATAAGCTATAATAGGTGAACTCTTGTAAAAACAAGATTATTAGCTGGTCAGTATTTTTTCAATAGAGCTTCTTTCTTTGTCTGTTAAAGAGCCCATTTCAACTAATGCGTGTTCTATCTTTGATTTGAAGTTCCAACAGGTCATCTGGCGCAACGAAAGCCTGCGGCCAAATTCGTAGGACGAGATGTCTTCTTTCCCTTTACATACATTGTATGCAATGTAAAAAGCTTTGCTGATAGGAAATTTGACACCATGAAATATTGTGCCGTTGGTGGCAGTCTCTTTTGTTTTGCATTTGGTGCAACGTCTCGAGAAGGGCTCTTTGCCCGGGCAGGAGTTGGTGTTGCCGCATTTTTTGCATACGAAACCATTGGCCCACTTGAGATTAGCCAAAAATTCAAGACATTTTTCATCATTGTGGAACATCTCTTCAAGCTGTTCAGGACTAAGGCTATCATCAAAAACTTTGCTCATAATCAATACATTGAGGGTACAAAGGTAAAAATTTTTTTGGTGATATTAAAAAGATTTAGGTGATATTATTGTGATTTATTTTTTTATTTGTTTTATCTTTGCAGAGTAAATTTTAAAAACAGGTAAAGATGGAAAATAATTGTGAAGTAAAGCCCAGGCCAAAGACCATAAAAGAGTTTTTTTCTTCCTGGTATTTCTGGAAACCTTTTATTGCAACTGTTATTGGTATGATTGCAGGCTTTCTGTACTATTATTATATAGGTTGTTCTTCTGGTAGTTGCCCGATAACAAGCAGTCCATATATGAGTATCATTTTTGGAGGGTTTATGGGTTTTTTTATCGTGAGCAGCCCATGTAGCAGAGGTAAATGTTGAGGATTTAAAAATTAAAAATTAAAAATTACGAATAAGCTCTAACAACCAATAACTATCAACTTTTATGTCATTAATAGAAATAAATAAAAGATACAGCGAGCTGGCAAAGTCCGATTGTTGCTTGTCATGCGGAGGTGCTATCAACTACTCAGAGGTAAAAGCCGGAGAAGTATGTGTTGACTTGGGAAGCGGACGAGGTACTGACGTAATACGCCTTGCCGAAAGCGTTGGCGAAAACGGCTTTGTTTACGGTATTGATATTTCTGATGGTATGATTGAAAAAGCCATAGATACTGCAAAAAGATTGAACGTTACCAACGTTAAGTTTGTCCGCAGCGAATTGGAAAAGATTGCGCTTGACGATGCTGTTGCAGACCTTGTTATATCTAATTGCACCATCAACCATGCTTCGGATAAGCAGATGGTATGGAACGAAATATACCGGATATTGAAAAAAGGCGGCCGTTTTGTGGTAAGCGATATATATTCTACAAGCCCCGTACCCGATGAATATAGAAATGACCCTGTTGCTGTCTCAGAATGCTGGGCAGGCTCTGTTACTCGTGACGAATATCTTAGTCAGCTTGAGAATGCAGGCTTTTCATCAGTAAATATTATTGAAGAATCCGCCCCTTATGACAAAGGTAAAATTAAAGTGGTTAGCTGGACCATTGCAGCCCAAAAACCAGCTAAATGTGGTTGTAAAAAGTAAAAATATTTTTAAATTTAATAACATGAGAAAGATTATAACATTATCGGTACTTGCATTTGCTTTTTTACTTGGCAATTGTAGCGCAGGAAGTCCTGAAGGCAAAGCCAAATTTGGAGAAGTAATTGTCTTGACAAACGAAACCTTTAAACAAAAGGTTTTTAACTACGAAGTAAATAAGCAATGGAAATATGAAGGCACTATGCCGGCTATCATTGACTTTTATGCTACATGGTGCGGCCCTTGTCGTCAGATTTCGCCACGTATTGAGGAAATAGCCAGGGAATATGCAGGAAAGATTGTTGTTTATAAGGTAGATGTGGATGTTGAAAGACAACTTGCTCAAAATCTGGGAATACAAAGCTTACCTACAATTTTGTTCATTCCGGCCAAAGGGCAGCCACAGGCTGCTATGGGGGCTTTGCCTAAAGAATCGTTAGTAAAAGCTATCAATGAAGTTCTTTTAGTTAAATAATTTTTTTAAACTGTTTATTATGACAAGTCTTATTAGAAAAAAAGAAGTGTTAACAAACGCGAAGGTAGCCCAGTGCTGCGCAAAAACATCTAAAAATGTTGCCGGCTGCCACGACTAATTGAATTTGGGCATCAGGACACTGCTAAAAGTAAGGCCTGGTGCCTTTTTTTTACCACCCCAACGAGGGTGTGTAAAAAGGTCAAATTTGTTCATTTTTTCGACTCCGCTCAAAATGACAAATTGCTGATTATCAATCGTCAGGCTGAGCGAAGTCGAAGCCTTTTCAGACTTTTTACACACCCTCAAATAGAGCACTAAATTTGAAGGTGCATGTTACTCCTTTTACAAAGTAATTTTATAGAATATGGCAAAAAATATTTTGAATTAACAATCAAAGTCCTATCTGCAGTTCTTCAAGGAGATAGGGGTTAGTTCAAATTAGCTGCCATTTTCTATATAATAGAAGGCTGTAAAAGGTCTTTAAAGTTTAATCGGATTGTTTTAATTAGTCATCTGTCATTAGTAATCTGTAATTCGTAATTAGATGGTTTTTTCTAAACACAACATATTTTCTAACATCAAGGATTCTGAGAATTTCTTTATTGTGAACCTCCTTTCGGGCAATGCCGATATTTTGTCGCCCGACGAAGCCTGCAAAATAGACGGGCTCAGGAATAGTAAAGAAATTGTTTCTGATGATTTTGTAAACGATATGGTTGCCAAAGGCTATTGGGTGGACGAGACAGAAGAAAATAAGCTGTATAAAAGCAAATATCTTGATTTTATTGACAATCGAGATAACGATGAAGTGCAGTTGTTCTTTGTCCCCAACTACAGCTGCAACTTTGCCTGTTCGTATTGTTATCAGGACGAATACGCCCCGGCTAAGAGCGAACTGACTAACGAAATTGTTGATGCCTTTTTTACGTATATTCAAAAAGAATTTGCCGGAAGGCGCAAATATATAACGGTATTTGGAGGAGAACCTTTGTTAAACTCTCCAAAACAAAAAGAAATAATTACATATTTAGTTGAACAGTCCAATAAAGTTGGGCTTGAGCTTTGCTTTGTTACCAATGGATATACTCTGGCCGAATATATTGATATTCTCAAAAAGGGCCGAATCCGCGAAATTCAGATTACGCTGGATGGTACGGCTGCTGTGCATAATGTAAGGCGCTTCCTCAAAGGTGGTGCTGGCACTTTTGATAAAATTGTAAATGGCATAGATGTTACTCTTGCCAATAAGCTGAATGTGAACTTGCGCATGGTCATTGACAAGGAGAATATCAATAACCTGCCTGAGCTTGCCCGCTTTGCCATTGATAAAGGTTGGACAAAAAATTCGTATTTCAAAACTCAGATTGGCCGCAACTACGAGTTGCACCATTGCCAATCTGCGCCTGACAAGCTGTTTACAAGGGTTTCGTTGTACGAATCGCTTTATTCACTAATTAAACAGCATCCTTATATTGTAGAGTTTTACAAACCTGCTTATTCTATCTCAAAGTTTCTGGCCGAAAATGGCAGCTTGCCTGCCCCATTGTTCGACTCATGCCCTGCATGTAAGACCGAATGGGCTTTTGATTATACCGGCCACATATACCCGTGTACTGCCACTGTCGGTAAGGCAGATGAGTCGTTAGGGACATTCTATCCCCAAACGGCTTTAAATACAAGCCTTATTAATGAATGGGAAAAACGTGACGTAACAACCATCAATGATTGTAAAGACTGCAGCCTGCAATTGGCCTGCGGGGGTGGTTGTGGTTCGGTGGCTAAAAATCAATCAGGGCAAATCTGCTCTACCGACTGCCGTCCGGTGAAGGAGCTTATCGAACTGGGCTTTGCATCATATTTTTAGCCATTTCTTAAAAAGTGTTATTATTGCGATTTATTTTGGTGATATTATAGCGATTTATTCAATCATTTTTCGTATCTTTGTTTCATAATTTAAAATTAATTAATTATGGAAACAATGGTAAAAGATGTGGTTTACTTAACCACCCAGGAATTTAAAGAAAAAGTATTTAATTACGAGGTAAACAAAGAGTGGAAATACGTTGGCGAATTGCCTGCAATTATTGATTTTTATGCCGACTGGTGTGGCCCATGTAAGATGGTAGCCCCAATTCTTCAGGATATTGCTAAGGATTATGCCGGAAAGCTTATTGTTTACAAGGTTGATACTGAGAGCGAACAGGAATTAGCTTCAGTTTTTGGCATCTCAAGTATTCCAACCCTTCTCTTTGTGCCTAAAGAAGGACAACCTCAGGCTGCTATGGGCGCTCTTCCCCGTCAAACATTTGATCAGGCCATCAACGAAATTTTGCTGAAAAATTAATTTGATTCCTTAGATAAAACAGTATTGTTTTAGTAACTTTATGATAATCAGTAAAGTTCTTTAAAATGTATTGTTTTAATTAATAATTAATGCTATGAAAGAAATAAATGCATCTGAATTTGAAACTGAAGTCCTTCAGGGAGGCAAAGTAGTACTTGACTTTTATTCTACTGAATGCCCGCCATGTGAAGCGCTTGCCCCAAAATTTGAAAATTTATCCCGGCTTTACGGCAATGATATTAAGTTTTTTAAAATATTTCGTCAACAAAACCGCGAATTAGCTGATAAACTCGGAGTTAAATCTTCGCCAACGCTATTGTTTTTTGATAATGGGAAAGAAGTGGCCGACAGGTTGTCTGGTGGTATTAAGCGCAGCGATATTATCTGCCACTTGGACAGCATGATCCCTGTCGAACGCGTTAAGGCTATTAAATCGCAGATAAAACCTGCCGTTACCGAGTTTGATGTAATTATCCTTGGGGCCGGCCCTGCCGGGTTGACTGCCGGTTTGTATTTATGCCAGGCCAAGATTAACACTGTAATGGTGGACATTGCATTGCCGGGCGGGCACGTATCTACAACGCACGAGGTGTCTAATTATCCTGGTTTTATTGAACCTCAGGCAGGCTATATGCTGTCGCACAACATGAGTGAGCAAACCAAGCTTTGTGGCTCCGTATATAAGGTTGCTGTAGATGTTACCAGGGTTGACCTTGAGAAAAAAGAGGTCGTCATTGATGAATACGAAACGCTGAAAGCCAAACGCATTATCATTGCCACCGGGACATCACCCAACCTGACTGGCGCCCCGGGTGAGATGGAACTGAAAGGCAAAGGAATTTCTTACTGTGCCACTTGTGATGCTAAATATTTTGTAGATAAAGAGGTAGTTGTGATAGGTGGTGGAAACTCTGCAGTTGAAGAATCGGACTTTATAGCCAAGTTTGCTTCTAAAATAACTATGGTTCACCAGTTTGATAAGCTCACTGCCAACAAAAAGGCGCAAGAAAAGCTTTTGGCAAACCCAAAAATCAAAGTGCTTTATGAACATGAGCCCCGCTCGTTTGTTAAAGAGGGAAACCAGGTTATATCTGAGATTGAAAACCTGAAAACAAAAGAGCGTATAAAGCTTGTCAGTGATGGAGTTTTCATTTTTATAGGCTTCAAACCCAATATTGACTTGTTTAAAGAAAAACTTGAACTTGACCAGTGGGGATATATCAAGACAGACGAAGATATGCGAACCAGTATTCCGGGCGTTTACGCGGTAGGTGACGTGATAAGTAAAAAATATCGCCAGATTACTACTGCTGTGGCTGATGGGACTATTGCAGCTATCTCTATTGCTAAGGAATTGGATTGAGTTTAATAAACCTCCCCAACCTCCCGCCTGAGGCGGGACAAGCTCTTCGTAATGGAAGGAAAAGAGTAAAGTTTATTTTATAAAATAATTAAAAAATGCAAACAACATTAATTGTGCTTGGTGTAATGATTGGCGTTTTCGCTTATCTGGTTTTCGCAGCAAAGCGCAGGCTGAAAAACATCCCTATGGTAAAAGACCATGACAAAATATTGACGCTTACCGAAGCCAATTTTCAACAACAAACAAAAGGCAGAGTAGTGCTGGTTGACTTTTGGGCCAGTTGGTGCGCGCCTTGTCGTATGATGGCACCAATACTCAATGATGTAGCAGGCGAGTTAAGCGGCAACCAGCATGTAGGCAAGGTAAACATCGAGCAATACCAATCGCTTGCTCAGAAATTTAAAGTACGCAACATTCCTACGCTCATACTGCTAAAGAATGGCGTAGAAGTGAACCGTTTTGTTGGGGTCAAATCTAAAGATTTTCTGATAAAACAAATGAAACAGGTATGATTTGTTAAGAAGAAGTACTCATGATTGCTCAATTGCAACTTTGAGCCTGTTAAAAACATAATGAAATTTATTTGTGGGTAAATGTTATCATTTCATCATAATAAAATTTAATTTATAAGGAATAATAGCTTGTCCCGTCTTTAGCAGGAGAACACCCACAAGTAAATACTATCGTGTTTGCGTTTGACCAATCATGGGTGTTTCATTAAAATAAAAATGAAAAAATGAAAGCCAATTTTAATTCATTAATAAACGATACCCGGCCTGTTATTGTTGATTTTCATGCATTGTGGTGTGCCCCGTGTAAAGCTCAGTCGCCAATTCTTAAAGAAATTGCGACTGAACTTGGCGATAAAGTGCGTGTGATAAAAATTGATGTTGATCAGAACCCTGATATAGCAGGCCGGTATCATGTGCAGGGAGTTCCAACGCTTGCTATTTTTAAGGATGGCGAATTGAAGTATAAACAAGCAGGGGTACACTCAAAAAACCAGTTGATGAATATTTTGTTAAATATTAAATGATTGTATATGGCTTTAGTTGTTAATCCTCAGGCCTGTCCGCAAAACCATCGTTGTCCTATGTTAAGGGTTTGTCCTGTTGGGGCTATTACTCAGGATGGCTTTGGGCTGCCTGTAATTGATGAAGAAAAATGTATTGAGTGCGGAAAATGCGCCATGATATGCCCTATGAAGGCTGTAACTTCTAAAAATTAATAACAAAATGAACGAAATAACACTTTATTCAGCCTCTGATATTCAAACCATGCAACTGGCAGACCAATCGCGTTTGCCCGGCAAAAACAGGGTAGAGGAAATTCGCAATTTTGCCAAAAATGCTGGTTTCAAACGTATTGGCATTGCCAACTGTGTGGCAGTGCAGAAAGAAGCTAATATGCTAAAAGAGTCCTTATCAAAAGATTTTGAAGTATTTGCTGTGGATTGTAAATGTGGCAAAATCCCTGCTAGCGAGTTTTTGGGCGAAGAAGCTAAAGGCGTTTCATGCAATCCTGCTGGCCAGGCAGATTTTCTGGCCGAAAACAAAACCGAGCTAAATGTTGTTTTAGGCTTATGTTTGGGCCATGATATGATTTTTACTGCAAAATCAAAAGCGCCATCTACTACTTTAATTGTTAAAGACAGGGAGTTCAAGCATAACCCAATGGAAATTTTCAAATAAAACGATATGGATATTGCAAACTATTTCAAATATAACGAATTGCTTTCATCTGGCGCTCAGCCTTCAACAGCGCAGATTGAGGCTTTAAAAGCTGCAGGTTTTGAGGCAATTGTAAATATTTCACCTGTAAGTACCAGAAATGCTTTGAAAGATGAAGCCCAGGTGGTTGAAAAGCTGCAAATGGATTACGTACATTTTCCGGTAGATTGCTCCAATTTGCGCCCGTTTCATTATAATACTTTTAGCGGCATCATGGCTGGGCTGGATGGCAAAAAGGTGTTTGTACATTGTGGAGGAAACATTAAGTCTTCCAATCTTATACACATGTATCATGTGCTGGAAAAAGGGATAGACGAGGCTGAGTCGCTGAAAACCTTGAAACAAATACAAAATCCGGAAGAAAAATGGTTCTCGTATTTTAAAAGCTTTGGAATGCAAGGGATGCAGTAAATTAAAAATTACGATTTTACCATTAATAATTAACCATTAATTTTATTGACAATGAAAAAGAACATGGGTACTATTGACAAGGTAATCAGGATACTGGTTGCAGTCATAATTGCTATTTTATTCTTTACAAATATTATTTCAGGAGCATTGGGCATTGTGTTGCTGATACTTGCTGCAGTATTTGTTTTGACAAGCCTTATCAGTTTTTGTCCGTTGTATATCCCGTTTGGTATTGATACCTGTAAAAAGAAAGAATAAGAAAGCTGTCAGCAAAGGAATTGAAGATGGGAGTATTTCAAAATACTTTCATCTTCTTGTTTTTACTTTACTCAAAAATTTAACATCATGAAAATAAAAGCATTAATCGCAATAGTTACTCTGTTTATCAGCACTTTTGCAACATTGACAGCACAAAGCCCAATAGAGTCCAATTCAATGGAAGTAAGCACTATGCTTAAAAAAGATAAGAAGCTGGTTGTGTTGGATGTTCGCACTGCTGGTGAATTTCAGGCAGGTCACGTTAAAGGTGCAGTAAATATTGATGTTACACAGCAAGGTGCTCTTGAAAAGATTAATAAGCTTGACCGCAAAGCTAGGTACATTGTATATTGCCGTACAAGCAGGCGAAGTAAAATAGCCACAGATCACATGGTCCAGAACGGGTTCAAAACGGTGTACCAGATGATGGACGGCTTTAGTGGTTGGACGGCCAATAACCTTGAAGTGGTGAAGTAAGTTTTTTATAGGTCTTTATCTTATGTTAAACCATAGAAAATATTACTTTTATGGTATTATAATTTAAAGTTATGCTTGACTTCCGGCTGAATGTGTTTATCTGTGTGGCCCACAACTTAAGTTTTTCTAAAGCTGCCAATGAGTTGTATATTACTCAGCCTGCGGTTACCAAACATATTAAGGAATTGGAATCGGAATTTGAAGCAAAACTTTTTAATCGCCATGGCAATAAAATTGAGCTTACTAAGGCCGGAATCCTACTTCTTTCGTACAGCGAAAAAATACAATCGCTGCATAACGAAGTTAAGTTTGAATTGAGCCGGCTAAAAGGCAAGAGCAAAGGGGAGTTGCGTATAGGGGCTAGTACAACCATCTCGCAATATGTTATACCATCGGCATTGTCAAAGTTTCACGAGCGCTACCCCGATATAAATCTGTCCCTTGTCAATGGAAATACGCTGCAAATAGAAAAACGGTTGCTGAAAAATGATATTGACTTTGGTATAGTTGAAGGAAATCCTGGCAATACAGACATCCGCTATTATCCATTCCTTGATGACGAACTCATTGTATTTACTTCTTCACAAAATAAAAGCGCTCCACAGGTTGTCTCTGCTAAGGAGTTGGCTTCTTTGCCTTTGGTTTTGCGCGAAAGAGGTTCGGGGACACTGGAAATCATTGAAAATAGCCTTCAACAATACGGTGTAAACCTCAAAAGCCTGCAAGTATTAATGTATTTAGGTAGTACTGAGGCTATAAAGTCTTTTGTAAAGACAGGCTCTGGTGTGGGTATTGTTTCCCGCTTTGCTATTGAGCATGAACTGCTTTCTGGTATTTTTAGGCAAATAAATACCAGTAATATTAGGTTTCAACGTCAATTCTATTTTATTTCACCTCAGGGACCTGAACCCTCAGGGCTTACTAAGCTGTTTGTCAATTTCTTGCAAAATTATTATAACTTAAAGTTATAATTTATTACTTTTTGTGATTTGACTGTTGATTATCATTGTGTTACGTTTGCAAAGTAAAATTTAACACAATGAGGAATTCTTGGATTATTTATGTTACGGCTGTTGTTTTATGCTTATTCCCATTTGTTGATGCTCCAATAGCTTTATTTATGGGTATTATACTGGCACAAACTGTAAAACACCCTTTTTTGTTGACAAGTAAAAAGCTGACCCATATTTTGCTACAAGTTTCAGTTGTCGGGATGGGGTTCGGGATGAATACCTTTCAGGCTGCTGAGGCTGGAAAACAAGGCCTTGTATTTACCATTTTTTCTATTGCTACAACTATTGGCCTGGGGATATTTTTGGGCAAAAAGATGAAAGTAGAGCGCAAAACCTCGTACCTGATATCAACCGGAACTGCAGTTTGTGGAGGAAGCGCTATTGCTGCTGTTTCGGCTTTGGTTAAGTCGAACGAAAAGCAAGTTTCTACTGCTTTAGGCACAGTTTTTATTCTAAACTCATTGGCTTTGTTCATTTTTCCAATTATTGGGCATTGGCTGAACCTTTCGCAACACCAGTTTGGCGTTTGGGCTGCTATTGCTATCCACGACACCAGCTCTGTTGTTGGCGCAGCCAGTAATTACGGGCAAGAAGCTTTGCAGGTGGCCACTACCATCAAGCTCGAACGGGCTTTGTGGATTATCCCTATTGCCTTTTTAACCGTATTTATTGTCAAAGGCGATAACAAAAAGGTGAAAATACCCTATTTTATCATTCTGTTTGTTTTGGCTATGCTCATCAATACCTTCATTCCTGCGGTTCATCATGAAGCTGCTTTTATTGTCAATATTTCTAAAATTGGGCTAAAGATTACCCTTTTTCTCATTGGTACAGGTTTAACCCGTGATTTGTTAAAAAATGTTGGCATAAAGCCCTTTATTCAAGGCATTTTGCTTTGGTTTTTTATTTCTGTCTTATCTTTAACAATCATCATGTATAGCTTGTTATAATATATTGAAAGAACATCAACCATCTTATATTGAGCTTTTCAGGGCATTCTTTTGGCTTGGCCTTACAGCATTTGGAGGTGTAGCCATGTCGGCGCATGTGCGTAAACACATTGTCGAAAAGAAGCAATGGCTTGATGCTAATACATTTGATTCTGGTCTGGCGCTTTGCCAGGTGATTCCCGGAGCTATTATTATGCAGTTGGTAGCTTACATCGGGCTCAAGCTGAAAGGCTCGCGCGGGGCTATTGTTAGTTTTATCGGGTTTGGCCTGCCTGCTTTTCTTATCATGTTTATCCTTTCGGTTATATACAAGCATTCTAAGCACCTGTCCAATGTTGAGCTTGTGCTGAATGGCCTTCGGGTGATTATTGTTGCCATAGTGGCCAATGCTGCTTATATGTTTGGTTCTAAAAATTTTGAAAACTACAACGACTGGATTATTGCTTCCATTGCTGCAGGGTTGTTTCTTACTAAGCTGCATCCGGCTTTGGTATTGCTTATTGCAGCTTTATTGGGGATAGTTTTTACTAAAAAAGATTTTGGAGAATCAAAAAAACGAGTCAAGTCAAAGTCTTTCAAACTATTTATATGGACTTTGGCTGTTGTTGCTGTAGCTACAGGTATTATATTTCTTGTAAACAGGGATTACTTTACTCTTGCAACTATTATGTTGCGTATTGACCTGTTTTCCTTTGGAGGTGGACTAGCTTCAATGCCTATTATGTACCATGAAATGGTTGACTTATATGGTTGGTTCGACCAGAAAACTTTCATGGACGGGGTTATTCTGGGTCAGGTTACACCTGGCTCAATCATCATCGCAGCTACATTTTTTGGCTATATGCATTTTGGTATTCTGGGCAGCATACTGGCTACTGTGTGTGTGTTTATCCCATCATTCCTTATTTTGATGGGACTTATTCCTTTCTTTGACAAGCTAAAGGCATATCCTCAGTTTAATAAAGTTATTAATGGCGTACTTTGTTCGTTTGTAGGATTGTTAGTTGTTGTAACATATCGTTTTACTATCGGTGTACAATGGAATATTTTCAATATCGTAATAGTATTGGTTGCTTTTGTCCTGCTATTGCGAAAGGTGGATGTAATATGGATTGTGATTGGAGGTATGGTACTTTCTTTTTTAGTAATGTATTAGCTTTATAAAAAATGATATTGTTACATATCAGAAAGGTTGGCAAGTAAAGCTATAAATTCAATATAGCTACCCACGTTATATTTTGCCAAAGACGAACATTTGCCTATGCGGATAGAAAATGTTTCGGCTGGCAATGCCGAAAACATGGTTTCGTCTGTTTTATCATCGCCTGCGGCCAGGATAAATTCGTAGTTTTTGTTTTTGAGCAGGTTGGCGGCTGTTTGTCCTTTATCGTATTTCCCGCTTTTGATTTCGAGTACTTTGTTGCCTTCCAATATCTCAAGGTCGGTTTTGTGCCGTATTATCTCGGCAAGGTCATCACGCAGTTCGTGCAACCTGAGTTGTGCAAAGTCCATCTCGGCATTTCGGTAATGCCAGGCTAAGCTGCCCGTTTTTTCTTCAATAAATGACCCGTTACAACGGTTGACATATTCTTTAAGTATTGGCATGACAATGCTTTTCCAGTTTGAAGCGGTATTTACGGTTTCTTTCCAATCCTTCCCGTGTTTTTTTTCAAAATATCCATGCTCGGCAACCAGGGTCACATCAAGCCCTTCAAACTGTTTTTCGAGAAAGTTTTTGTCCCTGCCACTAATGATAACTACAGTGTTTTTAGGGTCTTTTGACAATTGGTTAATGATAGATAGGGTTTTTTTATCAATGATGGCCAGCTCAGGGTATTTGGCAAACGACACCAGAGTTCCATCATAATCAAGAAATAGTATGCGTTTGGCAGCATTGAGGTAGCTTGTTTTTATTTGCGAAACGATTTGTTTGTTGACGTATTTAACACTCATCTGGTTTTGTTGTATTTTGGCATCTGCCGTTTGTGCAAAGAAATCCAACGCCCAGGTGAAGACGTTGTAATTGGCAATCCTGTCCTGCATGCGTTTTAGGCGTACATGCTTTTCGTTAGTTTTCATTTCCAAGGCTGAGCAAATAGCTTCTGCCATTTCATCATTGTCAACAGGGTTTATAATGATGGCCTCAGTCAATTCGGCAGCAGCACCAGCCATTTCGCTAAGTATCAATACGCCTTTATTTTCTTTTTGACAGGCAATATATTCTTTGGCCACCAGGTTCATCCCGTCGCGCAAAGGGGTGATAAGGCCAACATCACTCAAATCGTAAAGGGCTATCAGCTCGTTGAAAGACAAAGATTTATACTGGTAAATAACAGGCCGCCATGATAATGAACTGTATTTGCCGTTAATACGGCCTACGGTTGATTCTATCTCTTTTTTCATTTTCTCGTACTGTTTGATGTTGTCGCGTGAGGGTACAACTACCATATTGAAAATGACTTTGCCATTCCATGCTGGATATTTTTCAAGAAAGGTTTCAAACCCTTTGAGTCGGAGCAAAAGCCCTTTGGTATAGTCGAGCCTGTCCACCGAAAATACAAGTTTTTGGCCTGAAAGCTGTTTTTTTATTTGCTCTTTTTCTTTTACAACAGGTTTGTCAAAACATGCGCCGTGAAACTTGTCAAAATCAATACCAATGGGGAAGGCATCAGCTTTTACGAGTTTATTGGGCGTAAGTATCACGTTTTGATGGCATTCAAAACCAGTGGTACGTTTAACGCATTTGATGAAATGCTGGGTATAGTCATGTGTGTGAAAGCCAACCAAATCGGCGCCAAGCATACCGTTGATAATACTTTCGCGCCATTTGCGTGGCAAAAGCCTGAATATTTCAAAAGAAGGGAAGGGGATGTGCAAAAAGAAACCAATAGTTACATCGGGCATCTTTTTTCTGAGCATTTCAGGCAACAAAAGCAGTTGATAATCATGTATCCAAATAAAGTCGCCCGGTTTTATTACCTTAATTATTTCGTTGCAAAATAAGGTATTTGCTTCTTCGTATGCTTTAAAGTAGTTGTTGTTAAATACACTGTAGGTAGGAAAATAATGAAACAGCGGCCATATAAGGTCATTGCAAAAGCCTCCGTAATACAACTCATTAGTATTGGCAGGTATATGTACCGGACAGATATTGAAATGCTTGTTGTTAAGTTTATCAGACGGGAAATCATCGGGGATATTATTGTCAATACCTGCCCACAGTATTTTTTCGTTTACCCGAAAGTCTTTGCTCTTTTTAAATTTTTCAGATAAGGCCAGTATGGCTGAAACCAAACCTCCCGAGTTTTGCATGGTTTTATAGCCATTTTTAGTTTTGCTAAACTTAAAGGGCAACCGATATGCTGCAATAACAAGCCTTTTAAAATTTGCTTCCATAGCTTATTTGCTTTTGCTTATTCATAAAAAACTTTCACAGCTTCATTATTCAGCCTTTTTTTTAACCAATTATTGATTTTTGCTTTTTCAGAAACAGTGATTGAGCCTTTTGTTGTTAAAACTATAATGGTTGTACTTGTTGGAGATGCATGCTTTTCACTATAGGTATAGGTTTTTGAATAAGAGCAATTTTTTATTTGCGGGTATATAGTTTGAATTTCGTTGAGCAAAACTTGTCCTGTCTGGTGTGAATTTTGAATGCTGTCAAGCGTTGCCTTTTTTTTCTTTAAAGTACTGTTTAATGTTATTATTTCTTCTTTTAACCTGAATAATTCTCCTTTTTCGTTATCTTTATTGCCCAATGAGATTCCTTGCTCAATGTGTATAATAGTTTCTTCAAGTCCAAAATCTTTGGCTTTCATTATTATTGCATCTTTTTGCTCATCAGACAGGGAAGTGCCTCCATAAACCAAAGTTATTTCATGGCTTTTTTCATCTATTTTATGGTTCAGCAGGTAATTTCCTTCAAAATTTGAAATGCCCGAAATGTATTGGTTTGTTTTTTGGATAAATTCTTCCTGCTTAACCAGCTTATACCCAAAGAAAATACTGGGTAATAGTACAATAGAGATAATCAGGGTTATTATCCTGTTGATGTGTTTTTTCTTTTTTTCGTCTATAATAGTTCTTATAGGAAAATTCAACAGTTGCGATATCCATACCGAGGCAATGGCAATAAATATGGTATTGATGGTGAATAAATAAAAAGCTCCCAGGAAAAAATCCAATTGTCCTGTGGCAATACCATAACCAGCAGTGCATAAGGGGGGCATCAGTGCAGTGGCTATAGCTACACCGGGTATGACATTGCCTTTTTGCCTGCTGCTAATAGCTACAATACCTGCCAAACCACCAAATAAAGCAATTAAAACATCATATATAGTAGGGCTTGTTCTGGCCAATAATTCTGAATGTGCAGTCGATATTGGGCTTAATGCAAAGTATGCTGTTGATGCAACCAAGCTTGAGATAATAGCAAAAGCAAAGTTTTTTAAAGACCTTTTGAATAATTCAAAATCGTAGGTGGCAATGCTGTATCCCATGCCATTGATTGGCCCCATTAGTGGCGAAATAAGCATTGCCCCAATAATTACCGCTGTTGAATTCATGTTCAGGCCAATAGATGCAATGATGATGGCAAATATCAAAATCCAAAGGTTGGTTCCTTTGAAAATAATCCCTTTTTTTATCTCTTCATAAACCGAATCCTGTTCTTCCAGTTCTGACTCTAAATTGAAAAAGTGTAATACTTTTCGGATAACGCTCTTTGCTCCCATATTTTTCAGATTGTCGTATAACGTTTTTTATTGTTTTTTACAATTAAAAATCATGGCTTGATAAACCGTGAAATAATTTTTTCTTTTGAAAACATTGTTGCAGTATTGATGAAAGCCAGGTGCGAATATACTTGTGGGAAGTTGCCCAACAGCCTTTTTGTTTCAAAATCTAAGTCTTCACTATAAAGTCCAAGGTGGTTGCTCCATTGCAGGAGGTTGTCGAAGATGTTTTTGGCCTCAGCCGCTTGCCCGGTTTGATATAAGGCCTGAATCAGCCAAAATGTGCAAATGGTGAATGATGACGAGGGATTGCCAAAGTCGTCTTCATTTTTATAGCGGTACATAAGCCCTTGGTGAGAAAGTGCTTTTTTTACAGCCTGTACGGTGTTTATAAATTTTTCGTCTGTATGCGAAATGAAACCATATTCGGCCATTAGCAGCAAAGATGCGTCCAACTCGGTATTGTCATAAGCTTGCGAGAATGATTGAATTTCTTTTTTCCATCCATTTTTTAAAACATCATTTTTAATGTCATTTGCAATCTCTCTCCAATTGCAGTAATAATACGGCTTGTTAAGGATGGTAGCTATTTTAGTAGCCCTGTCCATGGCTACCCAGCTCATCACCTTTGAAAATACAAAGTGTTTTTCGTTGTTGCGTATTTCCCAAATACCTTTGTCTGGTTTTTCCCAATGTGTAGAAACTGTACGGGCTATATTGCGCACTATTTCCCACATATCTTCAATCTCGTCCAGTGTGCCAGGAAAATATTCGTAATACTGGTAAATAACATTTAAAAGGTACCCAAATACATCGTTTTGCCTTTGATAGTATGCTGCATTGCCTATGCGTACCGGCTTTGAGTTTTCGTAACCTGAAAGGTGCATCAGGTTATATTCGGTCAGGTTTCTTTCACCACGGATGCCATACATGATTTGAAACGTGTCATGCTTTGATTTGAGAATGCCTTTGATAAACGTCATAAACCCTTTGGCCGAATTGTAGTGCCCCATTTTTAGCAATGTATCTATGGCCATAGAGGCATCTCGCAGCCAGCAAAAACGATAATCCCAGTTTCGCACTTCTCCTATAGTTTCGGGGATGCTTGTTGTCAACGCAGCCAATATTGCGCCTGTTGGCTGATATGTCATCATTTTCAACACAAGCAAACTCCTGATGATTTCTTCAGTATATTCTTCGTATTTTTTTGAACGGTTTGTCCAGTTTAGCCAATATACTTTTGTCCGCTGATATTCAAGATATACCCTGTTAATGTCAATGTCTATAAGCTTTTGGTTGTACGAGACAAGAAGAAACTGTTGTTTCTCAAGTTTTATAGGCGTACTGTTTAGTATGGCTTCAAAATCAATGCTGCTGTATAAATAAATACAATCAGTGGGGTTGGAAACAGAGTACGACCTCACCCGGTTGTCTTCAATGTTATGGGCTACTTTTTCTCTGGCATAATTTAACGCCGGGGCATATTTTACCTTAAAAATCGGAGCCCCACTAATGGGCCTGATATAGCGGTATATTTCAGATGGCGAAAAATATTGATTTTCGGCAGTTTTATACCTGGGCATGAAGTCTATAACCTCAAATGTACCTTCGTCTGACTTGAATTCTGTACACAAAACGTTGGTGCGGTGAAAATATTTTTGTGAAACTTTATAAGAATCATCCACTTCAAATGCCATATAGCCGCCTTTTTCTTTGTCTAATATTTTAGCAAAAACCGAAGGTGAATCAAAATCTGGCAAACAACACCAATCAATGCTCCCCGTGCTGGATACCAAGGCTGCACTCCTGCAATTGCCTATAACTCCGTAATTTAGGTTGTTCATTTTATGCGTATTTTGAAGTTGATTGCTTAAAGGTACTCAATTGTATTAACGAATGAAATTTACTTTTAGTTAAAAAGACTTGTTTTTTCTTTAAAAAAAATGGCTATTTTTGCATTGAATAAATAATCAATCAATATATGCCACGCAATAAAGAAGCAAACCAGAAGGTGAAAGATGGACGCCGCGAACAGATACTTGCTGCAGCCCTTGAGTTGTTTGCCAGGAAAGGGTTGGTTGCAACCCGTATCTCAGATATATCGGCAAAAACAGGTATTTCGCAGGGCTTAATTTATCATTATTACAAGTCCAAAGAAGAAGTGTTTAACTGGCTAATTCGTGATGCAGTAGAAAAGATGAATACAGCAGCATTAGAATTGGAAAAGCTTCCATTGTCGGCGAAAGAGAAGATTGTGCTTGCTGTTGAGCAGCTTTTAAAAGGGTTTGACCAAAAAGTGGAAACGGCCTACTATTACTTTCTCATTACTCAAGCCGCTTTGTCTGAGGCTTTTCCTCAGGAAGCCAGAGACTTTATCTTTTCGCAAAACAATATAAAATACGGGGTCATAAACCGCATCTTCATTCATGGGCAAAAAGAAGGTACTGTCAGGAGTTTTGATGCAGCCGAAATGACAACCTTATTCTTTTCTACCATCAACGGGTTGGCCATGTACAAAGCTATAAATGGCGCTAATGCCAAAATGCCCGACAAAAGGATAATTCTCAATATGTTTTTAAATGAATTTTAATGTAAACAATATGCAAAGCTTAAAAAGTAAAATATTGCTCAACCTGATGCTCCATAGCCATTTATTTCGGTTTCAATTGAAGCGCAAGCCTTTCGACCCATCCATGGAAGGCATCCGAAAAATGCGCGAAAGGGTTGAGCAGGCTGCCAATCGTTTTGGCAAATTGCCCAAAGAAACTGTAATAGACGAGTTGAACATTAATGGACGCTACGCAGAATGGGTCAGATTGCCTGGCAACCATGCAGAAAAGGCGATGCTGTATTTTCATGGAGGAATGTACCTGTTGGGATCTCCTCAATCGCACAGGCAACACGTGGTTAAGTTTGTACAAGGCACGGGTGTCAATGCTTTGGTGTTTGATTATCGTTTAGCTCCTGAATATTCTTATCCTTCTGCTTTGGAAGATGCTTTGGCTGCCTATCAATATTTGCTGGACGAAGGTTATAAGCCTTCAAATATTATATTTGCCGGAGATTCGGCCGGGGGAGGGTTATGTTTGGCTACTTTACTGGCATTGAAAGATAAGGGTATTGCTCTTCCTGCGGCTGCAGCAGCGCTTTCGCCTTGGACAGATTTGTTGCTTACCGGCAGGTCGTATAAAACCAACATGAAAAAGTGTTTTGCACCAATAGGTTGTCCTCAATATGCCAGCGAGTTTTATGCCAAGGGGCATGACAGAAGCAACCCATATATTTCGCCACTTTACGGCGATTTAAAGGGATTGCCCCCGTTGCATATCAGTGCCGGAGGAAATGAAATCCTTTTGGATGATGCTATCTGCTTTGCCCAAAAGGCCAAAGATGCCGGAGTACCTGTAACCCTGCGGGTAGATAAAGGTATGTGCCATTGCTATCCTGCATTTGGCAATCTTTTTAGAGAGTCGAAGTTGGCATTAGCCGAAATTTGCGAACATTTGAGAAGGTATGTTTAGAAAAAAAAGAGAATTGAAATATTTTCTGAAAGAATGACAGAAAATGTTCAGGTTCATTTTATAATCATTGTTGTCCGGTACCAACAGGCCGCCGCTATGCAGCTTAGAAACATTTGGTGTATTTGGTTGTCCTACAAACAGTTCGCAGTTACGCTGCTATTATTTAGTCGCGTAGCGACGTCCTGTTGGTAGTACAATTAAACATCGTTAAAGTTAAGCCCCGGCGGGGCCGACCAGTTTCTAATCAACGATATTACCAGTATCTATTTAATTTTACCGGACAACAGTGTTTTCTAATCAAATATTGGACTGACAGATGTTTGCTTAAGCAGGAGCTATATTCTAAGCAATTAAAGGATAAATACCCAAAAAGGCCTTCATTGCTGAAAGCCTTTTTGGGTTAAATTTTGTGATGTATTATTCAACTGGTATAATCATTTTTTGGGTAGAAGAAAATTGTCCTGCTCTCAAAGTATAAAAATATGCCCCGGGAGACAATTTTTCGATGTTAAATGTTATGTTATGTTCGCCTGAGGTAAATGTTCTTCCTGCAAGTTCTTTAATTTCCAATCCTTGCGAATTGTAAACTTTTAAAGATACAAAGCTGGTTTGGGGAATGTGGAATGTGATGATGGTGCTGCAATTGTTAACCGGGTTGGGAAAATTTTGATACAATGCGTACCCGTCTTTAGCAGTAACACCAACCTGAGTTGGGTCAGGTGTAATAGAGGGGGTGCATAGGTTTGCAGCTTCTTCGGCAACATCAACCGGCAGTTTTTGCGCGTTTTTCAAACATATTTTATCCAGCATTGCACTGTCTTTGGCAAAGCCAACATATATTTTGTGCTCTCCGGCAGTCAAATCGAGCTTTTTCAATTCGAGCCATTGCCAACCGGTTGTGGTAAGGTTGTCAAACAATTCAAATTCGGCATCATCTACCTTTACCCAAAATGCATTGCTATTGGCGCTTGCGTTGTTGAAACGCCCATAGAGGTAATAGCTGGTATCAGCGCTTACCGAAATGCTCATTTGAATGATGTTGTCTTCGCTTGAGGGCGCAGAGGCAGTGTTGTTTTGTGCGGCTGTTTGGGTTACATAAGCTCCGTTTGAAGCATTTTTGTCAGCCAAAGTTTTCCAGTTTTTTCCAACGGTGCCGCACTCTGCTTCGGCATAAGCTGCTTCTAACCCCATGAGCGAAAGCATTGTAGCGCCGTATCTTCTTCCAAGTTTGCGGTAACCTTCAGAATTAAAGTGGGCATAATCTTGTCCGGCGCATCCGGCAGATGATATAACATGTGCAGTAGGAATAGTGTCGGGCAGCCTTTTAATAATGCTATTCATGCTTGAACAGCAATTGCCTGCTGCGGCCAATACTTCTCCGGCCAGAATGGGAACAGAGTCTGCTTTCAATGAAAGGTCGGCAAGCATATCGTTGTATATTTTCTTAACATAAGTTGGCCATTGAGCATCTCCGGTATTGGTTTCGCCCTGGTGAAGAAGGATACCTTTTATAACACCATCTTGTTGGGCCAGTTTAGCCAGGTCGATGAGGTATTTATATGGATTATAGCCATAATCCTTAACCTTAGAGGTAAACCAGCTTTCTTTGTAAGTAGAATCATAATCCATGTATATGTCTTTATCAAACAACCTGATATCGCAGCCTCCCACAGCAACGTTGATGATGCCTACAGTAATGCTGTCGGGGAGGTTAGCCACCATTGTCCTGCCAAAGTAGTCGGCAGGCGAGAGTTTTGAGTAGCACTGACAGGTTGGCGGTACGGCGGTGTACCATTTGGCCTTTGTTCTTCCAAGGTTTGAACAATTCAGCGCCTGAAAAACCTTAAAACGGCTGTCAACGGTTTTGTCCTGCGTTTCTATTGTCCCCTGGCCTTCCATATTGGACTGCCCAAAGCAAAGATAGATGTAAAAATTGGGGTTTTGAGCCCCCACGTTCATGCAAAGCATAAATAGCATTAACCATGCTAATGGATGCATCTTTTTTGTGTTTGCCATAATTGAGAAATTAATTAGTTATAATAAGTATAGTTGTTCATTTTCAATGAGTTGTTTTTATTGTAAGAGTATGGTTTTTGATATTGAGTTTTCTCCTTGTTTGATTTTGACGATGTAACTTCCCTTTTTGAGGTTGGTAGCGTCAATGAAACCCTCTGTTTTTGAAATACTTTGGCTAAACACCAATTTGCCATTAATGTTGAAAATGTCAATAGTTCCTTTGTTGCCTGAAGTTAGATTTATGCGGTAATAAATTTTTCCAGTTTTATTGGGGTTAGGAAAAATTTCTACAGTTGTATTTTTCATATTTGTTATACTTACGATTTTTGAAGCATTTTTAACAACCAATTTTGTTATACTTTCCAGTGGTATATCGTCAAAACCTACAATGGCATTGCCATTATAATTAGCAAATATTGAATCGCCCTTTATTAAAGCTTCTTTAAGGTAAAGGTTTATTTGGGTGCCTGATATAGCAAAAGAGTCAATGGCTAATATGCCTTTACTGTTTGTAATAGTAAGCCCTTCAATGTTATTGTTGTTTTTCAGGGCTTTATTGAAAGAAAGTAAGATGGATTTACCATCAGTTGTAGAAATCCCTCTTGCCAGCTTGGTTTCTGTGAGTTTGTTTTGTATTGTGTATTGATTAATTGTCAGTAATGCAATAGAGTCGATAGACATTATAGAGCCCTGATTATAGCTGAATGTTACACTTTCGCCAATGGCAAAACTGCTTTCTGTAAGTATATGCAAAATTTTATTATCAGCAGTATCAATAAAAGCTGTGTCAATGGAAACATTACCATTGTTTCCGGCTACTGCAATTCCGGTAAAATTGTTAGTTGAATCTTGAATGCCCGTATTGAAAACTACCTGAATATGTTTGGCCCCAATCAAACTGGCGCTTGCAGCAAGTGGAGTAATCTTCCATCCTTTAGTTTTTACAATAAAATCGGTAAGCTCCTGTGCATTTTTTTTGTGCTGAGTTACATTTGGGTGGTAATCAATACCTACATCGCCTGATTGGGCAGACATTTCAAAAAAGTAAACCTTGCCTTTGCCTTTCTTTGTTGCAGAATCGGCAATAAAGGTAAGGTACTTTTTTATTGTTACCAAGGCTGAGCCGGACATCATGGGGCCTGCCAGGCAGATAATCTCTGGCATGGCATATTTGGTTTGGATGGTGTCAATCAGCCTGAAGTAGTTGTTGATAAATCTGGCCGAGTCACAACCAGTAGTGCTGAAATCATTTGTGCCCAGGTCAATACAAACGAGATCGGGTTTTTGTGCAAAAGAATACTTAGGCTTGTCATCATAAAGGAATGTTCGTGTGTAGAGGTTGGTCATGCACTCTGCATCGCCTGTTGCCGGGCCATCATAATTGCGGTATATGCCAATCCCTGACTTGCAAACGGCCAAATGGCGGGCATTAAAGTTACGTGATGTTATGGCAGCGTAGGTCAGGTAGTGGTTTTCAGTAGTAGGGCCAAATTTTTCGCCATTTTTTCCTTCGTTTCCATAGCCACAGGTGATTGAATTGCCAATAAATTCAATCATTTTCTCACGTTGGTTGACAATAGTGGACAGGTTTGCGTCTTTGTCAACGACAAAACCAAGAAACTCGGTTTTTCCAAATTCCTGTTCGGTACGTTTGAACAGTTCAATTTCGTGTACTTTGTTTTCAAGGCCTTCAGCCAACAGATATGTCTTTTGTCCAATACTTACATTTATTGTATCTGTCACTTTTCCGTCAAGTATAACATTGTAGTAGTTTTTGCCAATATTGTCATTCATAATGGCCGCTATGCTTGTTCCTGTAAAACAAGCCCTGATAGAAACTCCAGAATATGAGAACTTGGGGGCTAATGGGTTGGAAAAGTCAATTCTACCAGTATATTCAATAAGCGAACTGTTAGCAGGTATTGTGTCTGCTGGTGCTGCCATACATTTGGCTGCGATGAGCAAGCTGATGGACAAAATTATTTGTTTCATTTTATTAAATTTTAGATGATTAGGTATAGGTTAGATTTTAATAATTCGTTATTGCAATGTTCGTGGATTTTAACATTTTCGGCTTGGCAAAATGTTGAAATTTCTTTATTAAATGTACAAATGTTGAGATTTCAAATATTGGGTTTGCCTGCTTAATTTATCTCAATGTCATATTTGTCAAGCAATCCGGCAATGCCGTTTAATGAAAATTTGGCCTTTTTAATGCGGTTTTTGTCAGGGTCAATAGAATAATTGAAGGAAGTTTGCATATCTGCTTTTTCAAGGTTGGTATTGTCAAATGTGGCTTTGGCAAAATCGCATTGGTCAAAGACCGACAGGCTCAAGTCGCTCTCGGTAAAGTCGCATTCGTGAAATTTCAGGTTTTTAAATGTGTTTTTCTTCATCTTGATTTTGTAAAATGAGGAAAGACTAAGGTTACAATCTTCTAAATGTATAGAAAACCCAAATTCATTGCACGTTTCAAAATGCATACCAATCATTTTACAGTTTTTAAAGCGTACATCACAGAGAGAAGTGTTGATAAGCTTTGTCATACTTAGGTTACAGTTGTCAAACCTGCATTCCAGAAATTTGATATCCGAAAGGTCTGAGTTTGAAAAATCGCATTCCTTAAACGTGCAGTTGTCGTATTCTCCTTTTTCCAACGCTTTGCTGGTAAAGTCCACTTTGTTGAATGTTTTTTCTTCTACATAAGCCATAGGTAGTACATTTTATATGATTCCCATTTTTTTTGCATAAAGGATTGCCTGCGAGGTATTGTCCGTTTGCGTTTTGTTCAATATCTTTTGTCGATGGTTGTTCACGGTGTTTACGCTAATAAAGAGCTTTTCCGAAATTCGTTGACTGTCCAGCCCTTGTGCAATAAGGTTTAGGATTTCGGTTTCTCTTTTTGTCAGCAGCATATCTGCGTGCAATTTATCGTCTTCGTTGAAAATATGCAGTTTCTTGGTTTTTATGTTTATCATCCTGCGTTTGGAGACAACGTTTAAAGCCCGTTGGGCTATCAGCTCTGTTATAATCATTATCAACCATGATTTTCCAAAAGGGTCTTGTTCTAAAACAGCCAATTGGTGGATGAAACGCATATACACCCCTGCAGTATTCTTTACCCTAAAGTCATACACAAGTTTGTAATCCTTTTTCTCTTCATTTGGAAGGCTATTGAAAAAAATGTAGGCTTTGTTCTCCGTTTCAAGCACAAAAGGTAGGTCGTCAGGGTGAATTATTTGATGAAAAAGGGCCGTATCGTCATTTTCAATATCTTCATGAGTTTTGTAACCCAGCATTTCTTTGAATTTACTGCTTTTTAGCAGATAATTATTTCGGTTCATGTCAAAAACAGAGATGGTACTGTTTTCAACTTCCGACAAACGTTGTAAAAGCTTCAAAAGAGGCTCGACCATTTTGTAATCTTCTTCTGAAACAATACATTGGTGACTTTTCCTGTTTTGTTCGTGGGTAGCGGTAAGTTGTTTTAAGTTGACCGGCATAAAAATGATGAATAATCACTATTTATCTTCAAAGTAAGGCATAATAATTTTGGTTTTCAATTATTCTCCAAAACTTATTTGAACCTTTTTATTACTTTTTATGTATAGTATAGTTGATCATTTACAACTAATTGAAAAATACTCGCCGTCAGGACCATGTTCATGCCCGACATGTGTGAGTTATTGCAAACGTCCTGGATGGTGGACAATTGACCAAGCTTGTAATGCTTTATATAGAGGCTATGCAGCCCGTATGATGCTGGAAATATCTCCAGACAGGACTTTTGGGGTACTGTCGCCTGCATTTAAAGGAAATGAAGGCGGTGTATCGTTGCAAATATTTTCAGACAATGGTTGTACTTTCCTGCAAAACAATTTGTGCGAGCTTTATAGTACAGGGCTTCAGCCTTTAGAATGCCGTTTTTGTCATCATAGCAGGCGTGGGGAGGGCATTGCATGCCACAACGATATCGGGCAAGAATGGAACTCTGCCAATGGCCAGCAGTTGGTAAACTTTTGGTACAGAAATTATCTTCTCAGAAAGTTTTTTTAATTAAAATCTTGTTTTTATCAGTTAACTTTGGCGTTTGTTAATTTTATCAGCGATGAGAAGGCTAAAGCTGACATTTTTTGTTTTGTTATTTTCTTTTGTTTCGTTAAAGGCTCAACGCTTGGATAGCATTTCGGCTATCAATACCATTAATATGTTTTGCGATCCTGGTTATATCACGGGTTTAGGAGGTGTTGGGAATATTGAGCCTTTGATGTTTGAGGCAGATATCATTCCTTATTACATGATTGGTTTTAATAAAGACTGGCGATGGGGCATGGGGCTTTCTCCCCGCGTTATGCTCAGGATGTATAATGCAGAGTCTTATCCTGTACGCACACCATCATACATGCCAAGAATTTTGTTGGTCCGACAGTTTGTAAATAATGCCAAAAAACATGATTGGTTTGTTTACCTTTCGTGGTATCACCACTCAAACGGGCAAGATGGCCCATTCTTCAATGCAGATAGTTCTGCAATAAATACAAGAAATGGAAGTTTTTCGACCAATTGGTTAGAAGCAGGGCTTTTTCTTTCGCGAAACAAGGAAAATAGAAAGTATTATATGAAGCTGTACTCAGAATATAGCTACAACCAAGACAAGGAATTGAATGGTATTTACGGACGCTTGAGGGTCTATTTAGATTTAAAAACGGAGTGGAACTTGGTTTCTAAAACGCTAAACTTGTTCAATTTGTCTTATTTTGAAGAAAATAAAGATGTCCTGAACAATTCATTTCGTTTTGGATATATTGCAACCGACCTGAAGAATGTAAACTATTGGGATAAAAAGCGTTTTACTTTTAAATATACTTTGACATATAAGCCATCTTTCCTTCGTGACGTAAATCTTTTTGCCCAGTATTATTACGGGCAGGATTATTATAACATCTACTTTTACCGTACTTTACATATCCTTCGGTTTGGAATTGCTGCCAAGACTTCTGTTTTCAACAGATGAGAAAAACCTTAATCGTATTTTCGCCTGACAAACCAAATGTCTTTCCACGATACACCAACGCCAAACCTAACATAGGTTTCGCTTACCATGCCTTTTTCAGTAGTCCCGGTTTTCCCAAGTTCAGCCGAAATTGTTACAATGGCTTTTTGCCTTATGGGCAAACCCAGACCTGCTGTTATACCGAAATTTTTAGGGTTAACGCCGCTTCGTTCGATATACGAGTTGCTAATAGCTATCCCTGCCATGTAATGTATCCTGTTTAGGTAGTTTGTGGTTATTTCCTGCAGCGGGCCAACTTTTATACCTGCTTTTATCTGGCTAACATCCCGGTATTTAACATTTGCAATAGTTTTATTTAACGATGACCATTGCGTGTATTGGTAATCGGCTGCAATGCTGATTTTTTCATTCATGGTAAAAGAAATCCCCCCGCCAAAATACTGAGGCAAATATTGTGTTGTAGATTTTGTTGTCCGGTCTTCAATTTCGGTGCTGCTTACTGTTGTGTAAATAGTATTTTTAAAGGAAAGCTCACTTTTGTTTCCGTAAACTAACCCAACAGTATAACTCAAATCATTAGAGATATTGTCATGAAATTGCAGCCCAAAGTCAAAGTATAATTTTTGTACAGAAGAGACTTTTTTTATCGTCCATGAATTGACCATTTGTCTTGTATTGATAGCCCCAAAGAAATATGAAGCATTTACCCCGACAGAAAATTTTGGATGAATTTTAAATGCATTTATCCATTGAATTCTGTTTATCCCACCATCGCCAATATAATTTGCAGCTTCTACATATTTAGAGCCTTCAATAGGTTGTAAGGTGTAAATGTCATATCCGACAGACGAATAGGGTAATAAACAAAGTGCTGTGCCCCAAAAACGGGCTATTTTCAATCCAAGGCCTAAATTTCGGATGTTGCCATTCCAGGCGGTCTGGTTATTGCCCGTTGCTGCAAACTTGGAGTACTTCCCGTTCATTGCAAAGTTAAACAGTACCACCGAGCTGTCCAGAATTGAAATGGCTGCAGGGTTATCTGTATTGATAAAATCTTTACTTCGCACGCCTATCGATACGCCTCCCATTCCTGCATTATATCCTTGAGCCCCAAGATTGGTTTCCCCAATTCCGTAAGCGGAGTTAGGGTTATATGAGTTTTGTGCCTGAACAGGTTGATTGACCAATAATATAGTGGCAATAAAAACTGAAGCCAGGTAATATCTTTTAATTTTCATCATTATATATAGAAAGCTGAATTTCAACATAAGCTTTTGCTTTTTCATTGTAAAAATCTCCTAATACCAACCTCTTTAAATCTCTCTGGGAACCATCTTTTTTTAGGTTAAGGTTAATCCTTAATTTGTCAATACTCATTGCATTGATTTGATTTTTAATAAGATCTGTAATGCTGACGGAATAATTGGTATTTAAATCATTAAAATATAAATCTCTCGAAAGTTTAAAGGCTACCTGATCGCTTTTGTAGTCAGATTCGTCAATGTAGCTAAGATAAATGTTTTCAGGTAAAGGCGATAAAAACGGGTAAGAGTTTTTTAGGGGTTTTAAATAAAGTATAGCGCTGTTGATATGTATATAGTCCCCTAATTGCTTGAGGTTTTTTATATAAGGAAAATCAATACGGACAGTAGTAGAAGTCATGCTTTGTAAATAAACTTCGTTGTTTGTTAATAATGAAGACAGCTCACCATATTGCGAGTTGAGCTTTTCAATATTTGTACCTGTTTTGTCATGGTCAATGTGGGTAAAGAACAAACTGGAATTTAATGAAATATTTATTGTTTCGTTCTTTTTTTTGTCTTCGTACCTGTGATAGTATATTATCATCGAAACTGAAGTGTCAGAAACTTCAATATTTACAACGTTATTCGACTTAGATACATCGGGGACCAGCACAAGCCCCTTGAAATAATTGCTAAATTTAGTATCGTCACTTACTTCGTCAGATTCGGACATGAACTTATCCAACATATCCTTTCCTAAATCATCAGAAAGCTTTACCGAAAGATATTTCTTTTTGTAAGGTTGGGGTTTAAATTTATAATTTGCTAATTCTTTTGTTTTTCGGGCAAAAGAATTAGTGCTGTATAAATTATCATTTTTATCGGTTTCAATATTGTCATCAAGCTCATATACCCTAAAGCTTTGAATAAGTGCCGTGTCACCAAAATAGTCGTTTAAGCATTTTACATACAAAACGACAGAATCGAAAAAAGTTTTTTCATACGCTGTATATGAAGGTAGGCTAAATGTAAAATAAGGAGTAGCAGTGAGGGTGCCGGTATATTTGTCATGGTAACTCCCTAACCAACCAGTTGTTAAACCTGAAGTTACAAACGAGTCAGATTTTACCATCGAAAAAGTGACTGTACATGTATCTATAAATACCGACCTGATGCTTGAGTTAAAATCTTCACTACCAATCGAAAAATCGTCTGATTTACATGAATGAACTAAAAAATAAAAAAAGGCAAATAAAAATACTACGTGTTGTTTTTTCATTGTTCCAAAAATCTTGTAAGGCAAATAAACTAAGCTTTACCTTTATAAACTAATAATCTATATGAACCTCTTAAAACTCTCGACAAAATAAATAAATATTCATGTTAAAGTAATTATTTAATTTAAATTTATTTATTTTGCGCTTGCCGAAGAATTTGTGCAAATTAACTATAAAATAATTTATTTAGTAGATATTTTTTTTTAAGAAGTATATGGTAAGATACATTTGTCGCCATTAAAATCTTGATGGAAACGTTTTTAAAATCTTTATAAAATGATGAAATACTTAAAATTTGGTGTGCTTATAGTAGCATTGGTTTCTTTGTTTACTGCATGTTCTGATGATGACGATGATTCAGAGGATCTTATTGGCAATTGGGTCAGGATGTCTGATTTTGATGGCGTTGCCAGAAGTGAAGCAATGAGTTTTGTTATTGGTAACAAGGGTTACATTTGCATGGGATATAACGGAAAAAACAGGCTTAAAGACCTTTGGGAATATAATAATGATGGTGATTATTGGACTCAAAAAGCTGATTTTACAGGAACACCACGCAGTGCAGGGGTTGGATTCTCGATAGGTTCAATTGGGTACATTGGTACTGGCTATGATGGAGTCAATTATTTGAATGACTTCTGGGCTTACGATCCTTCTTCTAATTCATGGACAAAAAAAGCAGATTTGATTGTTAATGGTGATACAACTCTTGGCCGCTCTGATGCTGTGGGTTTTGCCTTAAACAATTACGGATTTGTTGGTACTGGTTATAACGATCGCTGGTTGAAAGATTTTTACAGGTATGACCCAGCAACTGATTCGTGGAGGCAAATTACCAGTATATTGGGGACTAAGCGAATGGGGGCTTCATCATTTATTATTGGCGGAAATGCATATGTTGTTGGAGGCTATAATAATGACACTTATAATTATGATTTTTATATGTTTACCCCTCAGGGTGATTCCGGTGTTTGGACTAAGAAAAGAGATATAAAGGATAGTAATAAAGATGAAAGCTACGATGATAATTATAAAATTATTCGTGCATATGCCGCCGCTTTCTCTATTAATTCAAAAGGTTATTTAACAGGGGGAAGTAATGGCTCGATTTTGTCTGATACTTGGGAATACAATCCTACTACCGATTTGTGGGTTAAAAAATCATATTTTGAAGGGGCAGCCCGTCAACGTGCCGTAGCTTTGACATTTTCAGATAAGGCAATTGTTGCTACTGGCACAAGCAGCAGTTACAGATTTGATGATTGCTGGAAATTTATGCCCGATGATGAAAGTAATACAAATGACTAAACAATTTTTACTGGTTGGGTCTTTATTTTTATTTGCTTTTGTGTCTTGTCAGACAAAAAAAAGCTTAAAGGTAGAGTCGTTTGTTGTTGATGAGGGCTGGGGGTACAAGTTGGTTTTTGGTAAAAAAACTATTATATATCAGACAAATATTCCCGCGATACAAAACCAACAAACTTTTCATTCTGAAAGAGATGCATTGGTAATAGGTTATCTGGTCAAAGAAAAATTATTGCATAATCAAATACCACCTACAGTTTCTTTAAATGAACTGGCCAGTGCAAAAGTTCAGATAATGCCATAAGAGTAAGATAATAAAATAAAAAGCCGCTTCAGCTTGAGGCGGCTTTTTTTATGCCCAGTTCAAATATTTACTTCTATTCACTGTTGTCCGGTAAAATATCAGGGTTAAAGTCCGTCGGTAAGTTAGAGTTTGTAACCCCAGTCTTAAGGCTGGGGTTAGCAAAGCTATGAAGTAATTGGGCTTAATTAAACAGCATTTCAATGACTTTGGAAGTATAAACAGAGATTTACGAAACGGCTTTTGTTTACTTATAAAAACTGGATGTTTGTTAATCTGTTTCGTTATAGGCTATTTCGTTGTGTTGCGAAAAGTCTAACCCTTCGTTCTCTTCATTTGGGTTAACGCGTAAGCCAAAGAATTTGTCCACTAATTTATATAGCAAAAAGGTGATAATGGCAGAATAAACAATGGTTGCACCAACTGCAATGAGTTGAACGGTTAATTGATGCTTGTTGCCATACCAAAATCCCTGGTAAGAGCCCTGAATTGCTGGTGAAGCAAAAATACCAACCAGTAAAGAACCAATGATACCAGCAATACCATGAACGCCAAAAGCATCTAAAGAATCATCATATCCAAGTTTTATTTTTATATAACCTACCATGATGAAACAGGTAATAGAGCTTATTGTACTTACAATAATAGCTGCCCTGACATCAATAAATCCTGCTGTTGGGGTAATAGCAGCTAATCCGGCAACAATACCAGTGCAAACACCTATGGTTGTGGGTTTTTTGTTAATAAACCAATCGAGCAGGGCCCAAACAAAGCCTGCTGTTGCTGCTGCGATATGTGTTACAAGCATTGCATTTCCGGCTACTCCATCAGCGGCCAATCCGCTTCCGGCATTGAACCCGAACCAGCCAAACCAAAGTATTCCTGTTCCTATGGCAACAAAAGGAATATTATGGGGCGGAGTAGGGGTGTTGTTGTAGTACCTTCTCCAACCAAGCATGATGGCCATAATTAAGGCCGAGATACCTGCTGTAATATGAACGACAATGCCTCCGGCAAAGTCAAGTGCCCCCATTTTAAATAACCATCCGTCTGAAGACCACATCCAGTGGGTTACCGGGTTGTATATGAATAATGCCCATAACAATGAAAATATTACAAAACCTTTAAATTTAATTCTTTCAGCAAAAGCCCCTATGATAAGCGCTGGAGTTATGGCTGCAAACATGCACTGGTACATGATAAATACAACGTGGGGTATTCGGGCGTTAGGCATAGTAACTGCATAAGGACTAAGGTCTGATGCTTTTATGTTGTTAAGAAATGCCCAGTCAAAGCCCCCGATAAAAGGTTTTAGAAAACCTTCGGATGAACCAAATGACATGCTGTATCCCAAAACTACCCATTCAATGCTAATAATCAACATAATAATAAAGCATTGCATGATGATGTTCAGGAGGTTTTTTCGGCGGACAAGTCCGCCATAAAACAAAGCAAGCCCCGGAATAGTCATTAACATGACCAGGGCTGTGGAGATTAGCACCCAGGCTGTATTGCCAAGGCTAATTGATGAGGCCTGTTCTTGTTGCGAAACAGACTGGCAAAACAAATTTTGTTGAAAGAGATTTAAAAATACTAATAATAAAATAATACCCCAAATGCGTTTTTTCATTTTATTTTTATTTAAAAGTTATAAAATGTAATTTGAGGCGCAAATATAATTAATAATATATATCGAAAGTTTATTTTTTGTAATGAAATTCTTTTTTATTTTATTCCAACCTTAAAATTTTATTTAATTATTTTATCATTGTGTTTGTCTGAATAGTTAACTTTATTAGTGATAATAAAAAAAAGAAACGGAAACCAATATATAGTTTCCGTTTCAACTCGGGTATTAAACTAATTTTGAGAAAGGGTTTAATCTGCTTTGTTGTAAGCTATTTCGCCATGTTGTGTAATGTCAAGACCTTCAGTTTCGTCAACATCTTTAGCCCTAACACCAACCAGTTTATCTGTAATCCAGAATAGCACTGCGGTAAGAATTCCTGAGTAAAGAATAGTAACTCCAACAGCTTTTAACTGAATGATAAACTGTGTTGCGTTTCCATAAAACAATCCACTGTACGAGCCTTGTATGGCTGTTGTTGCAAAGAGCCCGGTTGCTAAAGCACCCCACAAACCACCAATACCGTGTACCCCAAATGCATCTAACGAATCGTCGTATCCAAGTTTGGGTTTTATTACCCCAACCATGATGAAACAGAATACTGAAACCAACATACCTATTAGTAATGCACCTGTTACATCTACAAAACCTGCTGCCGGGGTAATGGCTACCAATCCTGCTACTGCACCGGTGGCAATACCAACAACGGTAGGTTTTTTGTTGAAAATCCAGTCGAGGATAACCCAGGTAAATGCAGCTGTTGCTGTGGCCAAGTGTGTTACAAGGAATGCACTTGCTGCCAATCCGTCTGCTGCCAAACCACTACCAGCGTTGAACCCAATCCAGCCAACCCATAGCAGCGCTGCTCCCATTACAACATAAGGAATGTTGTGTGGTTGAGTAGGATGTCCTTCGTAATATTTTCTTTTACCAATCATCAGCGCTGTTACAAGGGCTGCAATACCAGCATTGATGTGTACTACTGTGCCTCCGGCAAAGTCGAGTGCCCCCATTTTAAATAACCATCCGTCGCCGCTCCATACCCAGTGTGCAACTGGGTTGTAAACGATCAGCGACCATAACACGGTGAACAAAAGAAATCCTTTAAATTTAATACGTTCTGCATAAGCTCCCAATATGAGAGCAGGGGTAATGATAGCAAACATACATTGGAAGAGGATAAATACAATGTGAGGTATTGTGCCTATTGTACCTCCATCAGCCGTTGGTTGTGAGTGTGAGATAAAGTAGGGGCTGAGGTCGCTTACATGGATGCCTTTTAAGAAAGCCCAGTCAAAGCCTCCTATGAAAGGATTTAGAATTCCTTCAGATGAGCCAAAGGACATACTGTAACCAATAACTACCCATTCGATAGTGATAACAGCGGTTATGATAAAACATTGCATCAGTACGTTCAATACGTTTTTACGTCGTACCAATCCGCCATAAAACAAGGCTAATCCGGGTATGGTCATCATCAGGACGAAAGCTGCTGCTACGATGAGCCAAGCTGTATCTCCAGAGTCCACTGAAGGTGATACTGGAGCAATAGTTGCTTCTGTGGTGGCTTTGATACTGTCGTTTGCAGCTTTAGGATCTTGTGCGCTAACTCCTAAAGTGCAAAAGAAAACCAAAAGTATTAAGCCTATTGTTTTTATTGATAAAGTTTTCATGATATAAATATTTTACGGTTAATCATTTCTGTTGCTGTAATTATACTTCTTCACCTTTTATATAAAGGGCCTCGGGGCCTTTCTCTGCATTTCTGATACGATAAACGTCTTCAATGTCTGAAACGAATATTTTTCCATCGCCCATTTCTCCGGTTTTGGCAGATGTAATAATGGCATTTATTGTTTTTTCCAGATTTTGGTCGCGAACGATTATTGACAACATGGTCCGGTTGATTTTACTTGTATCATACGATTTGCCACGAAAAATAATTTTTTCTGTTGATTTTCCTACACCAGTGGCATCCCAGTAGGTAAAAAAATCGATGTCAACGGCATGAAGAGCGGCTTTTACATCTTCAAATTTTGACTTACGGATAATTGCTTCAATTTTTTTCATAAATTTAAAGAATTTAATTTATTATTAATAATTTGTTACAAAATTATATAATTTGATTTAATTTATCAAGCAATTTGATGATAAATATAAAAATTTATTTATATCGTTTTTGTTTATATAAATTATATTGGGGTTGTATTTGTTATTTTGATTAATTATTTTTAATACTCCTATATATTTTAATAATATTATATATAAAAATTTGATTTTTAATTAAGCATGGTTTTTATATTTGGCAGACTGGTTCAACTTTTATATTTTTAGGTAACCTGTTTTTCAAATATGGCTAAGGTTATTTTTTGGGTATAGGTTTACTAAATATATTCTTTTTCTTTTTTAGTTTTACTTGGACAGGTTAGTAATAATCTTCTTTTAACTGTGAAGTGTATAAATATTTGCAGAAAAATCAGCTTTACATTGATTAAGGTAAGTAGAGGCGAATTATTATTCGGTGCTACGCACCTTATTTCGAAGGGTCTTTAAATATATTGCAACTATGTTGCTTCATGTATTTTATGTTCTTGATTGTCTTGATAAAAAAATGCACCACAAAAGGTGCATTTTTTATCAAGTGTATTTTTAGTACAATTTTTTAATGGTTGTTGTAGGCTGTTTCTCCATGTTCGAAGAAGTCGAGCCCAATTTCTTCTTCTTTTGCTGATACACGGATACCAATAGTGTATTTGATGGCAAGGAAGAGAATGAAGCCTACTGCAATAGTCCATGCAGCAACCGATACTACTCCAATAGCCTGGCTTGTAAATAATCCCCAGCCTCCACCGTAAAGAACGCCTCCGCTTTGTGAGAAAATGCCAACTAATAATGTACCAAGAGCCCCGCATATTCCGTGGACTGATATTGCACCAACCGGATCGTCGATTTTAAATACTTTATCGAACAATTCTACTGAGAAAACTACAACAATTCCAGCTATAAAACCTATAATAACAGCTCCTCCGGGAGTTACAGCGTCGCAACCAGCTGTAATGGCTACTAATCCTGCTAAAACACCGTTTAATGTCATCGAAAGGGTAGGCTTTCCATATCTAAACCATGTCAAAATCATAGTGGCAATGCCTCCAACTGCAGCGGCAGCATTTGTAGTTACGAATATTTTTGAAATCAAGCCTGCGTCGCCCACTCCTAAAGTTGAACCTGGGTTGAATCCAAACCAACCAATCCAGAGGATAAATACGCCTAAAGTTGCTAAAGTTATGCTGTGACCAGGGATAGCATTTGCTTTTCCATTTTTATATTTACCAATGCGAGGGCCTAATACAATGGCTCCTGTCAGGGCTAACCATCCGCCTACAGAATGCACTACTGTTGATCCTGCAAAATCGTGCATGGGGATACTTAATTGTGACAACCAGCCTCCCCCCCATATCCAGTGGCCTGAAATGGGATAAATAATTAACGAGATTATGGCGCTATATATTAAGTATGCTGAAAATTTTGTTCTTTCTGCCATAGCACCCGATACAATTGTAGCAGCAGTAGCGGCAAATACTAATTGAAAGAAAAAGAATGCCATGTTGGGCAATCCTGCTGCAGCTCCGTGGTCAACTTTTGAGAACAATTCAAATCCCCCGATGAACCCGTTTCCGGCACCAAACATTATTCCATAGCCTAATAGCCAAAAGACGAAAGTGCCAATACAAAAGTCCATTAAGTTTTTAAATAATATGTTTGTCGTGTTTTTTGATCGGGTAAAACCTGCTTCGACTAAGGCAAACCCTGTTTGCATAAAGAACACCAGAGCTCCTGCTATTAACACCCATATGGTGTTTAAACCTATTGTTAATGCTGTTGAATCCATAATATCTTTTTTTATATTTACACTAATCTTTAATAAACAATGATTCAGGGCCTCTTTCTCCATTTCTTATGCGGACAGAATCATCAACAGTTGATATGAAGATTTTGCCATCGCCAAGTTCGCCCGTTCTGGCAGCTGTTGCTATTGCCTGCACTGCATTTTCGGCCAAATGGTCCCGGCAAACGAAAGAAATTAATATTCGAGGTATAAACCTGGTTTCATAAACGGTAGCCCTATATATTGCACCGGATTTTTCATTTCCAACTCCGACAACCTCTGAGTAAGTAAAAAAGTCGATTTCAGCTTCATGAAGGGCATTGGTTACATCTTCAAATTTCGACTTACGGATAATAGCTTCAATCTTTTTCATTATTGTAAAATTTAAATTTTAATGAATAATGAAACTCTCATAGTGCTTACTTTATATTATTATTTTACAAGGATATGGGAGTTTCATTGGTGATTTATAAAGGGTATTTGTTAAAATGAAATACCTACGCCTAAGCTGATTAATTCCTTGTCCGGGTTTATCATTAAAACGCCTGTTACAGGAATTGAGAATGAATCAGAGACTTTGATTTCTTTTGTTGCTTTTGCGCCAATATTACAAAGGGCAAATTTGGTGTCTTTGGTATGCCATCCGTCTCCGGCACCTACAAATAAACTAAAGCTTTCAAAAGCATAGCTGGCTTCAAAGTATTTGTCGCCACCGGTTGAAGCAGCTGCGGCAGCTTCATTGAAGATGTAGTTGGCCGATAGGGTAAACTTGTCCAATGTATATCCAACGTTTGCTTCAATAGCGTGTGCCCCTGAATCTTTTGAAAATTCAAATGCACTATACCCGTCAGCGTTTAAGGTTGGATAATAATAATCGGTTACGCCCAATGAAAGGCCAAACTCAAACGCGTAAGAAACGTAAAAATCAATTTCGCTGTATGAGCTTGCCAATCCGAAAGAGCCCCATGTCCCAACTGTCAATCCGCCATTTTTAACAACCAACGAAGGTTGGGCCGAAGGCCCATCAATTTTTGAGCCCCTCCAAAGATAAGTGCTATACAAATCCAATCCCGGGGTTACGGTTGTTTGTGCTAAAGAAACTGCTCCTGATACCATTGTAGCAACTGCTACCACCATCACTTTTAAACTTGTTTTCATAATAAATATATTTTACGGTTAATAATTTCAAGACAAAAATAGTAATTAATTTTAAAATAACACATAAAAAGTGATAATAATTTAAAAAATAAAGTAAAAAATGAAAATATATTTATATAAATAAAGTGTTATTAAAAGTTTATTTATTATAAAAATAATTTTATATCCAAAATGATGTTATTTTTAATATAAAATTCAAAAAATTATTATAAATAACATATTTATGTTACAAAAAATAATATAAATATGTTTAATAATTAAAAAATGTAATTAATTATATATTTTTTGTTATATATATATATTAAATTGAGCGTTTTTAGTTGTAATTAAGCGATTATTAAAAGAGGTATGAAAGTATTAACTAAAAAATTTAATATTTTGGATAAATTATTTGGTTTAACCAAATAGTTAATTTATATTTGCTAAAAAATTATAGCCTATGACAGACGAACAACGGTTAAAAACTGAAGAGCAGATATTTGCTGCGGCAATGGAAGTTTTTTTTGAAAAAGGTTATTACGGTGCCCGTATGCAGGATATCTCGGATAAGGCTGGTATCAACAAAGCATTGCTACACTATTATTATCGTTCAAAAGATAAAATGTTTGAAATGGTGTTTTCAAAAACAATTGATAAGTTTTTTGAAAATATGGCTTTCACTTTGTCTAAGGATATGTCTCTCTTTGAAAGAATAGAGGTGGCTGTTGATAATTACATTAGTTTTTTTTCTGACAATCCACATATTCCGGTTTTTGTTGTCCAGGAGATAAATAGAGACTCGGAAGCGTTTAAGAAACTTATGATTGATAAAATTGATATGTTGAGAAACAATGTCATGGCACCTTTTGTAATGTCGATCCAGGAAAATATAGCTAAGGGCGTTATTAGGCCTATTGATTTTCGTCATCTTATTGTAAACATTGTTTCAATGTGTATTTTCCCGGTTATTGGAAAGCCTTTAATACAAGGGGTTGTATTTGCCAATAATTCTGGCGATTGGAATTTGTTCATTGAAGAACGGAAAAAGGCTGTTGCCGAGTTTGTAATCAATGCAATTAAAAAGTAATTATGAGGAGATTATTTAAAATACCTGTAGTCCTTTTGTTTGCTTTTGTGCCAACTTTTATTTATGGACAAGCAATAAGCCTTGAATACTGCAAACAAAGGGTGCGGCAAAATCATCCGATTGGCCCTAATGCTACAATCACCGATTCTATTGCATGTTTAAAGGGAAAAAATTTGAAAAATGAGTGGCTGCCTCAGTTAAACCTTAATGGACAAGCTACATATCAGAGTGATGCTATTAAACTTGATATGCTGCTACCTGATACTTTTCAGAAACCAATTGGGTTTTCCAAAAAAACAATTGAAACAGACCGTGACCAATACAAAGTTTGGCTTGATGCCACGCAATTGATATATGACGGAGGTTTGAACAAGGCGCGGCGTGAGTTTTCTGATTTATCCTATAAATCGGATGTATTTAGCGCTAAATCGGATATAAATAAAGTACTTGACCAAACTACTCAGTTGTATTATTCCATTATTCTTAACCGTTCGAATAAAAAGCTGGTTGAAGTGCTTATAAATACTTATGATACAAAATTGAAGCAGATAAATTCCCTTATATCACAGGGGATGATGATGGAGTCGGACAGAGATAACATTACTGTAGAGGTTTTGAAACTTAATCAACAGCTATTTGAATTAGATATGCTTTATAAATCATTGTTGGCAAACCTTTCGGTATTGATGGGCGAGCAAATAGGCGATTCGGCAAAGTTTGATATACCTGTTATTAATAAGCCGGATAGTTTGCAAATGAGCCGTCCTGATTTGGCTGCATTGGATGCAAAACAAGAAGCCCTGCAATATTCTGAAAAAATATATAAAGCCCAGCGTATGCCCAAGCTGTCTGCATTTGCTCAGGCAGGGTATGGTAAACCGGGATTGAATATGCTTTCTACTTCTTTTGATCCTTACTATATAATAGGCCTGAATTTCAAGTGGAATATTTTCGATTGGAACAATTCAGCCCGGGAAAGGAGTATTGCCCGTATGCAGGCTGTAATGATCAATAATCAGCGCAGTGCAGTGGAAAATAACATACAAATATCTATCAATAATAGCAAATCACGCATTGTACAGCTCGAAAATGCTGTTGTTACAGATGCTAAGATTGTTGAGCTGCGCAGCTCCATTGCCCGGCGTTCGGCAGACAGGCTTGATAAAGGCCTGATTTCTTCTACAGATTTTATCAATGACTTGAATGCCGAAATGCAAGCCAAGTTGAACCTCGAGATGCATAAAGTTCAGCTCATGCAGGAACAAAGCAATTTACAAAGCATTTATGGGGTTTATTAAACTTAATATTCAATTACGAATTAAAAATTACGATAAAATAAAGACAATGAGAATAATAAAATTTGTAGCGATGATAAGTGTTTTGGCGTTTGTGTCGTGCAACAACCGAAATGGTAAAACCGATGCTTATGGAAATTTTGAAGTCGTTGAAACTCAAATTACCTCTGAGGTTCAGGGTAAAATTACTGAGCTGGAATTTGATGAAGGGCAGGAGGTTAAACAAGGGGATGTACTTCTTTCTATTGACTCTGTTTCAACGGTGTTGCGTATAAACCAGTTGGAAGCTCAGATTGAGTCGGCCCGTGCACGTAAAACGCAAGTAGCATCTCAGTTGGATGTGTATGACGAACAGTTAAGGGCCGCTGAGGTGAATAAAATACGTATTGAGAAGCTTGTGTCTGACGGATCTGCCCCGGTTAAGCAACTTGACGACATTAATGACCAGTTAAAGCTTATAGCTAAACAAAAAAATGCTGTTGCAACACAAATGCACTCAATAGATGCAGAAATTAAGGCTTTGCAATGGCAAATAGCCCAAATAGCCGATCAACTCTCAAAGTATAAGGTTGTTAGTCCTGTCAATGGCACAATATTGGACAAATACGTTGAAAAGGGCGAGATAATCACACCAGGGAAGGTGATTTGCAAAATTGCAGACTTGAAGGTCATGAAACTCAGGGCTTTTATATCCGGATCTCAGCTGTCGCAGGTGAAGATTGGCCAAAAAGTAAAAGTGTTTATTGATGGGGCTAATGAAAGCTTTCAGCAGTATGATGGCCAGGTATCATGGATTTCTTCAAAGGCAGAGTTTACTCCAAAGATAATTCAAACCAGAGATGAAAGGGTGAACCTTGTATATGCCATTAAAATTGATGTTCCGAATGACGGATCGCTAAAAATAGGGATGCCTGCGGAAGTGAAATTTTAAAATAGCATTTATGATGGTCAGGTTAAATAATCTTTGCAAGACCTACGGCACAACCAAGGCGATTGAGGATATTTCGTTTGAAGTGAACGAGAATGAGATATTCGGACTTATCGGGCCAGATGGGGCTGGTAAAACAACCATTATGCAAATTGTTGCAACGCTGCTGGTCCCGGATAGTGGAATTGCAGAGGTATGTGGAATGGAAGTGAATGCCAATTTCAAAGCTTTGCGCAAACATATTGGGTACATGCCGGGCAAGTTCTCGCTTTATCCCGATTTAAGCATAGAAGAAAATATTGAGTTCTTTGCAGCGCTTTTTGGAACTACTGTTCAGGAAAATTACCATCTTGTAAGTGACATCTATTCGCAGATAGAGCCTTTTAAAGATAGGCCAGCGGGAAAACTTTCTGGAGGTATGAAACAGAAGTTGGCATTGTCTTGTGCCCTGATACATAAACCGAAGTTGCTTATATTGGATGAGCCAACTACTGGCGTTGACGCTGTTTCGCGAAAGGAGTTCTGGGGAATGCTCAAGAATCTTCAGAAAAAAGGCATATCTATCCTGGTATCAACACCATATATGGACGAAGCCGCTTTATGTGACCGGGTAGCCCTTATGCAATCTGGAAAAATTCTTCAGATTGATACGCCTCAGGCTGTAGTCAATTCTTTTAATGAAGTGCTATATGCTGTAACTTCAGATAAAGTCTATAAAATGAAGGAATACCTCAAGCATTCAAACTATTGCAAAAATGTTCATTTGTTTGGGCAGGAAGTGCATGTTACGCTGAATACCGGGGTTATTGATAATGTTGTGACAGAGCTCAAAAATACTGGTTTTTCTAATGTTGAAATAAAGCCAATAAACCCAACTGTTGAAGATTGTTTTATGAAATTAATGGTTCAATAGAAAATGGAAAGGTTTCAGGATATAGATAAGGCTGATAGTACTGTAATATGGGTAAAAAACATGACCAAAAAATTTGGGAAGTTTGTTGCCAATGATAACCTGACTTTTTCTGTTGAAAAAGGCGAGATATTTGGGTTTCTTGGGGCTAATGGGGCAGGAAAGACCACTGCAATACGTATTTTATGCGGATTGCTTTCTCCAACGTCAGGTGAAGCTTATGTTGCAGGTTATGATGTTTATAAACAAAGCGAAAAGATAAAGCAAAGCATTGGCTATATGAGCCAAAAGTTCTCGCTTTATGATGATTTGAACATGATGGAGAACATCCGTTTTTTTGGTGGAATTTATGGTTTGGATAAAAAAACAATTGAACAACGTACCAATGAGCTGATTGAGAAGTTTGGTATGCAGGATATGCAGAAAAAGCTGATAAAAGACATACCATTAGGCTGGAAACAAAAGATAGCTTTTTCTATTGCAGTGTTGCACAAACCAAAAGTTGTTTTTTTGGACGAGCCTACAGGAGGTGTTGACCCGATAACACGCCGTCAGTTCTGGGATTTGATAAACGAAACGGCCGAAATGGGCATTACGGTCTTTGTTACAACGCATTATATGGATGAAGCCGAGTATTGTAACAGGGTTTCCATTATGTCCGAGGGTAAAATCATTGAACTGGGCAAACCCAAAGATTTGAAAGAAAAGCACCAGGTCAATTCTATTGATGAGTTATTTTTTAAAGTAGCAAGGAATGTTAATTACTAATTACGAATAAAAAAACACAAACAACAACAAATATGAAGAAAGAGTTATTATTGACTATTTACAAACCCCTAAACACTAACCTCTCAATATGAAAGCAGTAATTTTTGATATGGATGGGGTGTTGGTCGATAACAGTAAGGTTCACGATCAAACATGGCAGATGATGTGCCAAAAATATGGGCGTCCCGAGATGGCTCCTTTGGTAAGGGATATATTTGGCGGGACAAACAAAGTGTTTGTCGAAAAGTTACTTGGTATAAATGATGCAAAAAGGGTTAACGAGATAGCTATTGAAAAAGAAGCGCTTTACAGAGAGGTTTTTGCGTCAAGTATTTCTGCTCCTGATGGATTGATGAACTTGTTGTTTGAATTGCGCAAAAACAATTATCGTTTGGCAGTTGGAACCTCTGCACCTACTGAAAATCTTGACTTTGTTCTCGACAAGCTGGATATCAGGAACTTCTTCGATATTTTGGTGGACGAATCGCAGGTGACACATGGCAAGCCCGATCCTGAAATTTATCTCAAGTCTTCAAAATTACTGGGCATTGAACCTAAGAACTGCCTTGTTATTGAAGATTCGGTATTAGGTATAGAAGCTGCCAAAGCTGCAGGAATGAAGGTTGTGGCTATTACAACCTCTTTCACGCCTGATAAACTGGTAAAGGCTGATAAAATAATCAACAATTTCAATGAGTTGACGATGAGTGATGTTAGCTCGATTTTGAATTCGTAGAGAGTAAAGTATTTGAGTAGAAAAAGCATTATGAAGACATATTTAAGTCTGGTAAAGAAAGAGTTTCACCACATTTTGCGCGATAAGCGTACAATGCTCATTTTGTTTGGTATTCCGGTTGCTCTTATGCTGCTTTTTGGCTTTGTTATTACCAACGAAATCAAGACTATTGGAATTGCAGTGTTGGATCAATCCAATGATTACACTACTAACCAGATTGTTGACAGGCTTGAGTCTTCATGTTATTTTGTAGTTAAACAGCGGATTAGTAATTATGGTCAGCTTGAAAGTGTTTTTAAATCGGGGGCTGCAAAGCTTGCTATAGTGTTTGAACAGCAGTTTGACTATAACCTGCAACGCAATCGCAAAGCCAATGTGCAGATTATTGCTGATGCTTCTGATGCCAATTTTGCCAATCTTTCGGTTTCTTATGCCACTGCTGTAATTCGGGGGTACATAAATGATAAAAATGTTCAAAAGTCCGGGATGTTGCAAATAGTTCCTGAGGTTCGCATGGCGTATAATCCTGAGCTTAAAGGAGTGTATTTTTTTGTTCCGGGTATTATGGCACTTATCCTGATGCTTATCTCTGCTTTGATGACTTCTGTCTCAATTGTAAGAGAAAAAGAATACGGGAGCATGGATGTATTGCTGGTCTCGCCTGTGAGGCCTGTTGAAATCCTTTTGGGTAAAGTTACTCCATATATATTACTTTCATTTATCAATGCATTTGTAATTGTTGTATTAGGATGGTCTGTGTTTGGCCTTCCAGTTGCCGGGAGCTTGTTTCTCCTATTTTTCGAATGTTTTCTGTTTATTTCCCTGGCTTTATCATTAGGGATACTTATTTCAACAATAGCCGATAGCCAAATGGTTGCTATGTTTGTTTCTGCGGTGGGATTGATGCTTCCAACCATCTTGTTATCTGGTTTTATTTTTCCTATAGAAAATATGCCGCTCATTTTACAATGGTTTTGTAATATAATGCCTCCAAAGTACTTTATTATCATACTGAAACATATTATGTTGATGGGAAATGGCCTGAAAGAGGTATGGAAAGAGACGTTGATCCTGCTGTCGATGAATTTGTTTTTTATCCTGCTGGCTATTAAAAAGTTTAAAATTAGGAGGTAAAAACTGCTGTTATGCGTATAATATTGATATTCCTGAAAAAAGAGTTTGCCCAGATTTTTCGCAACAAAATGATGTTGCCTATCATATTTGTCATTCCGTTGGTGCAACTTTTAATTTTGGTGAATGCTGCAACCATGGAAATGAAAAGCATCCGGATGGTGATTGTGGACAATGACCTCTCAATGGCTTCAAGGCGTTTGGCTTCGCATTTTCTGGCTTCGAAATTCTTCGTTATTGACAATTATATGTCTTCTGCTATCCAGGCGCAACAGCTTATGCAAGATGGCAAGGCAGATGTGGTTTTGTGCATCAACCGCGATTTTGAGAAACAGCTTTTAAACGAGTCATCGGCAAAAGTTCAGGCTACCTTTAATGCTATCAACGGTATGGTGGCCGGTATTGCCAGTTCGTACATTCAGGCTATCATGGCCGATTATCAGGCAGAGCTTATTCAAAGCGGAAGGTACAACCGACCAGTATCTATAGGTGTTGCTGGTACTAATGTTGCTCCGGCACAACTGAATATACAACACCGTTTTTGGTACAATCCTGAGTTGAATTATAAATGTTTTATGGTACCCGGGGTTTTGGTGGTTTTGGTTACGCTTGTAGGTATGTTTTTAGCGGGTTTAAACCTTGTCAGGGAAAAAGAAATTGGTACCATCGAGCAAATCAATGTTACCCCTGTCAAAAAATACCAGTTTATAGCCGGAAAGCTTATTCCGTTTTGGATTCTTGCCCTTATTGAGCTTGGTGTAGGATTGACCATTGGAAAATTGATTTTTGACATACCTATTGAGGGTAGCTTATTTTTATTATTTGCCATTGCAGCTATTTATCTGGTGATAGTATTAAGTATTGGTCTTTTCGTGGCTACCATTACTGAAACCCAGCAACAAGCTATGTTTATTATGTTTTTCGTAATGATTATTTGTATCATGATGAGTGGTATTTTTACTTCCGTCGAAACCATGCCCAATTGGGCACAAATGGTAAATCATCTTAATCCGGCGTATTATTTTATGAGGGTTATCCGCATGATACTGCTTAAAGGTTCAGGTTTTAAAGACCTTTTGTTCGAAATATCCTGTATGGGCATTTATGCTGTTGCCATGTTGACTTTAGCTGTCAGGAAATACAAGAAAGCTGTGGCATAGAAATGATAGAAATCTTTTTCTTTCCAAATACCTGGTAGTTTTTTTTAAAGCTTATTTTTGCTAAAAAAAATTCATGGAAGAAACGGGTGCATTAACAGATCCTTTGGAAGATCTACGAAAACTGCTTGTTGATTTTAAAGGAGAAGTGAATATTATCAACGAAAGGATAGATGTTGACCTGCAGGTAAAGTACTTTGACCTGTCCCAAAAATACAGGAACAAGAAATTGTCTTTGCCTGAAGGTGAATTAAATGTCGAATTGCTTGATGATGAAAGTGCAGATGAGGAAATCAAAAAGATTCTTCTCATTCAGTTGGCCCATAGCAAAGATGTAAAATCATTTCGTATTATCGAAAAGTTTGTATCCCAAAAGCATCCTGTATTATATCAATGGTCATTAATGGCATTACAGGAAGCCCAAATGTACATTCAGTCCGATTTGCTCGAACAACCACAGATATTTCTTTGTACCGGCCTGGGCGGAAGAGATCGGAAGCTCAGGTATTTCATTGCTTTTTTCAATCGAGAAGGTCTTGATTTTACTGATTGGCAGCAAAAAACTATTAAAAATGAAGTAGAACTTGGATTGCCAGTTTATGACGCAGAATTAGAAGATATTCAGTTTGAAAGGTTTTTGGCAAAAATAATCCTTCTAATACCAATTGTTAGCCCAATACATCATTTTATGCGCGACGTTATCAATAAAATAAATATATTCGGTAACTTTGTTGACGAAAATTGCATTGTTACTAATGTACGCATACTTTCTTTTGATGAAATACTCCAAGTGGCCAACAAAAAAGAAGATATAACAGATAAATTATGAACCAACAGATTAATGCTGCTATTCAGGTGTTGCCACGCAGCAAAGACAAACACCCGTATGATATTGTTGACAAAGCTATTGAAATTATCAAAACCTCCGGCCTGAAATATCAGGTTTGCCCTTTTGAAACGGTTGTAGAAGGCACCTATGCCGAAGTGATGACATTGGTAGAAAAGGTACATGCAGCCTGTTATGCCGCGGGTACTGAAGACATGATGTGTTACCTTAAAATCCAGTCTTCATCGCAAAAGGCTGTTACTATTGACGATAAAATGAACAAGTACAAATAATAGTACCTAAAAATCCCCAATACAATGGAAAGTATTATTAGTATTAAAGATTTACGCAAAGATTATTATGTAGGAAAGATTGTTGTTCCTGCATTACAGGGGGTAAATATCGAGATTAATAAAAACGAGTATGTTGCTATCATGGGGCCTTCAGGCTCAGGAAAATCAACACTTATGAACATTCTGGGTTGTCTGGATGTACCAACTTCTGGGGATTATATTTTAAATGGTACGAGTGTCAGCAAGCTCAATGATAACGAGTTGGCTACCATTCGTAACCGCGAAATTGGCTTTGTTTTCCAAACATTTAATTTGTTGGCACGATACAATGCTTTGGAAAATGTAATGTTGCCACTTGTTTATGCCGGTGTCGAAAAGGAAAAGAGGATTGAAAAAGCTAAACAGATTATTGACATGGTGGGGTTGACCGAGCGTATGCACCATAAACCTAACGAATTATCTGGTGGTCAAAGACAGCGTGTGGCTGTGGCAAGGGCTTTGATAAACAATCCGGCCATTATCCTTGCTGATGAACCTACCGGAAACCTTGATACCAAGACTTCTATTGATATCATGAGGCTTTTCAATGATATTCATCAAAGGGGAAATACGATAATACTTGTTACACATGAGGAAGACATTGCCCTGCATGCTCATCGCATCGTCAGGTTGCGCGACGGGCTTGTTGAATCTGATTATAGAAATGAAAAAGTAAGACTGGATTAAAAAGGAGGCTGGGGATAAGAGTCTGGGGGGTGAAATATGAAACATCCTGACTCCTGACCCCAAACCCCATAACACTAAATAATAAAACATGCAATTATCCATGACAGGTTTTGGCAAAGCTACCGGAGTTTTTGCCAATAAAAACGTAACAATTGAAATACGTTCGGTCAACAGCAAACAGCTTGATATAAACCTTAAGCTTCCTTTGTTTTATCGCGAAAAAGAGGCTGAAATTCGCAATATTGTAGGGCGCGCTATTGAAAGAGGTAAGATAGACCTGTCTGTAACGGTTGAACAAAGTGTAGCTACTTCAAATTACGCCATAAATGCTGATGTTGTCAAAGATTATTATCGCCAACTTAAGGATTTGGCTGAGGAATTGGGTGTTACTGTGGGTGAACAGCTATATACTTCTGTTATCAGGCTTCCCGAGGTGTTAAAAAACGAAGCCCAGGGCCTGATTGAAGAAGAGTGGGTAAGCCTGACCAAACTTATTAATGAGGCTTTGGCTGATTTTATCCAATTCCGCCGTCAGGAAGGTGCTGCCTTGGAGCATGATGTTAAACAACGCGTAAATACTATTGATGAGGCTATTAAAAAAATTGAACAGTTTGAAAAACAGCGCATTGACAAGATAAAACAACGGCTTAGCAAAAACCTCAATGAGTTTATTCCGGCTGCAAGTATTGATGCTAACCGTTTTGAGCAAGAAATCATTTATTTCCTCGAAAAGATAGATATTACCGAAGAAAAAGTCCGTTTGCACAACCATTGTCAGTTTTTTATCCAGACCATTACCAACGAAAGCGCAGCTGGCCGTAAGCTGGGCTTTATTGCCCAGGAAATGGGGCGCGAGATAAATACCATTGGCTCTAAAGCCAATGATACCGACATACAGCGCATTGTGGTGATGATGAAAGATGAGCTGGAGAAGATTAAAGAACAACTGCTGAATATTTTATAACCGTAAATGCATGGTAATACCTTATAAAGATACCCAAGGTTCGAAAAAAAGCCAGGTAAGGCAGATGTTTGACAACATTGCATTTCGCTATGACTTTCTAAACCATTTTCTTTCGATGGGTATTGACAATTTCTGGCGCAGAAAGGCTATTTCAAAAATTAAGCATATAAAAAGCGGTATAGTGCTCGATGTTGCTACAGGTACTGGCGATTTGGCTATTACAACGGCTAAAAGGACAAAGCTTGACATTATAGGTATTGATTTGTCTGAAAATATGTTGAGTATTGGCCGGGAAAAGATTGAAAAAAAAGGCTTTGCTCAAAGAATAAAGTTGCAACAAGGAGATTCTGAGGGTATTCAGTTCCCTGATGCTCATTTTGATGCTATTACTGTTGCTTTTGGTGTACGAAACTTCGAGAACCTTGATAAAGGCTTGTCGGAGATGTACAGGGTGCTTAAACCCGGAGGAAAAGTGGTAGTGTTGGAATTTTCAAAGCCAAAATATTTCCCGGTCAAACAAATCTATTATTTTTACTTCCGAAAAATATTGCCGTTTATTGGACGTTTTATTTCGAAAGACAGGGCTGCTTACACGTATTTGCCTGAGTCGGTGGAGAGTTTCCCTGATGGCAAAGCTTTTCTTGAACATCTGACAAAAGCCGGGTTTGTTCAAAATACTTGTAAAAGCATGACTTTTGGCATAGTGAACCTTTATACTGGCGATAAAATTTAATATGTTGTAAACTGAATGCAAGCTTATAAAAAATACATATTATTTTTCATTCTTGTGGTTTGTTGTCAGATTTTAGGATGGGGGCAGAAAAGCAAATATAAACATAACCCCGAGTACGATGACAAACCTCTGCACTTTGGTTATACTATGGGCCTCAATGTGATGGATTTTACTTTTGGCCGCAATTACAATGGGCTAAATGAAAATTATTATGCTGATCAGCTTGGCTTAGGCTTGGGGTTTCAAGTAGGAATGATTTCTGATTTGAGGTTAGGCGAATATTTCAATTTGCGCTGCCTGCCAAGTTTTAATTTTGGACAACGTACACTTCAATATTTTTCAGGTAAATCAGTATATAAGGTTGATACAAAGATGCAAGAAGTTAAGCTTGAATCCAGCATGCTTGACCTTCCAATACTTATCAAATACAAGGCTATGCGATTGAACAATACCAGGCCTTATTTTATTGCCGGTGGAAGCGTGCGTTACGACTTAGCTTCAAAATCAAAATTTGATGATAAGCATCCTTATGTTTTGTTAAAACCTCTGGATTTCTATTTAGAAATGGGTTTTGGGGTGGATTTTTATTTAGAATATTTCAAATTTTCTACAGAAATAAAACTCTCTTTGGGCTTGACAGATATTCTCAATCACAAGACAAATGAGAATATCAAGGAAAATGCTGTTTACGTGAACTCTATCCGAAAGCTCAATTCCAATATACTGATGATTTCTTTTCATTTTGAATAGCCCATGCAGCAGCAGGTTAGCTTAAAATTAAATGCCCAAAAAACTGATGATAGCTTTAATTGTTTATGCCCTGTCGTAGCAGAACAGCTTCAGATCAATATAGAGCGGATTAAGCATATTAAAATTGAAAAAAAATCGTTGGATGCCCGTCGCAGGCCAATTTTGGTAAATTATACACTCCTTGTTTTTATTGATGAACAGCCGCCTAAAGAGGATATACAGCCTAAAATTTATAAAAAAGTTGATCATGCCAAACCGATAATTATTGTTGGTACTGGCCCTGCCGGGTTATTTGCAGCTTTAAAGCTTATAGAACATGGTTTTCGACCTTTGATTTTCGAAAGGGGAAAAGAGGTTAGCGAACGCAAAAAAGATATAGCCCTGATTAGCCGAAACGAGGAGGTTAATGCTGAGTCAAACTATTGCTTTGGCGAAGGTGGCGCTGGTACTTTTTCTGATGGCAAGCTTTACACCCGTTCTTCTAAACGCGGCAATATTAAAGACGTCCTGGACGTGTTTGTTCGGCATGGGGCTCCAGAAAGCATTATGTACGAGGCCCATCCTCATCTGGGAACAGATAAGTTGCCTGAAATCATCAAAAACATTCGTCAAACGATAATAGCAGCTGGCGGAGAGTTTTATTTTGAACGAAAAATAACACAACTACTTATTGAAGACGAAGAAATAAAAGGTGTTCAGTTGCATAATGGAGACAAAGTCGAGGCGCAGGCTGTAGTGTTGGCTACAGGCCATTCGGCCAGGGATGTTTACCAGATGTTGCACGAACAACATATTGCATTGGAAGCAAAGCCTTTTGCTGTAGGGGTTAGGGTAGAGCATCTGCAGGAGCTTATTGACAATATCCAGTATCATGGGTTGAAGCGAGGTGAAAACCTTCCTGCTGCTTCTTATTCATTAGTATGCCAGGCGAATGGCAGGGGTGTATTTTCGTTTTGCATGTGCCCCGGAGGGTTTATTGTACCATCAGCCACAACAAACACCCAGGTGGTTGTAAATGGCATGTCACCTTCAAAACGTAACTCACCTTATGCTAATTCTGGCATTGTTACAGAAGTTCGCCTTGAAGACCTCAAGGAGTTTGCCAAATATGGGCCTTTAGCAGGTTTGTATTTCCAGGAACAATTAGAAAATATGGCCTGGCAAAACGGAGGAAGGCAGCAAACTGCACCAGCTCAGCGGTTGACTGATTTTATTAAAGGTAAAATTTCAGGATCTTTACCCCAAATATCATATTTCCCGGGATGTGTATCCTCTCCGGTGCATATGTGGCTTCCTGGTTTTGTTGGAAGTTCATTAAAGGAGGGCTTTAAACGTTTTGACAATCTTATGCATGGCTTTGTTACTGCTGAGGCTGTAGTTCTTGGAGTTGAATCCCGTACATCGTCTTCGGTTCGTATTCCCCGTAATCAGGAAAACATGCAGCATGTTCAGATAAAAGGCTTGTTCCCTTGTGGCGAGGGCGCTGGTTATGCCGGAGGAATAACCTCATCAGCTATAGACGGACAAAATGTTGCTAACGCTGTTGTAAATTTTTTGAAACAAGCATAAAAAAAGTTGTTTTCAAGATATTATCCAGAAAACAACTTCCTTGCAAACGACTGTAATATTAAGCTTTTACAACCTGTTCTGTATTGGCTTTTTGGAAGCTATAAGCAGGGCATTTTTTACTACTTTTGCAACTGGCTACACATAAGGCAATAACAACTATTATTCCCAGGTAAATAATTTTTTTCATATCGGATGTTTAATTTATTAGTATTCTTTTGTTTAGCAAATTTAACTACCTTTTAATTGGTAAAAAGTCAATTAATGTAAAATTATAATTCTTTTGAAAATACAAAAAGCAAAACAATAAAAATCTTAACATATATACAAGATTTTTTAAGATAAAAATTTCTTATCGCCTAAAAATGTTAATAGTTGTTGATTTGCTGTATTTTGCATTGTTTTTTAATAGCTTAATAACATATAAACCAGAAGGGAGCTTGGGTATATTGATAAAATTATTTTCGAAGTTTAATTTTGCTTTTTTTATTACCTGTCCTGAGCTATTGTAAATAATGGCATAGCTGAAATTTTCATTAGAAGTTTGTTTGATAACAATCGTTTTGTTTTGTTGATTATAATAAATAAAAGGTTTTTCATTGGTAATATTAGTAATGATATTTTTGTTTCCATTTACTATTATCTTCCATTTTACAGTGTCTTCACTTTCTTTTGAAAATATGCTGTAAATGACGGGCTGCGAATAATCTCTGATAGAATCGGGCAATGGCTCTATCAATGCTGCAGAGTCAAGTCGATAGTTTAGTTTTAAATCATTTACAGTCCCGTTTGTGCTAAAAGTTATTGTGTAGTTAATGGAATCAATTGATTGGGCTGCAATTCCATCAATTGAGATATCTATGAAGCTTAGTTTTGGCATATATGGGGGCAAAACAATGGGCAATAATCCAAAATCACTAAGGGCAATGAGTTCCCATTCACTGTCTCCTTCAGTATTTCCTGCAGAAACAGACCAGTTTACATTTCCAGTATCAACAGAATCTTTTCTGATGGCATTGTATTTATTTGCCGCCGATTTTTTACCTGCTATATTGAAGTTTGCGCTTGAATATGGGTTGCCAAATATATCAATAATATACCAGGCATTTGAATTGTCAAATTTTTTTTGCAAGGCCAATGCGTCATTTCCGCTGAATTTGCATAAAACAGAAGTAGTGATTTCGTCAGCTTTATCAATGTCTATAAATTCAGCTCCAGCATTTACTATGAGGTAAGTAGAGCCTGGTTTTATACTTTTGCCATTTTCAAAATAGTAATCAAAGCCCCAGCCTTTGCCATTAGTAGCTACTAAAATTCTATAATTGGTAAGGTTTATAGTTTCTTTAGTGGGGTTAAATATTTGTATAGCTTTTTCGGCGCTGGCATCACCTTTATAAATGCCTTTAAAAAATGGGTATCTGTTGCGTTCTGGTGTGTTTATTCCCAGTTTCACCGGCTGTTGTTCAATGCTGAACGAGTCTTTTAAATCTGCAACAATGAAGAAAGCTTTCAAATTGCTGTTTGATGGTAAACATTGTAGTACTATACTTGTCGAATCTGGTTTTGTAATATCTGTTTTTCCATAATCTAATATTTTTCCGCTGTACAGAGAGGTGTCTGCTATTTGTGCCGCATTGGGTGAGGGTTCATCTTTCGATGTTACCAAATAGGTTATTTTTCCGATGTTGTTTGTTTTGATATTAATTAAAGCTGCAACGTCATTATTTTCTGTAAGCCTGATATAGGTGATTTCTGGAAATAAGTTTTTGGCGAATAATACTATGTCATCTAAGGCTACATTCCCGGCGCTTTTTTTATATTCAAACTTCAACTTTTCTGCTGTATCTGGTAACATAAAGGAATAATTAGCACCTGTTTGGGAGATTTGCGATATTTTGTGAGCAAGGTACCAATTGTTATTACAAAAAATAAGGACTTGCATTGTTGATGCAGAGTCTGTTTTATTTCCTTTCATCCAGAAGGATAAGCTGTGTTGCCCTTTAAATGATGGAGTTTCTATATATTGGTTGTTGGCCGAAAACATTAACGAAGGGATGGCTTTTCCCGAGTTAGGCTCTGAGTTGTATGTGCCTCCAACATGTATTACCCAGCCTGTTTCTGGCTGCGTGCCATTTTTGAAATCCTGGATAAAAGAGTATTGGCCTGATACAATACAATAAATACCGGCTAATGCCAGTAGCAATAGTGATTTTTTCATATTTTTTGAAGTTTGGGGTTATAGATGCAAGTTAAGAAAAAAATGAAATTAAAAAAAATTAAAAAGGAAAGCGATAAGATAAAATACCATACTTTTGTGCCTTGATGGGTTTGGGTTGATGAAACTCTCATGATTGTTGGCAAATAAAAATACAATGATATTTATTTGTTGGAGCAAGCGGTCATTCCCTAAATAATAAAATTTATTATGATGAAACGAGCATGATTCGTTAAACACAAACAAAGATGAATACCGACTAATCGGGACGAGTTTTTCTTCGGAGAGCCTTTCGGGGTTCATCCGACCTTATTAAAAAAAGTTATTTACGGATGAAAAACATTTTCTTTTTTCTACTTTTTCTTTCTCAAAGTATAATAGTTTTTGGGCAAATGATTGAGAAACCATTTGTATATGGTGAAACTGGCGGTTTTGTGTCAAATGGAGAAAATGCCCCTTTTTGGTTGTACAGTAATCAATTTGGGGTATTTAACAATAATAAAAATTGTTTGTATGCCCGTGTTTTGATGGGTACAGAAGAAAACAGGGAAAAGAAATTTGAGGTTAATTATGGCATGGATTTGTATGGAATCAGGGATAAAAGTAATAATTTGCAGTTCAACCAACTTTATGCAACTTTTCGGGCTTTTTGTATTATATTCAAAGGTGGGCTTTATAGACAGGTATATGGCAACCAGACATCCGAATTGTCGAGTGGTTCAGTTTTGTTTTCTTCTAATGCCAGACCATATCCTAAAGTTTCGCTTGGCATAGATAAATATACTTTTGTGCCTTTTACCAAAGGTTATGTTGAAATAAAAGGCGAGGTTACGCATGGATGGGCTGAGAATGAAAACCGATGGGTTAGAGATTCATATATTCATTATAAGTATGTTAATATCAGGTTTGGAGGAAAGAAGCCATTGCATTTCAATTATGGGTACCATCATGCTCTACAGTGGGGAGGCGTTTCTTCAACATTAGGCAGGCAACCCAGTTCGTTGAAAGACTTTGTATATTTATTTTTTGCCAAAAACCCTCCAGGGGCAAATGTTGTACAAAGCGAGTCTTTTAACCAGGTTGGCAATCACATGGGGTCAAGACAATATGGGCTTGATTATGACTTTAAAAACAAGACTGTTGGGTTGTATTATCAAACAATCTTTGAAGATAAATCTGGTAGTAAATTTATCTCACCTCAAGGAGACGGATTATATGGCCTGACATTTAAGAATAATGATGAAACAGCTCATTTAAAAGAGGTCGTACTTGAGTTTACAAAAACGACCTATCAAAGTGGCCCTATTGAATTGGTTTGGGTGACTGATGTCCCTATTCCGTTTTGGAACCCTAAAGCTGGCAATGACAATTATTTTAATAATTATATTTATCAATCATGGACTTATAAAGGTAATACCATTGGTACGCCATTTATAACATCTCCGGCTATTAATGAAAAAGATAGTAATATTGTCACCAATAACAGGGTATTGGCATTTTATTTTGCAGGTTTATATGAATATAATCATTTGCAGTGTGAATTAAAATATTCTTATTCGATTAATAAAGGTACATATAGCGTTCCGATAGGGGAAAAAGGCCAACATTCAATGATGTTTAAAGTTGGCAGAGATATTCCTTCATTGAAAGACTTGCATGTCCAGCTTTGTGTTGGTTGGGATAAAGGAGCCTTTTTGGGAAATAGCTTTGCTTTGGGTGTTTGCGCTAAAAAGAAATTTTAATTTTTGCTTGTTATTTGCTCAAAAATCAATAGAGCCCTTTTCTCAAATTGTTTTTTTTCTTCTAAAAGGAAAGTCCTGAAATGTTCAAAGTTTGCAAGATGTTTGTCATAATTTTTTATTATCTCGTCGATCTTATTAAGGAGTAAATTATTGTATTTTTTGCTTGTATTTATTTTGTAATAATCAGCTATAGGGGTGTCGTGTTGGTTTTTATTGCCTCCCGAGTTGCTAACTAAAATTATACAACCTCTCAGGGCGGCTTCCCTGATACATCGGTCGCGGTTTGAGTGCCCAAGCTCAATAAATAAAATGCTTTTTTGATAAAGCAGGAACATTTCTTCGGGAGGGATTTTTTTTGCTTGTAATACCTGAAATCCTGGAAATCTTTTCTTTATAATATATAATATATTTTTTGGGGTTTTGGGGCCAACAAGTATTAATTTTTGTTTGGGTGTGTTTGCAAGGGGCTGGTAAAACTCATCTCTTACAGGATTGTGTAAGACAAATGTTTGCGGGATACCCAAAAATGAAAGAAAGTCTGAGATAAAAAAAGAGTTTGTAATATGGTGGTATGAATTTTGCCATATTTGACTGTCTTTTTTGGCCCATTTTAGAAGTCTGACCCGCAAACGGCTTGACAAGCTTTGTGATTGATAGGTGTACCAATCCAGATAGATGGGTTTTCGGAAAATTTTTATATTGAATGGAAATTTAAAAGGAGGGTTTTTAAAAAAGTAAACAGAGGACAACCAATAAACTATCTTTTGGGCATTGTTAAATTGTTTTAGATACCCCACCATTGTTTCGGGGACAATAATAATATTTTGTTCGAGGTCTTTTGGAGGGCCAAATGAAGTGGTTTGGAAAGAACGGACAATATCACTGTTAATAATCTTTTCAACCGGGTTGATATAGTACATCCCTGCTTCAAAGCCATTTTTTTCTAAAGCTTTGCACAAAATGTGCAAACTGTTTGTTCCCCCACTTATTATATTACCCGGGCAATAAATGAATATCTTATTCATTTTCAGTAAATAAATGGTATAGAGAAAGGTATTGACGAGCATTTTCTTCCCAGGTAAACTTCATGCTATATTCGTATGCCGATTTTTTTTTAGCTTCGTCAAAGGATTTCATGCCATTCTGGAAGGTCATAAACATTTGTTGCGGGTCAAACGATTCCCAGAAAAAAACATGGCCATTGCCAATTTCTTTTAAGCTGGTTTTGTCAGAGCAAAATACTGGTTTTTCTGCCCGCATTGCTTCTATAACAGGTAGTCCAAAGCCTTCGGCTAAAGAGGGGAAAACAAATGCTTCGCAATTTTGATATAAATAAAGTTTCTCAGCCTCCGAAACAGAACCGGGGAGGATTACCTGGTTTTGAAGGTTGTAGTCACTGATTAGTTTTCGGACGTAGTTGCCATACGATGTGTCTTTTTCTCCGGCAATGACAAGTTGAATATTAGATGGGAAAAGTTTGATAAAGGGAATTAGGGTGTGAAAATTTTTTTTAGCCAGAAATTGTCCAATAGAAAAAATAAATGTTGTCCCATTAATGAATGGCGGTTTTATCGGGATAGTTTTAGGCAGGTTTACTCCGTTGTAAATAACTCTTGTGATTTTTTCGGGCGAGATTTGAAGGTGTTGAAAACAAATTTCTTTGGTAAAATTTGAAATAAAAACTATAGCATCTGCTTTATCAACATTTCGTTGGATATGCTTTAAATATCTGTTAGCTTTAATGTTGCTTTTGGTATATAAAAAATTCAAATCATGGATGGTCAATATTGTTTTTTTGGCTCCCTTGATTTTGAATGACGGGGTTTGGTGTAAATAGTGGGCTACGTCATACTCTCCAAAATCGGCCTTGAAAAAGCGGTGGATGAACTTAAACCTTTTTATGTCCTGGTCCCTAAAGTAATCGTACGAATTGTTTCCGGTAAGGATGAACGAAAAGTAACAGTTTTCTTTTTTTTCATTAATCAACGCTTTGCTAAAATCAATAGCTACTCTTCCAAGTCCGCAATTAGGCTTGTTTATTTTATCTACCGAAACAATAATTCTATTCTTTTTGAAAATCTGATTTGTTGAAGTAAATACTTTAGTTTTTTTGTCACTTACAAAATTTTCAAATTTTTGGGCCTGTTGTATCCTGAATTGCTCCCAATCAAGTGCTGAAGGTTTAAAAATATTGGCTTCCAGTTGTTTTTTCTGCGAAGGTTTATGTAGAGTGTTAAGGTATTCTGCAACAATTTCTGGTTTAAAAAGCCTAAGGCAATCGCATTTAGCGTTTTTTTTGCATTTTACGCATATTTTTTTTGCTTCAAAAGCTTTTGCATTTACCCCAACAGGTGCCCACCTTCTCGAAAAGACCGGTCTTATTGGAGGGAAAAGCCCAATGGCATGAATTCCGGTAGCAGCAGCTAAATGCAGAGGCCCGGTTCCGGAAGCTACTAACCCGTCTGCCCTTGAAATAAAGCCAATAAGCTCGTCCAATGAGAGTTTGCCAACTAAGTCTATCGCTTGTGGGTATTTGTTTAGTATTTCTTGCTGGATTTCTTTTTTTTCATCCAGTGTTCCTGTTACAAAAAAATTAAACCTTGAATTATCGAGCAGGCCTAACAGTTTTGCATAATTTTCAATGCCCCATTCTTTTCCATGTCCTTTAGATTTTGGATGGATGATAAGGTTAAAACGGTTTTTGTCCAGCAGCGAATTTAATTCATCTGGTATAGTTGGAGGTATTATGCCATTTATGATTGAAAGGGTTTCGTAGTTTATTGTTTTTCCCAGATCGAAAGGAATAAGTAGTTTCAGGTTGAGCATTACCTCGTGCAGGTTTGAAGAGCGTCGGCTAAAAGATATTTTTTTGTTGCAAAAAAGCTGATGGTACCATCTTCTGCTTGTCCCAATTCTGATAGGGATGCCGGCAGACTTGAGAATCCATGAAATGAAAAAGTTTGGATAAATATGTATGGCAACATCAATGTTGAGTTTTCTGAAAAAATCAATTTGAGTTTTAGGGTTTAGGTCTTTTATTTGGTTCCAATCAATGAAATTATCAATATATTGGCATGTTTTAATAACATCTTTTGTATATGTCTGACCCAAAAAAAAGATGGTACAATCCGGGAAAAGGTTTTTTAAAATGCCAGCAACGGGCAATGAAAGTACAACATCTCCAATCGCATCAATCCTGCTTAATAAAATATTTTGGCTTTGCTTCAAGTTTAGTTAGTTTTAATCATTATACTCAAAGTGTCGTAGCTTTTTGCTGCATATCATGGTATAAGGTGTTCAAAAATATTAATTTTTAACAAATTTTTGATTATTCGTTCTATTTTTACGATGTAAAAAGTGTAAAAGATTATATATGTCATATTATCAATATGTTGTAAAGGATGTGCTGAGAAAAAATATTTATTTTTTTTCATTAGTTGTCTTGTTGGCAGGTTTGCCCTTGTCAAAAGCATTGGTTAGTATAGGCGAGGGGTTGCTTGTATTCTCGTGGTTTGTAGCTCCCGGGTTTAAAGAACGGGTTAAGGCCCTTGGGCAAAGAAAAAGCATTTGGATATTTGCCGGGTCAACGTTATTTGTTTTGGCAGGCTTGTTTTATGCTGAAAATATTCAGAGAAATATTTTTTTGATTACGAACATCAAAATATCAATTGTTCTGTTCCCTATTATTATTGGTTCTTTTGAAAAGTTGTCATGGCAACAACTTAAAGTATTGTTATGGGTTTATACATTGGCCAATATTGCCGCTACATTTTTTTCATTATTAATTTTTTTTCACGTCATTGAATACAAAATTGCGAATGTGCGTCAGATTGCAGTGTTTGTTGAGTCTGTAAGGTTTGCTTTGTTGATAGTACTTGATATCTTGTTTTTGTTATATGCAATATATCACTCGCAAAATAGAAAATTTCAGGTATTGATGATAATATCAATAGTTTGGTTAGTTGTATTTCTTGGTATTTTACAATCATTGACAGGGATTTTGGCATTGGCTTTGACTTTACTGGTTGTGTTATTGGTCAGGTATAGAAAAATTAGTGTTTATATTCGAGTTGCATTTGTAGTTCTTGGATTATTAAGTATTGCAACTGGAGCATATTTGTTCAAAAGTAATTTGAATGAGTATCGGGCAATACATATTGAAAATACAGCAAAACTAGACTCATTGACATTGAATGGCAATAAATATGAGCATAGTGTAAATGATACTATTCGTGTTAATGGATATTTAAGGAATATTTATATATGCGAGCCAGAATTGCGTATTCAATGGGCAAAACGAAGCCAGGTTGCGTTTGATAGCCTCGATAATGCTGGTTGGGTGCCGGTAAAAGTAACGCTTGTCAGTTATCTTACCTCAAAAGGGTTGCGCAAAGATTCGGCTGGTATGTCGCAGCTTACCGACCGCGATGTACGAAATATTGAATCGGGTTATTATAATTATAAGTTGGCTGAGGTTGGTGTTAATGCCCGCATATATGATTTAATCAGGGAGTTTGACGAGTGGAGGCGAACAGGTATTCCGGCTGGTTCTGTAACTATCAGAATAAATGGTTTGAAAAATGGTTGGAAAGTTTTTTCTGAGCATATATGGTTCGGAACCGGCTATGGGGATATCAATGATGATATACAAGCTCAGTTTGATAAAGATAGCCCGGATTTGGGCGAAGATAAAAAACAGAATCCACATAACCAGTTGCTTACCATTATGATAGGCAGCGGAATTGTTGGGCTGGTGGTATTTTTGCTTTCGTTTGTTTTGCCTGGTATTTTAGAACGGAAATATAGTTCTTACTTGTTTTTGGTCAGCTTTTGCGTGGTATTGTTTTCATTCTTCACTGATGATACGCTTGAGCGGATGATTGGATGCGTGATTATGGCGCTTTTCTTTAGTTTGTTTTTGTATGCTGTTCCAAAAAATATAAACCTCATTAAAAAATAGATGTTTATTTTTGAGGCCATAATCAACTAATATTGAAAACAAAATGAAATCAAAAAATTTAAAAGCAAAACTATTTGTTTTTGCCTGCGTTGTTTTGTTAGGAATGGGCCTTAATGCCCAAAATCCTAATTTTTACATTTATATTTGTTTTGGGCAGTCCAATATGGAAGGGCAGGGGGCTATTGAGGCTCAGGATTCTATTGTAGATAGTCGTTTCAAGGTATTTCAGGCGCTTGATTGCCCTAATTTAAATAGGACAAAAGCAACCTGGTACAATGCCATTCCTCCTTCCTGTCAGTGCCACTCAAAACTCTCACCTGCCGACTACTTTGGCAGGACAATGGTGGCCAACCTGCCAGAAAGTATCACTGTTGGTATTATTAATGTTGCTGTAGGCGGCTGCGATATCAGGTTGTTTGATAAAGATATTTATCAAGATTATGATTCTACTTACAAAGAGAGCTGGTTTGTCAATAAGGTAAAAGATTATCAGTACAATCCGTACAAATACCTTATAGACTTGGCTAAATTGGCGAAAAAGGATGGGGTTATAAAAGGTATCCTTCTTCACCAGGGCGAAACCAATACCGGAGATGCCCAATGGCCTACTTATGTTAAGAAAATATACAACGATATGCTCGCCGACCTTTCTTTAAAGGCAGAGTCGGTGCCACTTTTAGCCGGAGAAGTTGTTTCGGCTGAAGGGAGTTGTTGTTCAAGCATGAATGCCATTATTAATAAGCTCCCAGAAACGATTCCAACAGCCCATGTTATATCTTCAGCCGGATGCCCTTCGCAGGATAATGCCCATTTCAACGCTGAAGGATACCGAATATTAGGTAAGCGTTATGGGGTAAAGATGCTTTCGATTATGGGGATTAAGGCTAAGTAGTTTACAAGTAAACTACCCCTGCCTCCCGCCTGAGGCGGGAGACAGCTCTCCTTTTAAAGGAGGGGGAATACTATCATTTGCAAAATGATGGTGAGTGTGCCATTAAAATTGAATCTAAAAAATTAGTTTTCAATTTGTCATTCGTCATTTGCCATCAGTCATTTATTCTTGTACATACACTCTCTTCACTCTTGGGGCAATGCTTGTAAGCACTTCGTAAGGTATGGTATGCATTTTGTCTGCTAATTCGAGAATGGTGACATGTTTGCCAAAGATTTCCACTTCATCGCCTTCGTTAGCATCAATGCCGGTAATATCAATCATGCACATGTCCATACAAATGTTTCCAATAACAGGGGCATAGGAGCCATTGACGAAAACCCGTCCGACTCCATTGCTTAGTATTCGGCTATATCCGTCTGCATAACCAATTGGGATAACTGCAATTTTGGTTTGTTTCAAAGCCTTGCCTTTTCGGCCATAGCCGATAGTTTTACCTGTTTCGACCTCTTTTATCTGAAGAATGCTGGTTTTGAGTGTGCTCACCCATTGCAATTGTTCCTGATTAGAAGGAATTACACCATATAAACCAATACCCAAGCGTACCATTTCGAATTGATATTCTGAAAAACGGTCAATCCCCGATGAATTTAATATGTGCCGCATAACAGGATATTCAACACAGTTTTGAATTTTAGAACATATTTTCTGAAACAGCTCTATTTGTTCAAGGGTATAATTGTCATGTTGTTCTTCGTCAGCTCCTGCAAGGTGTGAGAATACAGATTCAACTTTAATGCCCTTATTTTTCTTTATCTCGTTACATAAAGAGTCAATTTCTTCAGGCATGAAGCCAAGTCGGTGCATACCGGTATCAACTTTCAGGTGTACCGGGTAGTTGTCTATTCGGTATGCTTTTAGCATATCGGCAAATTGACGGAGTTCTTTAAATGAGTATATTTCTGGTTCCAATCTGTAATCAATCATCAACCTGAACGCAGAAGCTTCCGGGTTCATGACTATGATGGGCATGCTAATGCCCGATTGTCGCAAAGCCACACCTTCATCGGCAAAGGCTACAGCAAGGTAATCAACTTTTTGATATTCGAGCATATTAGCCACTTCGTAGCTGCCACTACCGTAAGAGAAAGCTTTTACCATGGCAATGAGTTTCGTCCCCGCATGCAGCTTGCTTTTGAAATAATTCAGGTTGTGCACCATAGCTGTCATGTTGATTTCGAGGGTGGTACGGTGTGTTTTTTCTTCCAGAAATGAAGAAATACGCTCAAATTCAAAGTTTCGTGCACCTTTAAGCAGTATAGCTTCGTTTTGAAAACGTGAAGGCTGAAAATGGCTGATAAACTCTTCGGTGCTGGTATAAAATTCTTTTTTTACCTTAAATAATGAGGCTTGTGAGCTGATTGAAGGCCCAATGCCAATAAGGCGTTGAACTTGCTTTATTTCTATAAGGTTTGCAACGTGCTGGTACAAGTCGGAGTCTAACCTGCCTGATTGTAGAATGTCAGATAGAATAAGGGTTTTTTGAAGTTGCTGTTGGTGGCTTAAGAAATCAAGCGCTATTCCTAATGAATATAAGTCGGAGTTATAGCTGTCATTGATAATAGAACAACCATTAATACCTTTCTTTTGTTCCAATCGAAGCGCTACAGGTGACAATGCAGCAAATTCAGGCTGGTAAATGCTTTTGTCGATTCCAAGATGCAAAACCAGCAGCCAGCATGTGATTGCATTTTCAATGGAAGCATTGTCTGTAAACGGTATATTAATTGATATTTCAATGTCTTTGTATGTCCCGGTCAAAGATGTGCTATTGTTTTGGCTGATTTGACGGGTGATTTGCAGGTCTGCTTTTTGTTTTGCAGACCAGCAGATCAATTGTTGATTGTTATTTGCCCAATCTTCTATTTCTTCGGCTATTGCTTCATGGTCAAGACAGTAAAGCAGTACTTTAGTATCGCGGAAAAGATTTAATTTTTCTCTTATTTTTCTTTGAATAGAATAAAAGTTTTCCTGGTGGGCTTCTCCAATGTTTGTAAATATGCCAATTTCGGGTTTAATGATAGCCTGAAGCCTGCTCATTTCGCCTTGTTTAGAGATGCCGGCTTCAAAAATGGCCAGTTCTGTTTTTTCATTCATGTTCCAAACAGACAGAGGCACGCCGGTTTGCGAATTGTAGCTTTTAGGGCTGCGAACAATGTTATATTTTGACTGTAAAAGCTGGTAAAGCCATTCTTTTACTATCGTTTTGCCATTACTTCCGGTGATACCAATTACCGGGCAATTGAAGCAGCTTCGGTGGTATGCTGCCAGTTTTTGCAATGCATTAACAGTATTGTCAACGATTATCTGGTTTATTTTTTGCTCGACAGAAATTTCTTTTTCAACAATAAAGTTTGTTACATTGCGTTTGGCAATAAGGTCATGGATATATTGATGTCCGTCATTTCTTGGGCCTTTAATGGCAAAGAATAACGAACCGCAAGCAGCAACGGGTTGTCGGCTATCGGTGATAAGCTGGTTAATCATAACAGAACCGTCTCCAATGAGCTTGCCTCCTGTTATTTCTGCGATTTGTTTTAAACTGTAGTCCATGATAAATATGCGATGTGTAAAAAACATCTGTTGATGCAAAAGTAAAGCAAATTGCGCTACAATATTTTAGGCCGAATAAAATTTAGCCTTTTGTATATTTGTAAAATGTTAACAGAATGTTGACTGACTTTTCTGAAGTTCACTTAATTTGAGAAGTTTATGGATAAATCTGCTGTTGATAAGCTGAAAAAATATCATTCCAAAATAGCTGAAATGCTTAATTCTATTGGAGAAAAAAATGTTATTTCTTCAATAGAAAAAGACATTGTATTGAAGAACCTGCGCGAGATGTATGAGGCTGTTTTAGAGATAAAAATTGATAAGGCCGTTGAAGGGCCTGTCAAGGAGGCTGTAAAAAAGGTTGAGCCGGTTAAAATCAAGCAAGGGCTTGAAGATGTTATTGTAAAAGAGCCTAAGATGCAGAAAAATGAAGTTGTTGAACAACCTAAAGAGGACGAGCTTATTGTTGAAACTGAACCCTTAGCAGTGAAAGAAAAAATTGTTGAACAGCTTCAAGAAACTCATGAAAAACAACAGCATCACAAACAAATACTGGCTGAGAAACTTGCAAAACCTGAGCCTTTATTGCATGATGTAGTATCTCAGAAGGTAAATGTTACCGACCTTTCTACAAAGTTTCAGCAAAAAGAGATTGCAAGCCTGACCCAGAGTATCCAAATAAACGACAGGTTTCTTTTTATAAAAGAATTGTTTCGTGATGATGCAAAGCTTTATGCTGAATCATTGCAAAAAATAGAAGAAATGAAAAGTGCGGAAGAGGCAGTTTTATTTCTTAAAGCTGAGATAAATATTGACTTGGAAAAGGATGCAGCCCAAAAATTGCTTCAACTGATAAACCGGAAATTTGCTAATGCATAGTTGATGAAAACGAATTTATATATAGTTCCTACGCCAATAGGCAATCTCGATGACATTACCCTGAGGGCTATCAATGTTTTAAGGGAGGTGGATGTGGTTGTTGCTGAAGATACCCGTCAGTCGTCAGTTTTATTAAAACATTTGGGTATAAGTAAGCCTATGGTTCCGTTTCATAAGTTTAACGAGCATAAAACCTTGTCGAACCTGATAAACAGGATGCAGGGTGGTGAGGTATTTGCATTGGTATCTGATGCAGGGACACCATCTATTTCTGACCCTGGTTTTTTGTTGGTTCGTGAAGCTTTGGCGGCTGATTTGCATGTTGAATGCTTGCCTGGGGCAACTGCTCTTATCCCAGCACTTGTAGTTTCAGGTTTACCTTCAGACCGTTTTTGTTTTGAAGGTTTTTTGCCTCAAAAGAAAGGTCGTCAGAAACGGTTGGCCATGCTTTCGCAGGAAACACGGACGATGATTTTTTATGAATCGCCCATGCGTATTGTAAAAGCGTTGGAGCAGTTTGTTCAATTTTTTGGTGCACAAAGAAAAGTAACAGTTTCGCGCGAAATATCGAAGTTGCATGAAGAAACTCTTCGTGGGACGTTGGAGGAAGTGATAGCAGAGCTGAAATCAAGGCCTTCTGTCAAAGGAGAGATAGTGGTTTGTGTTGCCGGGCTTGATACAAAAGGCTCTCATACTGATGAAGACGAAGAGTAGTAATCAAAGTATTAAATGAACTTTATGCGCACAGAATCCGATTTTATTGGAACTCTTGAAATTCCTGATAATGTTTTATATGGAATTCATTCATTACGCGCAAAAACTAACTTTCCGGACGATACACCTTTTTCAAAAGAATGGTATTGCTCGGTAGGATTAGTAAAATTGGCTGTTTATCACACATACAAGAACTATAAAAAAGCTGTATCAGAGAAATACAGCGATAAAGCATTGCCTTTTGCATTGATGTCTGATGAAGTTATTGAAGCTTTGATTAAGGCGGCTGAGGAAGTAGAGGCTGGTATGCATTTTGAATACTTTATTGTACCTGCTTTGCAGGGGGGCGCAGGCACCAGCATCAACATGAATGTAAATGAAATTATTGCCAATCGGGCGTTACAGTTATTGGGATCTGCCCCAGGCAATTATTCTCTGGTTGATCCATTTGAGCATGCTAATATTTACCAATCTACCAATGATGTAATACCTACATCTTTAAAGGTTTGTGTTATACGTTTGCTTGAAGTGCTCGAAAAATCTATAAATGAACTAAGGTCAAAAATTGAATTTATAGAAAAACAGGCTCATCAGCATTTACGGATTGGCTATACCCAAATGCAGGAAGCCGTCCCAACAAGCTTTGGCCGTTTGTTCAGTACTTATAACGAAGCTTTGTCGCGCGACTGGTGGCGAGTGTCTAAGTGTTATGAGCGCATCAAAACGGTCAATCTTGGAGGTGGGGCAATTGGCACTGCTTTGGCTGTTCCACGGTATTTTGTATTCGAATCGGCTCGTAATTTAAGTGCCCTGTCGGGCTTACCTATTTTCAGGTCTGAAAATATGCCTGATGCAACATCCAATCTTGATGCTTTTGTTGAAGTATCTGCTACTTTGAAAGCTCATGCAGTGAATATTGAGAAAATGACCAATGATTTGAGGTTGCTGGCTTCAGATATTGCAGGCAGGGAAATAAAAATACCTCAGAAGCAGGCCGGAAGTTCAATTATGCCGGCAAAAGTCAACCCGGTTATTGTAGAATATGCCATTAGCGGGGCTCATCAGGTATATGCTAATGATGCGTTGCTTACCAATCTTTCGGCTTTGGGCTGTTTGGAGCTGAATGCCTATATTCCTTCTATTGGGCATGCAATGATAAATAGCATAAAGACGTTGATTTCTATAAACAAAACATTGGCAGATAACTTGTTTACTGGCTTAGAGCTTTCTACAGAAGAGGCGAAAAAGCGAATGCTATACAGTCCTTCAATTAGTACGGCATTGGTGCCGGTTATTGGTTATAAAAAAGCAACAGAGCTTGCTTTGTATATGAAACAACATCATATAAATATTATAGAAGCAAATAAAGCGTTGATGTTTGTCAGTGAAGGACAAATGCAACGTGCTTTAGATTTGGCCAATTTGCTGAAAGAAGGGTATAGCCTGGAAGATATCTTTTAGCTTTATTGGTTTTTAGTGATAAAACATAAAAAAAGAGAATGGGTTACATTCTCTTTTTTCATATAAATCAAAGGATTTTTATTTAAATTCTTTCATTTTTTCTGCAATTTTGTCGTACAAGCTTTTGGATACAGGAACCAATGGCAGGCGGACATGGGCAGAAGTGAGTTTTTTAACATCCAATGCAGCTTTAACGCCGGCGGGGCTACCTTCAGTAAAGAACATAGTAGTCAAATCAAGCAATTGGTAATGCAACTTTCTTGCCTGGTCATATTTTTGTTCTAAAGCAAAGCGAATCATATTAGAAACCTCTTTGGTGGCAACGTTTGCTGTGACAGATATAACTCCATCGCAACCAAGACAGGCCAACGGGAATGCTAAAGCATCATCACCCGATATAACACTAAAATTTTCGGGTTTATTTTTTAAAATATCCATTACTTGTTGCATATTGCCAGAAGCTTCTTTGACAGCAATAATGTTTTTAAAGTCATTAGCAAGGCGTAATGTTGTTTCGGCAGTAACATTCATGCCAGTACGGCCTGGTACATTGTAAAGTACGATAGGAATTGGGCTTATGTTTGCAATAGCTTTGTAATGCTCGTAAATGCCTGTTTGAGTTGGTTTGTTGTAATATGGCGAGACAGACAATACCCCGTCAATACCTGTAAAATCAAATGATTTAATTTTGGTTACAATTTCCTGGGTGTTGTTACCGCCAATTCCGACCATTAGCGGGACGCGTTTATTGGCAGCTTCAATAACGGTATTTATCACGGCATGTTTTTCATCATTTGAAAGGGTTACAGATTCTCCTGTAGTACCAAGTACTACAATGTAGTCTGCTTTATTTTCAATTTGGTAGTTTACCAAATTAGACAATGCTGTAAAGTCGATACTGTCATCTTTTCTGAAAGGCGTAACAATAGCCACCCCGGTACCTTTAAATAGCGAATTCGCAGTATTCATAATTAAAAATTAAGTGTCCAAAAATATAAATCTTGCCGGATAAAAAAAAGAATGCCCCAATAAATACGGGAGTTTTTTTAGCTTTTGAATTACTGGCATAAAACAGGGACGTATTGCTTTATACCCTCGATGAGCTGTGAAACAGAATTGTTTTTTCTTACATCAATCATAATGTCGATATGGTCCGAGTTTTTCTTTTGCTTGCCCAATTTGAGTTTGGCATTTGAAATAGCGCTGATATAGTGAACAGGGAAACTTTCGTCAATACTCAGGTCTATTAGCATGTCAAATGGTTGTTCGGAGAAATTGATTATTGTCTGAGACTTGGGAATAAAGAAAAAACTAAGTTCTGCCCGGGAAAAAAAATTGAAGCCTTTGCGCAATAAGTAAAAATCAGGCACCTTTTTGCTGTCTACAAAACAAAGCGCAAACACTTTGTTGTTGTGGTCTGAAAGAAATTGCAAGAAACGTTTGACAAGCTCAAAGTCGCTTTGAGAATCTGTTTTGAATATTACCCCTATATTTTGGGCTGTGTCAAAATTGCAGATTTTTTTACTTCTTTTGCGCATTCTGATTTTTTTGCGCAAAATCATGTGTCCTATTTTTTCTCGTATTCCTTTTAAAAAAACCATGATAAAAGTTTATGTGACAAATGTATAAAAAATTAAAGTAAAAAGGGATAAGGCAAAAAGAGAAAAGGGAAAAAGCAAAACTAAAAAGGGATAAGTATAAAGGCAGAAGGAATGGGGTTACCTATGCCTTGTGTCTTATCCCTTTTGTCTTTTTGCCTTAGTTTAAAACAGGCAGGGTACTAAATTCGTTACTGTATTCGAGCATCTGTTTTGCAAAGTTGTCAGGATATTCAATTTTTACATCAATGATTTTTTCACCTTGTTTTACAAGAGAAAGTTTTGGGTTGATGAAGCCGCTATAAGGGGCCAGGTTTAATTTTTTGTAGCGTTCTAAAGCTTCGGTATGAATTGCTTTGTCCACCTGAACCCCATAGTTTTCAACCAGGTCGCGGCCTGCTTTATAATCGCCTTCTGATTTGATACGTTGTATCTCGGCCAACAATTTGCCAAAGAGAGTTCTCAATTTCAGATAATCATTTACACGCAAATAGGTTTTGCCGTTATGTTTATAAAGTTCCAAAACATTGTCAGCTTTTCCTTTTTCTAAGCACCATTTTGCAATAAGTTGACGGTTGCGCATGTGGGCTTCTTCAATGGTTTTGCCCGGTTCAATACGAACAAGCTGGGTCATAAGGCCGTTTAGCATTTGAGAAAGATATTCGGCTTTAGCAGCATCTAATGATGGCAATATGCCCAGGTCAATTAATTTTTGATCCATCATATAATACAAGGCAAACAAATCGGCACGGGCTTCTTCCAATGTTGATTGGTAGTTTTTTAAAGCATCGCCGGCTACACCTGGTAGTAATTGTCCTGAGCCATGGCCAAGGCATTCGTGCAAGTCGGTGTGAAGGTTGTCGCTCAGGGCTTTGTATTTTTTTATTAGTTCAATATCTGCAGGGTTTTCAATAAATTCTTCATAAAAACCGCTGCCCATAGAAACCTGATTGTAGGCATAAGTAATATTTTCTAAGGTTACAGATTTTGAGCCATGTTCTTTTCTAATCCAGTCGGCATTAGGAAGATTAATGCCAATAGCAGTAGAAGGATGGGTGTCGCCTCCAAGTTGAACAGCTGTGATAACTTTAGCGCTTACGCCTTTTACCTTGGCTTTTCTAAATCGTGGGTCTATTGGAGAATTGTCTTCAAACCATTGGGCATTGGCGCTCAATATTTCTGTGCGTTTTGTAGCTTCCAGGTTTTTGAAGTTGACCATAGCTTCCCATGAACCTTTGAGGCCAATAGGGTCGCCATACACCTCGATGAATCCATTGATAAAATCAACTGTTGAAATGGTGTCGGTTACCCATTCAATGTTGTAATCGTCCCAAATTTTTAAATTGCCGGTTTTGTAGTAGCTGATAAGTTTTTCAATGGTTACTTTTTGTTTTTCGTTTTCGGCATAAGGAATTGCCTGGTTGAGGTAATAGCAGATTTTTTCAATGGCAGGGCTGTACATGCCTCCAACTTTCCATACTTTTTCAGTGATTTTTCCGTTAACCTTGGTTAGTTGAGAGTTCAAACCATACGAAACAGGAGTTTCATCTTTAGGGTCTTTCAAGCTGCTATAGAAGTTTTCGGCTTCTTTTTCGGTTATTCCATCGTAAAAATGTGTTGCAGAGTTTGCTATCAGGTCTTTTGAAGGGTCAAGCCATACTTTTTTAGCCATAACATTGGCATTGAACATTACAGGTTCAATCATGGTCAGTGTTTGCTCAAGATTTTTGCCTTCAGGAAGTTTAAATCCTTTCTGGTCGGAGTTTTTTACCAATTCGGCAAAATAAGCCTTGTCAAACTCAGGCATAATCTTGTCTGTAGAATAATGATGGTGGATTCCATTGGAAAACCAGATTCGTTTGAGGTAAACTTCAAACTTCTTATAATTGGCTGAATTTCTGTCGCCTGAATAAGTTTTGTAAATATTTTCCAAGGTACTCCTGATGAGCAGGTTATATTTACAATTTTGGTCCCAGATGATATCGCGACCGGCATTAGCAGCCTTTGATAAATAGTAAACCAGTATTTTCTGGTTTAGGTTTAGCTTTTCAAAATCGGGGACCTGGTAACGTAAGATTTTAATATCGGCAAACTGCTCGGTTTTCCAGGCAAAAGAGTCTGCACTATTAGTGCTACAGCTTGAAGGCTGATGGCTGCATGACGAAAGTATTCCTGCACTTATCATAGATAAAACAATAAATTTAATATTTTTCATATTATTTGTATTTTAAGTAGTTAGCCAGATGTTAAAATCCTGGCAAATGTAGAAACAAATTGTCTATAGATTGGTTTAGTTTTGTTAAAAAACTATTGGGTTTATGAAGCGTGAAGAATTGTTTGAAAAAGTGCAACAATATTTTCAGAAAACTATGCCTGTAGCTGAGCCTGAGTTGCATTTTCGAAATGAATATGAATTGATAGTAGCTGTTATACTTTCGGCGCAGTGTACAGACAAGCGTGTAAATATGACAACTCCTGCTTTTTTTGAAAAGTACCCAACGCCATTGGCATTGTCAAAGGCTAATGTGGATGATATATATCAGCTTATCAAGAGCATTTCATACCCTAATAACAAGGCCAAGAATCTTTTGGCCATGGCGCAGATGCTGGTTACTGAGTTTGGCGGCAAGCTCCCGACAGATACCCAACAAATGCAGCGTTTGCCGGGAGTTGGTCGCAAAACAGCCCATGTGCTGGGTGCTGTATTGTTTGATAAGCCAGTGCTGGCGGTTGATACGCATGTGTTCAGGGTTGCAGCTCGCATTGGCTTGACAGTAAACGCTAAGAATCCCTTGGAATGTGAAAAGCAATTGACAAAATATTTGCCAGCCGATATTTTGCCTGCGGCCCATCATTGGCTCATCCTGCATGGCCGTTATGTATGTCTGGCCCGCAGCCCTAAGTGCAAAGAGTGTGGGTTGACGGAGGTTTGCAAACACTTTAAAACGATGATTAATTACTAATGACTGATGACAAATTACGAATGAATAATGAAGTGTCTTTCCATTAGTCATTAGTAATTTTGTAATTCGTCATTAACTAACTTCCTATTTTGTCAATATTATAAGGGGTTTGCTGGTAAACGTAGTAGTTGAGCCAGTTAGAGAAAAACAAATTGGCATGGCTGCGCCAGGTTACAATGGGATGATTGTTTGGGTCGTCATCTTTAAAGTAGTTTTTAGGCAAATCGATGGTCAGGCCTTTGTCAACATCCCTGAAATATTCAGTTCTCAGAGTATGAGGGTCGTACTCGAAGTGTCCTGTAACAAATATCTGTTTGCCTTCTTGAGCCATAGCAATATGTACGCCGGCTTCGTTAGATTTGGCTACAATCTCCAGTTCTTTTACTTTTCGGATATCTTCTTCGCGTACCTCGGTGTGTCTTGAGTGTGGGGCCATAAATACATCGTCAAAGCCTCGGACCAGAGGCAGTGAAGGGTTTATGACATGATGTTCAAAAACTCCGAACATTTTTGCAGGAAGCATGTACTTAGGGATGTTGTAAAAGTGATACAACCCGGCTTGTGCGGCCCAGCAAATGAAAAGGGTAGAGGTGACGTGTTTTTGCGTCCAATCCATTATTTTCTGGATTTCGGGCCAATATCTTACTTGTTCGTATTCAAGATGTTCGATAGGGGCACCGGTGATAATAAACCCGTCAAATTTACTTTGTCCAATTTCGTTAAATTTTTTGTAAAAAGTCTCAAGATATTCTTGCGAGGTGTTTTTTGAAACATGGCTTTCAAGGCTAATCAACTCAAGTTCTACCTGAAGGGGAGTATTTGAAAGCATTCTTATAATTTGTGTTTCGGTGGTTTGTTTGATAGGCATAAGGTTGAGCAAACCAATTTTCAAAGGCCTGATATCTTGCTCGGCAGCCCTGGTTTCGTCAATAATAAAGATGTTCTCTTCTTTAAGAATGTCTATTGCAGGTAACTTATCGGGTACGTTGATTGGCATGAGTCGTTTATTTTTATAACAATGAAAACATATGAAAGTTCATCTATTTTTAACATTCAACAAATGTCTGAAAGTTTTAAAATGTAAGCAAAGATTATTCCAGAATTCTGATTTTACTAATCAGACTATATTAGAACCTCACCAAAGTTATGCCGGCGCCTCCCATATCAACATGTTCGTCGCCAAAAGATTTGACAAGCTCTACAGTTTGGAGGTATTCACGTACCAATTGCCGGAGGATGCCATTTCCTTTGCCATGCAAGATGCGGACCTCTGAAACATCAACAATAATGGCCTCATCGATGTAGTCGGCAACTTTTTGCATGGCTTCGTCTGCACGCATGCCCCTGATGTCGAGCTGCATTTTGAAGTTTTTCTTTTTTTCAATAATATCAAAGCTTCTAGAGGCAAATGGGGTGTGCGATTGATTAGATTTTTGAATTTTTTTGAATTCGTTGTGGCTGATTTTTACAAGCCGCTTTTCATCAAGGGTTGTAATCATGTTGCCAAAGCCTACCATGATATTTTTGCCATTGACACTGATAACTTCGCCAATGTTGTCCTGTCCAAATATTTTTACTTTGTCGCCAGTTTCAAATTCGGCTTTTTGGGGTTTTTCAGGTTTTTTAATTTCTGGGATATTTGATTTTTCTGCATCTCTGCGTTTTTTATTTTCTTCTCTGCGCCTGAGTTGTTCAATTTTTTTGTTAATACGTTCGTCTTCAATATTAAGGGCCAGATCAACTTCCAGTTTTTTCTTTTCCAGGTTTTGTCTGAGCTGTTTGGTAATTTCTTTTTCGGCCTGTTTTTCTCTGATTTCTTTAATGGTGTGTTCTATTTGTTTATTTACGCCGGCCAAAATAGCCTGGGCTTCTTCCTGGGCTTTTTTGAGAGTTTCTTTGCGTAACTTTTTTATGTCTTCAAGTTCTGCGGTGTATCGGCTGGTAATTTCGTCAAGCTTTTTGGCGGTATCCTTCACCTGGTTTCGCTTTTGTTGCCAGTAGTATTTGTCGCGGATAATTTCTTTGAGGTTTTTGTCGTAGTCGATATGTTTTTCGCCCACTTTTTCGGTAGCAGCCTTGAGAATAACTTCAGGCATACCAATCTTTTTGGCAATTTCAAAAGCAAACGAGCTTCCGGGTTCGCCGATGACTAATTGGAAAAGAGGTTGCAGGTGTTGCGTATCATAAAGCATTGCTCCGTTTACAATTCCTTGGGCTTGCGAAGCATAATGCTTAAGATTGGTGTAGTGTGTGGTTACAATGCCATAAGCCCCTATAGTGTTAAGCTGTTCGAGGATGCTTTCGGCTATAGCCCCTCCCAGCATTGGCTCTGTGCCAGCCCCAAATTCATCTATCAGAAACAGTGTCTTGTTATTGGCATTTTTGACAAAATGTTTCATATTGAGCAGGTGCGAACTATAGGTACTCAGGTCGTTTTCAATGGACTGTTCATCGCCTATGTCAATAAATATTTGGTCGAAAATGCCAGTTTCGCTGGTTTCTTTGACAGCAATAGGCAGTCCGCATTGCAGCATGTATTGTAATAAAGCTGCAGTTTGCAGGCAAACTGACTTTCCTCCGGCATTTGGCCCTGAGATAACCAGTATGCGGTGCATTTCGTTGAGGCGTATATTAAGTGGTACGACTTTTTTGCCTTCTTCTTTCAGATGGTAGTAAAGCAAAGGGTGAACGGCGTTGTACCATTCCAACACAGGTCTATTGTTGAGCGGAGGGATGACGCTTTGTGTTTCGTTGGCAAATAAGGCTTTAGCCCGGTTGAAGTCTATAAGTCCAATAAAATCATAACCTATAAGCAGCTCATCTATATAAGGCCTGATATCATTGGCAAAACCAATAAGAATTTTAATAATTTCTCTTCTTTCGGCATGTTCGGCTTCTTTCAAATCATTATTCAGCTCTACTAACTCGGCCGGTTCAATGTAAACTGTTTTTCCGGTGGCAGATTCGTCATAAATGAAGCCTTTCAGCTTACGTTTGTGAGTGGCATCAATGGGAATAACAAGCCTTCCGTCACGGACGGCAGGTGATGCGCCATCTTCGGCCCAGCCTTGTTGGCGTGCATGTTCCATGATGCGTGCCATACGGCGGGATATTTCGGTTTCCAGCGCTGCCATTTCTTTGCGTATCTTGTGCAGTGCAGGCGAGGCAGAATCTTTGACAGAGCCATTGCGGGCTACAATCTGGTCGATACGTTCCTGGACAAACGAAAAGACCTTTACTTCAGCACTTTTGCTGAAAAGAATGGGATATTTCCCTTCTCCTTTTTCTTTGAAAAAATGAGTAAGCTTTTTTATTGTAGTAAGCGAAAGGCTCAGTTTGAACATTTCTTCAGGCTCAATAAAGGTGCCTTCTATCTTAAGCCTGTTTAGGTATGAGGTACAATCAATAAAGTTTTCGGCAGGGAAGTTTTCTTCTGTCTTTAATATTACTATCATTTCATTACATACAGATAGTAAATGCTGCAAAAGTTCAAAGTCTTTGATGAAATGAACGTTGTCAACATAGTCTTTCCCAAGGGAAGAAATGCACAATGTCTTGAGACGGGCTCGCAGCCTGTCAAAGCCAATCTTCTGTTCAAAATTTGATGGATAAATCATGGGGCAAATTTAGGATAAATTACGAATGACTAATGAAGAATTACGAATTACTAATGAAGAGATTAAGAATCTGTTTTTTATTAAAAATACTGTTGTCCGGTAAAATAAAATACTTATAAATACTAGTAATATCGTTGATTAGAAATTGGTCGCCCCGCTGGGGCTTAATTTTAACGATGTTTAATTTTACTACAAACAGGACGTCGCTACGCGACTAAATAATAGCAGCGTAGCTGCGAACTGTTTGTAGGATAACCAAATACACCAAATGTTTCTAAGCCGCATAGCGGCGACCTGTTTTTACCGGACAACAATGTGTTAAAAACAATCATTTTATCTCCTGAAAACATTTATGTCAAAGACAAAACATTTGTTCAAGCAATCAAAACAAATGTGCAATATGGCCATTTGGGCTACCATCTATATTTGTCGCGTTACAAATTGCAAATATTTTTCATACAAATAAATGTCTAACTAACAAATCTATTATGATGCAAAAAAGTTTTATAAAGTTGTTTTGGCTGAGGCTAAGGTATTTGCTGTTGGCTGTTACATTGCTGTGGGCATATCCTGTTTTTGGCCAGAATAAAAGTGTTTCCGGGGTGGTAAAAGATGCTACGGGAACCGGGATTCCTGGGGTAAATGTCATTGTAAAAGGCTCGAATGTAGCAGTCGTTACAGATGTAGATGGCAAATTTACAATCAAATGCTCTCTGGGAGATGTGTTGACTTTTACATTCATTGGCTATAAGCCTTCTGAGGTGACAGTAGGAGAGAGCGCTGATATTAATGTAGTGATGCAGGAAGATGTCAAAGAGCTCAATGAAGTAGTGGTAATTGGTTATGGTGTGCAAAAGAAGAGTGACCTTACCGGCGCTGTTGCTTCTGTAAGTTCAAAAGACCTGAAAAATATGCCAACAGCCCGTGTTGATGAAGCATTGCAAGGCAAAGCTGCCGGGGTTCAGATTTACCAAAACTCAGGACAGCCCGGAGCAGAGCCTAAGATTCGTGTTCGTGGTTTGGCTACCATCAACGGTGGTAACCCATTGGTCATTGTTGACGGTGTGCCTGGCGGTTCGTTAGGAAACATAAACCCTGCCGATATCGAATCGATGGAAATATTGAAAGATGCAGCCTCTGCTGCAATCTATGGTTCTGCCGGAGGTAACGGGGTTATCCTTATTACCACCAAAAGGGGCCAGACAGACAGGTTCCAGGCCAACCTTGATATGTTCTGGGGTTTACAGGAACCGTGGAGCAAAGACAATGTAAAAGTTTGTGATGCACAACAATATGCTGAGATTTACAATCGGTCAAAAGCCAATTATTTCCCTTATGACAATGTAAACAAGGTGTATATGGACCATTCAGATTCTACAAAAGCTTTGACCAATACCAACTGGGTGGACAAGATCTTCCGTTCGCAAGCTTTGATGCAGAATTATAACCTTTCGGTCAATAAAGGCGGAAAGAAATACAATGTATATTCAAGTATTGGATATAATGGAGAAGACGGCACGGTATTAAGGACTTACAATAAAAAATACACATTTAGGTTGAATTCAGATTATCAGGTAATGAAAAGACTGAAAGTAGGTGAAAGTTTTAGCTTTTCGCAAAGGGAAAATTCAACCCAGAATGAGATGAACGAGTACAACTCACCATTAAGTACAGCAATACAAATGTTGCCAATGGTCCCTGTTTACTCAACAGATGGTACTGGCAACTATGCTTATAAAGGTTCAGACCTTTCTTCAGGTGTTAAAAACCCGCTGGCCCAGATTGAGTATAACAATAATGTCAATAATAGTAGGTCATTCAATGGTGATGTATTTTTAAAACTCAATGTTATTGAAGGCTTAAATTTCGAAACACATTATTCGCTTAACAGCAGCAATTCTGAATACAAAAATTTTACTCCGGTCCATACCATTGGAGATACCGCTGCTGCTAACCCAACGCAAAGTGTAAAGATTAACTCATATAATACTGGCACTTATGAAAATACAGGATGGAACTATCAGGGTTTTCTTACCTACGATTTGTCTTTATCCGATATGCACAAGTTTAATGCAGTAGCAGGTTTTGAAAGTGGCGAGTACATTGTAAAAATTAAAGATAAATCAGCTTCGGGGGTTAACCTGGATGTTGCAGACTGGAAAAATTTTGACCTTAACGATACCGCTTTTAAAAACATACACGACCCTATTAAAAAGACAATCAGGGGGTATGCTTTTTTTGGCAGGTTAAGTTATGACTTTGCCAATATTGTGTTATTGCAGGCCAATATCAGGCGAGATTATTCTTCAAAGTTTGGGGCAAACAACAGGGCTGGTACATTCCCTGCTTTTTCTGCCGGGATAAAACTGAGCGAAATAGAAGCAATTAAAGACCTCAATATTTTTGACTTATTGAAAGTGAGGTATGGTTATGGAGAAACAGGGAACTCTGATATTCAACCTTATTTGTACAACAGTACAATAGGCATATTGCCTATTAACGGGTATGTTTTTAATAATGTAAAAAACAGTGGTGCTGCATTGATCACAGCTGGTAATGCCGATTTGCATTGGGAAACTGTTGTTTCTCAAAACATTGGGCTTGATTTTACTGTGTTGAAAAATAAGGTGAGTGTTTCTGTTGACTATTTTACCAGGAGAAACAAGGATATGTTACTTAGAAAATCAGTTCCTTATACTGTAGGGTACGCAATCCTTGGTGGCGGCAATTCGCAGGAATTAGGCGATGGCTCTATCGATACCAGGCCTCTTGTAAACTATGGGACGTTGGATAACAGTGGTTACGAACTTACTGTGGGTTATAAAGAACAGATTGGCGATTTGTTAGTTAACCTGAGTGCCAACATTACCCATACCAAAACTGTCATTGACGATATTGGAGATATGTTGCAGGCAGGAACCGGCAGGGGTGTGTCAAACGTATGCCGCACTCAGAATGGACATGCAGTTTCTGAATTTTATGGATATCAGGTAGATGGCATATATAAAGAAGCTGATTTTGTGTGGTACAAAACAGCTTTGAAAAGATGGAAACAGGTTGCCCCGGATGCAACGGGAGCTGTTGTTGTAGAAGGATTTGATGTAAATGGTAACCCTGTAACGTATAATACCAAGTCCAGTACTGCTGCTCCGGGCCAGTTTAAATACAAAGATATTAATAACGATGGGGTTATTAATTCTGAAGATATTACCAACATTGGAGACCCTAACCCTAAGTTTACTTATGGTTTTAACCTCAACCTCGAATACAAAGGTTTTGATTTGAGTGCATTCTTCCAGGGCAGCTACGGGAATAAAATATTCAACTTGCTGAAAGTGAACTCATACACTATCAATAATGGTAGTTTGAATTTATCTCCAGATTTGTTGAATGGTTATATTCCTTCAAAATGGAATACAAGCCCAAATCTGGCCCAGCCTGAAAGATTGTCAGAACCTCAAAATGAGAATACAGGTATAGCAGCCATAGACGCAGTGTTATTACCTTCTTCATTTTATGTAGAAGATGGCTCATACTTGAGGCTCAAAAATATCCAGTTGGGATATACTTTGCCCAAATCTTTGACCCAGAAGATAAAAATTGAAAAGTTAAGGGTTTATGTTGGGGCAAAAAACCTTCTCACATTTACCAAATACACCGGATTTGACCCCGAAGTTGGCGAAAATACAACCGTTTCAAATAGTATTCTTGAAAGGGGCTTTGACCGTGGTACATATCCTCAGTCAAAAATGTACCTTTTTGGTATGAATATTACATTTTAAGGTGTTAAGGAGTTTATAGAATTCAAAAAAATAGAATTATGAAACATATCAAATATTTTATACAAATAATACTGGTAGCTGCCTTGTTTGCATCGTGCAGCGAGAGTTTCCTGGATACGACCCAGGAAGGGGTCCAATCTGAAGAAACCTTTTATAACAGCCTTACTAATATAGGCCAGGCTGTTACCGGAACTTACGGTTCTTTGAATATTCAGCCCGCAGGTATTCACAACCTCGATATGATGTACCTTGTTTTTGGGAGTATCGCTTCGGATGAAGCTGAAGCTGGCGGCGAACAAGGCGGGAACGACTTTTTGGATATCCAACATGCCGATTTGGGCACAATTCAACCAAGCGAACCTAAATCACTCTCTGATGCCTTTTGGGCATACAACTATAAATCGATATTACGCGCTAACTCTACATTAGCAGGAATTAACAAATATAAAAGCAGTAATTCTAATATTCCTGCCGATTCATTGAAATTACTCAACCAATACGAAGGCGAATTGTATTTTATACTTGCATTTGTACATTTCAAGATGGTACAGGTTTATGGAGGCATCCCTATTGTTGACCATCCGTTGAGCTCTTCAGAATATGGGATTAAAAGGAATACCATTGCCGAATGTTTGCATGCTATCCAGGG
>ENA-UOWE01000213-UOWE01000213.1-activated-sludge-metagenome-genome-assembly--contig:-NODE-213-length-87475-cov-13.463509_pt1 | contig 87475 bp, 52 predicted proteins | sample MGYA00249841_ERZ761562 | MGnify/ENA primary metagenome ERZ761562 (study PRJEB28883, sample SAMN05720200) | activated sludge metagenome | isolation source: Anaerobic digester | place: Japan... | reverse complement strand
CCGTGGTACAGGCCGCGGCCTATTACCTCACCGTCACTCCGGCCAGCCAGTCGGTCGCCAATACCGCCGGCACCACCACCTTTTCGATCGCGAGCAACACCGCCTGGACCGTCTCCGATGACGCCGCCTGGCTGACCCTCAGCACAGCAGGCGGCAGCGGCGACGCCACCCTGACCGCCACCTTCACCGCCAACGATGTCACAACCACCAGAACCGGCACCATCACCCTCACCGGCGGCGGCATCACCCGCACCGTCACCGTGGTCCAGGCCGCGGCCTATTACCTCACCGTCACCCCGGCCAGCCAGTCGGTCGCCAATACCGCCGGCACCACCACCTTTTCGATCGCGAGCAACACCGCCTGGACCGTCTCCGATGACGCCGCCTGGCTGACCCTCAGCACAGCAGGCGGCAGCGGCGACGCCACCCTGACCGCCACCTTCACCGCCAACGATGTCACAACCACCAGAACCGGCACCATCACCCTCACCGGCGGCGGCATCACCCGCACCGTCACCGTGGTCCAGGCCGCGGCCTATTACTTGACGGTTGACCCAGCCAGCCGACCTGTGCCCAATACGGCTGGCAGCGTCACTTTCAGCATCGCCAGTAATGCCAGTTGGTCCACATCGGATGACGCCGCCTGGTTGACCCTCAGCACATCAGGCGGTAGCGGCAACGCTACCCTGACCGCTACATTCACAGCCAGCGATGTCACAACATCCAGGACTGGAACCATAACCATCACCGGCGGCGGCATCACCCGCACTGTCACCGTGGTCCAGGCCGCAGCTTATTACCTCACCATCACTCCGGCCAGCCAGTCTGTAATCCGATTCGCCGGCACTACTTCATTCAGTGTTGCCAGCAACACAAGCTGGACGGTCTCGGACAATATGGCATGGTTGACGGTGAGCCCGTCCAGCGGCAGCAATAACGCCACTCTGACGGCTTCTTTTACGGACAACGATATCACATCGGCCAGGACCGCCACTGTTACCATCACCGGTGGCGGAATCACGCGAACGGTAACGGTCGTGCAGGACGCTGCAGATTATCTCACCGTAACGCCTGACAGCCGGCTTGTGCTCAGCAATGCAGGCAGGACCTCTTTCAGCGTGCAGGCGAACATCCGATGGACCACTGCTATTAATGCAGATTGGCTGACGCTATCGCCCTCCTACAGCAACGGCGATAACACACTGCATGCTGACTATACAGCGAATAATAGCCCCTCCGCCCGTTCCGCCACCATCACCGTCAGTGGCGCGGGCATTACCAGAAGGGTCACCCTCACACAATCGGGTATTGCCGCAAACCTGACTCTGTCTGCCATAAGTCTCTCGTTTGGCGCCGGGTCCTCCAGTACCACCATTTCCATTACCTCCAACGTCAGCTGGAGCATAAGCGATGATGCGGCATGGATGTCCGTGTTGCCTGTAAGCGGCACAAACAATGCGGATGTGTCCATTACGGTGACCGCTAATCCGTCGATCAGCTCCCGTAGCGGTACGGTAACTGTAACCGGGGGGGGCCTCACCAGGACCATTACGGTGACACAATCCGGCGCTCCTGCTGCTCTGATGGCTTCACCGGTCAGCCTTTCGTTCGGCGCGGGACCCGGCAGTACCACCTTTGCCATAACCTCAAATATATCATGGAAGATAACTAATGACGCCGGCTGGCTCTCCGTCACACCGGCTAGTGGCGCAAATGATGCCGTAGCCACCGTCACCGTCAACGCCAATGCGGGAACCACCTCCCGTACCGGGACGATCACCTTAAGCGGATCTGGGATCACCCGGACGGTTACGATCCTTCAAAGCGGAGATGCGGCTGTATTGACAGTCAATCCGGGCAGTCTCGCATTTGAGGCGGATTCGACGAGCAAGAGCATAATGGTCACCTCCAATATCAGCTGGAGCGTGAGCGACAATGCCCCCTGGATCTTCGAATCGCCGGCCAATGGCGTGAACAATGGCTCGGTGTCAATCCTGGTTTCGTCCAATCGTTCGATCACCGCCCGCAGCGGAACGGTGACTGTTTCAGGAGGGGGCATTAACCGAAGCGTGAATATAACCCAATCGGCCGCAGCACCAGCTGTGACGCTCGATCCACCCGGTCTTTCCTTTGCTGCTGATTCGGGGAGTTCCCGATTTTCGATCACAACCAACGTTCCCTGGTCGGCGAGCGCTAACACCCCGTGGATCACCCTCACTCCGATCAGCGGACCGAATGATGCCGATGTGACGGTTCATGTATCCGCCAATCCCTCCACTACCATCCGTAGCGGAGTGATCACTGTCATCGGCGGCGGCGTGACCCGGACACTCTCCGTTTCACAAGCCGGTTCAGCCGCAGCCCTTTCCCTTGCGCCGCCGGAACTCGCCTTTGGTGCCGAATCATCGAAGAAATCTTTTGCGGTAACCAGTAATGTATCCTGGTCTGCGGCGGCCGATGCGGCATGGATCGTCTTGTCGCCCACCAGCGGTCAGAACGATACCACACTCGTGGTGAGTGTCACAGCCAATCTTTCCACCAGTTCCCGGACGGGTATTGTCGTTGTGACCGGAGGCGGAGTAACCCGAACCGTTGCGGTAACTCAATCCGGTGCCGCTGCGGTCCTGACGGTTACACCGCTGGCGCTTTCTTTTGGCGCAGCTTCGGCCAGCATCCCATTCTCGGTTTTTTCCAATGTCCATTGGGGTGCGAGTAATGATGCTTCCTGGATCACCGTATCGCCCTCGGGTGGTTCAAATGATACCACAGTGATCGTCACTGTGGCAGCCAATCCCGCAACGGACAGCCGGAAAGGGACGGTGACGATCACGGGAGGCGGTCTGACCAGGATCGTCTCCGTCACCCAGTCCGGCGCACCTGCGATATTGAGCCTCTCCCCTCCCACGCTTTCTTATTACGCGGGATCTTCCAGCGCCTCTTTCTCCGTAACGGCTAACATCACCTGGAATGTACTGGACACCCTGGAGTGGGTCACCGTCTCACCTAGCAGCGGTAACCATGATACGACTGTGACCGTCTCGGTGGCGGCTAATCCTTTGGTTAGCCCACGCAATGGCATTCTGACCATTTCAGGTGCCGGCCTGTCGAGGACCCTGACTGTTACGCAAGCGGGTGCCGCGGCGATATTGACGGTCTCGCCAGGCGAATTGACCTTCAGTGCGGACTCGGCCCAAAACATGGTAACGCTGCACGCTAACCTGAGTTGGAACGCGCATGGAGAGGTCCCGTGGATCACGGTATCACCGGCAAGCGGGATGCTGGATGGCCACTTGACCGTTGCCGTCACCGCCAATCCCACAGCCAGTTTGCGCCAGGGAACGGTTATCGTCAGTGGAGCGGGGTTGAACCGGAGTATATCCGTCATCCAGTCGGGATCCCCCAAGTTCGGAACTATCCAGGTTACCACTAATCTGGATCAGGCCAGCTTCTCCATAACAGGGCCGTCCATCTATGTCGGAACAGGCAGGAAAATGGAGATCGCGAATGTGCCCATCGGCGAGTATACGATCCGGTATGGCGCGGTGCCAGGCTATTCTTCTCCACCCGAAGAGCATTTAACGCTGGCCGGCCGGGACACCATCACCTTTGCCGGCGCGTATTTTCTCACGACGAAGGACACCTGGGAAGAGGTAAATAACCTGGCGATCGGGTCCATCTCGCCTATAGCCGTAGGCGCCGACAATTCCATTTTTGTCGGCAGCGAGCGCAGTGGCATCCTTCGTTCGACGGACTATGGCAACAGCTGGACCCCCGTCAACAAGGGATTGACCGATCTAAATATCAGTTCTCTGGCCGTCGCCACCGATGGCGTCCTTTTCGCTGGCAGTGTGATGAACGGCATTTTCCGCTCAACCGACAACGGGGAGAACTGGTCCGTCGTCCATAACGACCTCAAGGCCTTGAACAACAGCGCGCTGGTCATCGACGCCAGCAATCAGATCTTTTCCAGTACCTGGAATGGTGCCTTGTTCAAATCGACCAATGGTGGTAATACCTGGACCCTCCTTAACAACGGACAGGTTTCCACCAACTATAGTGCCTTGGCCATCAATTCCAAGGGACATATCTTCGCCGGGAGCTGGTCCAATGGCTTGTTCCGGTCGACCGATAACGGAGCCACATGGGTCTCAATCAACAAGGGATTCAAGGTCAATTCCCGCGTGCTCACCCTCGCTGTGGACTCCACTGGGACCCTTTACACCGGAACCATGGGCGACGGCGCCTTTCGCTCCACCGATAATGGCGCGAACTGGAGTTTGATCACCAACGGGATCACAAGCCGCAGCATCCGCTCGTTCATAACCGAGCCAAGCGGACTCGTTTTTGCCGGAACCGATTCGGGCATCTTTTGCTCAACAGACCGTGGAACCAGCTGGAAACCATTCAATACCGGATTGCAGAGTCTCGAAATTACGTCAATGGCCATTGACAGGAATGGGTACATCCTGGCGGGAACCCGTAATAGTAAGTTCTGCCGTACCATTCAATCGGTGACGGCGGTTTTCGGCAAAACCCGGCCGCTGCCTCAGGGATTCATGCTCAGCCAAAATTATCCCAATCCCTTTAATCCCACCACAGAAATCGAGTTCACCCTCGAGCGCCCGGGTCAAACGAGGATGGAGCTGTATAATGTACTGGGGCAAAAAGTCAGGACCCTGTTCCACAGCTTTGCCGAGGCGGGACTGCATCGTCTCACGTGGGACAGCCGGAATGAGGCAGGGCTCCCCTGTCCCGCCGGGGTCTATATCTGCGTGCTGATCAGCGGAGACCGGATGGATACGCGAAAGATCCTGCTGTTGCGCTAAGGGGGCCGTGCGGAGAGGAACCCATCCGGCACAGCCGCAGGACTCTAAGTCCCTGCGGCGGGTTGTTGTCCGTACCGAGGTGACGGTCACTTTACCATTTACCGGACGCTCCTGCAAATAATGCGGTCTACTAGAAAAAAGCCCTTGACGCGCAGCGCATCAAGGGCTTTTTTTGTACCCCTAGCAGGATTTGAACCTGCGACCAACGGTTTAGGAAACCGCTGCTCTATCCAGCTGAGCTATAGGGGCAGATCTGGGCGGATCAGAGCGTCGCGCTGGATGGGCACAACGAAAAAAGTTAATAATTATTGGACTGATTTGCAACACTAATCATTAAGGAACCGCTTCGCCGTCGTGCCAAACGCCTCATCCGGCTGCATTGTCCGGATGAAAACCCGCATAATAAAAAGGCTCCCTCTTTCGAGGGAGCCCGGTTCTTCGGCAAGTCTTACTTCATCAGCAGCATCCGCTTGACCTGACGGTAACTGCCAGCTTTGAGTTCGTAAAAGTAGATGCCGCTGGGATTCTGGGCCGCATCCCAGATTCGGGAGTAGCTGCCTGCCGACTGCTCTTCTTCAACCAGACGCGCAACCACCGTCCCCGTCACGGTATAAATCGTCAACGTCACCCGAGCGGGTTCGGCCAGATCGTAGCCGATCGTGGTAAACGGATTGAAGGGATTAGGGTAATTCTGCTGCAGCATAAAATTGGCGGGCACCACCGCGAGCGGAGCCTGTTCGGAAGCGGACTTGGCCACACTGGGCTTGACCGGATGGTTCAGGTACCAGTCGAGCGTTGCGATCCAGGGCAGATCCTGATTCGCTGCGGGATCGGCGGCAAAACCGGAGGGTACCAGTCCAAAATCATTATCGAGACTGTAGAAGGGCGACGGGAATTCATCAGTATGGACCACCCGGTAGTTGGGATAGATACGGTATCCAGCAGGCAGCGGCACACTCAGCTGCGGAACGAGATAGTACTCGCCCCAGAGCTGCCGGAAATTGAAATTGACGCTGCGGCCGGCGCGGATAAAGGGTTCACTGCCCAGGGCCCGGGAATCGACGGTCTTGCCCTCGACATCGATCAGATAGATCTCACCGATCTTGCCCTCAAAGTCTGGCGCTAGCAGCGCTTCGCCCGGATCATAGCGTCCGTTCTTGTTGGTATCATAAAAAACGCCGACACCAGCGATATAGACATCATCCTGAGTAGCGTAACTGCAGATGTTGAGCCTCATGCTCGCAGTGGCGATGGAGCCATCGAGCAGCCACTGCAGGATTTCATGCCGGCCGATCTCGACTTCCCACTCTGTGAGGCCGGGCGGGAAGAGGGTCGGCTGCTCACCCTGGTAAGCCACGGGTTCGAGGGCGTTGTTGAGGCCATGCGGGATCTCAACTGCAAACCCGTTGGGATTGGTAACCTCAAAATGCACCCGGATCACCGGGCGGTAGGCGAGGGGATCGATGCAGGTGGCCTTGAGTCCCAGCGGCCTGCGCTGTTCGTCACAATCGATGCGGATGATCACCGTCCACTGCGAGGTCAGGTTGGTGCCGGTATCCCCGGTTACCAGGGTGGCGACATTGCCGCGCTCAAAGTTCGCGCCGCACTCCTCGGGATTCCACGGGCCGAATTGGCGGGAATACCGGAAGGTTTTCGGCAAATCTCCAAAACAAACCGTCCCCAGCGTGCCGGCAAGATTGTCACGGACAGCAGCACACTTGTCGACCTCTTCGGACGGAGCGCCAAAATTGATCGCCGCCTGGCCGCTGAAGAAGGTCGTCCCGATGCTGTTCGCGGCTCCGGCCAGCGAATAGTAATGATTGACCAGCTCTGCCGTGGCAGTATTGATCCGCGCTGATGCATCCGGCAAGTAGGTACTATAGGTGCCGGTGATAGTGCCGCCCGGGGCCAGCGTGTACGGGAAGGTGACACCGAAGCTCACCGCGAGTGCGCCGAAGCCGGAGATCACATCACTGACGCTCTGCAGAATTGCAGGGATGGGTGCCGGATTGTGAATGGTGATCTCGCCGAAGACCCGCCAGTTGCTATCGGTGTACCCGGTGATGTCGGCCACCACGGTATAATTAACCGTCGTGAACGGCAACTCTGCATTCGGATCGACCGGCAGCAGAAAGTGGACGCGCTCCTCCTGCTTGTCGCCATTCTTTTGCAAGCTCCAATGATAGGTGCGCGTGAATCGGGGATCCGCAGTCTTGTTCACCTCTGGAGCGTAACAGTTGATCGTGACTGTCGCCATAGCGCTCTGGCCGGTTTCGGTGATGGTCGCTGTGTTGGACTGACCGCCCTCGTCGGCATCGCAGCTGAAGATGACCGAATAGCTTGCAGTACCATCGTCATCGAACAGCCAGTTGCGGGTTCCATCCACTACATGGATGGAGGGGTACCCACTGGACTCCAGCGTCAGCACTACCGAGCCGGCCTTCGAATCCCCTATGCCATTGGAGATCGCCACAACCGCATCCACATCATACGTTCCAGGTGCAGGGGAGGCCAGGGTGAAACTGAAGGGATAAGTCCCGCCGGGCGAGAATGTGGTAATCACGACCTGATCGATGGGGGCGTTATCTCTTTTCAGGGTGATGGTAAGAGAGAATCCGGTCGGAGCAGGCCCGGTGGTCTGCAGCGTCACGGCACCGGAGATGGTGGCCGGAGAGACAGAAGTGGTCTTGTCGACCGAAATGGTGTATCCCACTTCGGCTTGATCGCCCGTGAAGAGATCAATTTGCGATGGTTGGGCCGCCTTGTGAATCGTCCAGTCGATACGCTCCTGCCAATGGGATTGGAGAGAGAGATCCATGATTTGCAGTCTGGTACGGTCGACCGTGAAGAGATTGTAGCATTCCCCCATCTGTACAGAGTATTCGCCGCAATCATCGTCCGCGACCGAATAGGCTGCAAAACAAAAAGTGCCTGTCGCATCCACCGTATAGACTTGCCGGACGATGGTGACGTATTCATCACACGAGCCGGGCTGGCCGTAAATGGTATATTCGGTCGGTCCCGGAGGAAAATCGGTCCCATTTAAATAGATGACATCCCCGGCTTGAAAATGAGTCACTCCAGCTGAGCCGCATCCCCCCTTGGTGAACCAAAGGTTGGTGCATTCGGCCAGAGCAGCACTGTGCAGGCCCAATGTGGCGAATAGGATGAGCACAAGGAGAGGGTAATAACGGGTGAGCGTTCTTTGCATGTGCATCGTTGCCTCCTGTTGTCCGAAATCAAAAGACAATACCGAATTAAAGCGTCCGGATATTGGTCCCCTGCTGGAGCGCTGCTGAATAAGCCTGTGGTGTGTGAAACGATTAATGCAGAGATCGATGCCAATGTGATACGCGAGTGTGAAGAGAAAAATCCCCAGGAAAGCAAACCCTAGAAAAAACCCATCATCCGTTACCCGTACAAGCCTTCCTTCTCACCTCCCTCACCGAGAAAAACCTGATGCTAAATAACAGCAGGTCAAACGATTCTGAAAAATCATGCCGTCGTATATAATATATGACGATATAATGTCAGTAACAAGTAATTTTGTAATTTAATCCATATTTCGTCATATTTTTATGACAGCGACACCATATTATGACAATTTCAGCCCGGTCAATCTTCATTCCGTAATCCTCGCCGGTTGACTCTTACCGTTTAAAATCGTACATTTTACCAGCCTTTTATTCCGTCTGGTTCTTGGTTGCTTTTTTCGACTGCCAGCTGAAGGGCTGGGCATGCCGGCATACTCTCGTTTCGTACCCTCTGACCGTTATGAAAGGAATCTCCATGCGAAAATGGTTTCTGGTTTGGTCGCTTTTTACTTTCACGTCCCTGTTCGCTCAGAAATATGCCGGTTTGGCCTTGACGCCGCCGATGGGCTGGAACAGCTGGAACAAATTCGGATGCGATGTCAACGAAGACCTTATCCGCAGCACGGCCGATGCCATGGTTGCCAGCGGCATGCAGGCGGCCGGATACCGTTACATCGTTATTGACGACTGCTGGCACGGCCAGCGGGATGCCGATGGATTTATCCAGCCGGATCCAGTCCGATTCCCCTCCGGCATGAAGGCTCTGGCCGACTATATCCACAGCAAGGGGCTGAAATTTGGCATTTATTCGGATGCCGGCTGGAAGACTTGCGGCGGCCGGCCCGGCAGCCGGGGTCATGAGTACCAGGATGCCCTGCAATACGCCCGCTGGGGCGTGGATTATCTCAAGTATGACTGGTGCTACACCGACGATCTCAATGCCAAAGGAGCCTACATCACGATGCGTGAGGCGCTCGCTGCCGCGGGCAGGCCCATCCTCCTCAGCCTCTGCGAATGGGGCACCAGCAAACCCTGGGAATGGGCCGCTGAGGTCGGGCATCTCTGGCGCACTACCGGAGATATCACCGCTATCTTCGACGGCATCGAGGACCACGGCAGCTGGAAATCGCTGGGAGTAATGCAGATTCTCGATCTGCAGGAGGGTCTGCGCAACCATGCGGGTCCGGACCATTGGAATGATCCGGATATGTTGGAGGTGGGAAACGGCATGACAGCGGCTGAAGACCGCGCCCATTTTTCCATGTGGTGCATGCTCGCCGCCCCTTTGATGGCCGGAAACGATCTCGGTTCCATGTCACCAGAGACCCGCGCAATACTGACCAACGCGGATGCCATCGCCGTTGATCAGGACGCGCTGGGCATCCAGGGCTTCCGCTATTCAGCAATCGACAGTGTCGAGGTCTGGTTCAAGCCCCTGGTGCATAATGCGTGGGCGGTCTGCTTTCTCAACCGCAGCCGTCTTTCAAAAAGCGTGGTCTTCGACTGGAAAACGGAGAAGATCAGTGATACCCTTTCCGGGAGGAACATCGATTTTGCATCCTCGGCCTTCAGGCTTGAAGATCTCTGGGCCCACAAGGAAAATGGAAGCACCCGTCGTCCTTTTTCAGCGGTGATTTCCTCTCATGATGTTCGGCTCTTCCGGCTCGTTCCGGTGAAAAAATAACCGGCGGCGTTCTCCGCCAGGGAAGGGTGTTTGCCGACTTGAGAAGAACAGACCGGCCAGCAGTCGTCAGGGGTGCAGTGCTGCATATCGCGCATGCCAGGCGGGATACTCCTTCTCGAGCAATGCTTGCGGCCAATAGCCGAGCCAGGCATACTTATTGCGCCGCTCGGAGGAAATTTCGGCCAGGTCGAAATGGATCCGGCCGTCCCGGTCACTGAAGAAGGGGCGGTTCGAGCCGATGATGTAAAATCGTGCCCACATTGGCGGCATGGTCGAGTCGGCAACCACCACCTTGTTGTAGCCGTAGGGACTCGAGGCATCCGCGACATGGTCGACCCGGATGCCGGTGATCTTAACCTGTTCGAACCACGCGACAGCCCCCTGGATAGCCGCGGCGATCAGGGAATCGGGATGATCGAGCGACATCAGAAAGCGCACAATCCCGACCGACTCCTCGCCGCTGAGCGAGACCAGCTCGTAGGTCCGCGCCGCCGCCGGTGCCAAGGTATGTTCGTCGTACTGCGCGCACCAGGAGGTCCGTTTTCCCCCTTCTGTCAACTGCGTTTTGAGAATACAACCAATGCCCCTTTCGAGCGCCTGCGCCGCCAGGCGGCGTCGATCCTGATCGATAAAACGGTACATCGGCTGATCATCGGCGATTTCCTTGAGCAGTGTCAGAACCCCGATCATGGCGTCGTCGTTGTAGGTGATGTGGGAGTAATAGCCCTGGTGCAGGGGATAGAACTGGGGCCAGCCGCCGTTGGGGTACTGCGCCGTCAGCAAATAGTTCAGGCCGCGCTTGAAGGCATCCATAAAGCGCGGCTCGGGCGCTGCAGCGTTTACCCGCGCAAGGAACAACAGCTGGGTCCAGGTCGCACCGTTATCGATAGTCGCGGCGGTATCGGCCGGTGGAGCCGCGGCCAGAGCGCGCTTCTCCTCCGGAGTGAGCGGCCGGACCATATCGATATTCTTAGGCCAACCGCCGCAGGGGCATTGGTAGAGCAGCACTTGCTCCGCAGCGGCGCCTGCCGCGGCGGTTGCAAACCACGCGTCGTCATGGTGCATCAGCTGGCGCCAGATGTCCGAGCCAAACCGTGCGTTGCTGCTCTGCGAAAAGGGTACCCCATCGATGGTGATGCCGCTGCAGCGTTTGGCGGTGAGGAGTGGTCCCTGCCCGGTATGGAAGCGGACCTGTGTCAGGCTCAGTCCGCTGACATCGGTGAGGCTGATCCCCCGAGAGGCGGTGAAGGCGCTCTCGCGTATGACGATATCTTGGATGGGCTGCTCGGGGAGGCCGGTCATGACGATGGCGCGGGCGGCGCTGGCGCAACGGACATCTTCCATGGTGATGCCGCGAAAGAGCGGCGTCTCTGCAGTCACCGGCTGGATCAGGGTATCGGCGGATTCGGTTTCATAAAACGTATCGAAGTGGATCGCCTCATTGACGATCCCGCTCATCCGGATTTTGCGGATCCGGATATTCTCCACTGCGCCGCCGCGCCCGCGCGCACTCTTGAAGCGCAAGCCGATATCGGTGCCGATGAAGGTGCAGTTCTCGACGAGCAGATCCCGCATCCCGCCCTCGGTGTTGCTTCCGACGACGAATCCGCCATGGCCCCGATAGACGATGCAATCGCGCACGATGACCTTTTCGAGCGCCGGACCCGAGCGGCCCCTGCGCGCACTCGATTTCATGCAAATGCCATCATCTCCAGCACTTACAGTACATCCCTCCACCAGCACATGGCGGCAGGCGCTGATGTCGATGCCGTCGCCGTTCTGGGCCCACCATTCATTATTCACTTTAATATTTTGAATGACCAGCTGATCGCACCAGGCGGGACAAAGGGCGAACTTGGGCGAGTTGCGGATCGTCACCTCGGTGACCACCACCCGCTTGCAATCAATGAAGGAGATCATATAGGGACGAAGAAAATCACGGGCCGGGAGAAAGTCCGCCGCCGTGATCTCTTTCTTCGCTTTCGAAGCCTGGAGATTTTTCAAATAGGCCTCGCCCATCATGGCCGCCGTGGAGGGCCACCACACACTGCCCTTCTCATCAACGGCACCGCCGGATTGAAGCAGGGCGTTCCATTGGCTGGCGGTGGTCTTGTTTTTTTTCACCGGCCGCCAGCTCTCTCCCGCCCCGTCCATGATCCCGGGACCGGTTATGGCGATATCCTCGAGTCCGAATCCATAGAGCGGGGAGGCAATCACGAACGATTTGGACGGGGTCTGAATGACCGGGTAGAGGCTGTGGTCCGCCGAGAAGAGCAGCAGGGCACCGCTCTCGAGATGCAGTTCGACGCGGCTCTCCATTTTCAGGGGACCCGTCAGCCAGACGCCGGAGGGAATTATCACGCGGCCGCCTCCGGAGCGGGAACAGGTGGAGATGGCCGCCTGGATGGCAGTGGTATTGAGGGCCATCCCATCCCCAGTTGCGCCATAGGCCTGGATGTTGAATTCCCGTCCCGGGATGGTGGGCAAATCAATCCCGGCCAAACCAAAGGGGGCATCGGGGATGGACAGAACGCCGCCGCTGGTGAGCCGGGCCGGGGATTGTACAGCGTCAGGCCGTGCGAAGCCGGTTCCGGCCAGCATCAACGCCAGGAGCAAGCTCCGGGATAGTATTGGCATAGGAAGGATCCTTCTCAAGAGAAGCTCCGGGCACGCCATCAGCGTGCCCGGAGTCCATCGAATGGCAGAGAAGTCTACTTCAGCAAGAGCATCTTTCTGGTCTGATGAAAGGTGCCGGCATCGATGCGATAGAAGTAGGCCCCACTGCCAAGGTTGAGTCCATCGAAACGGATCGAATAGCGCCCCGCCGCTTGCTGGCCCTCTACCAGGGTGGCCACGCGGGCGCCGAGGATGTTGTAGATAGTGATCCGCACATGGCTGCTCCGGGGCAGGGCATAGTGGATCGTAGTCACCGGATTGAAGGGGTTGGGATAGTTCTGGGAGAGTTCATAGACCATCGGGAGCGCTTCCGGTCCCTTGCTCCACTCGATTCCAGTGAAAACTGGTTTTTCGGGCATCCAGTCAAATCCCAGGTTGGGGTTGCTGGTTTTGGCGAAGATATTGGCGATGGTATACTCCGCCGCCTCCGCGTTGCTCAGCTGGATTCCGCCGTTGATCCGGCCGAAGAAATTCGAACCTCCGCCAAAGCAATGATATTCGGCGAAGAAGGGATTGAGGCCGGCGGTCATAACCGTCCATCCTTCAGGACTGAGGGTGGCGGGCTCGTCGCAGCGGAGATAGACACACTGGGGTCTCCCCTGCCAGGGTCGGCCAAGGTGGAAGCTGGTGATGGGAACGCCGTCGAATCCTACCGAATCGGCGGTAATCTTGCAGTCCATGAAGACCAAGCCGAAGCGGGAGGTGGCATCGGTGCTGGGTGCGGTGATACAACCGGAATGGCGATTGACATGCAGCTCGCAGTGATCAAAAACGTTGATGTTGCGGCCGAAGATGAAATCGACCGAACCCTCAATGTAGCATTCCTTCATGTAGGTGCGTACGGTGCCGCGCCCACCCCAGGCGTAGTAGGTATCCTGGTAGCCGAGGAGGCGGCAGTTGTAGTAGGCGCCGCGGTCGCCGTTGATGCGCAGGGCGACGGCCTGTTGATCGCTGAAGGTGCCGTCGTTCTTGACCGTATTCTGGAAGGTGATGTCCATCGCGGTGAAATCATCCGCCTCTATCGCCGTGCTGTAGCTGTTGGAGGTACCGCCAACGCCCGCCTTGCCGGAATAATCGTCATAGGTGAGGATGGTGGTCATGGCATTCTCGCCCTTGAGCACCACGTTGGTCTTGTTCTGGGCAAGCATCAGCTTTTCCCTGTAAGTGCCGGCCTTGACATAGATGCACCACATCCCGGTATAGAAATCGGGCACGTCGTTGAAGGCGGCCTGGACGGTGGTATAATCCCCGCTGCCATCCTGGGCGACGACCTTAAGGACCGCCGGAGCGGGCGCCTGCGTGGTGAAGGTCTCGACCTGGCCATAGCCGGTTCCTGTGGCGTTGGTCGCCCAGGCGCGCACAAAGTAGGTGGTGCTGGCCGTCAGGGCCGAGAGCGAACTGGTAAAGGCGCCGATGCCGGTGCCGTTTTCGGTCTTGTTGTCGGCGACGGTCGGATCACCGGTCAGGTTCCAGCAGATGCCGCGGGCGATGACGTCGCTGCCCCCCCATTCCGTCACGGTACCGCCGCTCTTGGCCGATTTGACCATGATATTGTTGACAGCGACCGTGGTCACCGTCGGGACCACCAGCGAATCGAGGGTTTTGAAGGTCATCTCTTCGCCGTAAGCGGTGCCGGCATCATTGGTCGCGTAAGCGCGCAGATGGTAATTTACACCGGCAGTGAGACCGGTCACATGGGAGACAAAAGCGCCGGAGCCTGCGCCGTCTACGGTTTTGGCGTCGGCGGTGGTCGGAGCAGGGAGGGTACTCCAGCACACTCCGCGGGCGGTCACCGGGGCGCCGCCATCAGATGGAATGGTTCCGCCGGCAGTGGCGAACGTGGTGGAGATGTAGGTGGGTTGACTGGTAACGATGAGGGGCATTTCGTAATCGGCGCCGCCTTCCGCGAGGCCGCTGATGACGACATTCTGGATCGTCAAATACTTGCCTGAGCTGACCGTGGCATTGTTATGGACCCAGGGGTAGACCCGGAGATAAAAGGTCTCTTCCGGTTTGACGAGAAGGCCAGGCTGAGCGGTTACCGTATAGGCAGGAACATCCGGACCGCGCGGCAGATAGTTGTTGACAGTATCCGCGGTTTGAAAAACAACCTGCACTGGATTAGCAAAAGAGGGATCTATGGAGTACCAGACATTTGCCTTGAAGTTATTGATCGAATGGCAACCCAAGTCGAGCGAGAGTGATTGCACTGTAAAGCTGGCACCGGCTTTTGGCGAGACTGCAAACTCGACATAGACCGAATCGATCTGGGTCAGCTGCCCGGCCGGCCATTCATACTTGCCTGGCGCAGAGATGATGCGCAGCCGCTGGGCAGCATGGTAGCCGGTGTATTGATTGATGTTAAGGTTAACCAGTTTTTCATCCGCTGCAGTGACCTTGCCCGCGGTGGTGACCGTCTTGCCGGTGCCTCCCGTGTTTGGATCGGTCAACGCCCAGGTGGCCGAGGAGGGCATCGGGGCACTTTCACTCACGCCGCCGATCAGGACATTCTGAATGGTCAAATACTTGCCCGAGCTGACGGTGGCATTGTTATGCACCCAGGGATAGACGCGGAGATAAAAGGTCTCTCCCTGCTCGACAAGCAGGCCGGGCTGAGCGGTTACCGTATAGGCAGGAACATCCGGACCACGCGGCAGATAGTTGTTGACGGTATCTGCGGTTTGAAAGACGATCTGGACCGGATTGGCAAAAGAGGGATCTTTGGAGTACCAGACGTTCGCCTTAAAGTTATTGATCGAATGGCAGCCAAGATCCATGCTGAGCGTATTCACTGTGAATCGGGTGCCCAGTTTGGGAGAGACCGAGAACTCGACATAGACCGAATCGATCTGGGTCAGCTGCGCGGCCGGCCACTCATACTTGCCCGGCGCGGAGATGATGCGCAGCCGCTGGGCGCTGTTGTAACCGGTATACCCATTGATGTTCATGTTGACGAGTTTCTCGTCCGCGGCGAGAACATTACCGGCGGTGGCGACGGTCTGGCCGGTGCCGCCGGTTCCGGGATTAGTCAAAGCCCAGGTCGCCGATGCAGGAATCGGATTGGCCACCGTTGTCCCGTAAATGGTGCAGAGGCGCATATAGAGGTATTTGCTGTTCGAGGCCGGGCCGGCGTTCCAGGCATAGACGCGTACGTAGAGAGTATCGCCTTCTGGCACCTCCTTGTCGAGAATAAATGTGAAGAGCGAATCGCCGTCCTTTTTCAAAACCAGGGGAGTGCTGTTCAGCGCGACCGGGCTAGAGAAATCGGCATGGGTATCGTACCAGAGGTTGGCGCGGAGCCTGTCGGTACCTTTGGCGCCCAGGTAGATGGTCATCGAATCAGCGTGAAAATCATTGTAAGCCTTGGGGTGCGCCGCAAACTGCACCCAGATATTGTTGTTCTGGGTCGTGTCCGGGCCCCACATGATGGCTTTTTTGGTAATAAAATTATAGGGATACCAGCGCTGATCGGGTCCCGGACCGTTGGCATAGTCGCGGCACATAAAGGAATCGCCGTGGGTCTGGGTGAGGCCGCGAGCGTTGCCGGAGACCGCCGAAACCCTAGCGCTGTCGGTCGCGTTGAGGCTCCAGTGGACTATGGCGGGAGCCTGGGCCATGATGGCGCCGGCGGCCAGCAGTACCAGTATCAGGGCGAGGAACAAAGTAAAATAACGGTTCATACTACCTCCTGGTTTTAGGATACACCATGGTTCAGGGTTTAGGCGTAGTTGCCAAAGGAATCGGCCAGGACGGCGGCTGCGGCTGCGGCCACCCAGCCTCGGGTTTGAAATAGCGGATCAGGGGGTGGTTCATCTCCCGCAGACCGGCGATCACCAGTTTGGCCATCTCGACCGCTCCCTCCTCCATGAAATGGGTATTGTCGGATTTGCCATCCGGCAGGGCCTTGAAGAGCCCGGGCGGCACGCGCATGAAAAGGCGCTCCGACCGCTCCGGACCGAGTTCCGCGAGCCGTTGCATGCTCCTGGCGTGAAGGTCGATGAGAGGTACCTTGTATAGGGCTGCGACTTCCTTGACCACGCCGGGATACTCACCATGGGCGTCCTGAAGAATGCCCTCGGGCGAAAAGTAACGCCGGGCAACCGGGGTGATCAGGATCGGCTGCGCGCCGCAGGCGCGGGCCTCCTCCACAAAGCGGATCAGATTGGCACGGTAAGTGGTGTGCGGCGCCGCGTATCGCGACGTATCCGAGCTCTTGGCGTCATTATGGCCGAACTGGATGAAGAGATAATCCCCTCGGCGCAGGTCGGCGAGAACCTTAGCCCATAGTCCCTCGGCGATGAAGCTCTTGGTGCTGCGACCGTTTCTGGCATAATTGACCACCTGGATGTCCGCCCGATAGAACTGCGGAAAGAGCTGTCCCCAGCCGCGCTCGGGGGTCTCCGCGACCGGTTTGTCGGCCATAGTCGAATCACCGATAAGGCGCAAAACCGTCGGCGCCTGATGCCAGGTGTGTATGGTGCAGCAGGCGCTGAGAAACAGTATGCCGCCGCAGAGGATTGTTTTCAACCCGATGCGCATTCTCTACTCCTGCACCGGCGGTCAGAAGACCGATAAGCAGGGTGCCAGTCGTTTCAAAAGCTGACCCCCAGCGAAAAACGGCTGACATCATCGAAGGTGTTCATAAAAGACCAGCTGTAATCCACGGTCAGATCGCTCCGGCCCACACTCGTGCACACACCGAAACCGGCCGACCACGAGGCGATGTCCTGGTTGCCCTGGTAGCCGCCACGGAGTGCCATACGATTCATGAAGAGATACTCGAGGCCGGCGTTCACCCGTTCGGTATAGTTGTTGGGATGGACAAAATCGATGGCCAGAGTGAGCTGCTGCCCGGTGACGCTCCCGGGCAGGATCAGGTCAAAAAGGTTCATAGCCGCCCCCATCGTAAAGGTCAGCGGCAGCTGCTCGCGGATCTCCTCCCGTTTGAGGTTCGATGCAAAGTTACGGATGGCCATGCCGAAGCGGAAACTTTTAATGCCAGTATAATACTTGACGCCGGCGTCGAAGACCAGTTTGGTGGCGTTGTTCTCCTTGAGCCCGCTTGCCATGGCCGTGGTACCGAGGTTCTGACCGGCAAGACGCATGGTCCCGGCGATCATGAAGCGGGTGCTGATGGCCCGGCCGTAGCTGAGACCTATCGACCAGGCGCCGGCATTGTCCGCCAGCCCGGTATCCTTGTATCCCGCGGGATAGAGGGCGCTTTCGGAGGCGTCGAGCAGCGCAGTGGTATAGATATCGCCATAATCGACATTGAGCAGGGAGAGACCGACCGCGCCAAAACGTCCCATATCCCAGGCAAAAGCTCCGGCCATATAATTGATATCCGCGATCCAACGGGTGGCGTAAAATTCAAGGTCCATGTGTTTGCCGGACTCGGCCACGCCAGCCGGGTTATAAAAGATGGCCTCGGCGCCGCAACCGATGGCGCAAAACGCCTCGCCGATGGCGCTGGCTTTGGCCGAAAGGCTGACCTGCTGAAAGTTCATCGTGCTCTGGGCCACTTTCTTCAGACCCACCTGGGCCTGCACCACCATCAGGGCCGGAAAAATCCAGAAGATCAACATAAATTTGACGGGTCTCATGCGCACACTCTCCTCATTCCGGATCACCGGACAACCATGAATTTTTGATAGGCGGTCTCGCCGTCGGGTTTTTGAAAGACGACGATATAGACGCCGCTGCTGATCACCTGCTGGTTGCGGGTGATCATGTCCCAGATCTCGTACCCGGCGCTGACCGGGCTATTGTGTTCGATAGTCTGGACCAGGTCACCGTATTCGGTGAAGATCTTGATCGTCACCTTGCCGGGCAGATTGTAGAACTGGATACCGCGCTGGTCGGTCCATCCCTGTTTGACCAGGAGCGGATCGTTTATATTATAGGGATTGGGCACGATACGGATTCTGGCAAGATCGTTCTGGGAAAAATGCGGCGGATTAATCCAGTTGATCGTCGGTTCCATTACCCGGCTGCTGTAGATGATGCGGCCTCGTGAAAGGGGATCAGCAAGGGGATCGTCGACGGCAATCCGAGCCTTGGACTGGACGTAGTAGTAATATTGTGCACCGATGAGCACCTTCTTGTCGACGAAGAGGTGTTCGGTGGCCTTGTCTTCGGGGCCGCTGTCATAAATCGCTTCGAAAAAGAGGGTATCCAGATTGGAGAGGCGGCGCATGATGCGGTAGCCGGCGAAATCAGCGCGGCTCTCAGCGGCTGTAGCCGTCCAGCGGATTTCGACGCCGGTGCCGAGGCCGGTGATGGTGACCGACTCGGCCGGAGGCGGAGCCGCCGGGATTCGATAGCCCTTTTCAAAATTCCATTTTGCACGCCAGGCGCTCTTCATTAGCGAGTCGATGCCGGTACTCACCCAGCGGTCCTTGCGCATATCGATTTCCGTGGCATCGATGGGGAACGCAAAGTTAGCCGGGAGGAAACCGGTGCGCGGATCGGGGAGACCAGGCGGATCCTGCAGGGTGCCGTTTTTCCATTTCGCCCCCACCTCTTTGGCCGTCCGGGTATCGAGGCCGGAAAAGCCGCTGGCGAAAACCAGATGGAGCTTTTGGCCTGGGTTGAACGAATAGGGTCCGAAGGTGCAATACATCTTGGAGTTATTGGCCTGGATGGTGCCCGCGGGATGCGCGGCATAGCTGGGATTGCCCTGTTCATCGGTGTTACCGGCGTGGAGGGATCCGGGCCAGGTGGGGCCGCTCATCGGGAAGAACTCCGAGTAGGCGCCGCGTAGCGCCCAAAAGTTTTTGTCGCCGTACTCATCCCCCTCGCTGTTGTAGGGAAACTTGGTCGCGGTGCCCATGTAGGTGATTCGGGGTTGGAGGAAATCGTCCCGATCATCAGCGGCGTCGGTATAGGGCGCGCCGGAGGCGTGGAGGATTGAATACCATACGAATTTCGGGTTGATAAGACGGCCGTTCTGGGAGGTAACCGGAGCGCCCATCAAGTCGCCGGGGACCGCCGGATCGTCAGCGCTGTACTCATAAAAGACCCGCAGGCTGTCGCCCACGCGGCCGCCGTAATAGTGCTGCCAGGTCGTGACGGTACTGAAAGACTCGCCCGTTCCCGGGGCCGGCCGTGAGCCATTGGAGCGGTAGGTATTGGCTCCGTTCGATTCGACGTTGATATAGAACTCCTTGAGCGAATCGCCGCCGGTGTTGGTGAATTCGACGTCGAGGATCAGATAGTCATCGTTGAAGGTCTGGGCCCAGGCCATGATTTTGCGTTTGATCTGAACGCCGAGTATGTTCTCGGTGGTCACCTGGACCAGTTGGTCGCAGGTGAGGTCGCCGAATCTGGAGGGATCCTGGGTGCCAAAGAGATCGAGGGTAACAGGCTGAAAATCGATCGTCTGGGCGGTATATTTATAGCGCAGGTAGTTGGTAATCCGTTCGGTGACTTTTCCGTTGGGCATGAAGTCGTTGGTGGGGCCGTAGATGGCGACGGCGTGCAGGGTATCGATGCGGTCGCGCCAGTTGGTAGTAGCCAGTTTGAAGCCGGCGCCGGCCCAGAGATCCTGCTCCTGGCCGCGTACGCCGATGATATCGAAATCATTGGGGAAGAATCCGGCGCGGTAGTCAAAGCTGCCCTTGGCGCCGCTGGCGGTCACGCCGGTCCATACCCGGTTAGTCTTGATGAGGGCGGTCTCCAGCTCCGGGGCCTTCTGGGCGTACGCTGAAGAGGCCGCGAAAATGGAAAACAAGCCAAACCAGATCATGCGCGAGGATCTACCAGTTTTTTTACGCATGCAACGCTCCACGTTTTGAAGATTGCCAAGAGACATCTCTTACAGAGGCTCGGAGGCACAGAGGGGGCGCAGGGATGCCTATGTTTCTATCGGGGTCTCTGTACCCTGTGAGAAAAGTGTTGCTTAAAAAGCAAAACGTAGGCCGAACCAGATATCGCGCGGCTGCCCATAGAGCCACATCGTAAAGTTGGGATCATTGATATAAGGTTTCCTGGCCGAGCGCAAATCGCCGATCTTGTCGTTGCCGGCAAGAAAATAGCCGGGATAGGTGGCGCGCAAGGCGTCGTACTGGTCCGAATCATACATCGGCAGCCGCAGCGAAGCTAAGTAGTAATACTGATCATTGACCGCGCTGTCGAACGGGAGTCCGCGGCTCATGAAATTGACCTTGAAATTGAACAGATTATTGATATCGATGAACGCAGTGGTCTGCAGTCCGGCGAATTTGATGGTCCGTGTCAGTTTGAGGTCGATCATGTAGTAGTCCGGCCAGCGCATATTATCACTGACATGAAGTTCGCTCAGGGGGTTGAAGGTGAAATAATCTCCCCGTTCCCACTCGCCGAAGAGGGTAAGGTTCCAGCCGCTGAAGGGGTGAAGTCCAAGGAGCGCTGGCCCGAATGCCTCGGGCGCGCGGAGGGTGAGGTTGGCGTTGACCTTGGGCAGCGGCAACGAACTGGTCTCCTGGCCGGCGTAGAGCCCTTCCTGATCGTTGTTGATGGTAACGTCGGTGATGGTCTCGCGGCCGGTCAGTCCCGATTTCTTCAGTGCATAGTTGAAATTAACCCAGCCGTTTATCCAGCCGCCATCGCTTTTACTGATGTTGATTTCAATGCCCTGGATATCCTCATACTCATTATTGGACCAGGCGTCGTAGTTGATTGAGCCGGCCGCGTTGGTATAGGTGACCTGACCATGCTGACCGCTGACATCCTTCGAGTAGCCCGAAATCTTGGCGACAAAAGCGTCGTAAAAATTATAGGCCACGCCCAGTTCATAGGAGATAGTGCGCGGCGGCTCCAGATTAGGGTTGGACATGTCATAGAGGCCGTTCTTGGTGTAGCGATAGCGGTAGAGGTACATGGTGTAGTAGGGCGGGTTGGAGCGGAAATGGCCATAATTGAAGTAGAATTTGGATTTGTCCGAAACCGGGAAGGAGATGCCGAGCCGCGGACTGAAGGTTTGATGATTCCTGATCTTCTGGAGAAAGCCGGGGTGTTCCTTATCATAGGCCACCCAGCTGTCCCAGATCCAGGAGCGGCCCGATTCGAGATAATTGAAGAGCACGGAATCCTCGCCGAAGGTCTGGGGGGTGAAGGCTTCGGTAGCGAAGGCATCGCCGGTCGGCCAGAGCCCGCCGCCGCCGTAGTAGTAATCGTATCGCAGGCCCAGATTGGCGATCATCGATTCCAGGGTGATCTGATCCTGAAGGTAAAGACCCGTCTGGCTCGGCGTGCGATGGTAGTTGAACTCGTAGGCGTTGTAGTAATTCTCGTTCCACTTTTGCCAGAGATTGTTCTTGATATCAATATCATTGTACTCCACCCCGGCCTTGAGGTAATGGCGGGTGTCGGCTTGCCAGGCGAGGTCGAATTTGGCGCGATACTGGCCGACGCGGGTATTGTCGTAAAGATCGCCCTCCTTGCGGCGGAAGCGGTAGGGCACTCCGGGAAGGCCATCATAGCTGGGATAGGTATAGGTATAGGTGCTGTCGACCTTGATCTTGTTTGTCCCTTGCATGAACTTGCCATAGGGCATCTCGGTGACCGGGAAGGGACCGAACTGGGTGAGTATGGTCTGGTCGCGGTTGTCGCCCTTGTCCGAGTGGTTCTTGATGCGCATGCCGCTGAGGCTGAGTTCATAGAAGAGGCTCTTGCTCAGCACATGATTAATCGTCACGCCGCCCATGATGGTCGTCTGATCAATCTGCGGGAAAAAGGGCGGATCGAACCAATAAGCATAGCTATCGCCGCTGTTTTTGAAATTGCGGATGTTATCAAGAGGCATGAATCCGCCCGAGCGGCTGGCATCTGGAAAATCCCCGAAAGCCGGCCGGATCGGACTCACGCCAAGCTGTCGCTTGTGCAGGCCGTTCAAGGTGATGGTGAGATTGTCGAGCAGCTGGCTGCGCAAGGTGGCAAGGGTGGTGTATAGTTCCTGAGTCTTACGAACCACAGGCATGATATAATGGCGCGACTGCGAGTTGTTGGAAAGATAAAAAGTGGCGTTGCCGAAGTAGCGGCCGATCAGAGGCACCGGGCCGCCAAAACCGCCGTCGATGTTCCAGTCGCTCCCCTCCTCCTCCATCCGGTGCTTCGCGAAGAGGGCGCGCTGTTTGGCGGTGATGCCGCTGATGTCGATACCCGCCCGTTCGAGCCCTGCATAATCGGGGACGGCCATGAACATCCACGCCGCCAAGAGGTAATAATCAAGCGGACTCGCCGGGATCTTGGGATTGCCCTTGTTGAAATTGGCCGCCGCGGTGTTCCAGCCCGTGAAGGTTGGGTACTGCTGGCGCCGATAGGGATTATCCTTCCACGCCTCCGCGGTGCCGACAAAAGCGACCGCCGGGTCGAGATAGACGCGCAGTGGTTGGCTTCGGCTGTCGTAGAAAGGGCCGCCAAAACGGCGGAGGTGGGTGTTGTCCCGCGAAAGACTGAGGGTCCCGTGGTAAGCGTTTTTTGAACCGGATTTGGTACTGACGTTGATGAGACCGGAGCGGAAGTTGCCGTATTCGGCATTATAGCCGCCGGACATCAGAGAGATCTGCTCGATGGCGCTGAGGGGAATACTGGTCTCGGCATTACCGGCCGCGGCATTGATATAGGAGAGACCATTGACGAGCATCCCGGTCTGATCGGCGGAGCCGCCGCGGATGGTCAAGTAGCCGTTATCGGTCGAGACGCCGGGCAGTTTGGTGAGAAAGGCATTCACCTCGCGGATGCCGGTGGCGTCCTGAAGCTGGGCGTCACTGACCACCATCTGGGTATTCGAGACTTCGAGATGCAGCTCATCCCGCTGCGCTCGAACCACGACCTCGCTCCCCTGCAGAACCGTCTGCCGCAGAACAAAATCCGCCCGGGCGATACGATCGGAAGAGACCATCACCTCGGTGAGTTTTTGCGTCGTATAGCCCATCATCGAAGCCCGGACGGTGACCGTGCCAACCGGGACATTGATGATGATATAATCGCCCTTGAGGTTGGTGATGGCGCCGAGAGAGGTGCCGTCGATGACGACATTGACACCGGGCAGGGCCTCTCCACTCGCGGCATCCTTGACCGTGCCGCTAATGCGGCTGCGCGTCTGCGCCTGGACGCCGGCAAGGGCGAACAGGAGGAACAGCACCACACACGTTCCCCTCCTGCTCCACGATCCAGTTAATCCCATAGGTACTCCTTCTCTAGCGCTCGCTGGCGAGCGGTCTGGACGACAGCAGTCCTGTTCAGCGCAGGAGTTGCAGTTTGATAACCTTGTGCTGTTGTCGAAAGCGGAGGCGAACGAGATAGAGTCCCGAAGCGGCAGGCCGGTCCGCTTCATCGCGGCCGTCCCACCGCCAGAAGTGGGTCCCGGCGGTGAATATACCGCCTCTCATCCGCCGCACGACGCGGCTGGCCACATCATAGATCGTCCCTTCCACTTCGCCCGCCTCCGGAAGAGTGAATTGTAAAGTCGTCCCCTGATTGAAGGGATTGGGATAATTCTGCGCGAGCGTGAAATTCGCCGGCTTTGCCGCGGGATGCACCTCCTCCACCCCGGTCGTGGCTCCGGTCAGGCTGTTGAGGTAGAGCTCGAGTTGAGTATAGCCCTCGGAGTTGAGGAGGTTGCGGTCCCCGGGATCGGCGGGATTGAGACCGTTGGCGTTTTCCCAGTAATCGGGCATCCCGTCATGATCGCCGTCCTCCGGGGCCGGTAGACTGAACAGTTCGGGCCAGCCACCGGCCTGATTCTGCGAATCGATGATGCCGCAGATCAGCGAAGGATCGGGAACACTGTTCGCTCGTTTGTATCCGGAGCCCTCGAAAGTGGCGGTGCCGTTGATCACATCCTGAATGATCCGGCTGTCGACCGCATCCCGCTTCGGCAGGGTCGCCCCGGCGTACTCGAGCACGCGCCGATAGGCCTCCGTGGCGGCGTGCTGGGTGATAGGCACAAAGGGATGGGGTTCGTACGCCCTGCTCAAGGATTCCGCCCCGTAAGCGCCTTGCACACCGCCCGCCCAATTGTCGGCGGTGATGGCCGGCGAACCGGTGACGTAATTCTCCTCGATGTACCATTTCCCCTTGCCATCCGAGGGTTCGACGATGCGGTAGCGCACCCCGCTTTTGGTGGCCGGGCCGTACTTGTAGTAATTGGCCACCATGTTGATGGTGCCGCCATGGCCGCCGTAGGCGCTGTTGAAACCCCAGTTATAAATGACGTTATTGCGGTAGTCGACATTGACGCAGCTGGCGGTCTCGCCGCCAGCAAAGCGCGGTGTGCGGCTGGAGTGATGCGCGAAGAGGTTATGATGAAAGCTGGAATTCCGGCCGCCCCAGATGCCGCCATAGCCGTGGGCGCCCTTGGGATGGGTCGAGAGATAGAGGCTTTCGGCGATGAGGCACCACTGGATGGTAAGGCTGTCATTGTCGTAGAAAGACATGGACTCGTCGACGCTCCAACTGGCCGAGCAGTGGTCGATGATGATGTTCTTATGATAGCGCCCCCAGATCGTATCCTCCTCGGTCTTGAGCGAGTCGCCGAGGCGGAGGCGCAGGTGGCGCAGTATGATCTGATTCGCACTGATCTGGACGTCGTGGTCGGCGATGCAGATGCCATCGCCTGGGGCAGTCTGGCCGGCGACTGTAAGCCAGGCATTCTTGATATTCAACTCGGACTTGAGGCGGATCGTGCCGGAGACGCGAAAGACGATAGTCCGGGCACCTCCCTTACTGATCGCCTCGCGCAGGGAACCCGGGCCGCTGTCATTGAGGTTGGTCACCTCATAGACTGAACCGCCGCGGCCGCCTTTGGTATAACGCCCTGCCCCCTCGGCGCCGGGAAAGGCGGGGGTTTGGGCGGGCATTCTCATCACGCCCGCCGCCAGGATGAAACCGAGGATCGCTACTCTGCTCTTTCTTGCCATCGACTCCTATCCCGTCTTTACACCAATCTTACTGCATCAGCACCATCTTTTTCGTCCAGACCTGGCCGGCTGCTGTGAGCTTGTAGAAATAGAGACCAGAGGCCAGGCCATCGGCTGCAAAACGGCAAGCATGGCGGCCCTGGGAGAGGATCCCCTGGGCCAGCACCGCGACCTCGCGTCCGAGCGCATCGTAGACGGCAAGTTTTGCCAAACCCGCCGCTTGCAGGCTGAAGGTGATGGTGGTGGCGGGATTGAAGGGGTTGGGGTAGTTCTGCGACAGTTGGAACCCCGCGGGTTGGAGTCCGGGCTGCGCCACCGCCGAGGCGTTGTTGGTCCAGCGCTTGTCACCGACCGGACCGCCGTCGCTGCCGTAGGTGAGCAGCAGCGAGCCGGCCGGGATGGTGAAATCGCCATTGGCCGGGTCTGCGAAGCCGGGATCCATGCGAATGGTGTCCTTTACAGTGTGCTTGAGCCAGTTTTTCTTGGAGCTTAGCTGCCACATGCAGATGTTGGTGATGGTGGCCATATTGTCATTGAGAGTCTCTTTGATGTTGATGGCCGTTTTACTGCTGGTCTCCCACGTTGTTTGTGTCGAAAAGATGGAATTCGTTATGTACCAGGGTTTCTGGAAATAGGTAGTCAATCCTTTCTCCGCAAGGATGATCTCGCGCAAATCAGTCAGCCCTATGTTATACCAGGTCGTGTGATCAATATGGACTTCCGGGGTTTCGGTCAGCACCGTGTAACCATACCCGGCGATACGCATGCCATAGCTGGTGATGTTATACATGGTCGAATTGGTCACCTGGATGTAGTTGGAGGCGGCATATTTATAATGTACCAGGGTATAGGTATCATGGACGATACAGTTGTTGACGATGGTGGAGTCGACAACGACGTTGCCAGCCAGGTTGGTATTGGCCCCATCGATCACATTGCCCTTCAAGTTTTTGACCACGCAACTCTCGAGATGGATCTTTTTGATAGCGGCCGGAGCCGGAGTTTCCCCCATGTAGCAGCGCGCCAAGTAGGAGACGGACTTGCTGTTGTTGACTGCCCCGTCGAATTCGAGGCCCGCCAAGAGCAGGGAGCCGTTGTTGCCGACCTGGAAGAACTGGCAGGTGCCTTCGGCGGGATCGGTGAGGATTTTAACGACGGGTTTGATCGAGCCATCGCCGTCGGCGACGATGGCGATGCGCTTGTCCACAACCGTGCCGAGGGTCTTGTTGACCGATTCGGTGTACTCGGCGCCGGGGATGAGACGAAAAACGTCGCTGTCATTGGCCGCGGCGAGGGCGGCCGAGAGTGTGCCGTCGCCGGGGGTGACATCGACATAGTTCTGGCCGAAGGCCATTCCGGCTAAGGCGATGAGGCCGACCGCAATCCATAGCAGTTTTCTCATATCACTTCTCCCTGTTAATGTGATCTGATTTGGATCCCATGACCTTCCACACGGAGGTAGAGTCACAGCGGCCCACAGGTAAAAGGCTTGAAAGAACCTGTCTATTGAGGATGCTGCTGCCTTCTCTCCGTGCCTCGTGAGAAATACTTTATCATCTTTGCACACGGGCGGAGCCGCCGGCCGCCAGGCGCTCGACCTCCTGCAAGGTTGCCATGGAGGTATCGCCGGGTGTGGTCATAGCCAGGGCGCCGTGGGCTGCGCCGAGATCGACAGCGCGCTGGGCGTCGCCGCCGCTGAGAAAGCCATAGATCAGACCCGAGGCGAAGCTGTCGCCTCCACCGACGCGATCGAAGATCTCGAGGCCGCGCCGCTGCGGGGCCTCAAAAAACTGCCCGTCGTGCCAGCAGATAGCCCCCCAGTCGTTGAGGCCGGCGCTCCGGACCCCGCGCAAGGTGGTGGCGACCACCCTGAAATTGGGGAATTCGGCCACGGCGCGGGTGATCATCTTCGTGAAACAGCTCACGTCGAGATCAACCAGTATGTCGTCGACTCCCTCGACCTCCAGCCCCAGGGCGGCAGAAAAATCTTCCTCGTTGCCGATCATGACATCCACAAAGGGGGCAATGGCACGGTTGACCGCACGCGCCCGGTCGACGCCGCCGATGTTTTTCCAGAGCGAGGGGCGGTAATTGAGATCGTAGGAGATGACCGTCCGGTGACGCCGCGCCGCCTTCATCGCCTCGAGGACAACCTCGGCGGTGGTTTCAGAGAGGGCGGCGAAGATGCCGCCGGTATGAAACCAGCGCACACCTTCGACGCCGAAAAGCTCCTCCCAATCGATCTCGCCGGGCTTGAGCTGCGAGGCGGCGGTGTGACCGCGATCTGAACAGCCGACCGCCCCGCGCACCCCGAAGCCGCGCTCGGTGAAGTTGAGGCCGTTGCGCACGCAGCGGCCGATGCCGTCGTAGGGAACCCAGAGGATCCAGCCGGTATCGACTCCGCCTTGGAGGATGAAATCCTCAATCAACCGTCCGACCGGATTGTCAGCAAGGGCGGTGACCACGGCGGTGCGCATCCCGAAGCAGCGGCGCAGTCCGCGGGCGACATTGTACTCTCCCCCGCCCTCCCAGGCGCGGAAGGCACGTGCTGTATGAATGCGCCCCTCGCCAGGGTCAAGACGGAGCATCACTTCGCCAAGCGAGATCGCGTCATAGCGGCAGTGGCCGGGGGATTTGATCAATAGTGAACTCATACTGGCCTTATCCATTACAATGTCCTCACGGAGGCACAGCGGCACTCTGAGAAAAACCGACTTATCATCTCTTATCCTTGTGCCTCCATGTCTTTGTGAGCGCTGTTATGATGTAAACCGTTCCGCCACCGCCCAGAGGCCCAGGGCGGGATTGGAGATGTAAAAATAGCGCTCGCCGTCGGCGGTGCGGTTCCAGCCGTCCTGGAGAATCTCCCAGGGATAGCGTTTGGCCATTTTCTTGAGGTCGGCATGGCGAAAGCCCACCCCGGTGATCTCTTCGGCGGTCATGTGACCGGGACAGTAGGTGATGGAGAACCGTCCCTCGGAGGAGCCGTGGATGAGATGGGCGGCAGCGCCCAGGTTCTCCTGCAGGTCCGCATTCGCCTGCACCGCTTCAAGGACGCGCTGTGTTCCATAATAACCGTATTTGCGGATGAGCTTGTCCATCTGCCCGTCTTCGCCGAACTCCCGGAGTCCGGGGGCGAGGATGACCAGTTCCCCACCATCCGCGATGGCCATACGAGTGCGGTAGATGGCCTTGTTTCCCAGCCAGGTGGTCTTGAATTCGTGCGGGTCGAGATAAACCACCACCTTGAAGAGCGGTTGATCAAGCATCTCAAAATTGACCTGGAGGGAGAGGGCGCTGGCGCGCTGGAAGCACTCCTCATCATCACCGATGAAGAGGCCGCGCACGACCAGATTGCCTGCGCTTCCCTTGCCGATGACCGTCAGCACATAGAGAATAGGCAGATGACGGGCAAAATGAAGAGAGGCATAATTGAAGGCATCGCGCACCGGGTTATCCGCCCGCCCCATAATGCGCTCCATACCATAGGCGGCCCCGATAAAATGGCTCTTGTTGATGCCTTCGGCGCCGCCGGTGCCGACGAAGATATTCTTGTTGTAGCTGGCCATGCCCGCCACCTCATGCGGCACCACCTGTCCGATGGAGAGGATCAGGTCATGTTTGCTGCGGGCGATATAACGGGAGATTTGGGCCGGCCAGGCGTAATCCACTCTCCCTTCTGATATCTCGCGGATGTAGGCGGCATCAACTTCGCCCAGGGTCTCGAAGCCGTGGCGAAAATCGTGCACCCGAAAGAGCCGGGTTGGTATGGAGGGAAACATCGCGGCGATCTCGGCGTCGCTCATCGGCTTGTGGGTGCCGAGGGCCGGCAGAACGTCGGTCAGGTTAGGGCCATAGTATTCCCGCGCAGCAGCGGTGAGTTCACCGGCGCGCGAATGAAACCGCGTGAAATCGGGCGGCAGGGCGATCACCCGCCGGCGTGGACCAAGTTTGTCGAGGGCGGTGAAGAGCCCCTCGCGCAGAGCTTCGCCATCGAGCACGTCGGTAACGGATCCCCTGGCAAATAAAAGCATCAGTCGGTTTTCTCCCAAGAAAAAATAATTTCTCACGGAGACACGGAGTGAGACCACTCCTTTGCGCTTTTTTCTCGCCCTTTGTGCCTCCGCGCCTCTGTGAGATAGTCTCTCATCTCGCCAGCCAGCCGCCATCGACAGCGATGGTATAGCCGGTGACATAGGCCGCCGCGGCGGAGGCGAGAAAGACGACCACCCCCTGCACATCCTCCGGCGTGCCCCAGCGGCCGGCCGGGATACGCTCAAGAATCGCCTTGTTGCGCACCGGATCGGCCTGTAGTGCGGCGGTGTTGTCGGTTGCCATATAGCCCGGCGCGATGGCGTTGGCGGTGATGCCGTACGGCGAGAGCTCATTGGCCAGGGCGCGCGTCAGTCCCATCACCCCGCTCTTGGCCGCCGTGTAGGAAGGCACCAGGATCCCTCCCTGGAAGGAGAGCATCGAAGCCACACTGATGATCCGACCACCGCGCCCTTGCTGGACCATGATCCGCGCCGCCGCCTGGCTCAGGAAAAAGAGGCTGCGCAAATTGATATCGAGGACGTCATCCCAGTTTTTTTCGCTGAATTCAAGCAGCGGCTGGCGGCGGATAATGCCGGCGTTGTTGACCAGGATATCGATCGATCCCATCGCGGCTTGTGCCGCCGATATGATCTCCGCTGTGCTCTCCTTGCGGGAAAGGTCGGCGGTGACCGGACAGCAGCGCCGCCCCAAAGCCTCGATTTTGTCGCGGCTTTCCGCCAAGTCCAGAATATCTACGGCGACGATATCCGCCCCCGCTTCGGCCAGCCCAAGAGCCATCCCCTGCCCGAGCCCGCGCGCAGCCCCGGTGACGATGGCCACCCGGCCATCCAATCGGAACTTGTCCAGAATCATGTTTACTCCAGATTAACGTAAATCGCCGATCTCGATGCCGTCCATATCTTCAAAAGTCTGGTTCTCACCGCCCATACTCCAGCAGAAGGTATAACGGCTGGTACCTACGCCGGAATGGATCGACCAACTCGGCGAGATCACCACCTGACGATCGGCCACAACCAGGTGCCGGGTCTCCTGCGCCGTACCCATCAGATGAAAAACGCGCGCCTCGGCGTCCATGTCGAAATAAAGATAGGCCTCCATGCGGCGCTCGTGCGTGTGCGGTGGCATGGTATTCCAGACGTTGCCCGGCTCAAGCACGGTGAAACCCATCACCAGTTGACAGCTTTGGATGCCGCGCGGGTGGATATAGCGATAGATGGTCCGGGCATTGGCACTTTCCGTCGAGCCCAGCCTCTGGGCTTCAGCGTCCGCCCAGCGGGCGTGGCGCACAGGATAGGCGGCATGTGCCGGAAAACTGACGAGATAAAAAAGGGCGGGCTCGTCGGCATGGTCGCTGGTGAAGAGGACCTCGCGGTTGCCTCGGCCGACGTAGAGGCCGTCCCTGGGGTCCATCGCAAAGCGCTGGCCATCGACCGTCACCGCACCCCGGGCGCCGATATTGAGCACGCCGAGTTCACGGCGCTGGCAGAAAAAGTCGGAGGCCAGCTCCCGGGCCGACTGCAGAGCGAGGGGTTCAGCTCCCGGCACCGCCGAGCCCAGGATACAACGGTCCACCTCGATATAGAACAACTGCAGCTGTTGCGGTCGAAACAGCGCCTCCACCAGAAAGGCCTGACGCAGCTCGGCGGTGGTCATCCGCTGAAAACGTACCGCGTCGGCGACATAGCGTACCTGCATTCTCCTTCTTCCTTCCTATTCGATGATGACCGGGTTATTCAGCCGGGCGGCCGTTTCAGCCAGCATGGTGGCAAAGGCCTCCCGGGTCGTGATGCCGCCGGGTTCAAGCGCCCAGGCGCCGAGAAAATAGTATTCGAGGCGGCCACCTTCCGGCTTGAGAACCGCAACGTGATTGAGGCCGTCCTCCGTTTCTTCCATCAGGTCAGAGCGGCGGAACAGCACCGCCATGCCTAGATGGTCGTTGTTGAGGCTCTGAACCCCCCAGGTGGCCAGCCAGGTATACTCTCCTGCCGCCGGTGGCGGGATCCGTTCGGTATCGGGCAGCTTGACCAGACCGGTGCACAGATTGTCGATCCCGCCATGGATCATCACGAGATGGCGGGTCATTCGACTGCCGGCACAGATGGAGAGGTCGCTATGCAGGTTGAGAGTGTTCGGACCGGCCTTCCAGCCAAAATAATCGGTGCGGATGCGCGACAGCAGCGGCCCCACCGTGGCGATGCGGCAGCGGACGCTGTCGGTCACTGCAATCCGGTTGGCTTTCTGACCGTCCCACCACGCGATGGTGCCGATCCCCAGGGCGTCGCCTACCTTGAGGATATCCATACCCCAATCGGCCATATGATGGTAAGATTCAAAACCGTCGAGGCCGACATTCTGCAGGACCAGCGCGGTGGTCTTTTTGCCGTAGAGGTCGGTGGCATTGCGCCAGTCGAGGTAAAAGCGGTAGCCCACCTTGTCCGATTCCCAGCCCGGACCCTCATACCGGAAATAGCCCGAGTGGTCGGTATGTTCCTTGGGGACCGTGATGGCATCGATATTGTGAAAAGTCCCGCCGAGGTATTTGTGATCCTTCCAGTCACCGCCGAATTTGGCGGAGAGCTCCGCCTGGGTGCGCTGGGTATAGATGCGCTCCTTGACCCCGGAGCGGGCATAGCGGATGGTCAATTTGACCTTTTGGCGGCCGCGCAGATCGAGGTTGGCGAGAATCCGGTCCGGCGTGCCGTCGCCGTCAGCATCATCGTGCTGCGCAGGTACCTCCCGGCCCATGGCTATCAGGAGGATGGCGCGGGGATTAAAATCGGCAGCCCTGACCTTAACCTGCTCGAGCGGAATGGCCACGATCTCGTCCATCCTAGCGGTAGGGAGCGGATTGCGCAGGTGGAGTGTCAGGGCAGCCGGGTACTCCTTTTTTATCTTGTCGCTGACCTGGGCCGTGCAGGCCGACAGCAACGCCGCAGACAGCAGGAGAAGCGTAGCGAATTTTTTCATGGTGTACTCCTTGCAGCTCATTTCTTGCGGAGCAGTTCCATCTCGACACTGGCGAGGATGAAGGGTCCCACACCCTTGCCATCGTCATCGCCGTATTCGGTCTGGTGGACATAATAGTCGTAAGAGCCGTCGCGGCCATAGCCGAGTCCGGCGGTCTTGCAGGTGTGTGTCAGCGAGTATGTGCCATCGGGGTTGGCCCGGATAAAAGCTGTGAGAATACCCCGAAAACCCTTTTCGGCGGTTTTCATCCACTCCGCATCGAGGTAGCCGAGGCGTACCCCCTTGGCCAGCGTATAGACGAACATCGCCGAGGCCGAGGATTCCAGATAGTTGCCCTCACGGCCGCCCTGGTCGAGGACCTGCCACCAGAGGCCGGTCCCGGGATCCTGAACGCGGGCCAGCGCCGGTGCGAGGCGGCGGAGTATCTGTAGCAGCGAATCACGGCCGGCATGACCGGAGGGCAGATCGTCGAGGACGTCGACCAGGGCCATGGCGTACCAGCCGACGCCGCGGCCCCATAAACTTGGGCTGCAACCGCTGCGCGGATCGGCCCAGCTCTGCTGTCCGCTCTCGTCCCAACCATGAAAGTAGAGGCCGGTCCGGGGGTCGCGCAGGTGCTGGTCAATCAGGGTAAACTGACGGACGACATCATCCAGATCCGCAGGCTCATGGTAGCGGACGCCATAGCCGGCATAAAAGGGGCTGCCCATATAGAGACCGTCGAGCCACATTTGCCAGGGATAGCGCTGTTTGTGCCAGAAGCCGCCCGAGCGGGTGCGCGGCTGCTCGCGCAGCTGCTGGCGGAGGAGGTCGGCAGCGACTTTGTATCGCAGCTCACCGGTCTCCTTGGCAAGGAAAAGCAGGAGTGTCCCCTCGCGCACCTCATCGATGTTGTACTCGTCGGCTTTATACCCGGCGATGGCACCGAGCGGGCTGACTACGGAATCCACCGTGCTACGGATATAGTCAAAATAGCGCGGATCGCCGGTCGCGCGCCAGAGCGCCTCGATACCGGTGAGTACAGTGCCGGTCACATAATCCCAGTCATCGTAGGCACCGGGACGGCGATGCATCACCGAGCCAGCCATTTTCTCCGCCCAAGAGGCCGGGGTATCGGCGGATTGGCCGTTGATGAGAACGCGTTCCATCTTGAGCCCGGTGACCTGCTCGAGGACGTTGCCTCGCTCCACCCCGTCAAAACGGCAGTCGGTGATGAGAATATTGCGGACGGGGGAGCGTTCGTAGCCAACAAGATGGAGGGCATGCCGGCTTTTCTGGCTGGTAACCCGTTCCAACTGGAGGTCGCGGACTATTGGTGTGAACCGGCCGCCGTCGCCCTCCTGATAGTTAAAATCGACGAGGAGCACCGCCTCCTTGACCTCGCCGATGCGGATGTTGCGCATATAAATGTTTTCTACCACGCCGCCGCGGTATGAATTGGTCTTGATGCGCAGAGCCCGCTCGAGATTGGGGCTGTCCATGGTGCAATCCTCGGCGAAGACGTTGCGGCAGCTCCCCGAGATCTCGCTGCCGATGACCACGCCCCCGTGGCCCTCCTTCATCTGACAACCGCGAATGATGATGTTCTCGCTGGGCACATTAATGCGGCGACCGTCCTCATTGCGCCCTGATTTGATGGCGATGCAGTCATCGCCGGTATCGAAATAACACGCTTCGATCAGCACATCCCGGCAGCTCTCCGGATCGCACCCGTCATTATTGGGACCGTGGCTGTCGATGTGCACCCCGCGGATGATGACGTTGGTGCAGAGCACTGGATGAATCTCCCACATCGGGGAATTCACAATACGGACACCTTCAATCAGGACATTCCGGCAGTTGTAGGGTTGGATGAAATTGGGGCGGAGATGAAAGCCCGGTCCGAAAACGCGTTCGGCCACGGGAGTGCCTTCGCGATTCATCCGCACCAGGCGCTCGCGGTCCGATTCTCCGCCGTACGGGCGATTCGCAACTGTGCTCTCCTCAATGCGCTTCCAGGTCCACCAGCCGCCTGCTTCGCCCTGGCCATCGAGGGTGCCACTGCCGGTGATGGCGATATCCTCCTGACCATAGGCATAGATAAAGGGGGAGTAATTCATCAACTCGGCCCCTTCATAGCGCGTTAAGACCACTGGGAGATAGGCGGCCGGGTCGGTGCTGAAAAGCAACGTCGCCCCGTTGGCGAGATGGAGGTTGACATGGCTACGGAGATGAATGGTGCCGGTGAGAAAGGTGCCTGCGGGGACGACCACCCGTCCTCCTCCTGAGTCGGCGCATGCCGCAATCGCCCGGCGGATGGCCTCGGTGCAGTCGCTGTGGCCGTCGCCTAACGCCCCGAACCGGGTGATGTCCCAATCCCGGTCCGGGAAGGCGGGCGGTGCGATGCGCTCGAGAATCAGCGGCACCTGCTCCCAGCCCGCAACGGGGGCCGGCGCGCCGGCATGCGCCATCAGAGTCAGCGCGGCCAGGAGGCATACCGCAGCCGGGGCATAATTAGAGGGCTTGCGAAGGAGATTCATCAGACACCTGTCCAGCATGTGAGGCTGTAATAAAAACGGGGAGCGGGCGCTCCCCGCCATGGATAAAAAGAAAGGTGCGAGACGGCGGGTGCACTCCCACCTCCTCGCACCTTGAGGGCAATGGAACCTACTTGACGAGCGTCATCTTTTTCACGTCGGAGAAATTCTTGCTCTCGACGCGATAGAAATAGATGCCGCTCGGGACACTGACGCCGTTGAAATTGAACTTGTGGTAACCGGCGGCAAGCTTGCCGTCGTGCAGGGTCGCAACTACCTTGCCCAGCAGGTCATAAACCACGATGCGGACATCGCCATTTTCCGGCATGTCGAAAGCAAAGGTGGTCACCGGGTTGAAGGGGTTGGGGTAGTTCTGAGACAGGGCATAATGGGTCGGCAGACTGCCATCATTCTCGGCGACGCCGGTGATGAGGATAAAGTCCGCCACTCCGCGGGGGCGAATCTCGTAGCCGGTGTTGGCCGGAGTCGCGGTGGTGAACTGCTCGATGTTGCCCACGAGATTGACCCAGCCGGCCGGCGGCGTTGTGCCGGCGATATCGACATCCTTGTCAATGTAGACATCGACGACATCCGTGCCGTTGGTGAACTGGACGGTAGCATTCTTGCCGGCAGCCGGCCACTTGGTGGCATCGACGAGCCGATAGCGGAACAGCATCGCCAGCACCCCTTCTGTGGCCTCGTTCATGTCGGCCTTGGTCATCGGCAGCGGGGAAACCGCAGCGCCGCGGCTCAGGGTGACGATATCGGTGGCCGCCGCAGGGACGATCTCGACCAGGCCATTGTATTGATCGATCTTGCCGGTGATCTTGATGACATCGCCAACCTTGAGATCATAGACCACGGAGCTGGCGAAGATATTGATACCGCCGGTGGCATCCTGCATATAATACTGCAGGCCGCCGGGACGGTAGTTGGGGGAAGTGACCGTGCCGACAAGGGTAACGATCTGGCCTTTGAGGTCAGCGATAAAATCGTTGTTGGCATCGATGCGCGCCTCGGCTATCGGTGTGGCCGCAGCCAGTTCCTGCCACTGGGCCTTCTTGTCAGGGAACCAGTTGAGATCGCCGGCGGGCATGCCATTTTCGCCGCCCATATAGGCCACCGAGGAGGTCGGATAGGAGACATCCATGGTGTCGCGGAAGAATTCGATGAAACGGCGGTCGAAATCGTCGCGCGCGCGGACATAATTGGCCTTGTCCTTGGTCTTGTTGCCGCCGGTGGGCGATTCATACCAGCGCATCAGGTTGGTCATCAGCTTCGGGATTTTGGCGGGTTTGAGATCCAGATAGGTGAACGCGGTAGCCGCACCGGCGCCCAGTTTATTCTGGATATGAGCGGAAAGCGGATTGGCCGGACCGAATTTGAAGGCATTCAAAAAGGCCCAGCCGGAATCGCTGATGGTCCAATAGTTGTTGCTCACCTTCCATTTGGTGGTGTCATTGGGCGACGTAAAGATCCAGGTGATCTTGTTGTTGCCGTTGGCATAGACTTCGCCGGTGTTGGCCCATTCCGCAGCGCGGGTGACATCGGTTGAATCTTCGCCGAGGGCGAAGGCATCGATAAAGAGGTTGTTGGTGATGGTCATATCCTTGCCGACACCGCCGAGCGACAGCAAGCCGTGGAAGCCCATACCGTTGACAAAGGTATTGTGGTCGATCAGGCCGTGGATGATGGGCTTGGTCGAGGTGGCATTCCAGTGACGGATGGGGCGGTCCTGATAATTAACGAACGTACAGTTGCGGACCACGAACGAATCGCAGGCGACGTCGCGAAGGTCGAAGGCCTTGCCGGCGCCAAAATTGGAGGTCACCAGGTTGCCCATATTGGCGAAGATACAATTGGTGGCGATTACCTTTTTGGTGCTGGTATTGGTCCTAATGTGGTTGCCGTTTGTGTTGGAGAAGATGCAGTCATCGACCACGATGCTGCCGCCTTCGGCCGTCTGAGTCTGGATCAGCCCACCCTGCATATTATCGGCCGCCGTGGGCTCGTATTCGTAAATACCTGTCATGCAGATGCCTTTGACCTCTGCATGGGCGCCGTTTAGGCTGATGCTCCATCCTGGTGGACGGGTGGGATTGGAGCCCGTACCAGTCGGCCAAAGATAGATAACAGGTTTCGGGCCCTCGCCTGCACTGGCGCGGAAACGGATGGTCTGCCCGGCTGGAACCGTCAGCGTGGCATTCTGGAGATAGATCTCGCCGCGCTTGAATTCATAGATCCGGTCTGCTCTGAATCCGCGGCCAGCCGTGTCGGCAGCTACCTGCGCGTTGACCATAAGGGCCGCACTGCCGTCCGATGGCATGATCGGCACGATCACGTCCTGGCTAAACAGTGCAAACGCCCCGCAGAACAGCGCGAAAGCCAGCAATGTCATGACTCTAAAGCGCATGTGTTCCTCCTTTTGATGGATGATGGTGCGTGGATTGAGACTGCTCGCAATGGCTTGCCTTCATCACCTCCTGACTGGATTAAAAGTTCATCGTGACGCCAAAGTCAGCGGTAGTGCCGTACTTTTCGCTCTGGTTGAACAGCGTCCAATTGCGGACGCGGTTGCGCACCGAGTTGCCCTCTTCGACATCCGTCAGGTTGTTGACGTTGAGAACAAGGGCAATATTCCTGGTGATCCCCTGTTTGAGGGCGAGATCGATGCGGGTGTAGGCGTTAGTGACCACATCGCTCAGGCCGCTGGCCGAGTAGGAGACGTTATGCTCCCCCTGATGGTAGAGCGAGATCCGGCCCGAGAAGCGGCCGATATCATAACCCAGGGCGATGTTGCCGAAGAATTCGGGCATGTTTTCCAGTTTCCGCTTGTCCTCGTCCAGTGCATTGAACTTTTTCCAGCTGCCCTTGATCGGACCGGGTGGATCATAGAACACCGAATCGAGACGGGCGGTATATATATAGGCTTCGGAACGGACAACCGAGGCATTATAGGAGAGGACGATATTCTTCAGCAAGCCCGGCAGAAAATTAAAGTTGACCTGGTGTTCAAACTCGAAGCCCCACACCTTGGTCGGTTTGGGAGAGTTATAGGGTAGTGTCAGACTGTACGAGGTGCCAAGCATCTGGCTTGCCCAGTTGATGCCGAAGCGCTGGATCAGGGTATCGCCGGTGGTGCCAAAATCGTTGAGCATGTGATACATGTTATTGATTTCTTTATAGTAGGCCGAGAGCGAGATCAGGCCGATGGTTTTGCTGAAAAAGGTCGGATTGACCTCATAGTTCCAGGCGTCGGCGGTTTTCAGGTCGGGGTTGCCGACCATCACCTCAAAATTGCTGCCGACCTCGGCGCCTCGGCCGGCGATATAGCGGTCCAGGCGCATGTTGAAATCGGGGCGGGCGAGGGCCTTGAAGGCGGCCATGCGCAGCTTCATAAAACTGAAGGGCGCAAATGCGACATTGACATTGGGCAGGACAACCTGTTGCGAGGCGTCCGAGGTCGTATCCCGGACTGCATTCGGCGAGATCGGGAATCCGGAAGAGGCTTTTGGCATATAGCCGGCGAGATAATCATTATCTTCCTGTTCAATCCGGACGCCGCCGATTACCGTAGCGATTTGCCCTAAATTCAGGGTGCCCATGATGTAGCCCGCCCCTACGCGCTCGGTGATATTATAGTCGTCATATTCATAGAGGGGATTATTCCAGACCTCATGGACATTTTTCGTTTTGTCGATGCCGTACCGATTGAGTTCGTACCACTGCCGCATCCGATCCTTGTCGATGATCGGCATCAGGTCGTAGCTGCCGTAGATTTTTCGCGAAACCGGATCCTGGAAGAACTGGTCGATGGCAATGCCGCTGCCGCTGATCGCCTTGGAGGCCCAATTCTCAAACGGGGTGCCGGCAAAATTCTTGTTGCGGAAGGTTCCATCCGGTAGCATCTCGTAGGGCTGCCATTTGCCGAGATAGTAGGGCGTGAAATCCTCGAACCGGGAGTTGCTGCGGTCCTTGATCTTGTACTTGCCGCCCACCTTGAGTTCACCGGAGAGGAAGGGTGTCAGCGTGAAGGGTCTTGCGATATCCAGTGAGGCCGTGCGCTCCTTGTCGAGGTTACGCTGACCCCGGTTGTAGGCCCAATTCAAGCCAAAATCGGAATAGTTAGTGTTCGCATAGTCGATAAGCCGCTCGGGATGGTCATGAAACATGGGCGAATACTTCATCGCATCGACACCGACAAAGATGGTCTGATAGTCATAGGGGAAATTGCCCTTGGACTGGCCGAAGGAAACGCCCCACTTGACATTCAAACCGATGAGATGGTTGTCGCCGGTCAGCGCGCTGGTGAAGGTGTTGATCTCCTGCTCCCGGTCGCGATAGTCGAAGGTGGGATTGCCCTGCTGACTCCCGCCGCCGTTGGAGGGATAATCCCGCGTGGCAAAAAAGTAATCGCGGTTGGTCTGGCCGAAGACATTATTCAGCTTGATGGTGCCGTTGTCCGGCGTGTTCCAGTCGAGCAGCACGCTGAACCCGCCCCGCTTGCGCACTTCGTCGGTATACTCGACCGAAAAATCGTTGATGAAATAATCCCGGCCAAAGTCGAGGCTCTGATTATAATTTACATCGATCTGTTCATTGCTGCGGACGCGTCTTTCGAGATTCCCCGCAAGCTGGACGCCGATCAGGCTGTTGAAAAAGCGTTCGCCGTAATGGAAGGAGGCATCATACTGTTCGGCTGATTTCTCCAGCCGATTGTAACCACCCTTCATCGTCAACCGGAGTTCCCGGTTCTCCGGAGCCTTTTTAGTGACCAGATTGATGCTGCCTGCCAGGGCGTCGCCGTCCTTGTCAGGGGTCTGGGCTTTATACAGCTCGATGCCCGCAAGCGAACTCTGCGACAACGTGCTGAGGTCGACGCCGCGGCTGGTGGCATCGGTGGGGGGAATCTTGACACCGTCGACGGTGATGACCGTGAACTTGTCCTCAAGGCCGCGCAGGATCACCTTGTTGGCCTCGCCGCCGGAGCGCAGGATCGAAACGCCTGGCAGACGGCCGATCGATTCGGCGGCATTGGCGTCCGGCAGCTCCTGGATCTTCTCCTCCGAGATCACATTGACGATGGTCTTGGCGCTGATCTGCTGGTTGATCGCCGCCACCTGGCCGATCGCCTGGGCGGTGACGTCCACGCTGATGCCCTTGGCGACATCCGAAACCAGCCGGATGTTACGCTGCAGGGTCTGGCCGGCGGCTACCTGAACCCGGAGATTCCGGGTCCGGTAGCCAATATAGGAGATGCGCAAGGTATAGCTGCCTTCCGGCACGTTGACAATACGATACTTACCCTCGATATCGGTGACGCTGCCAAGAGCCGTCCCGACCAGATAGACATTGGCGCCGATGAGGGGATCCGCTTTGGCACTATCCAGCACCACGCCAGTCAGGGTACCCTGGGCGTAAAGCGCCGATAGTGAAACGAACAGAGAGAGAGCGGTCAAGCGTAACCATTTGTTCATACCTGTACTCCTTCACCTTTTTGCAGAGCATGTAGTACAGCGAACAGTTTTTCCTTATTGATGGGTTTGGCCAGGCAGGCCAGCGGTGGACGCGGGAGAAGCTTGGGAAGCGTGTACTCGAAGGCGGTGATAAAGATCAGCGAAAAGGAAGCCTGCGACTGGTTGAGAAAATCGAGTCCTGAACCATCCCCCAGCTGCAGGTCGAGAAAAACGAGATCGGGATGCTGTGTCTCCGCAAGCTGGACAGCCTCCGCGACGGTGGCCGCCTCGCCGACGATACGGATGTTCAGTAGCGGCTGAAGCATCCGCCTGAGTTCAAGGCGGATGAGCCATTCGTCGTCGATGATCAGCGTCCTGAGTTCTTTCATGGCCCTGCACAGGATGGAAATGAGGATGTTCTGCCGGTGAACCCGGGGGAGCAGCGCGGCAGACCGACATTCAGGCTGACGTTGTAGTATACATCAATTTCGTCGCCGGCGCAACCCCAATTGGACAAACGGCCAAAGGAGCATGTAAACGGTCAAGGGGATGCAGTTTTTTCTTGATAAAAAGGCGGCAAAACTGTAAAATGGAGGGTTCTAATCCTTTCTTCGCCCGGCACCAACGCTGCCTGAAAGGGACCGATCCAGGTGAAATCAAGCCGATTCTCCCTGTTCCGGCTGTTCGCGGGACTTCTTTGCGCGATTCTCCCGGCTGTGCTCCGGGCCGGCCCCGGCAACAGCCAGGAACGCGAGCTGCAGTTCCGCAACTATACCATCGATCAGGGGCTCTCCCACAGCAAGGTCAACTGCTTCTTTCAGGACCGTCAGGGCTTCCTCTGGTGCGGCACCAATGAAGGTCTGAACCGCTACGACGGCTATACCTTCACCGTGTACCTGGCGGACCCATCCAAGCCTCACAGCCTTTCGGCCAATCTCATCCGTTGCATCGTCGAAGATCGCGAGGGGTACCTCTGGGTGGGCACCGAGGACGGCGGCCTGAATCGTTTCGACCGCGCCAGCCAGAGCTTTCTCCGCTTCGGTGCCGACTCGAGCGCGGGACCGGCCCTCAGCGGCGATAACATCAATGCCCTCGCCCTCGACAGTACCGGCGTACTCTGGGTCGGCACCGAGCACGGACTCGACTGCATCGATGCCGACCGCCGCAAGGTCGACCATTTCATCCCCTGGCCTGAGCCAGGGGCCGCCGCTGCCGCCAACGAAATCCTGGCCCTCTGCCTCGACCGACAGGGCCTCCTTTGGGCCGGCACCCACGACGGCGGCCTCCTCTCCTTCGACCGGCAGACGCGACGTTTCTCTCCTTACCGCCACCATCCCGGCGATCCCCGCTCCATCCGGGACAACGAGATCCACTCTCTTTGCGAGGACCACGAGGGCACCCTCTGGATCGGCACCGCCTTCGGCGGCCTCAACCGCATGGACCGGCCCGGCGCCAACTTCACCGCCCTGTTCCCCGGAGCGGGCAATCCCGAAAGCACCACCATCCGCGCTCTCCTCGACGACGGCCGCGGCTCGCTCTGGATCGGCAACCGCAGCGGCCTCTACCGTCTTGAACGCAAGGGCGGCCAGATCACCCGACACGTCCACGATCCCAACAATCCCCATAGCTTGGTCCAGAACTCGGTCCAGGCGATCTTTCAGGACCGGAAGGGCGATCTCTGGATCGGAACCCGCGGCGGCATCAGCTTCCTCAACACCACCAACCTCCCCTTCGTCCATTATCGCGCCGATGCCTCGAGCCGCCGCTGCCTGAATTCCCAGGAGGTCTATGCCATCCTTGAAGACCGTGCCGGCGACCTCTGGTTCGGCACCGAGAGCGGCGGACTGAACCGCCTCGACCGCCGCAGCGGTCTTTTTTCATACTATACCTACGAGCCCGGCAATCCCGCCTGCCTGAGTGTCAACAACGTCAAATGCCTGTTGCAGGACCACCAGGGCGATCTCTGGATCGGCACCTTCAACGGCGGCCTTAACCGCCTGCCCCGCAGCAGGGGGCGCCGATTCCAACATTATCTCCACCGCCCCGGCGATCCATCCAGCATCGCCAACGATAATATCCTTGCCCTGCTCGAGGATGCGGCAGGTGATATCTGGATCGGCACCTATGGCGGCGGCCTTGACCGCTACGACCGCGGCAGCGGCCGTTTCATCCATCTGATGACGGCGTATCACAACGAGGGCTTTGCCAATGTCCATTGCCTGCTGCGCGACCGCCAGGGACGCATCTGGATGGGCGGCAGCCAGGCCCGGGTCGGCTGCCTCACGCCGCCCGGCAATACGCTGCGCCTCTTTCAGCTCGACCGCACCGGCCGCGACATCGAAGTCCGCGCCCTCTTCGAAGCCCGCGATGGCCGCATCTGGATCGGCACGGTCGGGGCCGGCCTTTTTTCCATTAGTCCGGAATCCGATTCTCTTCAGGTTGTCACCACCCGGGAGGGCCTTCCCAGCAACATCGTCTATGGCTTCCAGCAGGATGAAACAGGTCGGCTTTGGCTGAGCACCAGTAACGGACTCTGCCGTTTTGATCCCGTGACCCGCCAATGTAAAAACTATTACAAAGAAAACGGCCTGCAGAGCAACCAGTTCAATTACGGCGCCTCCCTGAAAAGCCGCGACGGCGAGCTCTTTTTCGGCGGCATCAACGGCGCCACCGCCTTTTACCCCACAGCCATCCAAGAAAATACCTTCGTCCCTCCGGTGGTGGTCACCAGCTTCTCCCTCTTCAACCGCCCCGTCGGGATCGGCGGCCAGCCGCCCATCCTCACCCGAGATATCACCCAGACCTCCAGCATCGCCCTCTCCTGGCGCGATGCGGTCTTTTCCTTCGAATTCGCCGCCCTCAACTATGCGCTGAGCGAGCAAAACCAGTACGCTTACATCCTCGAGGGCTTTGAGCAGGAGTGGAACCACGTCACCGGCCGCCGTTTCGCCACCTACACCAACCTCGATCCCGGCATCTATACCTTCCGCGTCAAGGCGGCCAACAACGACGGCATCTGGAACGAAAAGGGCACTGCCATCCGCATCACCATCTCCCGCCCCTTCTGGAAGATGGCCTGGTTCAGGCTCCTCCTCCTCGCCCTGTTGCTGCTGCTGGTAAAGCTCTTCATCGACTATATGACCCAGCGCCGCGACCTCCTGCAGGCGCGCTCACTAGCCAGCCTGTCGCAACTCAAGCTGCTGCGCTACCAGATGAATCCCCACTTTCTCTTTAACGCCCTCGGCTCGATCCGCTCGATGATCCTCATCAGCCAGGAGCAGGCCTGGGACATGGTTTCAGCCCTATCCGAATTTCTGCGCTATTCCCTACTCAACTTTAACAAGGCCGAGGCGTTGCTCGATGACGAGATCACGGCGGTCACCAACTATCTCAATATCGAAAAGGTGCGCTATCGGGACTCGCTGCAGGTGACGGTCGCCATCGACGAACAGGCGCGCCAACTCGTCGTCCCCGCCTTTATCTGCCAGCCGCTGGTCGAGAATGCCATCAAATACGGGATGCAGACCAGTAGCTTGCCCCTACAAGTCAAACTCAACATCCGATTTCACAACGAGGTGCTCTCTATCGATGTTTCCAACAGCGGCCGGCTCAAGCCCCTGAACGCGCCGAGCGCCCCCGGCGACGGTCATGGCAATTCAGTGGACAATATCCGCCAGCGGCTCGAGATCATGTTCCATGAAGAGCAGAGTTTCGAGCTGAACGAAGAGGCAGGCTGGGTGCATGCGCGCATCCGCATCACCGGCAAGGGTCTCAAACGTGAATCCCTCGAAGCGATGGCGGACAAATCGTGACCGGGGGGCGAGACCCTTCAGCGGGCTAGGAGGTGCTGCAGCCGGGCGGCATACCGCCGGCTCATGACCACAGGTTGTTCAATGCCGCGGATGTAGACCAGGTGGGAATAGTTTGGGCGCTTTTCGATACGCTCGACGAATTCAAAGTTGACAAGGGAGGAGCGGTGGATGCGGAGGAAATAGTCGGGCGGCAGGATCTCCTCCCACTCCCGCAGGCTCTTGGTAACCAGCTCGCGCCGGTGCTCCTGATAATAGAGGTAGGAATAATTGCCGCCGGCGGTGATGTAGCGGATCTGTGCGACTTGCAGGAATTTGAGCGAACCCGCGATCACCACGTAGACGATATCGTCATGGCCCAGGCGGGGTCGGGGCTGCGGTGTTGCCGGCGCGCTGCCAGCGAGGCGGGCAATGGCCTTGCCCAGACGCTCCCTCTGGATGGGCTTGAGCAGGTAATCGAGGGCATTGACCTCAAAGGCCTTGATGGCGTACTGATCATAGGCGGTTATGAAGATCAGCTTCGCCGTAACTTCTGCCTGATCGAGCAGCTCAAAGCCGAGCGCCCCCGGCATCTGTATATCCAGGAAGATCACATCGAACGCGCGCTGCCCGAGCAACTCGGCGGCCTGGCGGACGCTGCCCGCCTCCCCGGACACCTCGATCTCCGGATAGTCCGCCAACAGCTGTTTGAGTTCCTCACGCACCAACCATTCATCGTCGACGATCAGGGCCGACCAGCGAGGTTTTCCACTCATAGCTGCGCAGCCCCCTGCACCAGAGCCAGCCACTGCTCACCCTCTGCGCGCATGGCGTTCTGATCCGGGGCCGCTTTGGTCAGCGCGGAGCCGCAAAAGATGCCGCTGCGGTCAAAACCCGCCACCTCGGAGAGATTGGCGCGGGTAATCCCGCCGGTATAGACCATCTGCAGCCCCTTGTAGGGGCCTTTCCAGGCCGGGGCGAGTCCGAGAAACGAGACCGTACCGGTTATGGCCGGGAAGAGTTTATGGATATACTGATGCGGATGAAGCTCCTGTAACTCCTCGATGGTGCAGCCGTAGAGCGCGGCTTTCTGCGCCAGCTGGGCTCCTACGCCGCTGATGCCGCCCGGGATGCACATCAGATCGGCGGCGCCGCAGCGCTCGACGACCTCGGGGAAATAATCAGGACAGACCACACCGGCTACACCCATCGCGATCACCTGTTCGCTTTGCGCGGCAGTCATCACCGTACCTGCCAAGACCAGGGCATCGGGCTGCATCCGCAGCAGCAGTGAGATGCCGGGAGCAGACGCCGGTGAACGCAGGGCTATCTCGAGGGTGATGCCGAGGGGATCGAGTGCCTCCCAGGCAGCCAGGCAATCTTCCGGCCGGACCGGCGAAAGTAGGGCGATCAGACGTTTTTCCCGCAGTTTGCTATAAAGGATCTGACTCTTGTTTTGCATAGGGTCCGAGCTCCATATTCCTTTGTTCGTCGCACCCGGTTAACATACCAAAATGGCGCGAGAATCAAAACACTTTTTTTACCCCGCCTCCACCGGAAGCACCAGGATGTTGCCTGATATCCGCCGAAATCTGGCGCCTGCCCACGAGGGGCCGGGTGCGAGCGAGAGTTCGGGGCGCCAGCAGCACGCGGAGTCAGGTGTGAACCGGATTTCGGGAGGTTCCCTGCCAGGATTTTGGACTTGATTTAGAGGGAGGATATTGGTAATTTAACGAATTGAATTCTGATGATCCAGCATCCGGAGCGGCACTCTGTCCCCGGATCGATCCGATCATATCCCCATCTCCAACCAGAGGAGCCCAGATGGAACTGACCCGCGGCAGTGGCGTTTTGATGCACATCACCTCCCTGTGCTCTCCCCATGGCATCGGCGACCTCGGACCCGAGGCTTTCGCCTTTATCGACCAGCTCGCCACCGCCAGACAGCGGTACTGGCAGCTGCTGCCGCTCAATCCGACCGACCCGGCCTACGGCAACTCCCCCTATCTGAGCAGCAGCGCCTTTGCCCTCAACTCCCTGCTGATCAGCCCGGATGTGCTGCTGCAGGATGGGCTGCTCGAACCGGCCGATTTCGCGGACCTGAATCCGCCGCCCGCAGGACCCATTGACTACCCCGCGGTAACCGAATACAAGCGGGCCCTCTTCGCCCGGGCCTTCGAACGCTGGCTCAAGACACCGGATCCCGATTTCGACCGCTTCTGCCTCGAGCAGAGCGCCTGGCTCGAGGATTTCGCTCTCTTCATCGCTCTCAAGGGCCACTTCCCGGGAAAGATGTGGAGCGAATGGCCGGTTGAGCTGCGCGATCGCTATCCAGAAGCCCTGGCTGAGAGCCGTAAAACCCTCGCCGAGGCTATCCACTTCGAGAAATTTCTCCAGTATGTGGTGCAGAAGCAATGGTTCGCCCTCAAGCGCCACTGTGCCGATCGTGGCATCACCATCATCGGCGATCTCCCCATCTATGTCGATTTCGGCAGCAGCGACGTCTGGTCGCATCCCGACCGCTTCAAACTGGACGAAAACCGCGAGCCCTATGTTGTCTCCGGCGTGCCGCCGGACTACTTCAGCGCCACCGGCCAGCTCTGGGGCAATCCAATCTACGACTGGGAAGCGCTGGCCAAGGACGGCTTTGCCTGGTGGCTCAACCGCATGCGCCAGAACCTCCGCCTCTTCGATATCGTCCGCATCGACCACTTCCGCGGATTGATCGCCTACTGGGAGGTTCCGGCCGAGGAGGAGACCGCCATCAACGGGCGCTGGGTCACCGTCCCCACCTACCCCTTCTTCGAGCGCCTGGTCGCCGAAATTCCCAACCTCAACGTCATCGCCGAGGACCTCGGGGTGATCACCGACGATGTCAAGGAGGCTCTGCGGCGGTTCCGGCTGCCGGGGATGAAAGTGCTCCTTTTCGCCTTCAGCGGCAATCCCTCGGAAAATCCCTATATGCCCTGGCGCTATGAGCCCAACTGCATCGTCTATACCGGCACGCATGACAACAACACCACCCGCGGCTGGTTCCTCAATGACGCTACGGACGAAGAGAAGCAGCATCTCGAGCAATTCCTCGGCCGCCCGGTCAACAGCGAATCGGTGCATTGGGATTTGATCGGTGTGGCGATGAGTTCACCCGCCAACGTCGCCATTCTGCCGCTTCAGGACCTGCTGGGCATCGATGGCCGCGGCCGCATGAATGTGCCGGGGACCAACCAAGGGAACTGGACCTGGCGCCTTGCGGAAGGTGAAGCCGATCCCGCCGCCTTCAACCGCCTCGCGGAGTTGACGCTTCGCTACAACCGCTGATAAAAAGGGCCCCTTCGCAGCGGCCCTTTTTGTCTCCTCAAGGGGTGTGCAGTGCACTCAGCGCAGCAGCATCATGCTGATGCGATGAACCTCGGCGCCCGCCCGCAGCTCGACCCAGTAAATCCCGCTCGCCAGCCCTTCGGCACGAAAACTGCGCTCATAGATGCCGGCCCGCTGTTCGCCCTCGGCTAAACGCGATACCTCCTGCCCTTGCAAATTGAAAATCCGCAGTAGAACCCGGCTGCCATGCGGCAGCACATACCGCAGGAGCGTGGTCGAATTGAAGGGATTGGGATAATTCTGATAGAGGGTCAGCCGCTTCGGGATCGCCTCGACTGCTCCGGCGCGACCGCGCCAAAATCCGTCGGCTTCATAGCTTAACGGCAGGACAGCGGCGTTGTTGCTCCAGACCTCGCGAACTTGCTCCAGATTGAGGACCCGCTCAAGCGCCATCGCTTCATTCCAAAGGGTCAGGTTGAGGATGCTCCCGCTGCGCGCGCCGTCGATCGTACCCCCGGTTGCGATGTCGTCTCCCCACAGAGTGAGGAGGGTTTTCGGCCCCTCAACCCGGCCGCCGCCGATGAGGAGCGTTCCATCGGCCCAGACGCCGACCTCATCGCCCCTCTCGAGATCCGCGGTGTCGAGCAAAAGATGGGCCGTCACTCCCGTCCCGGACCGCGGCCGGTAATGCAGGGTTGCCGGCCGCAGGGAGGACGGATCTGCCGGGGAGATGGCGATGGCCTGATCGTTCACCGGCAGCGCCAGAGTATCGGCCGCATCGAGATGGAGTTGATAGGCCTGATCCGGCTCCAGATCTGCAATTTCCAGGATCCCTTCGGCGGGCCACCAGACGCGGCCCACGGCGTCCTTGATCACCGCACCCCGGCCTGCAAGGCGGCTGAAGACCGCAGCGACGGGGAGGGAAGTCGTGTGCCAGTAGGGGAGGATCTGCCAGCCGGCGCGGAGGGGCAACGGCGTCGGTGCGGTATTGATTTCCCAGCCGGAGAACTGCAGCTCCGCAGAATCGTCTGCATGGATCCAGAAACCTTCGAGCACCGACCAATTCTTGCGTTCATCCCAGCCGTAATCGGGAGCGAAACGCCGCCCCTGGCCGTCGCGCAGGAGCAGGCCCGACTTCGGCAGCAAGTGGTCGAGCGACGAATCGTCCGGGGCGATGCTGGACGTGACGAGATTCCAGCCGGGATGCAGGGCCAGAGTGCGCTGCTGCGGACCGCTAGTGGTGAAATTTGCGGCGGCGCTCCAGTCGCCGCTGCCGCCGCGATTGTAGCCGCGCACCCGCCAGAAATAATCGGTATCGTAGCGCAGCCGCGCCGGAACCCAGCTGGTGTCCGTAACGGCCGGGTAGTCCAGGTCGATGGTCTGGAATTTTGGATCCCGGGCCAGCTGCAACCGATAGGCGCGTGCCCGCCCGGATGGTGCCCAGGTCACCGCGGTCCGCACCGGCCGCACCAAGGCTGCCGGTTGCGGCACCGGCGCCGCCGGCGCCACATCAAAGAGATAACTCGCCAGTGCGCCAAGGCTCATCTGGGCACAGCGGAGAAAATACCCCAAATCGAAGAGATACTGGCCATTGAGCATGATACGATCGTCCAGGCTGTGATACCAAGGATTGAAATCGTCCACGGCGGTTCCGCGCCGGTAATCCTCGATGACCAGAACGGCACTGTAGTTTTTCTCCCAGAAAGAAGCGTGGTCACTTTTGGGCGTGCCGGGATTGACGGCCCAGGGGTCGAGGCCGATGGCATAGTTGGTATTGATGTCGATGAGGCGCTGGCACAGATCCAGGGAACGGGCAACCGGCCGGACGTGGAGAGTAACGATACCGTCGGCATTGCCATCGTAAGCGATCATGTCCATATTGATCACCCCGAGGATCTGCTGCCCGATTCGTGCCACCTTTTCGGCATAGGCGCGCGAGCCGAGCAAACCCGCCTCCTCCTCATCCCAGAGGGCATAGGCCACTGTAAAAGGCATCGGCCGCCGGCCGAGCAGGCGCGCGGCTTCAAGCACAGCCGCAGTGCCGCTAGCGTTGTCATCGGCGCCATAACTCCGGTTGCCGGCGGGCATGCAGTCATAATGTGCACAGATCATGAACTGCTGCTCGGGATGAAGGTAGCCCTCCTGAAAGGCGACGACATTAGCGCCTTGGGCGCCGAAATAGTCGTAAAAGGGATGCAAACCGTAGCGAGTCAACTCTTCGTAGAGGTACTGCGCGGCGAGGGTGTTGCCGGGTTGCGAACGGTAGCGGGAGAGGATGGTATAGTTCGCCCCACCGATGCGGACCTCCTGCTCTCCGGAGAGGATGCGAACCCGCATCAGCAGGGAGTCGATCTGGATTCCCGCGATGACCTCCTGGATCAGGGTTTCCTGACGCAGTATGAGGCTGTCCGTGGCGTTGCCGGCCTGCAAGGTTGTGACGGCGCAAAGCAGTAGGAACAAAATGCGGTGGCGCATGGCTTTTCCCTCGCATCGATGGACCTTCCAAAGTACAAATTCACGGAGTGATTTTCAATCAAAAAATAATCCGCACCTTCTTTGCCCGGTTCCCGCGAAATCTTGCGCCCACCCGGTTGCCGGTCCCTCCAGCCTGACTCCCATCCGGGTGCCGGCGAAAATGCCCTAAACCGCGGAAACCCCTGCAAATCGGTTGCATTTAACCGAAAATTTATGCAAATTTTATTTTATTATAATAACAGGAGTCCATCATGTCTTCGTTCCGCTGCACCCTTCTCTCCTTGCTCGCCGTTACGTTTCCCTTGTTCTGCCAGCCGGCCGCACCCCAGGGCTTTCCCTATCAGCCGCCTGCTAACCTGACACAGCTGCCGGTTGTCACCCATGAAAAAGTCCGGAATATCATCCTGCTGATCGGCGACGGGATGAGTATATCGACGGTGTCCAATGCCCGCATTCATGGCGCAGGTGTCTCCGGAGCCATGCACATGGACCGTATGCCGATCGCCGGATTTGTGCGAACCTGCTCGGCTGACAACCTGATTACCGATTCCGCCGCCGCCAGCAGCGCCATGGCATGCGGTCTCAAGACTAATAACGGCCGCATTTCCCGCACGCCTGACGGAAATCCCGGACTTTCCATCCTCTCGGCCTGCCAGCAAAAAGGGATGGCCGCCGGGCTCATCGTCACCAGTTCAGTCACCCATGCCACCCCGGCCGGATTCGGCGCCCATGCCATGAGCCGCAAGGAGGAGCCCCTCATTGCAGAAAACCTCCTTCTCAATCACATCGACGTCCTCCTCGGCGGCGGCCGTGCTTTCTTCATCCCCCAAACACTACCGGAGAGCCGCCGTCACGACGACCGCAATCTGCTTGAAGAAGCCCGGGCCAGCCAGTACACCCTCCTTTCAACCCGGGATGAGCTGCTTGCGGCCAAAGGACCCCGGGTGCTCGGTCTCTTTGCGGAGGAGGGGATGCAAACCCTCCCGCCGGGACCCTCTCTTGCGGAGATGACTGCAAAGGGCCTTGCGTTACTGAGTCAAAACAAAAAGGGGTTCTTCTTGATGATTGAGGGCAGCCAGATCGACTGGGCCAACCACGAGCACAATGCCGAAAATTCGGTGCGCCAGACCCTCGATTTCGACATGGCCGTCGCCGCTGCGCTCCGATTCGCCGAGGTCGACCGCCATACCCTGGTGGTGGTGACCGCGGACCATGAGACCGGCGGGCTTTCCATCATCGGCGGCCGGGTCGACGGCAGCGAGGTCGAGCTCTCCTGGAGTACCGATGACCACACCGGCGCCACAGTGCCGCTCTATGCCTATGGCCCCGGCGCCCTGCGTCTCTCCGGTTTCCATGAGAATACCGATATCCCCAAAGCCTTCGCCGCCTTACTGCACATCACCCCCTTCCCGGTCATCCTGGAAGAGCCGCTTGGTAGCGGACACAGCGGGGAGAAATAACGCCCGGTCCCCTAAAAAAAGGGAGGCGGATCTTTTCCGCCTCCCATGAACCTGCCGCCTCTCTCCACAAGCCTGTTGCTCAGCCCCCTCCTCGCACCGGCCCGTTGTCTCACCTACTCCATCTTGCGCAGTACCCGCGCCGGGCAACCGGCGACCACCGTATCGGCCGGCACATCTTTGGTCACCACCGCGCCCGCACCAATGATGGCATTTTCGCCGATGGTGATGCCGCAGAGAATAGTCGAGCTGGAGCCGATCGAGGCTCCCTTGCGCACGTAAGTGGGCACACAGGCCCAGTCCGTCTCGGTCTGCATGCTGCCGTCGGCGTTGGTTGCGCGTGGATACTTGTCGTTGATGAAGGTGACATTGTGGCCGATGAAGCAATTGTCTTCGATATGGACCCCCTCGCAGATGAAGGTGTGGCTGGAGATCTTGCAATGTTTGCCCACCGTCGCCCCTTTCTGGATCTCTACGAAAGTGCCGATTTTGGTATAATCACCGATCTCGCAGCCATAGAGATTGACAAAATTAAAGATCTTGACGCCTTCCCCCAGTCTAACATCATCGGCGATGCTGAGAAATTTCATAAGCTTCTCCGTACGTTCAGGTTTACTCCTTGGATGCCCTCCCCCCTGCCTGACTCCTTATTCCGGCCGGATCTTCTTCCCCGGCCGGTTCCGCCTACGCCAGCCGTATTTCCTTTCCACGCGCCTTGATCGACTGCTCCGAGGCCTCGAGGATGCGCACCACATTCAAGCCGGCCACCCCGTCGGTAAGCGGAGTTTTTCCGGTCTGTATGCACTCCGCAAAATGGTTTACCTCGAGACTGAGGGCCTCCGTCAGCGGCACCTTGGGCGCCCACATGTCGCCGGTCCGGTACTGGATCAGGGTATCGTAGATCTCGTCCTTGGTGCGGTTGACGGTGATGCCCGAATCGTAAATCTTTATTTTGTCATTCGGGAGGTTATCATCCCAAACGATCATCTTTTTGGTCCCGGCGATCAGCGTCTGGCGGATTTTAACCGGGGAGAGCCAGTTGGCATGGATATGGGCGATGACATTGTTGGGGAAATAGACCGTGAGGTAGGCCACATCCTCGTGCCCCTTGCCGACGTGATCGGCCCCGGTGGCGACGACGCTCTCCGGATTGAGTTGGAGGAGATGATCCATGATCGAGATATCATGGGGCGCCAGATCCCAGATGACGTTGACGTCATGCTGGAAGAGGCCGAGGTTGATGCGCACTGAATCGAAATAATAGAGGTCGCCGATCTCGCCGGCGTCGATCAGCTTTTTCATCAGCTGCACTGCACCGGTATAGATGAAGGTGTGGTCGAGCATCAGAGTGAGCTTTTTCTGCGCAGCGAGGTTGACCAGCTCCTCGGCCTGCTGCGAAGTGGAGGTCATCGGTTTTTCAAGAAAGACATGTTTGCCGGCGAGCAGGGCCTCTTTCGCCAGTTGGTAATGGGTAAAAACCGGCGTGGAGATGGCTACGGCGTCGATGGCTGGATCGTTGATGATATCGAGATAGTCGGAGGTGGTTCTCAGGGCCGGATACTTCTTCTGGATGAAGGCGAGTCGCTCCGGCTTGAGGTCTGAGGCGATGACCATTTGGGTCTGGCCGCAGCCGTCAAAATTACGAATGAGATTGGGGCCCCAATATCCGACGCCGATCACACCGATGTTGAGCATATTACCTCCGTTGGTTGAGCTTACTCTATCTTGATTGTATGGTAAAGATCCAATTCGACGCCCAGAGCGCCTTGCCATTCGTGGCGGTGTACGCCGCGCTGGTTCTCCGCATCGGTGACGGCCCCATATCCGATCCGGCTATACGTCAGCACCATCGCACACGGCTGCCAGCTCAGCTCCAGACTGCAGCAGCTGCTTTTCTCGACGAGGCCGGTCGGAAAAGGCTCGCTGTACTCCTGGCCGAGCGGGATCTCCATCCAGGGGGTATCGAAGGCCCTTTCGATGCGCCCCTCGCCGCGGCGGCGCAGATCAACCAGCAGTACCGCGCGCCATGCCGGTCGGGGCCACCAGGAAAAGCCGCCCAGCCAGCGGTCGAAATCGTTACCGAGGAAGTGTGCGACAGGCTCATTGCGATGCAACCACTTCTCCCAGGGCCCCCCCTGGCCGTTGTAGGTGCGATTGGTGATGCGGGTATATTCGCTGAAGAGATCACAGCCCGCGAAGTGGAAAGGATCAGCCCAGCGGAAGCCCGCCATCAAGCCGTATTCCGCGGGTTCGAGGTCGCCCGGACCGCTCTTTTCGAGCTGGATGTCATCGATGAGCAGATCGGCATAGAGCGTCAGGTTGCGAACAGGCAAGGCCGCGACGTGTAGGCTGCCGAGGCAGTTGCCACCGATCGGGCCGTTGGTCACCTCGCCATAGTAGGCCAGAATCGGATTGAGGTAATTGAACTCCGGAGCGCTGCTGCTGTAAAGCATGGCCTCGCTGATCCCGATATAGAGCCGCTCGAGCGGCCGCACCTGAAGATGATGCAGGGCGAGGTAGCGGTTCTGCCGCGGCGGGGCGCCCTCCTGCACCCAGGCGGTGGCATCGAGTGTGGCGGCGATGACGTCATAGCGCAACCAGCGGTTCTCGTAACCGAGGGCGATCTGATCCAGGGGCCGGCTGTGTTCCGAGATCAGCAGGCTGGCATCAAGCCCGGGACCGATCCGCAGATAGTCGCGGCCGAAGGTGGCGGAGAATCCATGATGCTGCAGGTGTAGGGCAGCGCGTTCGGTGTAAGCGGCCAGGCCGCCCTGGCGGATACCGAGATACCGGGGATTCTCATCCAGCCGGTTATCGAGGAGCACGCTGTTGTAAACCGTCAGGCAGCGCCGTGGCCGGATAGCCATCTCGAGGCGCTGGCGGCCGTGGTAAAGCCAAGGCGGTGCTGCACCGGCGAAATCCTTCACGGCGGTGCTGCGGAAGGGCAGGCCGACGCCGCTGTTGGCGAGGGTATTTTCAGAGACCAGTCCAATCGAAGCTTCGCCCGGCTCCAGCCGCCGGCTTATCAGGGCGCTGGCAAGGAACCGGGCGTGCGGCTCAACCCCGGTCAATCCTTCAGCCACGGCACCAACCGTATGCGGCCGCAAAAAAGGGGAGAAATTCCAGAGTGTGCCGCGCGCCTGGAGATAGCGGATATAGTCCTCGGACCAGTGGGTAGAGCGCAGGGTTTGGGCGGGGGCGATCGTGATCAGCAAGAGCAACAGGAGGATGAGGCAGCCGGAAGCCGGAAGAATGCAGGAGCAGGATCGCTGTTTGGGGATGAACGTGATGGCCATTGACAGTCCGGCTGGGATTAGACAGGCTTAAGTACAAAAATATGCAAATAAAATAGACCAAAGTCAAGGGGTTTGGCGAGGAAGGACACCTGCCGAACTCCGGCGCCTCCCGGCACGAGCTCGAGGGTTACGAGACAACCCTGCATAGAACTAGGGAATTTACATCGTTCTCACTTGATTTTTTGCGCAAAAGAAGGGGAAGGATTCGGTTCGTGCTGCGGTTTGCGGCGAGGGAAAATGTGCTGCAGAAAAAAAAGCGGAGGTCTGGCAATGCAGGCCCCCGCCCGAGTGATTCCGGGTTATTTTTTGGCAAACAGAGACTTGATCAATCCGATGATGGCCATGACCACTCCGCCGCCGACGCCGCCGCCAAGGATATTGTAGATGATGCCGGCGAGATCGAGCGAGCTGGCTGTGCCGCCGCTGGCCCCAAGTGAATTAAGGATCTGTCCCCCGAGACCGCCACCCAGAATGCCGACGATGGAATTGATGACAGTACCCAGGCTCAATTTCTTGAAAACAGATCCCGCGAGATTACCACCCAGTGCGCCGCTCAGCAATTGGATGATCAGTTCCATGCTTCCTCCTGGCTCATTGGTTGAATGTTTTCACCGGCCTCTCCTGCCTCCACACACGTCTTCAACTCGTCCGGCGTGGGCTGTTACTAATAAAACAGTCTGAAATACAACTTTATTCACCGCCCGGCGTGCTTTTTGCCTCCAGCAGATCGAGGTAGGCGACTTCGATCAACTGCTCAGGGGCAATGCCAAGCCGCTCCATCAGCTCGCGGGCGACCTCCTCCCCAACCTCAGCCGGCTCGCCTTCTTCCAGCATGACCTCCAGCTCGAGAAACGTGCCCAATCCTTCGACGTGATCGAGGTGGATGCGCGTCCGGCCGCGCCAGAAGAGGGTGCGGTGCTTGCGCACCCGGCCGATCTGGCCGTACGCATGGGTCAGCACCTCGCGCAGGGCATCGGGTTCGTGGGTATCAGCCAGCACGTAAAAGGATTCCTTTGGCCCGGAACAGTCCGGCCTTTGGTAGTATATCAGCACGCCATCGCCGGCCGGCCACGCCCGTAGTTTGAGACGGCCGGCAGGGCAGCGGAAAAAGGTGTCATCCTGATCCAGTTCAACGGGTTCCTTGTCCGCCAGCACCGCCACCCGCGGCGCCATCAGCTCGATGCTCTCGATGCGAGCCTTGATCTCGATGTTACGCAAAGGGACCTCCTCCATGAAACCCGCTGTCGGCTCTATTTGCCCAGCCCCGCAACAGCCACCCAGAAGGTTTTGGCGATGATGATCAAATCCAGCAGCAACGACTGGTTCTGGATGTAGAAAAGGTCATGATCGATGTTCTCGTGGATCGGCACTGCGCGGTCGGCGGAGATCTGCCAGAGCCCGGTGATCCCCGGGCGCACATTGAGGCGCTCGCGCTGCAGTTCGGTATAGTTCGCGACGATGAAGGGCATCTCTGGGCGCGGGCCGACGATGCTCATATCGCCGCGCAGGACGTTCCAGAACTGCGGCAGCTCGTCAAGGCTGGTCCGCCGCAGCACCCTGCCGACACGCGTGATGCGCGGATCGCGGCGATCCTGCGGATGGACGGCATAGGGATCGGTGCCAAGATGCATCGTCCGGAACTTCCAGATCAGAAACGACTTGCCCCCTTTCCCGGTGCGCAGGTGCTTGAAGATCACCGGTCCCGGGGTCTCGAGGCGGATTGCCATGCCGATCAGCAGAACCAGCGGCGCGCAGACCAGGATGACCAGCACCGAGATCACCAGGTCAAAAAGCCGTTTGACCAGGGCACTCACCGGAGAATAGTGCAACCGCGCGAGCCCGAAAACCGGCACGCCGTCGATCACCTCGGTGCGGATCCGCTGGATGGCGGTGTCATAGAGATTGGGGACATAGCGGTACGGTAGGCCGGCGGTGTCGCAGCCGCGCATCACCTCCTGCATCCGGCTCGGCGGTGCCGAGGGAATGGCGATGATCATCTCCTCGGCTCGGGTCTCTTTGATGATATAGCGCAGCTCTGCAAGGCTGCCCAGGATCGGCAGGGGGTTGTCCGCTTCTCTCTTCGACTTTTTATAATCATCGATGAAGCCGACCGGAAGGTATCCCATCTTGGGATACTGCTGCAAGGCGCGGGCGATGCGCTCGCCGGTATCGCCGGCCCCGAAGATCAGCACGCGCCGGGCGCCGATGCCGCGGCGCAGCAGCATGGTATGCATCCGGTCGAAAAAATGGCGCTGCAGGGTGATGAGCAGCAGCATCAGGATGAAAAGGTAAAATACCTGCAGGCGGCCGAGAGCGATCCGGCGGGTAAAAAAGGAATAGACGATCACCAGGGCGCAGCCGAGGAGCATGGCGCTGATCAGGTTCTTGCGGGCGCGGACGTTGAGAATACTGGTCTTGCGCTCATAGCCGCCGTGAAGATAGAAAAGCAGGATGAAGAGCAAGCTGACGAGGACAGCTTGTAGCCAAGTCGGCCAGATGATATCGAGGTTGAGACGAAAGGGAGAGAGTTCCCACAGCCAGTAGCTGAGGTAGAGGGCGATGAGGAGCGTGCCAAAATCGGCGGCGACCTGTACCAGGGTGCTGAACTTGACAGGGCTCTGCTTCATATTAATTCATCTCTTCGGAGCGTCCGCCTGGGAGTGTGCCGGTCAGCCATTCGTGCAAGGTGTAGAAAATGAAGAGCGTGTTGTTTTTCACATAACGCCGCCAGAGGCGGTTGGGTTCCTGGAGGAGGCGGTAGAACCACTCCAGGGCCATGTACTTCATCCAGGCCGGGGCATGCTTGATGGTGCCGGCGAGGTAGGAAAATCCAGCGCCGATGCCGATGAAAAGCCCACGGTCGAGGCTGTGGAGGTTCCGGAAGATCCACTCCTCCTGCCTGGGCGCGCCGAGCGAGACCCAAATGAGATCCGCGTCGGCCTGACGCATCTCCTCCAGCCATCTCCGGTTCTCGGCCTCTGTGAATGCCCGGAAGGGCGGTGAAATCATGCCGGCGATGAGAGCCCCGGGATAACGCTGCCGGATGACCTTTTCCATCCGGGCCAGAGTCTCCGGTGTATTGCCGAAGAAAAAGTGGCGGATCCTCTCCGGCCGGCCCCAATCCAGGGTCTGTTCGAGCAAGGTCGGTCCGAAGATGCGGTGCATCTCCCGGGCGCCCTTGAGCCAGCCGATGAGCGAAAGCGGCCGCCCGTCGGCCAGCGAGAGCAGCGAAGCGTTGATAATGCGGCGGAACTCCGGCCGCCGTGCCCCTTCGACCATGGTGTGGGCGTTATTGACAGTGATCTGCGCCGGTCCGGTCTCCTGCCGGCAACTTCGGAGCAGGATCTCAAATGCCGCCCGATAGGACGGGATCGTATCGATCCGCGATCCAAGGATATGGATGAATGCGGGATTGGAAGCCGGGGCCATGCGCTCATCGCCCGAATACATGACAGACTGATTGCCCTTAACTTTTTAACATCTTGAAAGATACGGCAAATAAGAGGAAATGTCAAGGCCTTTGTGGCGGGTCATCGGAGGAGACCGTCTGGTTGAGGCCAGCGAGGAAAGAGCGCGTCGGCTGATCCAGGACGGCGCCCGTGAAATCGGCAGACTCCAGTCCCTTCGCCTCAGAGAGATTTTTCACGCGCAGGAGGTTGGCCTCCTGGAGGTTGGCGTTGGTAAGATCCGCGCCATCGAAATCGGCCTCATGGAGCGCGGCCTTAGAGAGATCCGCCCCTTGCAGGTTGGCCTGGCGGAAAATCGCGCCGGCCGGATTGGAACGGTGGAGGTTGGCGCCACGAAGATCGGCGCCGCTGAGGTCGGCTTTCCAGAGGTGGGCATCATGGAGATCAGCGCCGGCGAGTTTGGCGTTGGCCAGCTGGGCAAAGCCGAGGAATGCCCCGGCCAGCGCGGCGTCCTGCAGCTCTGCGCCGCTGAGATCGGCCATGCCGAGGGCGGCGCCGGAAAGTTCGGTTTTTTTCAGATCCACCCCGGCCAGGACGGCGTTGTTGAGCATGGCCGCGTCGCCGGCCGTGTGGTTCAGATGTTCACGCAGCCAGCCGGCATGGGAGGCGAGGATCCGGTCGAGGGGCAGGCCCATAATGATGATTTCGTCGGGCGATCTCATGGTCACTCCTTCATTGTATCATAGTGCTGCGTATGCTGCCAGGTCCGAAACCATCTGTCGGCCACATCCGCGCATGCATCGAATGAGTCCCAGTACGCATAGCCGTCAAATGTCAGGGCGAATTCCTCGATATGCGACAGGCTCTCACGGAAAGGGCCCTTTCGTTATCTCCATTCCAGCCTCCCCGCTAATGCAGCGCAGGCAAGTCGATTTAAGGATGCAGGAAAATGCCTGATCTTGAATAGTGCATGAGCCTGGTTATGCTTTCTTTAGTTCTTTCCCGCTCATTTTGGTCCCTTCTTGGTGAGTTTACACAAAATTAACGTGATTAACAAGCTATTTTGGCGCTCGAGCAATTCGTCCTCCATCCTGAGGCTCTGGGTACTGTCAGTCCCCGGGCAGCTGCATTCCTGGAAATTCCATGCCCAATCATGCTTTCAGGTTCCCTGTTTCTCCGCCTGTTATACCTGTGATGACTTCCTCGAACAGCCCGCCTCAAATCCTTGCTTTTCGCGAATTGAATGATTACTTTTTAGGGCATCTTGGGGCCTCATGCCTCCTCGAGTCGGCCCCTCAGCAGCGGGAGAGCTGCTTCCGAGATCATTGCGGCTAGGCGCTCACAGACGCCGCTGTTCCCGGATACCAGCATGAAAACTTGTATAGGAACTTATCCATGAAACAGATGAGAGCTTTTTATCTCCAGATTCTGCTGATCACCATCCTTTACGCGCTGCCCCTGCCGGCTCAGCGGCGGATCTATCACCTGCCCGACCTTGACGGACGGGTGACACTGAAATGCGATTTTCATCTGCACACCGTTTTCTCCGACGGAGATGTTTGGCCCCGCGTACGCGTGGACGAGGCCTGGCGCGATGGCCTGGATGCCATCTCCATCACCGACCATCTGGAATATCAGCCGCACAAGGATTATATCCCGAAGGACCACAACGCCGCCTGGAGGCTCGCCGAGGAAAGCGCCCGCGAGAAAAACATCCTGTTCATCCGCGGCGCCGAGATCACCCGCCAAATGCCGCCAGGCCACCTGAACGCTCTCTTCATCACAAACGCTTCTGTGCTGGACCAGCCCGATTTTCTCGCCGTCATCGAGGCGGCGGTGAAACAGGGCGCCTTCATCCTCTACAACCATCCCGGCTGGAAATCCCAGGAGCCTGACGGATTGCCCAAGCTTTATGAAATTCATAAGCAGCTTTTTGATAAAGGATGGCTGCACGGCATCGAATTTTATAATTACGACGAGTTCTATCCCATGGTGCTGGAATTCTGCAAACAGTACAAGCTGGCCGTGATAGGCAACAGCGATATGCACGGGTACATCAGTGAGGAATATTTTAAAGCCCCGGGGGATCACCGTCCCATGACTCTGGTCTTCGCCAGGGAGCGAACGCTTGGAGCCCTGCGCGAGGCCCTTTTCGAGGGCGAAACCCTGGTCTGGTACGGGGAGAACCTGGCCGGCCGCGACAATCTGGCGTTGGCCTTTTTTATGAAAAGCGTCACTCTTGCCAGGCCGCATCATCAGGACAGCAAGAATCTCTACCTGGAGATGACCAACCACTCGGACATCTCCTGGAAACTCGTCAACGGCCTCCCGGGCACGCCGGCCGTTCTGACCCTGCCGGCGCACACCATCGCTCAGGTGACCATCGCAAAAAGCTTCACCGGCCCACTGGAGTATGACGTCGAAAATGTCCTGACGGGCGAAAAGACGGTATTGCACATTGCGATACCGCATCCATGAGTTAAAGGATAGCCTAGAAAAGGATGAGATTTTTATTATTTCATTCCGATGGAGGGTGGCCACCATGAAAAACCGGAGAATCCTGGCGGTATTGCTATGGAGCACCGCCCTGATCGTCGCATGCGGCGATAAGAATCCGGCCAAGCCGAAGCCCAAGGATGAAGATTTGATCCAGTCGACTGTCGGCCCGGCAGGCGGCAAGTTGGAGACCGATCAATTAAAAATCACCATCCCAGCCGGGGCTTTCTCCAGCCCGATTGAGCTGTCACTCCAGGTACAAACCAGCCCCCCCGCTTTCGGATCCTTCGTTCGAACCCGCGTTTTTCAACTCACCGGACTGCCGCAGACCTTCGCCAAAGGGCTGACCCTTTCAATGCGATACCAGGGTAATCTCAAGGATTCCAGTTTCGTGGTCCTGGCGACACCCATGGATTCTCCCGAAGGCGATTCCACTCTGCTCTCCTATTCCTTCTTTCCTGCGCGTGATTCATCTGGAATGATGGTCTGCACCATCCCGCCGCGCAGTCGCGGACTCGCCCGTAGCCGCTCACCGATGCCGGGGAGCGCTTCTCAGCAGGACGACCTTTTCGACCTCCTCTTTGGCATTTCCGAATATGATATCCGCTATTATGGCCATGTCGCCGTCATGAAATGTCCCAAAATCATGCTGGAAAGTCTGACCTCGTCCATCCTCATGGTCCCCTATTTAAGTGCCGAAAAGGTGCGCAGCATGGGATTGCCCTATCTTGAGCCCGAGGGATTATATGAGATGGAAGTCGTCGAGTTCAAGGCACTTTCCCCTTCTGCGCCCCTCTACGCGCTTATGAATTTTGCCGTTGATGTCAACACTTTACGGCGGTACCAACTCCTGCAACTCAATTACGACAAGATGGCCTGGCAGGACCGTGCCGCCATCTGCCGGCAGACCGCCCGGGAGTTTTTTTACCGGGTGCCGGCCTTTTATCACAAGGGAACCATGAATCCGGAAAAATACATGAGCAAAGAGCATGTCTGGCTGCACGCGGCCATTGGCTCATGGTTCGAGGAATGGCTGCCGCCGGAAGAAGCGAATTTTATCCCGACCGGTCTCCGCGGCAGCGAATTGCAGATCTTCGACGGTTTGATGGCGGGCGGCCTGCAGCCGGGAAGGAACATGCGAATCCATGGCTACACCCTGGCCCCGCTGATTAAATATCTGGTCACTCATTACCGCGAAAGCGCGATCAACCGAATCTATGACGGCATTGCCGCAGGGATGCATCCCGCAGAAGCCCTCGCCGGCAGCATGGCCGATCCGCCGCGGGTATGGTGGCCCGATTTTATCCGGCGTTATCTTGCCGGGGAGTTCTATGCCGTGCCAAACCAGACCTTTCTAACCGGCGTCGCCCAGACCTTTCAATTCCGCTCCGCCAGCGATACCAAGGTCTCTTACACCGATAACTATTACGATCTCTCCGCCCGGCTCTACCGGATCGATCTGGAGTATGCCGAGGTTCCGGCCGGTACAGAGATGGAGTTTGCCCTCTCCACCAGCGCCTCGCGCAAGGGAAACGCCAACCTGATGCTGTTCGGGATCAACGGCGGGAAGCTGGAGTATTGGACCCAGGGCGATACAGTGAATGTGGCCAGGATCCGGGAGTTGACCCAGGCGGGGTATGATATACTCGCGGTGGTGATCAGCAGCAACTTCGAAGAGCCCTATACCCGCTCCAACAGCATCACACTCGATGTCCGGTTGACCAGGCCGGTCTTTACCACAGCCCGCATCAAGACGAGAACCCAGGGTACCACTGCCTGGTATGATGGCACTACAACTTCAGGTTTGGGGATCCTCTATGCGGATGACCGGTGGCATGATGGGACTTTTACAGACGATACCTTCCAGGCCAGCTGGAATATCACAACAACAGATCCTGCGCGGGAAGGACACCTGACTATCCGCCTGGATCATGACAGCTCACCCCGAAAGCTGGTTTATTTCGAGCTGCGAGAGATCAGCCGTGGGAGCAGCGAGATCCAGAATTGGGCGATCATCAGCAAACCTGACCTGGCCATCGCCGGGGAGGTGCCCTACTACAGCTCCACAGCGCTGGTCTTTGACCTCAAAGGCCAGCAAGCTTGTGCAGCCCTGGCTGCGGTCGAAAATCGCCTGGAGGGACAATGGGGATATTGGTGGGAACTGACCAGCTTCTCCTGTGATGAACAAAGTTACGTGCAAATCATCCTGGAATGAGCGACAGCAAGTTTCTGAGCTGTTCTGAAGAGCGGCGGCGCCTTGCCTTTGATCATGTCAGCGAGCACTCAAAACCGGCCAGAAATAGGCACTTTACAACCGTCCACTCTAAGCATGTTTAAGTCAGGCAGGTCGATTTTGGCGTCATCCCCTGGGTATATCCGGATTGTTCGACTGTCGATTTTCGATTGAAGTGCCAGGTCGATTTGGTAATGTCCAGAATATTATATAAATCTGTTTTGCCGCTTTACCCACTGGAAGCCATAGGCTTTCCGTGGGTAAGCGGTTTAATTTTTGGGCGCTGGCATAAGAGACTGTAAATTCACTTGTGTTTTTCACTCCAATAGATGAAACTCAACACAGGAGGAATTTACAGACGAAAAGCAAGGTGGCCGATGAGAGCCGTGATGATGGCAAACTCCCGATCGAAAGCAGTGACGATACCTTGTCACTGGAAGATATCGTCCTGGGGTACAAACAAATCAACAATGTGGAGCAGGCATTTCGGGCTCTGAAGACGACTCTGGAATTACGGCCCAGCTTCCACAGCAAACACGAGTACATCCGCTGCCATATCTTCATCTGCTTCCTGGCGCTGGTCCTGGCCCGAATAGCGAGCTGAAAATCGGAGTCGCCTGGACCTCAATCCGGCAGGAGATGAGTCGATTGCAGATGGGGGAATTCGCTGTCGATCAGAAGACCGTATTGCAATTGACCGAACTGACCCTTCAGCAGAAACTCATCCTCAAACAGCTTGCCATCAAGGAGCCGGCCTCGATGGAGACATACAATAGATCCAGATCAGTAGTGACACGACTTCATCTGGAAAAGTACGTCTCTACCATCTTTTAATAGGGCCTAAACCCTATCTCTTTTACCCTACAACTGTCGAACTAAGGAGAAAATTTGTTTGATTTTAAGAAACGGATTAGTTAATTTACCGGCAATTAAGAAGCGGTGAGGGGGCCGGATATGGCTCGGCGCTCTGAAAACGGGGAAAGGGCTGGGTTTTACCCTCGATTTTATTGATCCCAGCAAAATCAAATTTCCTATCATTTATCAGTTCCTATCAGTTATCAGTTTTCCTATCAGTTAATCTCCTATCAGTAAATCAAATTTCCTATCAGTTCCTATCAGTCTATCAGTATCAGTATCGGTCCTTGAATTATTTCGATGGCGTGTGGCACAACCTGCGAATACCCCTGCGCAGCTTCAGGGCTGAAGCGGCTTATGATTCTTCACCGATCGAGCTTTTTTCATTTGCTGCCCGGACCTCATAACGTGGTCTTAAAATTTTTCTTTCAGATATCTAGATTGGGCAGTCCACTGCCGAAGTCATTTCTGCTATCGCAGCAGCCAATGGGCCAATACACACCTTTCAACTGGCACAGAATTATCCCAATCCTTTCAATCCGGTAACGACCATCGCTTATCAGCTGCCCAACAGGGTCATGTGCGGCTTACGATTCATGATGTATTGGGACAATGCATTATTGCCAAAGTGGATGTTCCCCCGGCTGAAGGGAATCATCAAGTACATTGGGACGCTATGGATGCGCCTCATGCCACTAATACTGCCGTTTTCAGGCGAATAATCTTGTGCAAATACGCAGGATGGTACTCATACGTTAGATAGGAGGATTGAATGAACGGCGAAAAGCCTTTTTTTCTGATGGCTGTGTTATTGCTGCCCTTTGTGTTCGCCCTGGTCATTCCGGCGGTTTACGGCGCGGCGCCTTCTGTTTTGCGACGCAAGGGTATCACCGATGCCAATTTTAATGAAACGGCCTATTTTGTCCTGGTCCCAGAGGGCTGGAAAATAAAAGGCTCCGTAACCTATTCTCCACCTCCGCATTTGAGCAAGACAGAAGTGATACAAGTCGATAACGCCACGGAAACGCAAGGTTGCGCCGTGATCAGGGGAGAAGCCAGCTTTGCCTATGGTACCGGCCCCGTCTGGCAAATGATGATGAACAACCCCGCTTTTGATGGCACCTACAATGGTATGCGCGTAATGCCACCCATGCCTGCCGCGGATTTTCTTCAGCAGATGTTTCTACCCCAATTGCAGCAGCAGTTGCCTGACCTGGAATTGACCGAAATCAAGCCGGATGTTGAAGCCATGAACATGGCGAGGAGAAATGGTGAGAGTTCGCCACATGGACAGGCCGTCATTCAAAGCGGCGGGCGCTGGGAGTATGATGCGGTGCAATTCAAAGGCAGATACAGCGAAAAAGGCAAACCAATCGATATGTCCGGCGGTTTGCTCCTGACTCGGGTCATCTCCAGCACCGATGGCATGAGTATGAACATCAATTGGGGATTGACGACCTTTTTCTCCATATATGCTGAGCGCGGCCAATTTGAAAAGGCGGCGCCGCTCCTGGTGACTATCCTTAAAAGCATCCGTTTGAACCCGGCCTGGTATGTCAAATCGCAGAATTACCGCTATCGGATCTGGCAGCAGGCGCGCGATGCCCAGGCTGAAATCAGCAGCATCCTGGCAAAAAACAACGAAGCGCTTCGCAGCCACAGCGTTGAGCGTGACGGATTTTCAGAATATATCCGCGGTACTGAGGTGTACCAAAATCCCAATACCGGTGATTACTATGAAGTGGGCAACAGCCACGATCACGTCTGGTTCAACAAGAGCGGTGATGTTATCTTCAGCGATAGTCCCAACTATACCCCCAATACCGATCCACGTTTCAACAACCAGGATTGGTCCGAAGGAGAAAAGTGCCGTTGAAGCTGTGGCGGTTCATCGAAGGAGTCACCAGGTTGTTCGGCCGGTTACTGCATTTGCGCGCCATAACGATAGGCCGTTTTCGTCAATCAGGCCGTCGCCAGTGAAATCAGCAGAAAGATAGCCGGTAGCACCACTGCTGAGCGTATTATGCCATTGGACATGATCGCGTGTGGTGATATAACCATCGCGGGTGACATCTCCACCGGCCGCAGCCCGTAGCATTAGAGTTGCAGAGGGTGAGCCGAGTAATGATTACGGCTATTTTGAGCGCGTCTGCATATAAAAAGTCCTTCCTAAATCTCTGCGCAAGTTGATTCCGCAGTGATATCGTCAATTTACATACTTTTTAGAAAATTTGTTTGATTTTCAGAAACTGATTAGTTAATTTACCGGCAATTAAGAAGCGGTGAGGGGGCCGAATATGGCTCGGCGCTCTGAAAACGGGGAAATGGCTGGGTTTTACCCTCGATTTTATTGATCCCAGCAAGATCCAATTTCCTATCAGTCAGTTCCTATTAGTCTATCAGTAATCCAAATTTCCTTTCAGTAAATTTCCTATCAGTTTCCTGTCAATTCAGTTATCAGTAAATGGCTGGGTATTTCCCTCGATTTTTTGCCCCCAGCAAAATCAAATTTCCTATCAGTCTATCGGTTAATCAGTTTCCGGACACTACCTCGCCAGGCGATCAATGGAAACCGAATTCAGCAATCCCTCGGAGGCTGTATGCTTAAGCGATATTTTCTCGCTATTATCCTCATTTACCTGCAGTCTATCCAAGCACAAAATTTGTTTGTAACTGGTCAAGAGGCGGATATTATCCTGCCCTACAGTCCGGTCAGCAATGCCTCGGCTTTGCATATGCCAGGCAGAATAGCGTGCGACAGCACCCACCTGTATGTAGCGGACATTCGCAACAACCGCGTGCTGATTTGGAACTCTATCCCTACTACAAACAATCAGCCAGCAGACGTCGTCCTGGGTCAACCCGACTTTGGCAGCCACGATGCCGGCCTGGGACCTTCCAGTCTGAATTGGCCCTACAGTGTTTACTCAGACGGCCAACATCTTTTTGTAGCAGATACCTACAACCATCGCGTGCTCATCTGGAACAGCATCCCCACCCTGAATGGCCAGCCCGCCGACATTGTTCTGGGACAGGATGATTTCTATACAGTCAACCCAATCCTGGGCCCAACCTTTATCTTCGAGCCTTGGGATGTTTGCTTCGATGGTAATAGGCTATATGTCGCTTGCGCAAGACGGGGCGTTCTGGTATGGGAGGGCTTGCCGCATACCAATAACCAGCCAGCCGATATGATTCTCGGTCAAAAAGATTTTTTCAGCTATGCACCACGGCAGCCACTATCCTGGAACTTTGAGTCCCCGCGCGCCGTCGCCTCCGATGGTATGCGGGTGGTGGTGATGGATTATCTGCTGCATCGTCTTCTAGTCTGGAATACTCCACCGGTCGAGAATGGTCAAGACGCCGACCTGGTTTTGGGTCAGAAAGATTTTTACTCCGAAGATCCAGGTTGGTCAACGATTCAACCCGCGCACGGCGGTATGTGGTTGTATGGGGACATGCTCTTCAGTGCCGGCGGCGAAACCTATCTTTGGAAGTCATTCCCGACCGTGAACAATCAACCTCCCGATGCAAAATTGCCGTGGACCTTGAGCCAGGGGATTTGCTATAATGGAAAGTATCTGTTCGTCGCCAATGAACCGAACAACCGTATTCTGGTTTATGACCAACTGCCCACCAGCATATCACCCGATGATCCCGCACCGCAACCCATTGCGGTGGTCGGTCAAAAAGATCTCAATTCGAACAATCTTTATGGCCGGCAGGGTGTGGGCACCGCCCCTTCTACCATGTTCAGCACCGGCAGCAAACTGTTGCTCGGCGGCGATCTTTTTTCCAGGGTCCTCATCTATCAGGATATGCCCGAACAGGACGGCGTACCTGCAGATAACATCATCTCCATGTATGAATGGAATGATATCCCGGAGCGTATACCACCGGGCGAAGACGCACCGATGACGCAACTGGGACAATCCTGGAGTGATGGCATTCGTTTTTTTCTACCAGATGTTGTAAAAGGCATCTTGCTCTGGAATCAAATTCCTACCAGCGATCACGTATGGTATGATCAAATCCTCTGCCCAGGCGGCCGCTGCGGGTCCTTTGTTCATGACGGTGGAGAGTGGGGCGTTGCCGTGCATCATGACAAGTTATTCGTTAACGAAGTCAACAGCCAAAGGATCGCCATCTGGAATAAACTGCCGGTGGATGGACAGTCCCAAGATCCAGATGTGGTCCTTAATTTAAATTTCCACCCCTTTGCCATATCAACGGATGGAAAGCGTTTGGTGGCCGGAAGCGACCGTGGGGTGGCCATTTGGAATTCACTGCCCACGTCCAATGACCAGCCTTATGATTTTCTGCTGTCCGGCACTCCCACCAATCCCATCAATATGGCATTGGGCATCTATCTTTATGACGACCGGCTTTTTGTTTGTGATACGGATGGACATCGTATCTGCATTTTCAATGAATTCCCCACGGCAACTGATCAGCCCTATGATGTTGTGTTGGGACAGAAGGACTTTGAGGGCCGGTTGCCTGCCACGACGCGGTCGAGATTATCCTCGCCGAAATACCTCTGTTTTGATGGTGAATATCTGTGGGTTGCAGAATACAAATTCAGCGACCGGCTGCTTGGTTTTAAAGCCAATATCGAGCCGGTTGCACCTGCAACGCCCTCTAATTTGCAAGCTGAGGTGGTGGCGGACCAGCGCATCAATCTCAGTTGGACCGATCATGCCTCAAATGAAAGGGGCTTTGTTCTTGAAGTCAAGGCAGAGGATGCAACGGGTTACCAAGTATATGGGAAATTGGCTGGAAATATCGACTTTTTCCCGCTTTCCGGGCTCAAACAGAATACAACCTATTCCTTCAGGATAAAAGCGTTCAACAGCTATGGCGAATCGGCCTATTCGAATGAGTGCATGGTTCAAACTCTGCTGGCAGAGAACCATCCGCCCAGCAATCCTGAAAATCCCTATCCGCTGGATAGAAGTTTTCAAAACAACGAATGGTTTCTGTTCAATTGGGATTGCATTGATCCTGATCCGGGAGATGTCATAGTTTATGATTTGTATCTTGGTAACATCGACCCACCGCCGCTCTATGCCAGCAATTTAAATACAAGCCTGTACCATAGAGAATATCTATCTCTCGCAGGTGGCGCAAAATACTTCTGGCAAATCAAGGCCAGGGATCTAGCCGGAGCAATCTCTGCAAGTCCGATCTGGACATTCGAAACCAGCCATGCGGTCAATCAGGTCTATTTGAATGTCCTGGAGATGAAGGGCGGTACAACCAATCCTCCGCCTGGCAAATGGCAGTTTGACAAGGATCACTGCACCTATACGATTGCCCTCCCTGATTCCGTTCATTTTTTCAGTCACTGGACAGGGAATCTTCCAGACAGTCTGATTTCGCAAAATCCTTTGTATCTGAAATTGTCTCAGGACGGTGAAATAGTCCCGCATTTTATTTCCAAATATACTGGCGTCGCCAAAGATCATGGGAAGCCGGAGACTTTCCGGCTGGAGCAAAATTATCCCAATCCATTCAATGCACAAAGTATAGTCACTTATTCATTGCCCGAAAAAGGCAAGGTTAATCTTTCGATTTATAACACACGGGGTGAGCTGGTCGAAGAAATAATTAATACGGTACAGAATGCCGGCAGCTATCACAGAACGATCGATTCTCGATCGCACGCTTCAGGCATCTATTTTATGGTATTAAAAGTTGAAAATTTAAATATCTGCTTTCGGGAATGCAAAAAAATGGTTTTGATCAAATAAATCAAGTCCAAAATCCTGTGTGACAGTAAATGCTTAAAGTTTTCTTTTGAGTCATGTGAACGTCCTTTCCTTTCAATCAAGGGTTGATGACAAAGGGATGTCTGCATGACTCTTTACAAGCTTTTCATTCACAAGATTATGGATTTAATCTACTGAGGCTATGCGTAATCGAAAAGATTCGGGCGATGGCGCGTTCATTAAGAAGCGGTGTACGAGTTGGGCGGCAATGATCAGGAAGGTGTACGAGGTAGACGTGATGAGATGGTATCGCCTAATGCAGCCTTTTTTGTGATGTTGTTTGGTTTCCAGATTCTGATCGGCTAATTTTCGGGCAGGCAATTAGCATTGAGGGGGCAGGATAGGCTCGGTGCTCTGAAAACGGGGAAATGGTTGGGGACCCGCGCTTGACAAAGAATGATTTCCTCGCCCCTTGCTCTCTTTGCCCCCCAACAAAATCAGAGTACCAATTGACAATCCGATGGATAATCATTCAACTTAAAGTTAAAAAAGCCACATGCAACACGAGAGCCTGAGACATTCGCAGTGCATACGTTGATGCTGCTCTTTTGCCGGAGGAGCATCCCGAAAACGGAAGAGGGGCAATTATGAATGCAAAAGGGTTTCTGTGTTTACTCTGTTTATCGGCTGTTGTATTCTGTGCCGCATTACCCGTGCAGGCGGTTGACCTGGAACGCACAGGCCAGTGGCCCAGTGGACCTGCCACAGCCATCAGCGTCAAGGACAGCGCGGTCTTTATCGGTCACGGCGGTTTCCTCTCAGTCTATCACACTCGGACCTTTACCAAACTCGCCCAATTCACGTCCTCGGGGTACATCCGCGCCATCGCCATCGCCGGGCAGTACGCCTATGTGGCGGCCACTGAGGCGGGCCTGTTGATCCTGGATATCTCCAATCCCAACAAACCGAAACACATCGCATCGGTTCAGGATGTGTATGCGGTCAAGGCTGTTGTGCAGGACCACTATGCTTACATCGCAACCGGCGGCGCCGGTTTGCGCATTGTGGATGTCAGCCAGCCTCAGACGCCTAAAACGGTTTTAGATTACAAACCCGAGAGCTGGGTCGACGACGTGGCTCTGGACGGCCGCTACGCTTTTCTCGCCTGCAACACAGCCGGCCTCTGTGTGGTGGATGTTCAAAATCCGGCGTCACCCGCAAAAGTACAAAGTTATGCCGGCGGCTATACCGTCTATCATGTGGCTGCATCCGGCCGCACGGTATTTGTCTGCGGACCCAATGACGTGAGGGTGACGAATTTCAGCGACATCCAAAATCCCAAAGAGATGGTCACTCTGAACGGCAGCGTGGTTGATGCCGTTTTCCAGAACAACATCGCTTATCTGGTCAACACCAGCTCTTCCGGCGTCGATCTGCATGATCTCAAGAGCGCGACCCTGAGAAAAATCTCCAGCTGCTACCAACCGGGTACGGTTGGCGCCGCAGTTCAATCCGGCGTGCTCTACGCTGCCGTCAGCGACTATGGCTTCAGAACCTTCAACGTCAGCGATCCCGGCAAACCGATGGAATACGGCAAATGGATTGCGGACAAAGTCCTGAAAACACCCTTTATGGTCGACGGATACATGGCCTTCCCTCAGTTTGGCAACGGGAAACTGCGCTTTTACGATGTCCAGGACGTGCTCCATCCTCAATTGATCGATTCAGTCGAGGTCTACCTGGACGAGTACACTTTTTCCGACCCCTATGTCTATCATACCAGTCAGGACTCTTGGAACCATCCCTTCCTGCTCACTACGTATCTCGGCGACATCCACCATCCGGTTGAGGAGAGCAAGATCGCTCTTTCAGGCGGAAAGAATTATCTTATCAAGCAAGGCGACTCGCTGATCACCTATCCCAGCGACGGCAAGACCAAGGGATTCGATCTCTTCAGCCTGGCTGATCCGCGGAAACCGAAAAGGCTGGCCTTTATCAAAACAGAGACGCCGGTCCGGGTCTATGGCGCAAAAGGCAATGCGATGTATTGCATCTCTCAGCCCAACATCTCAAGGATGGAGGGCGAACTCTATTGTCTGGATATTGCCGACAGCACGGCGCCAAAGAAGAGCAGCGTGCTGATCCCCGGACAGACCGCCCTCCATTTCAGCGTTCATGACCGTTACGGCATCGCCAACACTTCGCAGGACAGCGTGATCCTCTTTGATCTGCAACAACCTTTGCAGCCCAAACGCGTCTCTGCCTTTCATCAACCCTTCTTTGCCACGCCCGTTTTTTCCGGAAACAGAGCCTATTGTCCAGGCGGTTATTTTATCACCTATGATGTCACGGATATGCACCATTGGCGGAAAATCAGCGAACTGCAGCGGGTGGACAATTACCTTGGCTCGCTCTACTACCCGCCTTACTTTATCAGACCGACATTGAACAAAGAGGTCTATATCACGGATGTCAGCAACAGCGCCGTGCCGGCACCGTTGGGCGACGTGTGCTGCACAGCGGCCAATGACGATATCGAGGCCGACGGCCAATACCTCTACCTGATTGACAGCCAAGCGACGCTGCACCGGTTTGGATGGACAAGCGGCGCCCTGATCGCCCAGGGCGCCAGGATCTTTAAAGAGTTCAACACCAATACGCTGACCGGTCTGCAGATCGTGGGAACCGATGGGTACGTAGCGGAAACCTCCTATGGCCACCTGCACAAAATCGATCTGCACTCTGACAACCTGAACATCCTCAGCACCTGGTCCCTCGGGGATTTTCAGATCCACGGTTTCACCATCTCCGGATCCTGCGCTTACATCCGTTCATCCAATTATAACGGGACGAACAAGGAATTCAGGATCTATGATATCAGCAGGCCTCAGGCGGCGCTGCTGGGTTCTCTGGCGGTCGGCTCAGCCGCCAATATCTCCAGAATCCTGCTCAAAGACAACCACGCCTTTGTCAATGACGGCAAATATCTGCGCGTGCTGGATATCACCAATCCGGCGACCCCGCGGGAGGTCGGCACGTTCAGCGACGACGTAAACATCGACGACATGTCGCTGTCGCAAAATTATATTTATCTCGGCAGCCGTTATGGCAGCAAAAAGATCCGGGCGGTGAACATCAGCAATCCGGCCGCTCCTGCGGCCGTCGGCGTGTACAACAACATGATCTATGGCACGGCCTTGTGTGCGGACGACCGCTATCTCTATGTAGCCGGCGGCTGGTATGGACTGAACCTGCTCGATTTCAGCGTCCCAGCCTCACCCGTTTTAGCCGCCCGCTATTACCTCAGCGACATCGACCTGATCGACGTGACCACCTACAAGGGCCAGGTATTTGTTCTTGACAAATATCGCGGCGTCATGCAATTCAAGAATAATCTGCTCACCTCGGTCAGTCATCAGGAAGCCCGACAGCCCGATATATGCGCCCTGCTGCCCAATTATCCCAATCCGTTCAACGCCCGAACAACCATCACGTTCACCTTGCCGCATGAAGAACGAGTGACGCTTTCTATCTATAATCTTTTGGGGCAGCGGGTGGCGGATCTGCTGGACGGTAGAATGGGAGCCGGCGCGCACAAAATCGTTTGGCAAGCAGACCGAGCGCCGTCGGGCTTGTATTTCTGTATTTTCAAAGCCGGGGCCTTCAGTCAAACACAGCGCATGCTGCTGCTCAAATAGGTGGAAGAATGGTCCCAAACAGAGGAGTTGCGCGAGTGTAAAAGAAAACCAGAGTGGTGAGGAGTCCCGACGCATTGCCGCAAATGGGATGGCAAAGAACAGTCGTTCTTTCCCATCCCTTTTTGCTTTCGAGCCGGATTCATCAAGTGCGGCGTGTGAAGAATCTCATGGGGCCAGAGGCACGTCATTCCGTGCTGTAAGTTTTTGACGATCCTGGCAAAACAGGGTTTTCCATTGGTGTCGACACGGAGGAAATAGATCCCAGCCGCAAATCGGCTGAGATTCCCGCAGCAGCTGCTCTTGAATTCTACTCAGATTGATCCCGCAGCGATATCGCCTGATTGCAGACTTTTTTATGATTTTGTTTGATTTTCAGATTCTGATTGGCTAATTTCCTGATAGGTAAACTGCAATGAGGGGACAGAATATGGCTCGGCACTCTGACAATGGGGGAAAAGGCTGGGTATCCGACGCTTGACAAAGGATGATTTCCTCACTTTCTTAGCCACCCAGTAAAACCAAAGTACCTATCAGCCAATCAAGCCAACACGCGGGATGATGAGTTAGTTTACCGATGTACCGCACCGTAGCGGGTTCCGGACCTACGCAATTTTTGCTGCGCCTCGATCGGCCCTATGGGCTGATGATCTGCGATCATGCGACGGATTTCATAATGTTCGTCGGCAAAATCATGGAACCGAAAGTTCGAACCGAATCATTCTTCTTGACGGCGGTTCGCTCGTTATCGCAGAGCTTTTGATTCTTAAGACTGTTTCACGGAGGCGAACGATGAAAAGTCGGTTGGTGATTTTTTCCTTCTTCGTCCTGCTGTCGACCGTAACCTTTGGTCAGCGCCGTTTGGCGGAGATCGAGGCACCGGTGGTCACGGAATTCGGTGTGTATCAGCCGCAGCTGGTGACCGTTCAACCCGATGCTCCAGCGTGCGATCCGGGTGCGAATCTGGAAAAGCTGAGCAATCTGCAACGGTTTGACCTGTCGGAAGAGGCGCTCGCCTTGCTGAAAAAAAACCATTTTTTCGTCACGCCGGTGACCCGTCCGCGCCAGCTAAGCAGCACCACCGGCTGTAATGAGATGTTTGATCTCTATTGTGAAAATCGCGAACAGGGCGTCCCCAATTTCATCACCAGCGACGCCATGCTGCATGCCTTTCACCTCTGCTTTGATACTATATTGAAAACCTGTGAGGAAAAGCGTTTCATCGGCCGGCTTAATCGACTGCTGGACGGCCTGTTGCAGGAGACCATCAACCAGCATCAGGAATCCGAGGAGAGCACGATCCGTGCGGCGCTGAACGTCAATCTGAATTATCTCATCGTGGCCAAACGGCTGCTGGACAGCAGCTATGTGGAACCGATCAACGGCGGCGTCTATCTCGAAGAGCTGGCTCTGATCGAGGACGCCTCTCTCTACGTCCAATCGCCGTTGTTTCACTATGAAGAGGATTACACCCAGTATATCGTCCGCGGCCATTACACACGCTCATCCGCTCTGAGCCGGTATTTCCGTTCCATGATTTGGCTGGGCCGCATGACCTTTTCCTGCGAAGGTGTGCAGGATCCCTTCAGCCGCGAAGCCACCCGCAGCGCTCTGCTGCTGCTGCAGGCGTTTCAACGGCTGCAGATCGACGGGCAACCGGCCCTGACAGCCTGGGATGAGATCTATCAGCCCACGGTGTTCTTTGTCGGCAAAAGCGACGATATCAATCTTCTCACCTATTTGCCTTTGATCGAGCAAGTCTACGGTGAGGATTTTGCGGCCAAAAGCGCAGCCCTTTTTCTCGATGAAGCGCTGTTGACCGGGTTTCTCCAAAAGACAGAGGCCTTACCCGCGGCCGCCATCCAGTATCCCGGTCAGCCGGCAAAGGGATTCCGGTTTATGGGCCAACGCTTCATTCCGGATTCCTATGTGCTGGACCATGTGGTGTATCCATACGTAGCGACGCGCACCATGCCCACCGGTCTGGATGTGATGCAGGTGCTGGGCAGCGAGCGGGCTTTTGAGCTGCTTCCGGATAAAGACCGCCGGGATGCCCATTATCTTAAAGCCATCGATTCGCTGAAAACCGAGTTCGCCGCCTACCCGGCCGGCGCATGGGCGCAGAACCTCTACTGGAACTGGTTGTACACTCTAATGCCGCTGCTGTGGGTGAAAGGTGAGGGCTATCCCCATTTCATGCAGACAGCGGCCTGGGTGGATAAAGATTTATACGCTGCGTTGGCTTCATGGGCAGAGCTGCGCCATGACACCATACTTTACGCCAAGCAGAGCGGCAGCAAAACCGGAATGGACCCGACCGCATTGCTGGTGCAGGGGTATGTGGAACCCAATCCCCATTTCTTCGGCCGTATCGCCAGCCTGGCTGATTTTTTGACCAAGGGGCTGATGTCGCGTAATCTCCTATTCGAAGAATTCAGCGAGACTTTGAACCTGTTCACTGAAACCGCGCTAAAGTTTAAGACCGTTGCGGAGAAGGAATTGAGTTCCCAACCGCTGAGCGGCCAGGAGTATAGTTTAATTTTCGAGTTCGGCAAAGTGCTGTACCGTATTGTCACTTTTAACCGGGGCGGCACGGCCGGCCCGTACTATGATGCGAAGCAGTCGGGGCTGGAGCCCATGCCGGTGGTCGCCGACGTGCACACCGACGTCGAGTCCGGCACTGTATTAGAGGAGGGTGTGGGTTATCCTTTTGCCGTCTATGTGATCTGCAACATCGAGGGCGTGCCGGTTCTGACCAGGGGCGCCGGTTATTCCTATTACGAATTCACCCAGCCCATGACGGATCGCCTGAGCGATGAGAGATGGAGAGAACAGCTGACATCAACCGCGCCGCCCCAGCCCGTGGCCTGGAGTTCGAGCTTTAGCGCAGACCTGCCGGCGCACAATCCCATGCCGACTTTTTATCTCTGGAACAGGCCGGCGACAGAGTGGGTTCAAGCTGTTTTCGACACCAGCAGCCAGACGGTCAACCAGGGCGATTCCCTGCGGATTAGTATTCAAGCCCATGTGGAATGGCCCACCGACCTCCCGAGCGTTCGCATAGAGAACGACCACATGCAATGGACGGTTGACAACGTGACGCTGGTTCCTTGGAGCTCGAGCCAAATATTCCGTGCCGTTTATCCGACCGATCACCTGCCGGTGGGCATGTACCATCTGGTGATCAGTCTGCCGGTTTCAGGCGGCCCATTGGTTTATCGAACCCAGTTTACCGTAACCAACACGGTCGGCGTGCGGGATAAGCTAATCTCGGCTGATCGATTCGAGCTCAGCTGCAATTGGCCGAATCCGTTTAACGCCTCTACCGTTATCGCCTACGAATTGCCGAGCGATCAGGATGTAACGCTGGAGATTTACAACGTGAGGGGTGAGAAAGTAATCACCCTGTTCAGCGGCCGGCAGACGGCCGGCCGGCATCAGATTCGTTGGCATACCGCCGACGCCGCCTCTCTGCCGCTGAGCAGCGGTGTGTATTTTCTCCGGTTGAGCGGCAGTCAATTTGAAACAATCAGACCTTTGTCGTTGATCAAATAAACCGAAAGGAGAAGACTATGTTTTCCCCCAAAGCTGTGGTGCTGTCATGTGTGCTGTTGTTGGTCCTGCTGGTGACTGCCGGCGCGTTTGCCGCGGATTCCAAGCCGTTGAATCCCTCCCTGGCGGCCAGAATCGAAACCCTACTTAGCTGACAACTGATAGGAAATGATTTCATCGTCAAAGTAGTACATAACCTTGACGGCGATTCGTCCGGTTAGTATTGTTCCAGCCGCATGGGATTAAATCTGTTTTTCGCAAAAATGTACCAAGCACATGCGGAAATGAATCCCCGGGTTGTATCCACCCAGGTATAATTGGAGTCCGTATTATCCAGGACGTAGGGGAGGGCCTTGGTTTTGACACCGTTAATTTCTACATCGATTAGCAGGCGATCATATTGATTTGCATAAAAGTTGCCTCTCTCCATATCTCCGGCAGTATAATAAGCCACCGCCATTTGGCCGATGCCATCCATCCAAAAATTGTCTTTGTCTTCGGCGCCATGATAAAATCCCATCACCTGATTACCCTTCACCGTCAGAATTTTTCGATAGCGCAGATCATACTCAGGAATATCCAACAACTGCCGGCTTGCCTTTGCCGATTCTCTTCCGAATGCCTGCACCCTCCAACTGTATAGATCAAGAGGCAGATTCTCCTGACCTGCAAGCCTTGCATTCAGCCAATTAAGGATTTTATTGGCAAGATCTGTTTCGCCAAAAAGCATAAAGAGCGCATAGCAATCGATATTGCCCTCCGGATGGCCTTTTTCCGTCGCTTCGTGAATATAGCTGTCGTTCTTTCTCCAACCGCTCTGAATATATCCGCTCTCTGCCGAAACCGGTTCATAATAGCTCTTGATCAGGTCAAGCAGCAGTTTTGATATTTTCTGATATTTATTCGATTGGTAACGTTGTTCGTAGTATTTATAGCCATAGAGCAGCCAAACCATATCACCCATCCAGCGATCCGGCCTGCTCTTCTCCATTCTATGATACGCTTTGCCCTCTCTGGAACCGCTGACATGAATATACTGGTAAAATCCGCGCGCTTGCCCTTTGTAATAATAATTCTGTAGCGTGATGTCGATGTTGGCCGTATCAGCAGCATGAGCATAAAAATCGAGGATGCGTTCCGCCCGTTCTTTTTCGCCCTTTAAGATGAACGCCATGGCCACCAGGGCATTGTTAAAAGTGCTGCCTTGCAGCTCCGCGGGATTATCGCCTGGCCGATACTCCTGGGACGACAACAACCAGTGATCATGGGAGGCAGCATCCTGATTCTGTCTGAGGTATTCCAGAACAAGCGGATTCTCCGGGTTCAGGGCAACGCTGCGACGTTGTGCAAATCCCCAGCCCGGCAGCTCTCTGTTGGGATCTAGGTCCGGCCCTTGATCTGTAGGCGCGCTATTTGGTATTTTCGCAACGGATAGTGTGACTAAAAGAAAGAGGATTGCATAACAAAATGTTTTTTTCATACTCAATCCCGGATTGGTACAAGTCAATCTTGCAGAGTAAATTCTGTTATCTCTGCCTTGCTTTGAACACTTTCACCCCAATCGCCAGGGTGGTTGATCACCGTGAAAGCGAAGCAGGGAGATTCAATTCTCATCGCCGCCGCCGATGAGTATCGATTGCTTGTTGATATATTTCCATCAGCATTTGATAGTTGCGCTCCGCGGTATATTTTTCTTCATATTCGCGCCGTGCAGCCTTTCCCATTTCAGCCATTTCCGCCGGATGGTTCCAGGCCCATTCGACCTTCGCAGCCAGATCTTCGGCATCGCCGGGGGTGAACAGCAAGCCGGTTTTTCCATCTTCGACGATTTCGGCCATGGCCCCTAATCTGGAGGCGATGACTGGGACGCCACAGGCGAAAGCTTCGGCAATCACTAATGGAAAATTCTCGAGTGTACGCGAAGGAACGACAAGTAATCTGGCCGTTTGAAGTAGCGATAAAACCTCTTCGTGCGCTATAGACCCCGTTAACTCAATTTGAGAATATCTGCCCTGTTCAATTTTTTTTTGAGCATCCAGAAATAGAGGACCAGTTCCGACTGCCTTCAAGGGAATAGCCGGGAATCCTCGCCAAGCCTGCAACAATGTATCAATGCCCTTTTCGGCATCAAACCGTCCGACAAAAAGAACACAGTCGCGTAACTCTGCACTTAAACCTGGATCAGCTGAAACAAAATTGGGTTTGATAACAATATTTGCCTGAGGTAACCCTCCTTGAATGAACTTTTTTTGGGAGCTTGAACTCAGTGCTATATATAAGTCGATTAGATTAATGTAGGTTTTGCTCAAACGATGAAATAAAAGCATAGATGCTGTTACGGCACTTGCACGCCGAGAACTTTTATAACATGAATACAGAATTCCGGGCCAGGGAAGCAGCCTGCCTAGGCACTCTTCGCAGATCTTACCGTCCCGTAATAAGAGGGCATTTAGGCAAAACAAACGAAAATTATGTAAAGACTGTATAATAGGCACACCGGCATCGCGGCAAGCATAGTATGCGGAAGGTGAGATGAGCGGAAATATGTTGTGAAAATGTACAATCTCTGGCCGATCCGATTTTATTCTGTTCTTGAGTCGTTTGTATGCATCATGGTTCCAAATTGTTTTTATTGCCAGGACAATCGGGTTCATTTTTCCTATTATTTCGCTGTTCATCGTAAAGTGAGATATACGGTGGCCATGTGCTTGCAGCAGGCAAGCCTCGGCAGCATAAACCTGATCCTCCCCACCAGGGAGTTGGTAAAAATTATGTACCAGAAGGATACGCAAAAGCCATTTTTCCTTCGTATTCAAAGTAATATTTGGAAGTCTGTCGAATAAAAAGTGGATTTAGATAGATAGGATCTTCTATCCTCTTTTGAGATTTTTTAAGAAAAGCCATGTGATTAAAGTGGAAATAGAGTGGACCTACAAAACCTATTGCATGCAGAAGAGTGCGTATTTCTTTCTTAGTACCATTTTCTATCAAAATGATTCCGGCCATCGAAAGATTTTGCACCAAGCCGTGTAGTACCGTTAACTCGAAGTCCTCTACATCTATCTTGATGATGTTGGGTTTGACAGATAATTCGCGGCATAAACTGTCAGCCGACCGGCAAGGAACAGCGAATGAGCCATCATCAGGATTGCTTACAATCCGGTTGAGGGCAGCCTCCGCTTCATTGGTCATGAAAAGAGAGCCATCATAGTCCGAAAGGGCAATATTAAGTGCTATAATATTGGACCGCTTGTTCAAAAGTATATTTTTCTTCAGAATGGCAAAAGTCTGAGGATGAGGCTCAATGCTGATCACTTTCGCCTGGGGCGCCTCCGAGGCAACAAGCGTATAGGAGCCTATGTTTGCGCCTATATCCAAAAAGACGCCTCCTCTCTCCAGCAGTACACTTCTAACCAGATTCATATTATTATAATCATACATTCCCAGGCAATTGATCAAGGCTGCGACACCGGTATTACTATCAGCAATGAGGTGGGATTCCGAAATGCGCAATGCACAGGGGAAGAGATCAAGCGCTCGTATTATTTGCCATTTTAAATGCCTGATCATACCAAAGACCGGGTGGACGGAATCGTTGTTCAGAATTTGCTGAAGGGTATTGAGGATCTGAACGAATATCAAGATTAATGCTCCTTTGGAGGTGCATCCCATTGTTAGGGCAGAAAATGGGGTGAATTAAGGTGATGAATAATTCATCAGGATAACGGAAGGAGCCCGTAGGGCGACTAGAGTCATCCTAAATTTGGTAAATTTTCCAATCCCGGTCATGGTTTGTTTACAGCCACGTATAACATAGCTGGTGTCTTCTAGCCAAGTGCCTGATGAGGCCTTTGGTAATTGTGCAAATGGAAATAGCTATCTAGTCCCTGCCACAACTCAGAGCCTGTTGCAGGAGCATTCAAGTAGACGTATTCGTATTTGACCGTTCGCCAAAGTCGTTCAACAAAAACGTTGTCCATGGCCCTGCCTCGTCCATCCATGCTGATAGCAACTTTGGCTTTTTCGAGCACTGTGATAAATGACTCACTGGTGAACTGGCCGCCTTGATCGGAATTGAAGATCTCCGGCAACGCCATTGCCAAGGCCGCGACGAGCGCTTCTACACAAAACGAGGCATCCAGGCTGTTGGAGATGGTCCAACTCAGCATAAATCGGCTGAACCAATCCATAATCGCGGTCAGATACATGAACCCTTGCCGCATCGGAATGATGGTGATATCGGTGCTCCAAACCTGATTGACGCGCTCAATAGGCAGCCCCTTGAGCAGATAGGGGTATATTTTATGCCCTTTCATGGGTCTGGATATATTGGGCTTAGGATATATCGCTTCCAATCCCATGAGCCGGGTCAATCTGCGGATGCGTTTGATATTGACATCGTATCCCAAAGGACAAAGGTGCTGATGAAGCCGTCGTACCCCGTAATAAAGGGGTGCGCGTGTATTGCTCATCCAGAAGCCGCATCAGCGCTAAATTCATTTCGCTCTCAGGACGCGGTCTGAAATAATATCCAGACCGGTGGAGGCCAAGCAGATCGCACTGTCGCTGAATACTAAGTTCTGTGTAACCGGCCTCGATCATCCAACGGCGCTGGGTCAAACTATAGTTGATGCCTTTTTTTAACCAGTCCAACTCGGTCTTCAAGCGGCCGATTTCTTGGTACAATTGGTCTTCCAATTTATCGCGTTCTTTGGCTTCCTTGACCGAGTGGGCCGAAAAAACATCAATTGAATGCTCAAGCAGCTGCTTTTTCCACTCAACGATTTGATTGGGATGAATCTCAAACTCAACCGCTAGTTCTGATAATGTCTTATGTTCACGAAGCGCTTCAAGCGCCACCTTGTCTTTAACTCAGCACTGTAGCGAGTCCTCTTTCCCAACATTTTTTCGCTCCTCTCTTAGAACAGAATAAGGCAAACAGTTATCACCTTATTTACCTGTCTGAATTTTGGGGAGCATTACATTTGCCCGGTCTTATGTTTTCTGGCGATACACCAATCAATCACTGCGAGCATTTTATCCGCTGCGCTATCAGGGCTGAAAGCCATAGCAGTTGTTCTGGCTTGCCGACTCATCTCTAACAATTCTTCGTCGAGTGCGTTGTTAGCGCGCTCGAGGGCGCTGAATATCTCATCTGGATAATCAGGCCGGAACGTCCAGCCATTGACACCATCCTTCACCATCTCATTTACGGCTTGGCAATAGAGGCTACCAAGCACAGGTAAACCTGCAGCCATCGCCTCATTAATGACAACACCCCATTCATCCGCTAACGAGGGAAAGGCAAATATCCCGCCGCGTGCATAAAGATTTGGTAACTGGTCGTAAGGTAGGTTGCCCCAGAATTTAAATTTTAAATTGCCAGGAAGGCTCATTTTTTCGAGGATTGGCCGCAGCGGGCCATCTCCTGCCAGCTCAAATCGAATTTGCTTTTCCGGATTTGACTCAGCCCAACGGCATAATGTATTGATAAAAGGCTGCAGGCCTTTACGTTCGATTAGCTGGCCGACATACAAAATTCGGTCTTTAATAAATCTGTTTAAAACAGGCAACTGTTCTATTTCAATATTCAAACCATGTGTATATGGTACTCTAAATATCATATCCTTAGAAATGCCCATTTGTCTAATATATCTCTCTCCACTGCTCCCATTGACTACAATTGCATCTGCCTGTGGCAATATCCACCGTCTAAAAAGATTACGCAGGAACCCGCGGCTCTTTTCTGTATGCTGGGATAGTGTAGCCCAATATATTAATACAACATCTTTTCTTATTTTTTTGTAAATCAATGCATTAAGAGTTCGAAAACCTAATTCACCGGAAATGATTACTTCTGGTTTGATTTCGATAAGCTGTGAGAGTGTATCGTAGGGCAGGTGAATAGCAATCAGCTCACTAAAACCATGGGCATGTTTAATATTTCGCTTAATCACTACAGAACGCTGATTAACTATTTTTAAATTTTTAAACACGACCGACTTGCAATGCTTTATCTCCTTTGTAGAAATTAGCAGAAACAGATTGTAAAAGCGTTTTTCAAGCTCTTTAAAAAACGGTATTCGGTAAGGTGGGACATAATTGGTTAAAATCACTACATTTAATTGCATAGATTTCGGTTACTTATTCGTATTTTATTGAGTAATCCTGTCTCAACAACAGGCATTCATTTTGTAAATCTTTATAGTATTTTAAGAAAACTGCAAAAGAAAGAAAAGGAAGTACTATTACAAAATAGTTATTTAGAGTATTGTCGGTTAAAAAAGTCAAAACGAGCATACAGAGACATGCAACAACATATTTATATACAATTAAAATATCAGGGTACGTCTTCAAATCCTTTGTCGTAGCACGGAAAAACGATAGGAAAGAATAGAAAAAAAACAAAAACAAGAACAGTCCAATGAGACCTGTTTCCGAAAAAATCCTAACATACTCATTATGGGTGAGCGTGAATTCATTTAAAGTAGTTAAGTAATATTTCTCTGTACCTCCAAGTCCTAATCCAAAGAATGGATTTTTTGTCAAAACAGTATTTATGGTAAATAGCCACATTGCGGTTCTGCCTGAGGCAGTCCCATACCCCTCACCAATCGCCTCAACTTCGCCGTGCTGAATGAGTTGTATCAGGTCAATGCCAATTCTCGATGCTAATATTTCACTATGATTAAATAACTTGAATGTTAAAGCAATAATAAATACAGATGCAATTACAGTTAATAGAAACAAAACTTTCTTTTTGCTATAAATTAAGAATATGAAGAGAAGCAGCACCCATGTTATTCTTGAGAGGCTGAGAATCACCCCAATAGTCAAAAGAGCTACCCCTATATACACCTTCATGATTGATACGCCATGAGTATATTTCTCAATAAATAGCTTATAAGAAATACAATTGCATAACATAAAACCATAAGGGAATGGATGAAGATTAAATCCTCTCGCACCAAGATGTGTACCTGCGATATTGTAAAGATCCCCACGATAAACAATTAATATGATTGAAAATAGAACATTAATAAAACAGACAACAGACAAACTTTTTAACAAAACATGCAGCTTTTCAAAATCACAATGATTAAGAAAGATAATAAAAAATAAAATAGGGTAGACAAGCTTTAATAAGAATCTCGATCCAAAATTAAAATCAGCAGTTGGAAACGTCAAGGTGATAGCCGCCCAGGTTAAAAAAATCAAGTAGATCATCAAATTTTTGGCAAATATTTTTTCCTTCGAAGACGAATAATGGTTCACGAGTAAGTAAATTATTAACCAGAAGACCCAAATAATTAATCTCGCCCCGTTTAGGTCTAATCCAAATCCGCCTAAAAGATTACCTAAAATCGCTTTATGATAAATATACTCATCTATATCTGAAAATACATTTCCTGTCAATAAATTCATATCGAACATTGGGAAAAAGACCATATAGTTGATAAAGGCCGAATTATCTTTCTTCAGCAATAAAAATGCAGGAAGAAGTATAAAACCAAATATAATAATTATTAAATTCATCGTCACTTGATGAACCTATAAATACAAAGTCTTGGTCCAAAACAATTACTTTCGACTTCTCTGTATTTTTTATTCAAGAATTGAAGAGCATAAGAATCAAGATCACAATTAATTCTTTGATTATCATAATATATAAAATAAATACTTCCCTTTTTCTGCTTGAATTGCTCTTCAATGGACGCTAGACTATCGGGTCTGCAGGTAGCGCCGTTACAGAGCGAAAGATGATGCAAAGACCTAGAAGAATAATAGTTGTATAAATGAGTTTTCGGCTCGGTAGAATATGAATACCAAAGAATGATATCATCCTCAGCGTTTGCCTGCTTTTCTATATATTTTGTTGCTTCTCTCCAGTGTTCCCATCGGCCAACTTCATAGGATTTAAAATAAAAATTATAACCTGAATATAAATTTAGGCTAATTAACAATGCAGTCAATAAATATGCAGACCTTCTCGTAAAATACCCATTTAAAAAAATAAATAAAAACAGGAATGGTACAACTGTACCAATCAGATATTTCTCCCTAACAAATGGTATTATTCCTGCAAGATTCCCTAATAAAGCGAGAATAAACGGTATGAAGGAAAATAAAAGCAGGATTGTGGTAATATCATTTCTCTTCTGTCGTCTAGTTCCCAAGATGACTACAGTTATTATTGATAGCAGAAGGATAATTACTGGAATTATCAGTAGTAAGTTGCTCACAATATCTGATAATTGTATAATGCGTGATGGCATTTTTCCGACAAAATTGAAGTAGTAATGACCAACCAAGTTAAACGCTAGCCATTTAGGCAAGGTGAATACCGTTACTGGAATTCTTTGTTGGGCAATACGCTCCGTTAAGCCGCCTGGGAATTTGTACGCTAGTATATAAAATCCCGCTATGAGAATAATCGTTGTAATTACAATGAGTGCAGGGCTTAGAATGACAGACAATCCAAAGGATTTCTTTGAACTAGCCCGCTGATGATTGATAATTATATCGATTATTGCCCAGCTAAGAACATATAGGAATCCAAAATAATGAGTAAACACAGCGGCGATCGAGATCAGCAATGCCACCCGATAATAATTTCTGTTATAATAGTATTTCATTACTGATAAAAGCAGAAGTAATATCGATAACAGATACAGTTGAGAATAGGGTCTTGCTTCTTGAGCAAAAGCTATAAGTGGTTGAGAAAAGATAATAATTGAGAAGCCCACCAGCCAATGCAGACATTTTTCACAATTCTTATATATCAATATTAGTATTCTTAAACCGACAATAATCGTACAAACGCCGCAAATGCACGGCAGAAGCCTTAAATAAAATTCTTTCTCAGGGAGAATTTTCATTATAGCATATTCGCTGATAAAAAATAATGGAGGATGGACATCGGATAAAACGACTCCAAAGGCCTGGTTCATATTAAAACTTCTAATAATATCAATCAAAAAGAACTCATCACCCGACAAACTCTTGTTCAGCATGAAAAATCGCAAGCCGATTCCCAATAATAGCAACAGAGCAAATACTATTTTTTCAACAAATTTATTGCTGACTATTCTTTGCATCCTGAATTCCAAAAATGAGTATGTTGAATAAAATAAATTGTATTGCCTCAATCATGATCGTTGCATAAATAATGCCGATTATTGAGTACCTCGCCACAAAATAATAAGCGCAAAAAAAATAAAAAACAAATATCAGTGTTTTTATCTGAACAACTTTTATATCATATCCGAAAATAATAAAAAAGTTGGTAGCAAAGTAGTTAGGAAAACTTAATACTGCTGCAAATGACAATATTTTCAGGTATTTTATCGAATCGATGAATTTACTGCCAAATAATTGTTGAATTAACGTATTTGCGATTGGACTTATAGTGACAACGACAGCAAATCCCAATAGGATAAAAAGAGGAAGTATTCTCTTATATTTGTTTTGTAAAACTCTTAGCTCTGCATGATAGCCTGACAATCTATTCAAATAGGAAACAGATAGCGAGGCAGGGATGATTAGAAGTGAAGAATAAATAGCATAAGAAGCGCTGAATAAACCGATCTCTTCATTGGACGATGAGAGCGAGAGCAGTATTATTGGCATTTTGCTTATGCCAATATTTACAAGATTGACTGTCATGATATTAAAACAGTGACGTAAAGGAAACTTAAAAGGGAAAAAATGCCTAATTGCGTTATTAAATGTCTTCGTATCCAAATGGTATTTTAGTAACATAAAAAGTACTAATATTGTAACAAGAAAAAGGACTTGAGTGAATAAAAGAAAAGAATATTGGGAAAAGAAAACAAAAATAGTCATAATGAGCAGGTAGGTCAAGCTACACATCATAATTCTGTTATAATGCCCACATGCTGCCAATATATTTGTCCAGAGATTATATAATAATTCAATGATAGTAGCTGCTGAAATAATAAAAAATAACTCTAGATAATATTCCCTTGAAACAATTCGGGAAATAATAAAAATAATCGGAAAAAGAAAAATGGTTAGAATAATTCTCTTTGGTAAAAGAATATCTCTGTAGTGGGCGATATTGCCAGGTGTAACTGATATGTCTTTAAAAGCATACTGACTTAAGCCAAAATCTAGAGCGGCACCTGCAACCCTTGTATTTGAATTAGCTGCATAATAATAACCAAGTAAATCAGGACCGAAGGTTCTACCGAGCTTAATATTAATAATCAACTGAGCCGACAGAAACAATAATGAACTTATTGCATATTTTGTTGAATACACTAATGTAGCAAAGTTATTTTTTGAAAGAAGCTTCATCCAATCAATTACCATTTTGAGCAGTATTTAGTCTCATGCAAATTTTATAGGTTCTATCCAATATTGTATGGGTAAGTTGAACTGAATTTGCTATATTCCTCTCTGAATCAATCTGATGGAAGGAGAGGATATGGCCAATACAGAACTATTCGCTTTAGCGTTGGGGTTTACTGCCCCTTGGTACGTCCAAGATATTACCTTCGATGCGGAAGCGCATCGTCTGGATCTGGATATTGACTTCCACGCCGGATCGAAGTTCACTTGTCCATCCTGCAAACGCCTAGGCTGCGGGGTGCATGACACACAAAAGCGTACCTGGCTGCATTTGGATTTTTTTCAGCATCAAGCCTACATTACTGCCCGGGTACCGCGTACCCAAACCTCGGCATACGGTTTATCGACGGCACGATCGTTTTTGATCGTTATCATCTGATGGCCAAGGCTAATTTGGCCGTTGATCTGGTCAGGCGACAAG
>ENA-UOWE01000204-UOWE01000204.1-activated-sludge-metagenome-genome-assembly--contig:-NODE-204-length-88908-cov-7.675959_pt1 | contig 88908 bp, 87 predicted proteins | sample MGYA00249841_ERZ761562 | MGnify/ENA primary metagenome ERZ761562 (study PRJEB28883, sample SAMN05720200) | activated sludge metagenome | isolation source: Anaerobic digester | place: Japan... | reverse complement strand
TATTTACCAGAGACATAGACATTTATAGCAGCCCCCGTAGTATCATATGTACCTGTAAGTGTAGGACTGGCAGGATTAGAGATATCAATAATTTGCAAGCCAGAAACACTATCTGCTACATAGGCATATTTACCAGAGACATAGACATTTATAGCAGCCCCCGTAGTATCATATGTACCTGCCAAAGTCGGATTAACAGGACTGTCTATAAGCAAAGAACTATTATATAAATGCAAACTATCTTGCGGAGTGCTTGTGCCAACGCCTAATCTTCCATTTGTATTATCCCAAGCAAAGCTTGATGTTGAAGTTAAAGTATTAGAATCAGACCAATACGCAATTTGAGTTGATGTGCCAGAACCATCAATAACCGATGCAGCTGTTATACAATCCACCCATGCGCTGTTTTGATAGCATTTAAATTTATTTTCAGTGACATTGTAATACATCATTCCATTTGCTGTGGCTGGAGCTGTTGATGTTGGGCCTAAATATGCTCCTCCTTCAATTGAAAGCGCTCCTGTCATTGTGGTAGTCGCAATGCCAACTTTTTGCCCTGAAATAAACAATGTTGAAGTGGCAATTGGATTATTCGAAGAATCTCCAACATAAATATATCCTTGAGTCAAAGTCATATCTGACAAAGCATTCCACCAATCATCTAAAACATTTAAAGTGTTGGCAGTCCAATCGATATGATCCCCTGCTGTTATCCTTCCTGAAGGAGTATCGTAAAAATTATTCCAATTGGTTGTGGAAGCTGACAAAGGAATAATATATCCAGCAGTTAAAGAAAATAATTGTCCGGTTAAATCAATTCCCGTAATATTTTCCGTTGCTGTGGCATGCGCCTGCCCATAGGATGTGTTCCACTTTCCCGATCCTTGCTCAACAGCATAAGTTGATGAATTCCACGCTGTAGTCGAGGCATTAGTTGGGATATTGTATCCAGCAGTCAAAGCAATGCTATCTCCTGATAACTGCAAACCTGTAGCAGTAACTGTTAAATTAGTATTTGCTGAAATATCTACTGTTGTTAAATATCCTGCCAAAGCATGATCTCCCCAATGATAAGCAGCATCCCAATTTGTAGATGATGCAAAAACATAGTCATGTGTCCAATCCCAATTAGTAGACGATGCATTAACTATAAAATGCGTAGTATTTAAATTAGTCGATGAAGCATTAAAATAATGATAAGCCTGATCCCACAATGTCGAAGATGTGCCATTAACATTTAAAGATACGGCATTTAAAACAGTAATAGTGCTTGAGGAAATTGTTGTTGTTGCCAAAGTCGTTGTTGCAGAAAATGTCCATAATCCAGAAATGCTTTCTGTTTCAGAAATATCGGCAAATTCAGATTCCAATTTTCCAGACAATCTTTTTGCTTCAAATGCTGATGGAACAGATCCTATTTTTTTCCTTGGGCTCATTTCCCCGTCCCAAACAGGTTCAGTGGTCGTGCTTCCAATATTAACAGAAAGCCAAACATTTTGATTAAAAATATTATCTGGCAAAACATTTACCGACCCGAGCAAATGAGAAAAAAGTCCATTAGTAATTGTTACCTTGTTTGTTGTTGTGCAAGTTTCAGTCCAAAGCAAACTACCGCCAGAAGATGAGTCGTATATTTTGAATTCGATATTATATGTTCCATCTGCCACCGCTTGGTTGGAACTGTCGGTTAATTTTCCTTGATAATTTATCTGCTCATTAAATGCCGAATAAACAGGATTTGCAAGCAAAACAAAAGCAAAAACAATAATCAAAAATTGAATTTTTGAGAAAAAATTCTTTACCCATATTCTTTTTTTTCTAGGAATAAAATTCATCTCAATCCAAAAGAAATATTACTTAAATTATACTATAATTATACGCGTCTATCAAAAAAAAATTTGTGGAAAATTAATGTTGAAAAATCAATCAATCTCGATTCTCCTTCTTTTGAATTTTTCAAAAAACTTATTCTGCTCTTGCTGGCGGAAAAACGCGATTAAAAGCGCTAATAAAACAATGGAAGTAACGATTAAAAGTTTGCCCCACCATAATACCCAAACAGACCCAATTGCAAAAATAATTTTCTCATACCAAGCAAGCTCTCGAGGAGGCTTTAAAAAAGTTGGAGGCAAAATCTGGATTTCAGTATCTATTTTTTTTACAACCTGATTTTGATAATCCAAAAATAATATTGTTAAAGAATATTTTCCCTGTTCTTTTGGAGGCATAGTAGCCATTTCATTCCCTTTGCCTTCAGAACACAACACAAAAGACGTTTCTTTACCGTCTTTTCCTAAACTCAAAACTATGACCTTCACAAACGGAGGCAATTGAGAGCAATCAAATTTCACATCCAAAGGCTGATCGCTGCGAATTATTCTGTCTTGAGTTTCTATAATATTCTTTCCATTCTGGGTTATATTGATATCATCAATGGAAATCTTACCAATTTTTTCCTGCCATTCTTTTTGCAAATCTTTTTTAGGAATTAAATCTTGCAAAGTCGAAGTAGATCTGCCTCCTGATGTTTCCACTCCCCCAATTGATATTTCCGGCTTTTCTTCCGGTTCAATCTTTTTTTCTTCTTTTGAAAAAAATCCAGAAGCTATTGCTCCAGAAGAATAATTTGGCACTCCATCATAAGAAAAAACAGCATAATAATAATTTTTTCCTTCCTGCAATCCAGTATCTAAAAAACCAACATCTTTACCTTGATAAACTAAAATTCCTTGATTTCTGTCAGTTGGAAAAAAAACATCTGATCTTCTTACAATTACTCCTTGAAAATCCAAATCAACAGGATTTTCCCATGAAAGCTGCATGCCAGAATCTGTATTAATAGTTTTAAATCCTGAAACATTCTGCGGAGGGATAATATCGGGATTTTCCAAAGTCGAAAATTGGTATCCCGAAGATTGCGCGCTTCCGTCGCTATTAGAACAATGAATAGAAAAATAATAATCTGTTTTAGGCAAAAGATTCTGCAAAGAAAAACTATGATTAAGCTGTGAAGATGATTCTAATAAAACATTACCATAAAAATTATCCGTCCCCCATCTTAATTCGCAGATTGCCTGAATATTAGTGGAAAAAATTATAGAAGCTGAACTTGTAGAAATATTTTGAGTATTTATCCCGCTTATTTCTATTGGAGTTGGAGTCGGTTGTTGACTTGCCTCTCCCCCTCCTTGTTCAGGAGTAGATTCTGTAGAAGTAATAACTTCAATCGAAACATTAAAATTATCAGTGCTCGTAGCTGCCAAAGCAAAAGCCACTTGGAAAAAAAGAGTTATGAAAATAAAAAAAATTATATTCCTTGACTGCATATTAATTTGGAACAACTGTCAAAACTATTGCAGAACTATAAACTCCTAAATTCATTGATTTACTCGCTCCTATCTGCGCGTAGAATTTTAATGAAGTAGTTTGACCTGCCGTATGATTTGCAGAAACAGAGCTTGCTATCAATCTATTTGTTGTTCCCAAAGGATACCAACATTTATCAGTGTTATCTGTTCCTCCTGATCCGCAAACACCTGCAACATCTTTAAAAAAATCAGAGGCAGCATCTCCGTCAACAGTAAAACCGAATTCAGCAGCGTTAGGATCAATCGACCATTCATAATCAGGAACTGCACCAGCTGGAGTATAATTATCAAAAGCGTCAACTCCTACATTACACCCTCCTGAAGCGCAAGATAAAGCAGGATTGCTCTGAGCGCTAATATAAAGCGAATAACCTCCGGGATTATCAGTATTCACTGTTATTATTTTAGAGGCAGTGCTTGTGCCACCGCCGGAAGCATAAATGCCAGACAAAGATAAATCGCTTCCAGCGCTTACTGAAATATATTGCTCATTTAAATTCTGGTATCCAGCATGCATCAAATAAACAGAGCTTGAAGAATCTCCTGTCCCTATTTCTCCAGCAGTATCTTCCATTATGTAATTGCTAGTCGTAGAATTAGTTCCTCCGATATTAATCGAATCAAACTGCATTATATAGCTACTGCTAGACGCTACATAAGCTAAAGAATTCGCTCCAACGAACATCAAAAATAAAGCAAAAACTATCGCCTGTTTTTTTGTTGTTTTTCCGCGATTCATTTTATTAATATTTGCTTAATTATAATGTTTTTATCGCCAAAAAAGAAGTGAAAAAATTTTCCTTTTTATCCCTATTATAAAAATAAACGGCTAAATGAACTTAGCCGTTTATTTTGTTATAAACAAAGGGTTTGTAGCGAAACGGCTAACTGCCTTGCAAACGAGCTTGCTCGCGTTGCTGACGAGACTAAACCAATTTAGCCGTTTATTTGCCAATCTTTTGTTTTAAAAATTTAAAAAAAACAAAAACAGAAGAAATAACTATCAAAATGATTGCTATAATTAAAAATTTTTTATCAATTATCCAAAAATCAATCTCTTTGGAAATATTTTCCTGACCATACCCTTTATAAAGATCCAATCTCGCCTGATATTTCCCGAAACCAATGTTTTCGGGAAGCCTTAAATCCTGAGTTCTTTGACTTTGGGGCAGAACAAAAAAATTAGCTATATCTATAACAGCAATCTCTTTATTCTTCCAATCAAAAATATGAATTTTACCTCCAGGATTTAAATAAGCATTGCCCTGATTTTTAAAAATTATTTCAAAAAAATTATTGTTGTCTTTCTGTTTAAAGAAAAATCCGGATAACTCGCCATCAAGTTTGCAATATCCTTTAATGGTCACTAAAAATAAACTGGCGATCCTGGAAACAGCTTTCGGACCATCTTGCGAAGAATCAATCGCCGACACTACCACTGCTCCATGTATCGAACCTGGTTTTGCATATTGAGGAATCTTGATTTGAACCGAAAGATAAATCTTTTGACCATGTTCTAAAGAAAATCCTGAAGTTTCCGGGAAAATATAATCGCGCAGCGAATAAGGACTGTTGTCAATTAATTCTACATTTCGGGAAGCTGAAAAATCTTCCAGAGAAATCGAAAAATCAAGTTTTTTCCCGCTTCTGTTTAAAACAGAGATTTCAACATCTTTGTTTTGTCCAGGCTCAAGAGAAATTTCTGTTTTTACTGGACCGACTAAATAATCCCCTGTTTTTTCAATATTGCTAAAATTATCTAACCTATAGGCAAAAACACTGTTTGCAAAAAACAGCGCAAATAAAAACGAAAATAAAATTATTAACGAATTTTTTCTTGGCATATGCAAATTCCAAACTGTAAAAGCATCATTCATTTATGACTCTCAAAACTTCTTCGATGCTTGTCTGCCCCATAGCAGCTTTCACAAATCCGTCTTGGACCATAGCCTCAAATCCTTCCTGTTCGGCTTGTTTTAAAATTTCGGAAGCATTAGCGCCTCTACTGATTATGTTTCTAATATTCTCGCTTACGACAAGCAGTTCATAAATTCCGAGCCTGCCTTTGTATCCTGAAACCATGTCTTTTGGCTTATAAAAATATATATCTTCTAATTTATCACCCTTTTTAGCCACTCCTTCCCTAACAAGACTCTGCATTATTTTTTCAATATTGCAATATTTGGAAATATTCTGAATTTGTTCTTTTCCAAGACTATATTTTTCTTTATCATCAGAAAGTTTTCTGACCAACCTCTGAGCCAAAATAAAATTCAATGTTGAAGACAGCAAGAAAGGTTCAACTTTCATATCTATCAAGCGAGGTATAGCTCCTGGAGCGCTATTAGTATGCAAAGTAGATAAAACCAAATGACCAGTTAATGCCGCATTTATTGCCAATGATGCAGTTTCGCCGTCGCGGATTTCACCGACCATCAAGATATTCGGATCTTGTCTTAAAAGGGATCTCAATGCCGAAGAAAAAGTTAATCCTATTTTGGAATCTATTTGTGTCTGATTTATCCGAAGCATCTGATATTCGACAGGATCTTCAACAGTAGAAATATTCACTTCTGGTTTATTGAGCATTTCCATCATCGCATAAAGCGTAGTAGTTTTTCCTGATCCAGTAGGACCAGTGACTAAAAACATTCCAAGAGGTTTCTTTAATCCCGCAGTTATTGTCTGAGCCATTTCTTTGCGGAAACCTAAAGATTCTAAATCATAAGATTTCACAGTATCGGGCAAAAGACGCATAACAATTTTCTCTCCATAAAATACTGGTAAAATAGAAACTCTAATTGAGTATTTTCCAGAATCGCTGGATACTCTGAATCTTCCATCTTGAGGCAAGCGATGTTCGTCTAATTTTAAATTAGAAAGCACTTTTATCCTAGCCACAATTCCATTAGAAACTTGCTTAGGCAGAATCATGGCATCTTTTAAAAGCCCATCTATCCTATAGCGGACAACTACTTCTTTTTCTGTTGGTTCGATATGAATATCTGAAGCTCTTTCTAAAATAGCATGATTTACTAAAGTGTCTACGATTTTGATAACTGGGATTTCCTTTGCTTCTTTTTCAAGATCTTTTGCTCCTTTGCTATTTTCCTTGTGATCTTCAGTAATTTCTAATGATTCTTCTGATTTAACAATATCAGCGAATTCATTTTCCAAACTTTTACTGTATTGCTTTAAAACATTGCCAATGCTTTTACTGTTAGTAAGCCTAGGAAGTATTTTTAAATTAGATTTCTTTTTTAAAAAATCCAAAATTTCCAGATTGCCCGGATCAAGCATTGCCACTTCCAATTCCTTAGATCTTTTTTTATATGCCACTATCTTATGGGTTTTAGCAGTGGCTTCAGGTATGATTTCTAAAATTTTTGGATCAATTTGCTCTTTTTCAAGATCAACAAAAGGAATACCTAAAATATAGGCTTCCAATTTTATCAGCTTTTCCTCTTCGATTATCTTGTCTGATATCAGAATATCGCGCAGCCTTTTTCCAGCTTTTTGCGATTTTATCTGCGCTTTTTCAAAATCTTTTTCGCTTACAAAACCTGAGTCGAGAAGAAAAGCTTTTAATTGCTGATCTTCTATCTTCATTGTTTATTGAAGCATGGAATTAATTTTTTCAATCATTTGTTCCAAACTATAATTAGCTTTAACTAAATAATTAGTGGCTCCCAACTCCAACGCTTTTTGAACATCGCCTGAAGTTTCTAAATTAGTTAAAACCAAGACCGGAATATCCTTCTTTTCCGGATCTGATTTTATTTTCTTTAAAACTTCAAACCCGTCAACTTTGGGCAAAACTATATCTAAAACTATCAAATCAAAATCCTGAGATTTAATCTGCTCCATGGCTTGTTGACCGTCAGTAGCGCTTAATACCTCATATCCTACCTTCTTCAAACTTTCCCCTATCGCTCTTTGTAAAGAAGCTTCATCTTCAACAAATAAAATTTTTTTTGCCATATTATTTTTTAAATTTAAAATATATTATTCTCCTAATTTCGCATTGGATTTTATCGGTATGCTTATCCAGAAAACAGAACCTTCGCTTTCTTTTGATTTAAAATTTAATTTTCCCTTCAAAGGCCTTAACAAAGATTTTACTATAAACAATCCTAATCCAGTCCCGCCAGGATTGAATCTGTTAGCGTTCTTAGCTCTATGGAATTTTTCGGCTATGTGCAATTTATCAGAATCAGGAATACCAATGCCGGTATCTGCAACTTCTACAAAAATATTCTTCCCTCTGATTCCAGATTTAACATCAATACTCCCATTTTCTTTGTTATAAAGTATGGCATTTGTCAAAAGATTCTCTAAAATCATTTTCATCTGGGACTGATTTCCTAAAATTATCGGAACAGCGCTTTCTTTAGAATAATTTATCTTCACTTTTTTCTTGCCTGTAAGAGGATAAACATGAGACATAGCATCGTTTATTTCTTTCTCCAAATCAATATCTTCTGGATTTGGCATGGCAAAATCACCTTTGTCGATACGCGAAGCTATCAAAAGATTGGATATCAAATCTTTTATTCTGTCGGTATTCTGCCTCATCAAATCAAAATAGCCATTTTGATCGTTGACTAATCCAGGACATTCGTTTTTTACCAAATCTAAAATAAGACTTAAATTTGTTACTGGAGTGCGAAGCTGATGTGAAACAATCCCAATAAATTCAGTTTTAATGCGGCTGGCATCTGCCATTTTTTCAAAGCTCCTCTCGATGAAAAAAGAAACAAAAAGAAAAAAAACGCTTACAGCAAAAATTATGAGAACAAGCTGACTGTAATCAATTTTTATATATTGAGTTCCTAAAAGATACAAAAGCAAATCAGATCCTATAGTTAACAACCCTAAAATTCCAAAGAGTATTTGAGGGTGTTGCCAGAATGGAATACCCCAATCTTTGGCTTGTTTCCTGAAATTAAGTTGCTCCGATATTTTTGATGCCATTTATTTAACTAATTATATCAGAAAGCGCCTATAGAAAAAACAAAAACTGTGGATAAGACTGAAATTTATTTGATTATAATTTTAAATAATATTATATCCCCTCCTTGAAGAATATTATTCTGGCTTTCTATTTCAATAGCGCTATTTTCACGCAAATCTTCTTTGTTTTTTTGAATATATTCTCCAGCGCTGGGAGGAATACCACCATCTTCAACTGATTTTTGGAGTTCTGATGCTAAAGCCTCTTGGCTTTTCTGCTGGTAAAGGAATATCTGAGTATCATTTTTAATCAAAGCTGTTCTTTGCTGACCATCAATATCTAAAATAAGTTTGTTTCCGTTTATTGTTTTTAATATTGCATTTGTCTTGAGAACTTCTGGCAGACTCCCTAATGTCGTATTTTCCAAATTCAAAGGAGCAGTTTTTTCAAAAAAATTGAAACCATCAAAATTTTTCCTATAAGACATAAAAGCTCCCAAAAGTAAAGCTGAAATTATCAAAATAGTTAAAAAAAATTTATTCATAAAATAATTATAGCAAATTAAAAAAACAAAATATATCGTTTGACTGAAAATGATTAATTAGTATAATATATTAGCAGAAAAAACTTTTAAATATCGGGCTGTAGTGCAACGGTAGCACGAGTCCTTTGGGAGGATTTAGTCTGGGTTCAAATCCCAGCAGCCCGACATATTAAGCCAAAAAACAAAAAGAAGATTTTACAATCTTCTTTTTGTTTTGAAAATATCTGGTCGGGGCGCCGAGAATCGAACTCGGGCCTTACCCACCCCATGGGCAAATACTACCGTTGTACTACGCCCCGTAAAATGTCGGGATGCCGAGAATCGAACTCGGGCCTCACGCACCCGAAGCGTGAATACTACCGCTGTACTACATCCCGAAATACAGAAAAAATAAATTCCAATGAGCGGGAGACGAGAATCGGACTCGCGCCGTTTGCTTGGGAAGCAAACATTCTACCACTGAACTACTCCCGCGCGTTAAAATAAAAATGCTGAACTGATCAAAAATTTTGTCAGCCAAACTAATTATAGTGGACTCACCGGGAATTGAACCCGGACCTCCGCAATGCGAATGCGGTGTAATGCCGTTTTACTATGAGCCCTTTTAATCTTAGGCTCAAAACAGATTAAGCCGCTTAGATAACCAAGGATACACAAAGCTTATCTGCTAATAAGAACTTTTTCTCCCAATTCCGCATTAGGAGCTGAAATAATAATTTTATCGCCTTCTTTTTCGATTTTATAACCGCTTCCTTCTCCTTTTGCTTTAGGATCAATCGGCATTCTCATCAAATAATTGTCTTCTCCAACTAATGATGACAAATCAATCAAACTGGCCGAACATAAAGATCCTGCGCAAATTTCAGTAGCTTGTTCTGGAATATTATCAGGAAGTCTTCCGCCATTATCAAGAGCATATTTATATATTGCGTTTACTATAGAATTCAAATCAGCAAATCTCTGGGCATTTCTAGCGTCTGATAATTGCCTAGTCGGACTCATGGCCAAAACTATAATTGCCGCTAAAATGACAAAAGCAGAAAGCCCTAAAAGGATTTCTAATACTCCTATACCTTTATTAAAAGAATTTTGCATATGCTATTTATTTAATAATGCAATATTAAAAAACAAAAATCAAATTATAACAAAGAAAATCCTTTCTGCGCTAAATATATTCCAACTAAGATCATCACAATACCTCCAATCAACCCTGAAATCCTTGAATATTTAGTAGTTATCCCTGTGGCATGCAAAGTAACCATTGATATAAAAAAGACAACCATATCGTCAAACATAAAGACAAAGATATACAAGAAAAGATATAAATAATATTGCAACGCGGGAAGATTATTCATTGAAAGTATCTGAGTGTAAACTACAGGCAAACCCAACGAACATCCTAATTCCACTATATTCACCGCAACTGCCAAAGCTATTATTCCGCAAAACGCAAACAGAAAATTTTTTTGAGTCGCAACTGCTTTCAACTGTTCAAAGATTTTTTTTCTTTCCTGATTCTGACCGACAACTTTGCACTCCCCTGTCTTATTAGTGAAATATTCTTTTATATTATATCCTCCAGTGTAAAATGCGATCGCCGCTACTATAAAAGCTATCCATGGAATTCCGGCAGCTAATTGAAATACTTTCAACCATGAAACCATTATCAAAAAATAAAGCAAAGCCGAAGCTCCGATAAAAGCGCTTCCTAAAATAAACATTCTCTTCCTATCATGCATTCCAATCAAAAGACTGATCAGAAAAACTAAAACCCACATAGCGCAAGGATTAAATCCATCAACCGCTCCAAAAACCAAAGTAAGCACAGGCAATGATAAATTATCAATAGACACATCTCCGATAAAAGGAACTTTTATACTATTCGGAATTCCGATACTCGAACTTGCTTTTTCCTGAGTGCTGGTGGCAGAATCTATATCGCTTACGCTTGATGTCGCATTCTTTTTGGCAAAAAAATCAGCTAAAGCGTCTTTCGATTTTCCTGATTGAACATTTTTTATTTCTTCTAAAATTTGCCTCCCCGTCCCCTTTTCTCCAGACCATCCGATGAAATATTTCTGCCCAACCGCGGTAAAAGGATAATAAGATGTATTTGCATGGAGTTCTTTTCCGACTTCATCGAATATTGAATCATTTTCAGCGTTTCCTAATTCAAAAAAGTTCACCTTTATGCCAATCTGTTTGTCTAATGCCTCCATATATGGCTTTTGTTGAATACAATGAGGGCAAGTTCTTGAATAAAAAAAATATACATTAACATCTTCCTGAGCCCTGGCAAAAAAAGATGGGATAGCCAAAAAAACCATCAAAAATAAAAAAGCTTTATTTAAAAGCATATTTGACCTATTCATATAAATCTATATTATAATGTCAAAAAGATATTGTCAAAGCAGATGTTTTTTGTTATTATCTAAACAGATTTTTAAACAATTGTTGGACGATTCGTTATACTAATGTTTGCCAATCGGTAAGATTTAGGCGGGCTTGCCCGCCGTAGTCCGATGTTTCGGCGGACATAGGCGGGTATCGTATATCGGTATTACCTCAGCTTTCCAAGCTGATGAGAGGGGTTCGACTCCCCTTACCCGCTCCAAAAAACCCAATCTTGCGATTGGGGTTTTTATTAAAAAGGAATTAAAACCAAAAGTGGTCTTGGAAATTGAGAGATTCTTTATTGAAAATAAACGGCTAAATGAACTTAGCCGTTTATTTTCAATACAGTATTAGATTTTCTCAGTAATATAAAACGGCTAAGCTCAAAGCTTAGCCGTTTTATATTCGAAAGTGGGAAATTAAAAAACGCTCCAAGAAGAAGCGTTTTTTAAATAAATTATTTGACTGCGTCTTTTAAAGCCTTTCCAGCTCTGAATTTTGGAGTTGTTTTGGCAGCAATCTGCACAACTTCTCCTGTTTTTGGATTCCTTCCTTGTCTTGCTTTTCTCTTCGAGACAACGAATTTTCCAAATCCGGTAATCACAACTTCTCCTCCTTTAGAAAGAGTTCTTGTGATTTCATCAACTATTAAGTTGATGCATTCTTCAGCTTTGGCTTTTGATAGCTCTAATTTGCTTGCTAAAGCTTCTGCTAATTCTTGTTTTGTCATAATTTATTTTTTTTACCCTGTGATATCCCTTATGGGGTATAATTCGCATTAGCGAATTGTATCACAGGGTAAACCTATAATACAAATACTTTACGAATTTTTCACAGAATGACCTTTATTTTATTTATTAATTAGCCTTTCCTGGCTATTACTTATATTTTACCTTTATTTTGCGTATTCTACAACCCTATTCTGCCTAATAACATTGACTTTTATCTCTCCAGGGTATTTTAGCTCCTTTTCTATATTGCCGGCAACTTCCTTTGCAAGCTTGCGCATAGCAATATCGTCTATCTCATCAGGATTAACAAAAACTCTTATTTCCCTTCCTGCTTGGATAGCATATGCTTTTTGAACACCATTAAACGCCAAAGCAATATTCTCCAAATCCTCTAATCTCTTAATATATTGCTCGAGAGTATCTTTCCTTGCTCCAGGTCTAGCTCCAGAAATCTGATCAGCTGCCTGAACTAACAAAGATTCTATATTCTCATGTTTATAATCACCATGATGGGATTTCATGGCATTAATAACTTCTTTGTCTATGCTAAATTTTTCAAGAATCTTGATTCCAATATCAACATGTGATCCTTCAACTTGGAAATCAATCGCTTTCCCAATATCGTGCAACAATCCTGCTTTCTTGGCTCGTTTCACGTCAGCGCCTAGCTCCTGAGCCAAAAATCCAGCTAAATGACAAACTTCTATTGAATGTAATAAAACATTCTGGCCGTAACTTGTCCTAAATTTTAGTCTTCCTAATAATTGAACCAATTTAGGATCCAAATCAATTATTTCAGTATCATAAACCGCTATTTCACCGGCTTTCTTTATTTCTTGATCTATTTGCTCTTTTGCTTTTTGAATCACTTCCTCTATCTTTGCCGGTTGGATTCTACCATCTGCAATAAGCATTTCCAATGCAATTTTGGCAGTATGCCTTCTGATCGGATCAAAAGAAGAAATAACAACTCCTCCTGGAGTATCATCAACAATTACTTCAACTCCCGTTAATTCCTCAAAGGTTCTTATATTCCTGCCTTCTTTTCCGATTATTCTTCCTTTGATTTCATCATTCGGAAGATTAACAATTGTAGTTGTTATTTCCTGCGCCTGCGATAAAGCGCATCTCTGAATCGCCAATGCAGTTATCTCTTTTGCTTTCTCATCAAGCTTTTCCTTTCCTATCCTTTCAAATTTTATAATCCTTTCCAATATTTCCTGCTGGCTTGTCTTTTCAATGTTTTCGAAAAGTTCCTGCTTTGCTTGTTCTTTTGAAAGACCAGCAACTTTTTCGAGTTTGATTTGAGTCTCTTGCTCTAATTCAGAAAGCCTAATTTTTATTTTTTTAGCTTCTTCAATCCTGTCAAGTAAAGTTTTTTCCTTTTCTTCAACATCTTCTATTTTCTTTTGCAATAAACTTTCTCTTTTAAGCAATATCTGTTCAGTCTTGATGAATTCCCTCTTTCTTTCGCGGAATTCATTCTCTGATTTATCTATCAAAATTTGAGCTTCTTTTTTGGCTTGCTCTACTATTTGCCTTGATTCTTCCTTGCTCTTTTCTGTCTTTTCCTGGATCATTTTCTCCAGGTTATCTTTCTGCCTTTGAGCTATTATTCTCCTGAAATAATAACCAAGCGCTCCTGAAACAACCATCAGCAAGAGAGTAAACAAATAGCCTCCATTTTCGACTATATTCATATTTTCTTTTATTTAATTTTAAAGCTACTACCCTATCTTTTAGTCGATGGCTTTACTAGAATTCTTAGTATCAAGAATTTGGTCTATCAAACCATATTTCTTGGCTTCTTTGGGATCCAAATAAAAATCCCTATCAGTGTCTGCTTCGATTTTTGCCAGAGTCTGGCTTGTATGCATTGCCAAGATATTATTAAGCCTTGCTTTTATTTTGAGAATCTGCTTTGCAGTAATCTCGATTTCGCTTGCCTGGCCTTCAGCTCCTCCAGCCACTTGATGCAGCATTATCTCTGCATTTGGCAAAGCAAACCTCTTATTTTTCTTACCCGCTGATAAAAGTACTGCAGCCATAGAAGCTGCGACCCCTACACAAACGGTAGAAACATCAGGCTTAACATATTGCATGGTATCATATATTGCCAAACCAGCTGTAACCGATCCTCCTGGACTATTGATATAAATCTGAATGTCTTTTTTAGAATCCTTTGCTGCCAAATATAAAAGCTGGGCAATAACAGAATTAGCCGTAGCGTCGTTAATCGGCCCGGCTAATAAAATTATCCTATCTTCTAACAATCGAGAATAGATGTCATATGCTCTCTCTCCTCGATGTGTTTTTTCTATAACTGTAGGTATAATCATTGTCTTTAAAAATCATTAACCTTCGACAAAACTTGCTATTTTTTGGTAGGTTTTTTGATTTTCTAGCCTTTCTTTAGTATATTCTACCAAATTTCTAAGGTCAACTTCTTTGAGATCGGGATATTTCTGCATTATCTGGTTTGTCTCTTGATTAATTTCTTCCTCTCCGACTTGAATATCTTCAGCTTTTTGTATCTCTTTTAATATCAAATATTCCCTAACCTTAATCTCTGTCTTAGGTCTTAATGTTTCTATCATCTTTTCCTGAGTTTGATTGGACTGTTTCAAATATTCTTCAAAACTAATATCTGAATTCTGAGCTAATCTTGCTTTGAAGTCTTGCATTGTCTGTTCTATTTCCGCTTCAACCAAAACTTGAGGTATTTGTATATGTTTTAGCTTTTCTCCAAGCTTTGCTAAAACTTCTCCAACGACTCTTTGTTCTTCTTGGACTTCTTTTCCTTTCAAAAGATCTTTTTTAATATTTTCTTCCAATTCTTTAATGCTCGAAAAATTGCCGACAGTTTTTGCGAATTCATCATCAATCTCTGGCAATTTTATTCCTTTAAGTCCTGTTAATGTTATTTTGCATTTTGCCTGTTCTTCTTTTCCCGGAAATTTGAATTCAAATTCTTTTGTTTCTTTTTCTTGCATTCCTTTAATATTGTTTTCTATCTCAGGAATCAATTTCCCTTTACCTAAAATAAATGCGTCTTTAGTTTCAGGGTTATCATTTATCGAAAAAGCAACTTCAACCCAATCCCCTTCCTGAGCAGCGCCTATTTTAGAAATAGGCTGAGCCATTGAACCTTGAAGCCATTTCAAAGAATCTTGTATTTCCTTATCATCAATCTCTATTTTATTTTTTTTAACTTCTTTGGCTATCTTCTTGTAATCAGGCAATTCAATTTTTGGCAAGACAAAAATTTCAATAGAAAAAATAAAAGGATTTCCCTTAGCGCATTTCTCTATCTTAATTTCAGGACTGCCAATAATCTCTAATTTATTTTCTTTAATAGCAGTAATATATCCATAATTTACTGCCTCTTGCGTCGCGTATTCAATAAGCTTCTGTTCTCCTATAGCTTTCTGAACAATTTCAATAGGAGCTTTTCCCTTACGGAATCCCTGAACTTCCATATCTTTAGACAATTCCTGCAATCCTTTATCCATCAAAGAATCGAATTCAGAAGATTGAAATTCAATTTCAATCTTTACTTTGGAATTATCTAAATTTTGAATTTTAATTTTTGGATTCATTAAACTTTTTCTTTCCTTGGCGGAATCTGCTTTCAAAAAGAATGTAAGCAGATTCCGCCAAGTTTATTATTTAATTTATACGAATAATGCAACTAATGCTAATGATAAAGTTCCTAACAATTTAACTAAGACATGCAAAGAAGGACCTGCAGTATCTTTGAATGGATCTCCGACAGTATCTCCTGTTACCGCTGCTGCATGAACAAAACTTCCTTTTCCTCCTTCAACTCCTGTTTCAATATATTTCTTAGCATTATCCCAAGCACCTCCGGCATTATTCATAACTGTTGCCAAAAGCACTCCGACAATTGTTCCAATCATTATTAATCCTCCTAAAGCCTCAGCTCTAAATATTAATCCAACTGCTATTGGAATAACAACCGCTAAAAGTCCTGGCATAACCATTTGTTTCAAAGCGGCTTTCGTTGTGATATCTACGCATTTTGCATAATCAGGTTTATCTGTTCCCTGCATTATTCCTGGCTTTTCTTTAAATTGTCTCCTAACTTCTTGGACAATATCACCCGCTGCTTTTCCTACTGCTTTCATTGAAAATGCAGAAAAGAAAAAGATCAATGCTGCTCCAATCATTGCTCCTACAAAAACTTCTATTTTTGCCAAATCGACAACCTTGATTCCAGCTTCTTCTAAATAAGAAAAGAAAAGTAAAAAAGATGCCAATGCCGCTGATCCCATGGCATATCCTTTAGTTAAAGCTTTGGTAGTATTTCCTGCAGCATCAAGCTTGTCTGTTCTCTTTCTTACTGATTCATCTGCTCCAGACATTTCCACAATTCCTCCGGCATTATCAGTGATAGGTCCAAAATTATCCATTGCCAAAATGTATGCTGCTGTAGAAAGCATTCCCATTGTAGCAACTGCTGTTCCATATAATCCTCCATGATCAATTCCTGTAGCAGTCCCAAAATTATAAGCCAAAATTAATGAGATTATTATTGTCAAAACAGTCAAACCAGTGCTTTCAAAACCAACCGAAAGACCAGCGATAATATTTGTAGCATGCCCAGTCTTTGATGAAGCGACAATATCTTTTATCGGCTTATATTTGCTTTCAGTATAATATTGAGTGATGTAAACAAAAGCTAAACTAGCGATAATTCCAACTAATCCAGCATAAAAGAAATAAATTTCTTTCAGCATTTGCATTGTTACAAAATAAAATGCTCCTGTTGCTAAAAGACTTGTTACAAAATATCCTCTATTCAAAGCTGTCAAAGGATGTTCATCTTCCTTGGCTTTAACAAACAATATTCCGATAATTGAACATAACATTCCAAAAGCTCTTAATATTAAAGGAAACAAAATTCCACTGATTCCGAATTTCGGATAAAGAGCAACTCCCAGAATCATAGCTCCTATATTTTCAGCAGCTGTTGATTCGAACAAATCAGCGCCTCTTCCAGCGCAATCACCGACATTATCTCCAACTAAATCAGCGATAACTGCCGGATTCCTCGGATCGTCTTCAGGTATTCCTTGTTCTATCTTACCAACTAAATCAGCCCCGACATCAGCCGCTTTAGTGTATATTCCTCCTCCAAGCTGGGCGAACAATGCCACTAAGCTTGCTCCAAATCCAAAACCTGTAATCATTTGCGGTATTTCCTTTTCAGGAGTTCCCAAATGAAGATGAATTAAATAAAGAACTGAAATTCCAATCAAACTCAAAGCTGTGATAGAAATTCCCGAAGCAGCCCCTGCTTGAAAAGATGTTTGCAACGATTCAGAAAAACTTCTCTGAGCCGCAGACGCTGTTCTTACATTTGCTCTTACCGATATCCACATTCCAATCAACCCTGCAATAGCCGAACAAGTCGCTCCGACTAAAAAAGAGATCGCCACATTTATTCCTTCATTTAATCCTTTAGTAGAAAACATGCTATAAGAGACTAAAAAAACAATAGCAAGAATAATTGCCATAATTCCTATTGTTTTATATTGCCTTTTCAAGAATGCTCCTGATCCAGACTTGATTGCCAAATGGATTTCTTTCATCTTCTCTGTTCCCATATCTTGCTTAAGCAATTTTACGACAAGATAATAAACAAAAATTAAAGACAATAAAGAAATTGTTATTGGCAGATAAATTGAATTTAAATCTATCATATCTTTATTTAATTAATTTCTTATTTTATTTTTATAATTAACCTTTTCAAAAATTATTTATTATTCATTAGAATCATCAGTTTCCTGATTATCTTCTTGGACAGAATCATCTTGAACATCTTGGGCATCTTCGTTTTCTTGATAGTTTTTCTTTACTATCTCTCCTTGTTCATTCACCTCGATTACATCTTGGTTTTCTTCTCCTTGAACCTTAATATCTATCTTCCAACCTGTAAGTCTTGCAGCTAATCTGACATTCTGGCCTCCTTTTCCAATAGCTAAAGACAATTGATCTTTTTCAACAATAGCCAAAGCTACATTTTTAGGCATAACTTTGACTTCCAAAATTTTGGCAGGAGCTAAAGCGTTTGCAATAAATTTTTCAGGATCATCAGAAGCTTCAATAACATCAATCTTTTCTCCTCCTAATTCGTTTATAACAACCGCGATTCTAGTTCCTCTCTGGCCAACCATTGCTCCGATCGGATCTATTCCTTCAACATCACTGGAAACCGCTATTTTTGTCCTAAATCCCGCTTCTCTAGCGATTGAAGCAATCTTAACTTGTTCAGCTCCAATTTCAGGAACTTCTAATTCAAATAATTTAGAAATCAATTTAGGATGAGACCTTGAAACATAAATTACTGGTCCTTTAGCTGTATCTTCAACTTTTAATATAAAAACTTTAAACCTTTGATCTGGTCTATAAAATTCTCCTTGTATTTGTTCTTCTTTAGGCAAGATAGCAAAAGCTTTCCCTATATCAAGGATAACTGCTCGAGCCTCGATTCTTTGAACAACTCCAGAAATCACGTCTCCTTCCTTTTCTTTGAATCTTGAAAGAATATTAGTCCTTTCAATCTCTTTTACTTTTTGCAAAAAAACTTGCTTGGCTGTCTGAGCCGCAATTCTTCCAAATTCTATTTGAGAAGGAAGAGGAATCGTAATATCATCCCCTACTTCAGCATCTTCATCGATTTCCTGAGCATCGTCAATCATGATATGCTTTTCAGGATTAAAAACTATTTTTTTATCTTCTGGATCCTCTTCAATATCTTCTGCGTTTTCTACTCCTCTTTTGGCTTTTAATTCTTCTAATTCCTTTTCTGAGTAAATCATCTTTTTGTTGACTATCGATTTAACCTGCCAAAATTCAGCTATTCCATTCTCTGGATCAAATTTTGATTTTATGACTTGAGGTTTCTCCCCATATTCTTTTTTATATGCTGCAGCTAAAGCTGCTTCGGCTGCCTCTAAGACTCTGTCTTGAGGTATGCCTTTTTCTTCAGCGATATGTTTTATCGCCACTTTAAAAGATTTTAAATCCATATTTAATTGTGATAATTAAATCCGCTTAATAGCGGATTAATTCAGAATACCATAAGTCAAACAAACTTGTCAATCGCTCATAAAAACAATCTAAAATAAATTTTAAAATATATCAATTGCTAAATAACAAAATAAACGGCTAAGTTCACTTAGCCGTTTATTTTCAATACAGTATTGAGGTTCTGGCGAAACGGCTAAATGGACAATGAGGAGCTGAATCAATTTAGCCGTTTAATTTTAGAATTGATTAGGATATATTGCATACCTCTTGGATTCAGTCCTTGGAGCTGAGTTTCAAGAATCATATCACAGGGAAAGAATGCATGATCTGGAAGGGATTTTTAAACTTATAATGGGATATTACCGTGCTTTTTAGGCACTTTTAATTCCCTCTTATTAAGCAAAGATTCAAAAATCTTAAATAATGATTCTCTTGTTTCTTTCGGATTTATAATCATATCAATCTGACCTGCTTTGGCTGCGACAAAAGGATTTAAAAATTTCTCTTTTAATTCCTGAATTTTTTCCTGTTCTAATCTTTCAGGATTCTTGCTTTCAGCCAACTCTCTTTTATAAATGATTTTTACAGCTTGTTCTGGACCCATGACTGCAAGCTGGGCTGCAGGCCAAGCGATAACAGCATCATAAGCTAAATGCTTTGAGCACATTGCAATATAGGCTCCTCCAAAAGCTTTTCTTAAAATAATACTTATCTTTGGAACAGTAGCTTCAGCATAAGCATACAAAACTTTAGCTCCATGTCTAATGATTCCCTTTTCTTCTTGATCGGTTCCTGGCAAATATCCTGGAGTATCAACAAAATTTACTATCGGAATATTAAAAGCATCGCAAAGCCTTACGAATCTCGCAATTTTATCTGATGAATCAATATCCATGCATCCAGCTAAAACGCTTGGTTGATTTGCAACTACTCCGACTGTATATCCTGAGAGTCTGGAGAACCCAGTGACTGCATTCTGGGCAAAATCAGGTTGGATTTCAAAGAAAGATGCTTTATCAAAAACTTCATTAATTATTTCTTTGACATCGTATCCTTTTTTTTCATTATCAGGAATGATATCTAAAAGTTTCTCGCTTATCTCTTTTTCAAAAACTTCACCGATAATGCTTCTCTGCCTCGGAGGATCTGATAAATTATTTTGAGGCAAATATGAAAGCAGTTGCTTTACTCCACTAAAACAATCCTGTTCTGATTGAAACACCATATGCGCGCATCCGCTTTTAACGCCATGGGTTTTAGCGCCTCCCAAATCTTCTCCTGTGACTTCCTCACCTGTCACTTTTTTCACCACATCAGGACCTGTTATAAACATTGTCGATGTTCCTTGGACCATAAAAACAAAATCAGAAAGCCCAGGAGCATAAGAAGCTCCTCCAGCGCAAGGCCCGAGCAAAACTGTTATTTGAGGGACAACTCCGGAAGCTTTAATAATCTTTCTGAAGATACCTCCATATCCATCTAAACTATATACTCCTTCTTGAATCCTAGCGCCGCCAGAATCTATTATTCCTACAATAGGAGACCCAGTTTTAACAGCCATGTCAAAAATCTTTATTATCTTTTGGGCATGCATCTCGCCTAAAGAGCCTCCCTGCGCTGAAAAATCCTGAGAGTAAGCATAGACTGTTCTTTTATTTATTTTTCCAAAACCTGTGATTACTCCATCTCCTGGATAATTATCTTTTCCGGTTTGGAAACGACTCTCTGCGAAAGCATCAATCTCGCAGAAAGATCCTATGTCAAAAAGAGATTCTATTCTTTCTCTGGCAGTGAGTTTCCCTTTATTATGTTGTTTTTCTATTAATTTGGGATCATTAAGCTCGAGGTTCTTTGATTCCAAATCTTTTATTTCTTTTTGAAAGCTCATATTAATGGGTTATTGTTTCTAATTGTTTTTTTAATCCTAATAATATTTTTTGCAATAAATAATCATTATCTACTTCTTTTCCTAATATATCTTTCAATGATATGGCATTCAACTCTTCAGGAAATCCTGATCCGTTGGTATTTAATCCTATGCCTATCACTGAAGAACTTATATTCTTTCCAGAAATTACATTTTGAGTCAATATCCCGCAAATCTTTTTTCCGTCAATCAGTACATCATTAGGCAATTTTATCATCGGCTCAATTTTGAATTCTTCTTTTATTGTCTTTGAAATTATGAATGCTGCCAAAATCGTTATTGTCTGTAAATCATCAAAATTGCTTTTAGGAAGTATCACTGAAAAGTAAAGAGAACCTTTTGGAGAAAACCAGCGCGATGTTTCTTTGCCATGGCCTTTTACCTGTTGACCTGCCACCACTACTGTCCAAGGAAAAGCGCCTGATCCTGCAAGCTCTTTAGCAGTCTCCTGTGTTGACTCTAAACTGTCAAAATATCTTATTTGAAAAATGTTATCCAACATTATTTTAATTTTAGCAAAATATCATCTTTATTAACAACATCATCTTTTTTAACAAAGATCTCCATAACCTCACCTTCGTTGGAAGCTAATATTTCATTTTCCATCTTCATAGCTATCAAAGTAACAACTTTCTGCCCTTTTTTTACTTTATCTCCGACACTTACCCATACACATGATATAGTACCGGTAAGCGGAGCTGCAATTTCATTAGAATCCTGTTCTGAAGATTTTGCATTGATATTAAATTTACCAGATTGAGCAATTTCTAAAACCTTATCCTTGGGAATCTGCTCCAGTTCCCCCTCCCTGTTATAAAAAAAATAATCTTTATCATTTATTTCAACTTTAAAAATATCCTGATGTATTTCATCAGCCTCTATATCGTAAAATATTTCTTTTATTTTTATTTTTTTCTTCATAAAAACATTTCACTCAAAAATCTGCATTCTATTTGAAAGATTCCACTTATCATTATGCCCGTTATGATTGCACGATTGCGCGCTTTCTTTATATACATTGGCAATAATGTAAGCCAAATCTTCCTGATCAATCATCTTTCCTTTAATCTGTCTTTTTTTAGAAACCTTTTTAAAATTTTTCTTAGTCTGGGCTACTATGTCTTCCTTATCTATAAAAGAGGTAGATAGATTCCCCTTAATAAAATTATCATTTTCTAAAACTGTCTTATGGAAAGACAAATTTGTTATCAAACCATTTATGATGTATTCATCAAAAGCTCTCTTAGCTCTTTTTATTACAGAATTCCTATCTTTTGCATAAACAACCATTTTTGAAATTAAACTATCAAAATACGGGAAAATTTTTTGTCCTCCTCTACAAAAACTATGAACCTCCACTCCTTTTCCTCCAGGGACTATATATTCTGAAATTTTTCCCGATTGAGGCACAAAATTATTTGCAGGGTCCTCGGCGCAAATCCTAAATTCCATAGCCCAACCGTTCATTTTTATATCATGTTGCTTAAGCTGTAGCTTCTCTCCCTTAGCTATTTTTATTTGTTGCTCTACAAGATCAATACCAGTTATCAGCTCAGTGACAGGATGTTCAACTTGAAGTCTTGGATTAACTTCGCCAAAATAATAATTTTTTTTACTATCAACCAAAAACTCGACAGTAGCCACGCCTTCATACTTCAAATACTTTATAATTTTCACTGCGGCATTGCCCATTCTCTTTCTCAGTTTCCAATCTAAAAAAGAAGATGGCGCTTCCTCAATCAATTTTTGATGTCTTCTTTGAATCGAACATTCCCTTTCAAAAAGATGCACTGCATTCCCTTTCCCATCTCCTATCACCTGGAATTCTATGTGTCTTGGATCAATTAAAAATTTTTCAACAAAAATTCTCCCTGATCCAAAAGCGCTTAATGATACTCTTTTTAATTTTTCAAAAATAGCAAAAAGCTGTTTTTCATTGCGTTTATCAATTATATCTATTCCTATACCTCCCCCTCCATCAACAGCTTTCAATAAACACGGCAATCCAATAGTTTTTACCATTTCCTTACACTCTTTTTCGTTCTGACATTCTTTAAGAGTACTTGGCAAAATAGGTATTCCACATTTCCTCGCAATTTTTTTTGCCTCTATTTTATCTCCTAATTTTTTTAAGGTATCGCTATTAGGTCCAATAAATTTTATTTGATTGTCTTTGCAAAGTTTTACAAATTCACTATTTTCAGCAAGAAAACCATATCCTGGATGAATCGCGTCAGCTTTTGAAATTTTTGCAATTTCAATAATTCTGCTTTGATCTAAATATCCAGCAACTCCTTCTTTGCCTAAATAATAGAATTCATCAGCTAATTTTGTTTCTAAAAAATCATCTTCCTGCCCCTTAACTGGACAAAGAGCAACAGTTTTGATGCTCATTTCTTTACACGTTCTGATAACTCTTAAAGCAACTTCTCCTCTATTTGCTATTAATATCTTATTTATTTGCATAATCTCATTCTTTTGGATAAGGCTTATCGCACAATAAAGATATCTCACCCATTATCCTATCGGTTACACCCCTCCTAAAACTGTAATATTCTTGAGACGAACTGTCCATATCTTTAGTCCTGGCTATTTCTTCTTCAAAGAATATAGGTTTTCCTATTTTGACTATCCTTTTTTTAGGATTTTCTGGCAGTCCTTTCACCCCTACTGGCAAAACCGGCATTCCTGATTTAAAAACCATATTAGCAATACCTGTTTTTGCCCTGAGCAGTCTCGACCTCAAAGAAAAATTTCCTTCTGGATAAATAACTATAATATTGCCTTTCTGTAAATGGTCTATAGCTCTTTGCATCATCTCTTTCTTACTATTCTCATTATTTCTTTTAACAACAATAGTATCAGTGAGATAATACAACAAAGGGGTTGTTAATTGCGTCTTTAATTCATCTTTGGCTCCTATAAATCGAGCATCTTTCATTCTCTCCCCTAAAAGAAACAAAATCAAATAATGGTCAAAAGAATTATTATGATTTGAGGCGACGATAAATCCCCCTTTTAAAGGAATATTTTCCAATCCCTGAATACTATGAATATGACCCTTTACAATAGGATTTATCAAAAATTTTGTCAGCAATATATAGAGCTTTTTCATTTTTCTATTTCGTCTTTCAACTCCTTAATCCTGGCCATCAATTTCTTAGCCATTTCTTCAAGGATTTCTCTATATTCCGGAGAATCTGAAGAAAGAGCCTTAAGTTTTTCTTTTTCTTCTTGGAAATACATTGGGCTCCCAACATTAGCCTTGACTTGTTTGCGTATTTTAAGTTTACCTCCTGGAGGCAATAAATCAAATACTCCGGTTATTCCGACTGGAACAATAGGCTTGTCTGTATCAACAGCAAGTTTTAAGCTTCCTATTTTTCCAGCTCCCATTGCTCCGGTTCTAGTTCTAGTTCCTTCTGGAAATACAATAATATTTTCCCCTTTCCTTAAACAATCAGCGGCTATTTGCATTGCCTCTTTCTTTGAATCTTTAGATCTTCTATCCATCGGAATAGTACCGGCAATCAAATAAATAACATCTCTTAAAAAACCTTGCATGCCTGTATATTGATCAACTTGACCAACATATCTAAATTTCCTAGGAACGCAAATATAGCCATTTACTAAAAGATCTAAATGGCTTTGATGATTCGAAGCTAAAATAAAATTATGCTTTTCATCTGGCAAATTTTTTTTGCCTTTTATTTCTTTTAAGAAAAGCATTTTGACAAAAGGAGCTAAAAATATTTTTGCAAACCAAGATACAAAAATGTCCATAGTTTTGCTATAAAAAGAAATTAAAATTCTTTAACGAAATCATTTGTGGCTTCTTGAGCCTCCACTACCATTTCATCAATGACTTCCTTGCATGATTTAATATCTTTCACTCCCCCAGCGCAAAGTCCGCACAAAAGAGGAGCAACTTGAGTATTTCCAGCGCCAACTTTTGATCCAGCAAATCTGTCAGCCTTTACTTCTTCGGGAAATGGATTCATTTTTTCAAATTTCTCCATTTTGTCTGTAAATTCATTTTTTATCACTCTTACAGGATGACCAGTGAATCTAGCGATAACGATAATATCTTCATCTTTAGCATCTAAAATGGCTTTTTTATAATTTTCGTGAATTTGACATTCTGTAGTAGCCATAAATCTTGTGCCAACTTGCACAGCGTCAGCTCCTAAAACCATAGCCGCTGCCATAGTTCTTCCATTGAAAATACCACCTCCGGCAATAACTGGAATTTTCTCAGTCAATCTTTTGGCTTGAGGTATTAGACAAAAAGTTGTGCTCTCTCCGATATGTCCTCCAGATTCTGTTCCTTCAACAACAACAGCGTCAGCTCCGATATCTTCCATTTTTTTAGCTAATCTTGCATAAGGAACAACAGGAATAACCTTGACTCCAGCGCCTTTTAAAAAAGGCATTATCGGAACAGGATTTCCTCCTCCGGTAAAAACTATCGGAATTTTATTTTTAATAATCACTTTTACTAATTCTCCAACATTAGGATTCTGCATTAATAAATTTACAGCAAAAGGCTTATCAGTAAGGCTTCTGGTTTTTTTTATTTCTTCTTCTAACCAAGCTGGAGTTGCAAATCCAGATCCTATAGTTCCCAATCCTCCGGCATTAGAAACTGCCGAAACTAAAATAGATTCGGAAACTCCCGCCATACCTCCTTGGATAATGGGATATTTTATTCCTAAAAGTTTTACAATTTTATTATTCTCAAACATAATATTGATTTAAACTTTTTATTGGATTTGTAATAATTGTTGTCTGGCTTCATTCACTAATTCTTCAATAAGATCCTTAACTGGAATAATTTTTTTGATTCTAAATACATTGCTTCCGCAAAAAACCAATCCATTATCCAAATCTCCTTTTCTTGCATTTTCTAAAACTTTCAATATGCAATAACTCTTATCGCAAACAGGTCCAATACATCCAACGCATTCGCTTGGACTTGATTTTGGAGCTGTATCATTTTTCATTTTATCAACTAAAGGAGTATTTATTGCTCTGCCCGGCAACCCGACTGGAGATTTAATTATAACTATGTCCTCTTCTTTTGCATTAACAAACGCTTGTTTAAATTCTTCCCCAGCGTCGCATTCATTAGTAGCAACAAATCTTGTAGCCATCTGCACTCCAGCAGCGCCCTCTTTAATCATCTGAGCGATATCAGAGCCAGTAAAAATTCCTCCTGCAGCTATTACAGGTATTTTAACAGAAGCAATAACCTCTCTTAAAATATCTATTGTTTTTCTGAAAGGATGAGGTGGCGGAAATCCTAAATGTCCTCCAGCATCACATCCTTCAACAACAACAGCCGATGCCCCTAAAGCTTCTGCTTTCTGCGCAACTTTTACAGAAGAAGCAATTGCAAAAATCGGGACATTATGTTTTTTCCCTTCAGCAAAAATATCTTCCCTAAATCCTGCTCCTTGAATAATAAGATCAGCTCCTGCTTTTATAGCAGCGGCAAGCAATTGTTTAAATTGCCCAACAACTCCCATAATATTTGCTCCGACAATCCCTTCTGGACCTGCAATTTCTTTTGCTTTTCTTATTTCATCAATAGCTTCTTGAGGATCAGTCATTCCTGAAAGAGCCACAATCCCCACTGCTCCATTTTTTGCAACATTTCCAGCCAAATTATGCAAGGATACTCTTACAGCCATTCCTCCTTGGATAATTGGATATTTTGCAAACTTATTTCCTATTTTTAATTTTGGCAGTTCCACGTTTTATTTTTATTTCTTGAATTTTTCAGCCATTTCTTTTTTATCTATCACGACTACGGAGAATCTTACTTCAACTTTTTTTTCATCTCCCACATAAGCCTCTCCGTAAAAATTAGCGATTTTATCATCGTAAAATCCAAGAAGCTTAACTTTATATTGAATTCTATTCCCTGGCAATATCGGAGCCATAAAAGCCGCATGCCTAACTTGATAAGCCAAAAGATGTTTGCTTTTATTATCTGACCCGATTTTTCCTCTCAAAAGAACAGTAGCTGTCTGGGCTATCCCCTCAACAGTAAGCACTCCCGGCATTATTGGAAAATCCACAAAATGCCCTTTGAAATAATCATCATCAGGCGATGTATTTTTATACCCAATAATATTATCGTCTTCAATCTTTTCTATTTCATCAACCCATAAGAAAGGTTCTTGATAAGGAATGATTTGTTTTATTTGTTCTTTTGAATAAATCATATTATTTCAATCTTCTTCCCAATCTTTTTTAATAAAGCCATTTTATAAACTAAAGCGGCAGTATAAAGATCTTGGACTCCCAAACCTGTTGAATCAAAAACTGTGATTTCTTGATCGTTAGCTCTTCCCGCAATTTTTTTAGCAACAATATCACCCAATCCTCCGTGAACATCTGATTCTTTAATTAAACCTTCATGAACAGGAACATTTATTTCTCCAGAATGACTTGCTTGAGCCCAATCATCAATAACTATTTTTGCATCTTTTAAAATTTGTGGATCTAATTCTTCTTTCCCCTCAGCGTCTGCTCCAATAGCGTTGATATGAGTTCCTGGAAGAATCCATTCTCTTTTAATAATAGGTTTTCTTGAAGGAGTTGTTGTAACAACAACATCTTGTTGCACAGCTTGCTTTAAAGATTCGGCAGCTATTATTTTAATTCCTTCTTTATTTAATCTTGAAGCTAAAGCTTTTATTCTTGCAGGATTTAAATCGTAAACATAAATCTCTTTCATTTTCTTGATTGTATTTATACAAACAATTTGAGTAAACGCCTGTTCCCCTGCTCCAACTATTCCTAAAGTTTTTGCATTTTGCCTTGCTAAATATTTTGTCGCGACTGCTCCTGCTGCTCCAGTCCTAATTGCAGTAATATATGTTCCATCCATTAAAGCTATTGGCATTCCATTTTTAGGATCATTTAAAATAATCGATGCCATAACTGTCTTTAATCCTTTTTTAGGATTATCAGGATGAACATTAACAATTTTTGTTCCAGCCATTTTTAATGTTTCTGAATAGCTTGGCATAATTCTTAAATCTCCATTTTCTTTTTTAAAATACAAATACATTTTTGGAGGCATTTGCACTTTTTGCAATCCATAATCTCCAAAAGCTTTTTCAACTGCAACAACTACTTTTTTTGCCTCTTTTGGAGGAATAATTTTTTGAACTTCTTTCTGATTTAAAACTATCATAAATATTTTTTATTGTTTCTTTATTATTATTTATTATTTAAACCCCAGTAAAATAAGAATACAATTCCACGGGGGTTGATTCGCCGACAAATGGATTAAAAAGCCAAGCCGCCATCAATATTAACGACAGATCCGGTAACAAAACTTGCTTGATCGCTTGCTAAAAATCCTATAACTTTTGCAACTTCTTCAGGCTGTCCAAATCTTCCTAAGGCAGTCAATTGCTTTACTGCCATTTGAATTGTCAGAGGAATCTGTTTTGTCATTTCTGTATCTATGAATCCAGGAGCAACAGCATTAACTCTTACTCCGCTTTTTCCTGTTTCTTTTGCCAAGCTCATAGTAAAACCAATAATCCCAGCTTTTGAAGCAGAATAATTAGCTTGTCCAAAATTTCCTGATTGCCCGACAACAGAAGCCAAACTAACAATATTACCCTTGCTTTCTGTAAGCAATGGAAGGCAATTCTTTGTCACATTAAACACACCTGTCAAATTAATGTTAATGACTCTATTCCATTCATCTTGAGTCATGTTTTTCACTGTTCTGTCTTTTGTAATTCCGGCATTATTAATCAAAACATCTAATCTGCCGAATTTCTCTTTTATATTTTGCGCCAAATTTTCTGTTTCTTGAAAATTAGAAACATCAGCGATAAAATATTCCGCTATGCCTCCAGCTGATTCTATCTCTGCTTTTGTTTGTTTTAATTTTTCTTCCTGGAAAGCGATATCATTTAAAGCGATCTTTGCGCCAAATTTCGAAAAATACATAGCAATCACTTTCCCTATCCCTTGCGATGAACCTGTTATCAATACTATTTTATCTTTAAACATATTTAATATTAATCTTATTGAGACCTTTTAATTTCTTGGTTTAAATTGCATATCTAAAATTTCCCGTCCAACAACTTCGATATCTTTTCCTGCTCCGGGCTGATTTAATAAAATATCGGAAAAAACCTTATCAATATTTTTCGCATTATATCCGGCCAAAAATATCGCGATTGTTTCCATAATCTTATTAGCATTCTGTATTTCATCTGCCTGAGCAATAGTCACAATATTATTTAATCCTGAAATAATTTTATCTATTGCTTCCTGTTTTTTTTCTTTGTCTGTCAATTTCAAATAATCATTTTTTTCTAATAATGTCAGCAAATTCTGTGAAGCCCAATCTTGGCCCTCTTTTAAAATAGGAGCATTAATAATTAAACTGACTTTTTTGGCAAATTCAGAAATTCTTAAATTATATAATTCGTCAAAGCCTGCCATTGAAATAATCAATGGATTTACGCCATTTTGCTGACAAACTTCTAAAAGCTGCGATTTTTGAGCCATCATTTCAATCGGAGTATCTGTAAAACTCTGCGCTCCTACCATTATATTCAAAGGATTCACCCCCTTTGAAATCACAAATTTTATCAAACAATCTAAAAATTCTGGGCTAGTATTTTCCCTTAAATAAGGATGTTCTGCTTTAGTTAATTTAGGCAATATTAAAACCGTAGAATCAGAATCGATTTTAAATCCATTCAAAAGATATTCCAATTTATCAAGAGTTTCTAAAATATCATATTTCCATGTCCAGACGGCAACAGCATCTCTTGTTTTAGCGGTCTCTAAAATAAAATTATCATTTTCCTTGTATTCTCTTTGCGTTTTATAAGACCACTTGTTCCCAAATTCATCTTCTAAAAGAAGTATATTAAAAGGAACATTAGGATGAGTAAGTGTTGGAATGCTCACCTTTGTTATTCCAATAACCTTTGTCTGCTTGTTTTTCATTTTCTGCAAAGTCTCAAAACATTCCGGACATTTCTCTACCGGATATTGCCATCTTCTATCGCATTTTGGACATTTATAAAACATAAATTTAAACTTTTTTTAATATATGGACTGCTACAGAGCCTCCAGCTCCTCCGATATTATGAGTTAAACCGTATTTTAAATCTCCTTTTATTTGTCTTTCTTGAGCTTGGCCTCTCAATTGTTTTGTTATTTCATAAATCTGCGCCAAACCTGTGGCTGAAATTGGATGACCTTTTGCTTTTAACCCTCCCGAAGGATTTGTCGGTAATGTTCCATTGTGATTAAAATATCCTTTTTCAATCATTTCAGGAGCTTTACCCGGCTGGGCAAAACCCAAATCTTCATAAGAAAAAATTTCTACTGATTCAAACGCGTCATGAACTTCAGCTACATTAATATCTTTAGGCGTAATGCCTGCTTGTTTGAAAGCAATTTGAGCTGCTTTCTGAGTTGCAGGAAAATGCCAAACTTCTTTTCTTCCATAAGTCAAAATATAATCCGTAGCATATCCAGAACCAATGACTTCAATATCAGAAGGATCTTGCGAAATAATAACAGCAGCTCCTCCGTTAATCGACAAAGAACAATGAAAAGCCTTTAATGGGCTTGCAACAATAGGAGATTTCTCAATCTGTTCCAAACTCACAGGCCTTTTATAATAATAAGCCTTTGGATTCTTTTGAGCATTTTCATGATTTTTAAAAGCAACCAAAGACAAAACTTTATCATTTATATTGTATTTCTGAGCATATTCTGACCAAACTAAAGCGTTTTGAGCTGGGAATATTAAACCTTCTCTCTGCTCAATAACTTTTTCTGCTGCAGAAAGAATATATTCAACAGTCACTTCGCTTCTTGAATCTACTAAGCGATCGCTCCCAATAACTAAAATATTTTTAAATCCCTGCAAATGATTTGCGGTCCAAAAAGCAACACCTCCTCCAGCGCAAACTGATGGCGTTTCAATTATAGGAATATTAACCTTAAATAAATCAGAGATTAAAGATGTTTTATGAGTTTGATGTTCTCCTCCTGCGGGCGAAGACATTCCTGTAAATACTATTGCATCCAAATCAGACGCTTTCATATTAGCGTCTTGCAAAGCCTCTAAAGATGCTTCGTAAGCAAAAGCCCACCATGGCTTTTGAGAATAATCAAATTTAGTCATTCCTACTCCTTTAATATACATATCTGAATATAATGTTTTTATTTTACAGTTTTGACCAGCAAAGTCAAAATCAAATATTGCGAAAATGATTGATTTTAGCCTTTTTCTCTTTTGGGTCAATAACTATTGCAATTACATCAATTTGCCATGGCGTGTCAAGCCCAACTTTCTTTTTTTGCAGCCAAATCTCTGCCATTTTGGCTATTTTCTCTTTCTTTTGAGCATTAACCTTTGATTCTGGGAAAAACCCTTTATTGCCATAAACAGTCTTAACTTCTACAAAAGTTATAGGATTTTTGCCAATTCCTAAATTCTCCAAAAATCCTGCTTTTGACCTTGCAACTAAATCAACTTCTCCTATTTGAGGACCTTGGGCATATCTTTGGGAAAAATTTTTTTCCAAAATTTTGTAATTTTTTTGCTTCAAATATTTCGCCGCAATCGCCTCTCCTATTTCCCCTATGTGTTTTTTACTTGAAGGGTCCATAAAAATAATTATAACACAAATATTAAAAGAATTATTTCACAGGATTAATTTCTTTTGTCACAAAAAACAGATCTTTATTATTTTCTAAATTCTTCAGTCCGATAAATGAAATATATTTAGAATCTTGAGAAAATCTTGGATAAAAAACTCCATCATATCCTGAAATTTTTGCTTGGTCATAAAATATTTCCCAAGAATTATTATTAAAAACGCAATAAGCAAAATCCGAATCATCGGCAGAAAAGCTAAAATCATAAACATATTTAAAAGGACCTATCTGTCTGCGATTTTTTATCAAATACCATTCCCCGTTTATATTGGCGTTATAAGCAAAATGATATCCATCATTCCCTATTTCTGTTTCTAAAACTGCTTGATAGGGGCCGAATTTTTCTCCGTTAAAAACAACAAACCATAAATCGTTTTCTTTAGCAGCGTAAATATACGACTCCCCATTTTTAGAAAATAACAAACTGCTTTTTAATATTAAATCCCATGCTTGGGATTTTACGTCATTTAAAACAAAATATTCTTTTTGATTTTCATTAATAATATAGCCGTCTTTTTTTCCATTTTTAGAAAATGCTGCATAAACAGGATTGTCGTATTCCTGGCCTAAATTACCATCTACGGATAAATGCCACTTATTATTATTTTTAGCAGTATAAACAAAATTAGCGCTATCAGGAGAAAAAACAGGATATAAAACTTCATCATATAAAGAGCCTAAATATCCATTTAAAATAGCGCTCCACTTCCCTGAAACTTTGGCAACATAAGCGAATTTGCTTGAGTCAGGAGAAAAAATCAATGATTGATAAAGAACATCCTGATATTGATCCGAAAATTTTCCATTATAAATAATCTGCCATTTTTCATTATCTTTTAAAACACAAGCAATATTTTTCGAATCAGGGCTTACTTTGCACTCAATAATTTCAGCGTTTTTTGATAAAGAAGCTACTTTGTCTTCTTTTGAAAGAAGAGCTTTCTCTTCTTCCTTGTTATTAGATCTATAGGAAAAAATATCTCTTTTGGAATAAATAAAAAATCCAGCTGAAATAATAATTACAGGGATTAAAATTATTTTCAAAAAAAATAAAAAATTATTTTGGCTTTTAAAAAATTCACCGCCTCCTTGAGATAAAATATCTTTCTTTTGAAAAAAAGCTTCTTCTATCATTTTATCTATATCATTCTCATCCCATCCATAATCTAAAAAAGATTGTTTGATCTCTTCTTTGTTTTTTCCCTTGTCGAATAATTTTTGGATGAATTCTATAGAATTCTGGTCCATATCATTTTTTATTGATTTTGGTAAGTATGAAATATGCTATAATCCCACCTCCAAGAGCAGTAGCTAATTGCGGCCAAGCCATCATTTGCGAAACTTTTAAAGGAAGTGTGTTTTTAAAAAACAATCCTGCAAAAAAAGAACTTATTAAAAACAAAAATAAAAATTTAGCCGATGATGCTAAAAAAACTCCAATCCAATAATTCTTATCTTTTATTTTTTGAAAAATCAAAATCAAAATAAAATTAGAGACAATAATATAAGGAAGCATCGGGATCATGGCCGAAGGCAACAAGTTTGAAATAGCGGCAAAAATGCTAGGCAGCAAAGCTAATAAAAAACAATCTTTCAAGGAAAAAAAATAAGTCGAAATATACAAAACCGCATTAACTATCGGGCCAGTGACAAATTGATTATGGATCATTGCCGGAAGAAAAGACATTATCCCCGCTAACATCAAAAAACCTGGCAAAGATGAAATCTTTTCTTTCGAAATTGCTGAAATTCTTGTTTCCATAATTATTTTAATTTTTTATTTTAAAAAATTATTCTTTTTGATCTATATTTTTTATTTGCTCTTTTTCCTTTTTAGAATAATTAGTATGGAAAATCTTATGGATATTTTCTTGATTTGATAAAAACCCTTTATAAAGTTCTATAACTAAAGGATTTTGATCAGCTGTTCTAGTCTTGGAAAATTCGTCTATTTTATAAAGCGACGACGCCCTTTTTCTTCTTATTTCTTCATTAACCGGAACGGGTTGACCGCCTCCGCCAATACATCCTCCAGGGCAAGCCATAACTTCTATATAATCATAAGCTTTAGGATTATCCTTTAAATCCTGCATTATCTTATGCATATTGCCAGTAGAGTTAACTACTGCCACTTTCAATGTTTTACCCTTAAAAATGACATCTGCTATTTTCACTTCTTGTTCGCCTCTAACCTTCCTAAAATCTATTACCGGGCAATTATTGGAAGTCATCATATTGCAAGCGGTCCTCAACGCTGATTCCATCACTCCTCCACTAGCACCAAAAATAACCCCAGCTCCAGAATATTCTCCTAAAGGATTATCTGGCATGGATGCTGGAACATTTTTAAAATCAATATTGTTCTTTTTTAAAAGATAAGAAAGTTCTCTTACAGTAAGCACATAATCAACAGGCGCGATCCCGTCAATTTCCAATTCTTTGCGAGTTATTTCATATTTTTTAGCAGTGCAAGGCATAATCGAAACAACAATAATATTTTTGGGATCTATTTTTTCCTTCTCCGCCCAATAAGTTTTTACAAGCCCTCCTAAAATAATATGCGGAGATCTTACTGTCGTGAGGTTAGGTATAAAATCCGGGTAATAAAGTTCTAAAAATCTAACCCAGCCAGGACAACATGATGTGAACATCGGAAGATCTCTTTTTTCCTTAATTCTTTCAACCAATTCTTTAGCCTCTTCAACAGTCGTCAAGTCAGAACCTAAAGAAACATCAAAAACTTTATCAGCTCCCAAAACTTTTAATGCTCCGATAAGTTGTTCTGTGACAATTGAACCATATGGCATTGAAAAATCCTCGCCAATGCTTGTACGCACAGATGGAGCAATCTGGGCTATTATGACTTTTCCTTCTTTCTTTTTTTCAAAAGGAATCTTTGCATTTTCATATTCGCCCACTGCTTCAATAGCTCCAACAGGGCAATGAGTGATGCACTGCCCGCAATAAATACAATCTCTTTTTTTATCGCTAGTCGGAGTGACGAAATGATGATGACCTGTTTTTTTCAATTCGTAAAAATTTACCCCCTGCTTTGCGCACATATCAACACAATTAAGACAATCAATGCACTTTGAAGAATCAAAATAAATCGCTGGCCCGAATTCGTATCCTCCCATTTTTTCTTTCCTGTCTTTAAATCTTTTAGTGTTTATTTTATATTCGACGGCCAATTTGAGCAACGGACATTTTGCGCTGTAATTGCAATCATCACATTCTTCTCTATGTTCGGCAAAAATCAATTCGAGATTTATTTTTCTCGCCCTGTCTATTTCCGCAGACCTTGAAACAATTTCCATCTTGTCTTCAGCCTTCAAAGAACAAGAAGTAAACATTCCCTCTTTTCCTTTTACTTGCACAAGGCAAAGTCTGCAATTAGCTTTTACTGGAAGATCCGGATGAAAACATAACGCAGGGATAGTCACATCATTGGCTCTCGCTATTTCTAAAACGCTTTGACCTAAAAATCCCGAACATTGCACTTCGTCTATTTTAATATGAATTATCTTTTTGTCTTCAATCATAAAAGTTTTTTAAAAACATCTCTAAATGGACGACTAGCTACTTTTCCCAAAGGGCAAAAACTTGTTTCGTCCATCACATAAAAAATATCTTTCAATTCATCAAAAGTAACACGCCTATCTTTCAAAAGATCATAAGCTCTAGCCAAGCCTTCTCTGCAAGGAACGCATTTGTCGCAATTCCCATTATGGAAAAAATCAGCCCAGGTAAACATTAATTCGAAAAGATCAGTTTTAGCCTTATCGTAAACAATAATCGAACCTATGCCTTTTATTCCTTGATTGAGCTCGCTTGGAAGTAAAACAGATCCGCTAGATCCCCCGCCAGCTTGAACGAAGAAATCCTTATTAGGATAATTCTTGGTTTCCTTTAAAATATCTTGGATAGAATAAGATTCTTTCAATTTATAAACTCCTGGATGCAGAACATCGCCCTGAATCGAATAAAACCTGTCATTCTCATATTTATCTTGAGCTATCTGCGCAATTGCCCAAAAAGTCTCAACATTGTTTATCAAAGTCGGGCAAGAAAAAAGCCCTGATTCATTAGGAAAAGGAGGCTTGAATCTTGGATGAAGAATTGTTCCTTCTATCGCATTCAAAGCAACTGTTTCTTCTCCAGCGATATAACCGCCAGTCTTTTTAAAAATTTTTATCGGAAGGTCGCCTATGGCTTTTTGGATTTTTTCTTTTAGCTCATCATAATATTCGCGCTTTAAATAAATATAAGCTTCTTTAGCTAAAAAAAATTCCAAAGCCACATTTATCCCATAAACCAATTCTTTGGTATAGTTTTCTAAAATATATTTGTCTTTATAAGTTTTTAATTCTCCTTCTGAAGCATTACAGACAATATATTTTTCAGAGCCTTGAGCATTTTTTACAGATTCCCATTTTTTCCAAGTAGGAAAGCAAGCCCCTCCCCTTCCCAGCAATCCTGAATCTTTTAATTTATCTATTATTTGTTCGTGCATAAAAAAATTATTCCAACGATTTTTTGGTATTTGAATAGATTATAGCACTTTTTTTTCGTTTTCAATTGTTAAAAAATATTTTTTAGGAAAATAAAAATCGGACTTTATAAAAAATCCGATTTTTTATTCTCAATCAATTTTTAAATTGTTGAAAAATTTTAAATTCTTATCAAGAACATTGCTTATCTTGAGAACTTGCTCGTGATCAAACCAATTCCTCTTAGTTTTTTTGATTAAAACAGAAATTTGGTAAAATCCTCTGCCATCTCCATCTATCTCCTGATTCCTTTTAAGAGAAATATCCACGCAAACATTTTTATATGTATATGCCTTTAAAATATCTTCTATAGCCACCCGGCATATGCTCGTGGCTTCATCCAACCTTCTTTTAGCTTGCTTGCTTGAAAATATCCCGTATAAGATTATTTCTGATCTTTGGGACAATATCTCGTATTTCACCAAATCAAAATCATTAATTTCCCCCAAAGCCCTTCTAGCTATTGGACTATGTTGTTTTATGGCTTGGAGAAGATTCCAATCAATAAAACACGCGAAGTTCACTTCAATTTTTGTAGCCATTTTTATATCTTTCTCGAAGAATCATTGGGAAAGACAATTTTATTCATGAACAAAAACAATACTATATTCACTAAGATTCCGGTAAATCCAATCATCATCACAGAAATCAATGATGGTTTAAGAAATTCTGAGATGATTAAATAAGCCAAAAATATAACAACGCAAGCAATAATTCCTGCAAATATCGTAAACATGATCTCTTTTTTTTCTCTATCCATTTTATCTCCTTTTAAAAGGTCTAGCCTTTTTCTGTAATCCTTTTAGGTGTCTTAAAGGCTTTTAGCTTCTATACATAATTATATCATACTTTTACAGTTTAGTCAATAGTAAAAAAACCTTTATAATACAAAGAAAAAAGAGCCTTTTAAAGCTCTTTTTTAACATTTTTTTATATCATTTTTCTCCAAAAAACTATCAACCATTTGATTAATAAAACAAGGATCATCAATAAGAACCATATTGCCGCTATCAACAATGTTAAAATTATTCCCTTCCCAAAGCTGGCAATAAAAGCAAATATTGATACAATTCCAATGATAAAAATCAGCATAGATATAATATCAACTGGATCTTCATCAAAAAGATATGCAGAAAGAGAAAAAGATATTGTTGATAATACACCTCCTATCGGAACAATAAAAAGATCTAACCATCTTGATGAATAAATGACTTTTCCAAATAATGAGAAATCTGCGATTGGCATAGACCATGTTCCTCTCACAGTGGCTGCGACCAAGTAACCAATTGCGACAAGCGCAGAGAATCCGAAAATAGCAATCATTCCTGAAACGATTCTCGCTTTAAAATTTTTCCTAGAATCTCTTAATATTTCCTGATTTCTAATGTCTTTTCTTTCCATTTTCCCCCTCTTTCTTTAAATCGATTGTTTAAGTTCTGTGTTCTCTATAGAAAATTTTATATAAATTGTCAATTTAAATTATATAAAATCAATTCTTATCAATAAAAGCATAAAACATATTATTAAGACTAAAAATCCTTAAATTGTTGTAATTTCCATCTTGGCTTTGATAGTTTTTTTCAAAACCCCAACTATTCCAATCTAAAACCGCATATCTTTTGGCATTGCAAGAGAAATCATCGCTATACTCCCCTTCTAAAACAATCAATTCATCTGCTCCATCATTGTCAAAATCCGCAAAATCAAACTCGCAGTTAGGTTTGTCTAAATTTGATGATTGCCATAGAGGCAAGACCCTCCTATTAATTATCTTAAATACAAAAAAATGGTTTTTTACTGAAGGATCATCTTTTTCCCAAAAAGGCTTTGATTCCCCGAAATTCCCAGCCTTCCAAACTGAAATATTAAGTTCCAAAATCCCATCATTATCAATATCAGCAAATTTAAAATCATCAACATACCATTTTGAATCGCTTTTATATACTAAAGCGCCATTTATCACAATCTTTAAAACACCATCACTCAATTCACAGGAATCAATAGTTTCGTTTCCGCCTATATTGATATCATTATCGATTCTATTATTATTTCTATTTTTTTCTATGTCTAAATGCGCAATCAGACCGCTTTTATATCCGCTCTCGAAAAATAAAACCTCGGTATCTTCTTTTTTGATTATAAGCCTGTTTAAAATATTTTTAGCTGTATCGCCTAAAACAAAATTAGGCTGAGAATAATCATTTATTTGAATAGGAACTAATTCTATATTCTCCAGTTCTTTAGCATCAAAGCAGAATTTTGCGACTAATCCGTTTCTTGTATCTTGACTCCACATCTGATCAAAAGAAAAATTCCCTAAAGAATAAAAAATATATTTTCCTTTATAAATTTCTGCATTTTGAACCACATGAGGATGACTGCCAACAACAAGATCAGCTCCCGAATCAATAGCTTTATGAGCAAATTCAATCTGTCGCTTATTAGCTCCTTGGATATATTCAGTCCCAGAATGGATAAAGACTATTATAAAATCCGCCTTTTCTTTTGCTTGAGCTATCCCCTTTTTCAATAAATCAAAATCCATTGGATTGACTCCCGGGTTAGAGCCTTGAGCAGCATAATCAACATCCAAAACATCTCTATCTGTATAATTCAATAAACCGAATTTTATGCCTTTTTTTTCAACAAAAATAGGAGTATTTGCTTGATTCTGGTCTTTCCCAGCGCCTATATGAAGGATTCCTTTTGCTTCAAGAGATTCCAGCGTGTCTTGCAAGCCTTTTTCTTTAAAATTCATCATATGATTATTAGCAAGCAATGCGACATCAATCCCAAGAGAAAACTCATCAGATTGTGAATTCAAACAATTAACTATTTGTTTTGAGGCGCAAAACTCCATTGTGTCAGGAGCTAATTGCGGACAATCAGAAATAGGAGATTCTAAATTAATTATTGAAAAATCAGCAGAATCAAAATATTTTTTTATTTTTCCAAAGACATATTCGCATCCTTTTTGACCCAATTTCTGGCCAACTCCACGAGAAGGCATCAAATCTCCTGCTACTACAAAACAAGCTTTTTGATCTTGTTTTTCTAATTGCTTCTTTTTAGTCAAAAAATTCTCAAAATTGGCTTCTTTTTGATAATCAAAAGAAATAATATCATTAAATTTTTGACTAGAAAAAAAATCAAAATTCTCCGTAATTATCTTTACAAAAAAAATAAAAAATGCCGCTAAAAGAGCGAAAGAAATCACGCTTATTAATTCAGAAATTCTTTTTTTAGCCATTATTTTGAAGTAAAAATAGAAGTCCAATCAGGCATTGTCGGGCTATCGCTTTTTTCAATCATTTCACGCCATTTTGAATCAGTTAATCTATCTTTAATCGGCCATAAAAATTCTCTATATGAATAGACTCCTCCTTTTGTCAAAACCAAATTCCCTTGAATTGGCGCAACCACATAAATCGGCATTATATTCCCTGTTCCTATTTCTAAGACAGAACCATTCGGATCAGTAGCAACATCTGTTATTATTGCTGATTTGCTTTCAGACAAATCAGAAGCAGATCCTTTTGTTTTAGCAATCAATATATATAAATGTTCAAGACTTCCTCCATACCCATTGATAAAATCATAATCTTGATCGCTTAATTCTTCATTATTAAGCTCTTTCTGAGCGATTTCTTTTAATTTATTAGCTAAATCAAGCATTATATTTAAAATTTCCTTCCAATTATTATCTAATAATCCCCTATTTTCTAATCCTGATTTAGTCATCGCAACCAAAGAATAAAGTTTTGCATAAACTTCTGGATTTGGCTCAACATAGCCTTTTGGAATCTGATCTTCTCCGCCGCCTCCCATTTCAGCATAAGCTTGTTTGGCATATAAAACAGTATCATGCTTTAATTCTGCATAACTTCCTAAATAAGAGTTCAAACTTTTTCTCTGCCAAGCCTGATTTTGCATGAATTTCGGGAAACCTTGTCCTCTTTCCTCTAATAATGGAGATAGTGTCCCCATCCATGACCAATAAAGGTTTTCAGACCAATTTTTTTTATCCATTGAAGAAATTCTATCTTTTATTTTCGACATGTTAGAAGAATAATTTGGAAATTTAGTTTCACCTATCTTCTCCAAAATTGAATAAGCTTCTTTTGATCCCATTGCAGCGGGTATATCCAACCCATTAGGAAGCATCCTTCCTAAAACTTCCCTATCTATAAGCCTTTGGAATATATCAGAATCAATAGTGTATCTCTGCCCCATAAATCTAAATCCAGCAATCTGTTTTTCCCTATTGATTGGATTGATTTCTTCTGCAAAAATTGGCATTGAATTTATCTTAGGAGGAGCAATTTTTTCAATTTTTTCTTTTATTTGGCTGAATTTTTGTGAATCTGAAATCATCAAAGCAATGTCAGGATTATCACTATAAACTTCTTTTACATAAGGCTCTAATTGAATAATATCCACATCATCACTCTTTCCTGCAAAAAATGCTGTTGTTTGATAAATTTTCTCCCATATTGGCTTAATTTCTTTGTCAGATAATGCTAAAACGCTTAAAATACTTGCTTTTATATTATCTTCATTTATAAAAGAAAAATTAGCCCTTCCATACCACATCATTGACTGAAAATACTTTTTTAAAGATTCATCTTTTTCATAATGCCCTCTTGGAATATATTGGGTAAAATCTTCTTTAAAATTATTTAAATCATCAGGACTGTTCCCTATATTCAGAACACAAGAATCTTTAATTCCGTCATGTTTTTCTATATTTTCCAAGTCTTTTTGGACGCATTCTTTTACTGCATCATGTATTTTTATCTTGTCATCAAGCAATTTAGCTCCGATTGTATAGAATCCTAAATTTCTTTTTGCAGCATTTTCCCAGGCAGTGCCTTTCAATTGATCATATTGCTTATATGCTTGCAAAAGCATCAATTCATTAAGTTTTTTCAAATCAGAAGCAAGATATTCTTTTTCAGTAAATGATAAAACGTCATTAAAAATCAAATGGTAAGAATGTAAAACCGAATCAGTTGTTATAAAATTCGGAATATTAGAGTATCTGTTTCTTTCATAAAGCTGGAAAAATTCATTATATCCAGCTGGCTTCCCATTTTCAGTTTGAGCGACTACAAATCCATATTTTGCAAGAATTTTTTTCTGTTCCGAAGATAAATCTCCACTAACTTTTGCCGCCTGCATATCAACATTTGAAAGCTCTGAATCTATCGAATAATCCGGAATTTGCGGATTATAATTGATTTTTGCTTCTTCGTATCCTGCAAAGCTATTGATAATATCCTCTTTCTCTTCACTTTGCTTTGGAGTTTCCTGTGAAACATTCTGGATTGGCGGAGATTTTTGATTATTTTTCCCTAATAAAAAATTAAATCCTGTATAAGCTACATAAAAAACAAAAGAAAATATCAAAAAATAAGATATAAGTTTTACAAAGATTGTGTTTTTCTCCATATTTCCAAGCATAAAATTTAAAAAATTATTTATTTCTAATTTATTATAATTCTTATTGCTTTCTAAGTAAATAAAAGGCCCTATTTAAAATAGGGCCTTAATTTTATTTGAATATTTCTTTTAAGTGTTTTGAATAGTTGATTGCAAACTTTCCTTTTTTATGAGGTTTATAAGGATCATAATGATGTGTTCTGTAAAATCCATCTATCGCAACAATCGGACACTTTTTGATAGTATCTAACAATATCGCTATTTCTCTGGCAAAAGGCTCATCTATAGGGATTTTATCAAGATTTTTAGCATATTCTGGATCTTTGCTTGATTTTGACATTGCTTGGACTACATCATCTCTGCCTAAAAAAATTATTGAAACTCGTCTACTTCTTATTGATATTTCAATATTTTCAAACAAACTATCTTTGACTCTGACTAAATAAGCAATCAATTTGCCCATTGGACCCATGAATTCTATATCTTTTACTATTTCTTTTAAAGGCTTAAAAATCCATTGATCAGTTGAGCAAGTATCGCTTATTTCCATGTGCACAGGAGTCCCATCTATATAAAACATTATGTCCTTGAATATCTTATTGCTTTGGCTTCCTTTACCTTCCATATCCTTCTCCTTTCTTTGTTTTATTCCATTTTTTTCTTCCTTCAGCTTTTCTGTCCTCGAATGGTTCGCAGAAATTTGTTTCATGTGAAAGACATTTTTCATAATTGTTCAACATCAATTCTGGAAATTTTTCCCGCAAAACCTGTTTTGACCTTATTTTTCTTGCTTTTCTCGAGAGATCACCAAAAATTTCATAATCAATATCCAAAATTTCGAGAATCCTTCTTATTTCCTTGTCGATTGCATGGATTTCTTCTATTTTTTTGAGCTTCTGATCATCTAAATATTTCTCATAAGAAGAGGGGATTGTTGGCAGATAGATAACAAGATCATAATTGTTGGACATTTCAACAACATTAGAAAAGTATTCTGGAATATCGTTATCAAGAGCTTTTCTATCACCAGAATAAGCCTTATGGATTGCGATGCAATAATTTACCATCAAAGCTGAACTTAAAACTGCATAGCAATCATGAGGAATATCCTTTTCTAAAACGCATTGTTTCTGCATTACATGTCTTTGATCGATATTAAAATGTTTTCCATCTTTTGGGAATCCTTGTTGCTCAAAGCAATTATGCAGATAAATATCAGCATAATTATAGATTTTAGCAGCCTTATAATCATTTTTTTGAAAAAGCAAATAAATATAGTCTGCCAACTCTTTTTTCTTTGAGCCAGGAGCTCCAACAACAGCTATTACAGGCATTTCCACCTCTTTTCTGCCTTTTTTGCATCATGTGAATAAATTGTGAAAAGGCTATTTTAAAATCATAAAAACACAATTAAGCATTAAAGTCAAATGAACCTTAATTGCTATCCTTGTTTCACATGAAAAGAAAAAATGATTTCATTTGACTTATATAAAAAAATATTTTATAAAAAACAAATTCGCATTTTAAAAATAAAAAGGAGGATTGATGCCAAAAGGATGGGAAGAAGTAAGAAGAAAAGAAATTTTTGTAACTCCGAATTGGACAAGAAAAAAAGTTATAAGAATCTATTATAAAGATCCTGGAAAATCTCGACGATGCTTTTGGGACTTCTACAATACTGGAGATTTCATAGTCATATTGGCGTTAGATAAGCAGAACAGGGTAATAGTGATTCCAGAATTCTACGAAGCTCCGAATACTATGGTTAAACATTTAATAACAGGATTGATTGAAAAAGGGGATAGTCCGATCAAAACAGCTCACAAAGAGCTTTTAGAAGAAACTGGTTATAAAAGCGATAAAATGGTTTATCTGGGGGAGAATTATCATTCCATGCGTAATTCTTTTGATAAATGCCATATCTTTTTAGCTTTGGAATGCGAGAAATCAAAAACCCCTGAGACAGAAGAATTTGAATCAATAGGCGAACCTATTTTAATGAAGCTTCCAGAATTTATTGAATTTATAAAAGACCAAAAATTATCAGGAATACCAGATATAGCTGCAGTCGGCGCCTCAATGCCTTACCTAATAGAGCTCTTAGAAAAAATAAAAACTCCCTTAAAATAAGGGAGTTTTTATTTTTAAATAGGGAAGTTAGCTCACCCAGTATTTCTCTTTGGCCATAGTATCGCGCTTAGTTTCTACTTTTTCTATTTCCTGACGCGCTTTTGTTGCTCTTTTTTCTAATTCTTCCTCTCTAAGTCCAGACAAGCTGGTAGCCATATCCTGCAATATTTTTTTATCATTCAATTTTGGATTATTCAAAACATCAGCAAGAAGGATTTCTAAGATATTTCCTATTTTTTTTGAAGGAGGAATGTTCAATAAGCTAATTAAATCATTTCCATTGATTTTTATCATTTTAGCTGAAATAGGATCTTGAGAAACTCTGGCTATCAAGTATTTTAAATGTCTTAATTTGTATGGCTCGGCCTTAGGACAACCCGATCCAATTCTATCTGCCATTCTTAAGTTGATTAAGTCATCAACATTTTCTAAGCCAACATTTTTTATAAGTCTTCTAATTGATGCTTCGGTCACTTCGCCAACATTGTAATAAAACAAATGATACCTAACTAAAAGCGAAATTCTATCAATATCTTTTTTGCTAAATTTTAAACGAGTTAAAATATTTCTTGTCATCTTAGCCCCAACAATTTCGTGGTTGTAAAAGGTAGAATTTAAGCCATTTCCTTGCTTGGTTTTTGGCTTGGCAACATCGTGGAGCAGGGAAGCCATTTTAACATCAAAGCCAAACTTTTTCTTGGTAGAATATTCTAAGGTTTTTAAATTGTGTTCGTAAATTTCAAATTTGTGATGCTTGTTTTGACCCACTCCAAAGCCCTCTAAAAGTTCTGGAATTATGTACTCTAAAAGTCCTAATTCGCGAAGCATTTCTATGCCATCATGAGCATGATCTGATTGCATTATTTTTACCAGCTCGTCTCTTATTCTTTCTTGCGAAATATTTTTTAGAAGCTTAGCATTTTCAATAATCGCCTTCTTGGTTTTAGGTTCTATTTTAAACTGTAAAACAGTAGAAAAACGCACAGCGCGCATAAGCCTTAAAGCGTCTTCTCTGAATCTTTCTTGAGGATCTCCAATCGCTCTTATAACTTTATTTTCAATATCTTTTCTTCCGTTAAAAGAATCAATTATTTCAATTTCTTCTTTTTTTGCTTTGCTTGATTCCTTGATTTGAATAGCTATTCCATTGATAGAAAAATCTCTTCTGGACAAATCTTCTTCAATATTTTTTCCCCATTTAACAACATCAGGATGACGATTATCAGAATATGAGCTTTCCAATCTAAAAGGCGTTATTTCGACACAATCAATAACTTCACCAGACGATTCGGAGGTAGGGGACTGATTTCTTATCTTTACAGAAACAGTTCCAAAATCATTTTCATAAAAGCTATCAGGAAAAATTTTTTGGATTTCTTGAGGCGTTGCATCAGTTGTTATATCCCAATCTTGCGGTTCTTTCTCAAGCAAAAAATCACGGACACATCCGCCTACGATAAAAGCTTGGAACCCGGACTTTTGCAAATCGGATAATATTCCTTTGATTTTGTCTGGTATCTTCATTAATTAAATCTTATTTTATTTTTAATCTTTTAGCAATCTGCTTCAAAATAACACGCAAGAGTTTATGGTTTTGCCAAAAAAAAATAGATGATATATGATGCTAGTATTGCCCCCGTAGCTCAACGGATAGAGTGCTTGTCTTCGGAACAAGTGATGCGGGTTCGATTCCTGCCGGGGGCTCATAATAAAGTTCTAACTTTTTATAAGCTCCCGACGGTTAAGAGAAGCGCATTTGGCGCATTCGATTTATTAGACATTCTTAATAAGCGAAGCGAATTTAGAATCGTCTTGTATACTCAGAGCCCAAAGGGCGAAGTAGCGCCTGCCGGGGGCTCATAATAAATCTATTGACTATCATCTCAAAAATGGATATATTCCTAAAATCAGAACTTTTAAAAAGGAGAAAATAATGGAAATTAAAAATACTTATAGTTCCAACAATGTTGTCTGCGAGATTCATAAAGAATGTGAAACTTGTCCTCAAAAAGATAGTTGCTATATCATTCTTGAAAACAGAAAATTTGTAAAACACAGAGAACCAAAAGACTAACAATTTAAAACCGGCAAAAATTTGCCGGTTTTTTAATTTGTAAAAAAATAGCGAATGAATTAAAATGATTATAATAAAATTATGAAAAAAAATATCTTTTTTTTCGCCTTGGCAATCTCCTGCATTTTTACCTGTGTGGCAATGGCTCAGACAGTGCCGACTAAAGAAAACGAATCTTATGGAGGATTGCTTAAAGGAATCCCTCGAGACCCCAGCAAAGTATCTACTTGCCATTTCTTCGTTCTTTTAGATAATATAATCGACTTTATACTTTTCCAATTAAATATAATAGTGACTGTTTGTTTGTTTGTTTACATAGGAGTGCTTTATTATTTTGGAGGAGACGATCCAGCGAAAGTTTCGCTCGCCCAAAAAACTTTTGAATCAATGATGAAAGGATTATTCATAATGTACGGAGCATGGTTGTTTGTAAGTTTGTTCTTCAATGTTATAGGAATATCAGAATGGACAGGATTGAAAAATGGTTGGTTTGAAATTAAATGCGGAAAATAATTTTGACTTTATTATTTTTTTCTGCTATTTATTATTTGTATAATTTGTTTCCGATAGGGGAGCGCTCAAAAAAGCGCGAACCTATCACAAGCTCTGCAAGTCAAATCGCAGAACATATTGATAATTGAAAATTGTAATTATGCCTCCATAGTTCAATGGTAGAACAGAGGACTCTTAATCCTTTAATGAGGGTTCGATTCCTTCTGGAGGCACCAAATAACAACAGGTTCAGGATTTATTCTGGACCTGTTGTTATATTTAGTCCTTCACAAATGGAGAGAACACTAAGCGCCGAATTGTGGTTCGCGAACGAAGTGAGCGAAACAGCAATGACCTTCGGGCAACTCTTCGATTCCTTCTGGAGGCACAATATCAAAATAAGACGGCTTGTCCGTCTTTTTTTGATATTTCTTTAAGAGCGGTGAGAAGCGCTATAATGTTTTAGCGCATTTTATTTATTTGACAAAATAAAAAAACTATGCTATAATTAAATATAGAACATTAATAAGGAGAAAAAATATGTCTAATAAACTCTGTTTATTTGCCAGAAGAAACATTGGGAATTATTTTTTCCAAGAGGAAACTTATCATAGGCTAATAACTGCCTGCCCAAAAAATTTTCAAGACCAAGATGACAAATGGAACTTGCTTGCTAGAAAATTTTTTGATTCAGAAATTGATTTGCAGAATCTTGAATTTAAATCAGAGTCAAAAGAGGAAATAGCAAACCAAATCTTTGCTATCAGAATGATCGCAGAATCCTGGGTGCCGGAAAGAGAAATAAAATATGCAATCATTGCATGGATATTCTATGAATCATTAAGACAATACCCTAACATCTAATTTTAGAAAAAGCGCGACCCGAAAATCGCGCTCTTTTTTTACAAAAAAATAGTTCATAGTCCCTCTTGAAAACACTCAAAAAATCTGTTAAAATATTATTGATCTAAACCTTCGCCAAAAAGTATCTAAAACCAGGGCTGCAAGGCCCTTATTATTTCTAAAAAGAAAATAAATTTATGAAAGCAAAAAAGAAAGGAAAAATTATAGAAAGTTCGCAGGTTCATGACAAGGACACTGGTTCAGCCGATGTCCAAATTGCTTTGCTGTCTGAAAGGATAAATGCGATGCTTTCCCATTTAAAAAAACATGCCAAAGACCTTCATTCAAAAAGAGGGCTTCTTGCAATGGTTATGAAGCGCAAAAAGCTTTTAGCCTATCTTAAAAAAGAAAATGAAGCTCGCTATGAAAGCATTAAGAAGAAGGTTGGCTTGAAATAAATTATGTTACCAAAACATAAAGAACAGCGAATTGCCGTCTTCATAGACGTGCAGAATCTTTATTACTCGGCCAAAAATCTCTATCAAGCAAAGGTTAATTTTGGCGAGATTCTAAAAACCGCAGTTTCAGGGCGAAAGCTTATCAGAGCTTTCGCCTATGTTGTTCAAACTGAAGGCGGATCAGAAAAACCTTTTTTTGAAGCATTGGGGAGCCTGGGTCTTGAAACAAGAATTAGAGATCTCCAAGAATATCCAGGCGGTTTTAAAAAAGCAGATTGGGATGTGGGTATAACTGTCGATGCTATCAGAATAGCGAATACAGTCGACACTATAGTCCTTGTTTCTGGAGATGGCGATTTCTTGCAAGTTGTCGAATATCTCCAAAATCAGGGAAAAAGAGTTGAGGTGATAGCTTTTGGAAAGACAACTTCAGGAAAAATAAAAGAAGCTGCCGACGAGCATTACGATCTCGACAAAGATTTAAAAAAATATTTAATCAGGTAAAGATTTATGAAAAACTTAAAAGAATTTAAAACCCGAATAGGGGATGTTGATTTGTTGATTAAAATCAATCCCGCTATCCAAGCCAATGGAAGCTGTATAGTCCAATTAGGAGAGACATCTGTATTGGGAACAGCTGGAATTTCGAAAAATAAAACATCTCAAGATTTTTTTCCTCTAACAGTAGAATATCAAGAAAGATTTTATGCAGCAGGAAAAATTTTAGGTTCAAGATACACAAGAAGAGAAGCCAAACCTTCAACAAAAGAAATCTTAAATGCCAGAGTCGTAGACAGGATGATTCGTCCTTTGTTTCCAGAAAGCTTAAGACAAGAAACCCAGGTTATTCTTACTTGCCTTTCTTGGGATCAAAAAAATTCCCCGATACCAGCAGCAGCATTAGCAGGATCTTTAGCTTTAGGAATATCCGATGTTCCATGGAACGGTCCTGTCGGATGTGTTCAGATCGGAAGAATAAACAAAGAACTTGTTTTAAATCCTAGTTTTAACCAAAAAGAGGAAAGTGATTTTCATATCACATTATCCGGGGTTAAAAGAGAAGGAGAGATTCTGATAAACATGATCGAGACATGCGCTAAGCAAATCCCAGAAGACGAAATATTTAAAGCAATGGAATTCGCCCTTCCTTATATAAAACAATTAATAGATTTTCAAGAAGAAATAATTTCAACCATAGGAAAAGAAAAACAAACTATAGATAGTATTTTTCCAGACAAAAATCTTGAAAAAGAAATAAAAGAAATTCTTGGAGAAGATTTAGCAAAACCTTTTTCAAATCCAAGAGAAAAAAATATCCAAGAAGAAGAAATAGGGGATTTGAAAGAAAAAGTTTTAGAAGCATTGAAAAAGAAATATCCAGAAGAAGAAAATCTGGGAATTTTTGTTTCAAGTTATTTCGAAAGAGAATTAACGTTCATAGTTCATAAAAATGTTTTGGAAAAAGGATTGAGACCAGACGGAAGAAAGCTCGATGAAATCAGACCTATAGAATGCGAAGTTTCAATTTTACCCAGAGTTCATGGAAGCGCGATTTTTAAAAGAGGCGCAACCCATGCTATGTCCATAGTCACATTAGGATCTCCTGAAAGCAAACTCACTCTTGAAGGAATTGAAGAGGAAGAAGAGCAGAGATACATGCATCATTATAATTTTCCACCTTATTCATCAGGAGAAGTGAAACAAATGAGATCATTAGGAAGAAGAGAAATCGGACATGGAATGTTAGCTGAAAACGCTATCAGACCAGTGCTTCCAGAAATAAAAGATTTTCCTTATACGATAAGAGTAGTAACGGAAATATTATCTTCCAATGGATCAACATCAATGGCATCTACATGCGGATCAACATTAGCATTAATGGACGCTGGAGTTCCTTTAACATCTCCGGTTGCTGGAATTTCAATTGGATTAATGAGCGGATGCAAGACTGGAGTTAATCAAGAAAAAAATAAAAATTATAAATTGATAACAGATATCCAAGGACCAGAAGATCATTATGGAGATATGGATTTCAAAGTAGCTGGAACAAACCAAGGAATAACAGCAATCCAACTTGATGTCAAAATAGATGGATTATCAATTCAAATAATAAAAGAAACTCTTGCTAACGCTAAAGAGGCAAGAACCAAAATTTTAGGATTGATAACCCAAACAATACCAGAACCTCGAAAAGAGCTTTCTCCTTGGGCTCCGATGATAATTACAACAAGAATACCTGCTGACAAAATAGGAGAATTAATCGGACCTAAAGGCAAAAACATAAATGAAATAATCGAAAGATTCAATGTGGAAGTAAGCGTTGAAGATGATGGGCTTGTTTATATCACATCTCAAACAAAACAATCAGCTCAAGACGCCTTATCATTTATTGAATCAATGTTCAAAGAATATAAAGTAGGGGAAATAGTGAAAGCTAAAGTTGTAAGAATAACAGAATTTGGCGCTTTCGCAGATATTTCAGAAAATGCCACAGGATTGATACATATTTCCCAGCTTTCAGACAAGAGAGTAAATAAAGTGCAAGACATCCTAAAGATAGGAGATATAGTCACAGCAAAAATAATCTCAATTGATCCACAGGGAAAAATTGCTCTCTCTTTGAAAGAAACAAAAAAATAATATACAATATAGTTAAATAAATTTTTTATTTAACAAAATATGCAAGACCCTGTAGTAACAAAATCCGGGGGAGCTTTTAACATCATAACGATGAAAGGCGATATAGCTTCTCTTTCTGGAAAAATAGGAAAACAGGAAAGTCTTGGCCAAAAAAAGATTGCCGATACTCAAGTCTCTGCGCCAGAACCTAAAAAAATTCTTAGAGAGCAACAGCTTAGGCCAACGATAAAAGATCAATTTCAAAAATCTGATTCTGTTTTCGAATACAAGAAAACAAATAGCTTTAAGCCTCAAAACGTAGTTGATCCTGATTTGATAGAAATATCAAGTCATGAAGTTGAACTGGATGTCCCTCCGCCTCCGCCGATGCCAAAATTAGAAAAAGATTTTATTCATCATGATCTTGAAACTCCTCCGCCGATGCCAAAAGAACAAAAAAAGGAGTTAGAATCTTTAGAAGATGAATTTGAATTACAAATAAAAACTCCTGAAAAACAATATTTTAAAAAAATATCAGAAGATATTGCATCATCGGAAAAAATAGAATCTGAAAAAGAATCAATAGAAAAAACTTTCAAAGCAGAACCTGGAGAGCAAAATCCTCTATTAGAAAAAGTAATCTTTGGAGAACCGGAACCATTGACCCAAAAAGCAACTCAAATAAAAGATAGCAGGGAAGATGATCTTCAGCTTTACGACAAAAAAGAAATTATAAACCCTCAAATTGTCAAAAGCGTAAAAGAAGAATTGCAAGATGCTGTTATCCCTGACCAAATTCAAGAGAAAACCACAATCTCAAAACCAGTACCAGAACAAAAGATAGAACCAGTAAAACAAGAAGTTATTCTTGATCCAGTAGCCCAAAAGCTCTTAGAGATTGAAAAAGAAAAAGAAAAAATAAAAGAAGAAAGAAAAATCGTTTATGCTGATTGCAAAAACGAACTGTCAGAGATAGAAATTCAAAAAGAAAAACAAAATAAGATAAAATTCGATCTTTTAGGAAAAATAAAAGATATAAAATTCAACGAATTAAATCCTTTGCTCGACCAGGAAGAATCAATCCAGAAAAATTTATCAATCATTAAGGAAAAAGAAAAAACTGTCAGCACATTAGCTCAAGAGGAAAAAATATTTCAAGAAAGAGCAGAACAGGAAAATGAAAGGCAAGACATTGAGAAAAAACGATGGTCAGTAGAAGACAGAATCCAAGGATTGAAAAACCAAGTAAAAGAAGCAGAAGATCAACTTGATAATCTTTCAAAAAAAGAAAGGGATGTTAATGAAAGAAGAGAAAAGTTTAACGCAAAAGTTGAAAAAATAGAAATCCAGGAAAAGAGATGGATTCTGCAAAAAGAATTAAACGAACTTAAATCAAATCAAGAAAAAATTTCAAATGAATACGCTGATCTTCTTCCAGAAAAAGACAGACTCAATAATACATTAAGAGAAGCTCTGCTTTCAAAAACTGATTTAGAAAAACAAATAAATGATCTTGAAGTAAAAGAAGCCCAGGCGCAAAAAGAAGAAAAAAGGAATTTCGAAAAACAAAGACAAGAAAAAGAAAAGCAAAGACAAGAAGCTTCCAAAAAAGCACTTCAAGACAGAAGAGAAAAAGAAAATATTGAAAAAAGAATATCAGAATTATCATCAATAATCCAATCATCTAATGCCAGGGAGAAAGAAATATTATCAAGAATAGAAACATTAGAAAAAGCTCTGCAAGAAAATTTTAACCGCAATTAAATAAAAAAATAATATGGAAGAAAAAGAATTTTTAGAATCGCAAAAAAAATTTTTAGAATCAGAAAAAGAAAAATTGCAAAAAATGCTTTCTGAATTTGCAACAAAAGACGACAAGCTGAAAGGAGACTGGGATACAAAATACCCAGAAATGGGGGGAGGGGATAATGAAACAGGAGATGACAAATTAGAAACAGAAGCAGACGAAGTCGAAGAATATGAAACAAACCTTCCAATCGAACACCAACTTGAAACACGCCTCTTGAAAATAAATGATGCTTTGGAAAGAATAAATAAAAACCAATATTTTGTTTGCCAAAAATGCGGTGGAGAAATAGATCAGGAAAGACTGCTCGCATCGCCGGAGGCAAGTCTCTGCGCAAAATGCAAAGATTAAAACATGCCTGCAAAAGTTTATTCTGTAGCAATAGTTGATTTTGACGCGCAAATAATAGAAGTTGAATTAGAGATAAGCTATGGATTGCGATGTTTTGATATTATTGGACTCCCAGATAAAGCAGTCCAAGAATCAAAAGACAGGGTAAGCATTGCCATAAAAAATTGCGGATTCAAAGCTCCGTTATCAAGCCCTCATAAAGTCTTAGTGAGCCTCGCTCCAGCAGACTTAAAAAAAGAGGGCTCTTTTTATGATTTGCCTATTGCATTAGGATATCTCTTAAGATCAGGACAAATAAATTTCAATCCTGACAAAAAAATTTTTATAGGAGAATTATCATTGAACGGAGAAATAAAACCAGCAAAAGGAGTGCTAGCATCAACGCTAGCTATGAAGAACAAAGATATTAAAGAAATCATTTTACCAGAACAAAACAAAAAAGAAGCAGCCTTAGCTTTTATTGACTCAAAAGACAAACCTAAAATCATAGGGGTAAAATCATTAAAACAAGCAATAAATTATTTAAATGGCAAAGAAGATATAAAAGATTTTTCCATAAAGAAAGAAAATTTATCTGAAAAAAATGAATTTCTGGTAGATATTGGATGGATCAAGGGTCAAGAATTCGCAAAACGCGCTTTAGAAATCAGCGCTGCCGGAGGACATAATTTCTTGATGGTAGGACCGCCTGGAGGAGGCAAGAGCTTATTAGCTAAATCAATGCCTTCAATAATGCCACCTCTAACTATAGAAGAAATGATAGAAGTTACTAAAATATACAGTCTTTCTGGGATATTAAAACAAGAAGATCCATTAATAACTACAAGGCCTTTTCGATCGCCACATCATTCAGCTTCAACATCAGCGATAATAGGAGGCGGGAATCCAGTAAGACCTGGAGAAATAACTTTAGCTCATCGCGGAGTTTTGTTTTTAGATGAATTTCCTGAATTTCATAGAGATGTTTTAGAAGCTTTACGACAGCCAATTGAAGATGGAACTATAACATTATCTAGAGCCAAACAAAGGATAACAGTGCCATGCAGATTCACATTAGTAGCAGCTGCGAATCCTACTCCAGGAGGATTCTCTGAAAATCAACGCAATCAATATTATTCCCATCAACAAGTTTCAAAATATAAAAGAAAAATGTCTGGTCCAATATTAGACAGAATGGATTTATATGTAGAACTTCCTAATGTAAGTTATGAAAAATTAATAGAGCAATCAGACAACAATGAGAGCCAAAAAATAAGAGAAAAAGTTATCCAAACAAGAATTATTCAAAGAAATAGATTTACAGGAGAGGGGATAATACTTAATTCCGAAATGACTCCTCCCTTAATAAAAAAATACTGCCAAATAGATGAAATATCTCAAAGAGTAATAAAAAAATTAGTTGATTCTGGATCTTTGTCAGCTAGAGGGTATCATAGACTTTTAAAAGTTTCCAGGACAATCGCTGATCTCGATTCTTCTAAAGATATATTGCAAAAGCATGTAAGCGAAGCCTTAATCTATAGGCCTAGAGAAGAAATTTAAAAAGCCCCTTTATGGGGCTTTTTAAATTGAAAACTTTTTATTTTGCAAAAGGATTTCTCGGAGCTCTTCCATTTGAGCTTCCTACTTCAAAGTGGACATGGCAGCCTGTAGCCCCAATAACTTTACCAGTATTGCCAATTAAACCGATAACTTCTCCATTTGCAACTTCTTGCCCTTCAGAAACAAATATCTTGCTCATATGGCCATACATTGTAGTCAAACCGCTTGGATGAACAATCTTAACATAATTTCCAGCCCCACCATTCCAACCAGTCTTAGTCTTTAAAATCTTTCCAGACGCAGAAGCATAAACCGGCTTTCCGCAAGCATAACCTCCTACAGTGAAATCTACGGCATTATACCAATGCAATCCTTGGCTCTGATAACAAATTCCATTTGTTCTTGGAACTGGACATATAAAGTATCCTTCTGGCACAGATTCTCCTGAGGGCTTGAAAGAATTAGCATTAGCAACAGCTGTCTGACTAGAAGACATTTGTCCTCCAGGAATTATAATCATATCCCCGGGATATAATTTTGTCTGATCGTCTATTTCATTAAAAGTCAAAATTTCTTCGACATCAGCCTTATACCTTTTAGCAATATTATTCAAACTGTCTCCATCTTTAACAGAATATATAATACCATCAATAGGAAGAATAATAAGGCTTTGCCCGATAGCTATCTTGTCTTTTTTGCTCAATCCGTTAGCCCAGAGCAATGTTTCCAATTTAATATTAAAATTATCAGCAATTTTTTGATAAGAATCTCCTTTTTGGACTATATATTCTTCTACGGACCTTCTTTTCTCATCACTCGCCGAATCATCAGAAATAGCGCCTAAAGTTATCAGATTGGCATTTTCAGGAGAAGAAACCTCCATAATACTGTTGTCTTCGAGCAAAGAATAGCTTGGAGAATCAATATTTTGCTTATCTTGGGAAAAGGCTATTATACTCTGGCTTTCCATGACATTAGCAGTCATATAATCGCTGCTATTCCCTTTAACAGAAGAAAAAAATCCCCATAAAAACAAGAAAATAAGGCATAAATAAAATAAAGATTTTTTCCCAATCTTTAATTTTTTTACCCTAATCAAAAAAATAGTCAATTGTTGTCTTAGCTTACTAATAAGATTTGCTTTGGCTTATTCGGAGCTTTTGCCCCTTCACTTGCCAAGCTCTATTGTATTTAATTAATTATACCTTTATCAAAAATGCCCTGTCAATATACAAAAAAAGAAAAATATGTTATAACAATAAAGCATTATTATGATAGACTATACTAAAATTTATTCCGTCCAATATATAAAAGAATTACTTAATAATATGGGAGCCTCAATGCTGCAAAGCTTAGGGCAAAATTTTATTATTCAAGAAAGTATTGTAGACAAGATAATCAATGAATCTAATATAAAAAAAACTGATAACATAGTTGAAATAGGACCTGGATTAGGAGCTTTAAGCTTTAAAATGAAAGAAAAATCCAAAACATTGCTTTGTATAGAAAAAGATAAAAAATTCCATAAAATGTTATCTGCTGCGATGAAAGGAAACAATACGACAGTCATCAATGCAGATGTTTTGAAGATAGATTTAAGACTTTTACCAAAAAAATATAAATTAATCTCAAATCTGCCATTCAACATCGCCAACCATGCAATAAGAATATTTTTAGAAGCTGATTATAAACCGGAAATGACTCTTTTAATTCAAAAAGAGGTAGCTCAAAGGATAATTGGAGAAGAAGGAAACCAAAATCTGCTTTCAAACTCAATAAAATTCTATGCTGATCCCAGAATAGCCTTCATTGTTTCAAGAGATAATTTCTGGCCAGCTCCGCATGTTGATTGCGCAGTAATTAAAATTATTCCTCGCAAAGAGCAATTTTCTAAAGATACAGAAAAAAAATTCTTCAAAATTTTAAAAGCTGGTTTTTCGCATCCGCGCAAGCAATTGCTTAATAACCTCTCTTCTGGATTAAAAATAGACCGGGAAAAAATAGGGGAGAAGATAAAAAAAATAAAAATCGATCCTACAAGAAGAGCTCAAACTCTTTCTTTCGATGAATGGCTTTTATTGACAAAAAACTTATAAAGTTTTTCACTTCTCGCAAAGCATTGATTTGTGTTAAAATAAAGCTAATAAACAAAACACTAATCGATGAGTTTTGGCTTTTATAAATTAAAGACTTTTTCCTTTTTTCTAATATCTCTTTTTCTCGCGCTAGCAATACCATTGCATCCTGCGCAAGCTTTTGTTGAATGGTTGGGAAAAGTCATTATAGGCGGATTGCTTTGGATTATCCTTTTTATTCCAGTATTGGTTGCTCAAGCTTTTACTATTGTATCTGGAAATTTCTTAGTTGAAGTTTCCAATCCGTCTTTTGTAACTAAAAGATATATTGAAATAGGATTTGTAAAAGACGGCTGGACTTTATGCGCCAATTTATCAGGAATATTCTTAGTCTTGGCGTTAATAGCAATCGGAGTTGGTGTAGCGCTAAGAATGATCCGCGATCCGCAAAAAGCTTTAGTAAGATTCATAACTGCTGCAGTATTAATACCTTTTACTCCAATAATAGCTGGATTCATAATAGATTTCTCAAACATCTTCACCTTTACTTTTTTTAGGACCGGAGCAGCTCAAGGATTTTTAGGAGGAATCTCTCTTTTCTCTTCAGCTTGCGACGCTTTTTCTTCAATGTTTGCTCCAGGGGCTGGATTTTTAGATTCTATCTTTGGAATGGTGGCGGTTTTACTATTCTTAATAATTTACGGATTTTATGTCGGACTAATTCTTTTTAGATTTGGAGTATTATTTTTTGCTAGATATGTCGCGCTTTGGGTGATAATAATTTTGTCTCCTTTAGCTTTTTGTTTTTTTGCTTTAAGTGTTATCCCAGCAGGTGAGGATTTCCCATTTTTTGAATTTTTCAAAAAATTAGGGGGGTATTATAGAAAATGGTGGGAAGAACTTTTTGCATGGTCAACGATAGGCATAATGGGCTCATTTTTTCTTTATATTGGAGGGATAACTGCTAATTCATTAATTACATCGGCAGATGCTAATTTGATTGATGCCAGCTGGTTTCTTGATTTAATCGGACAAAATATTCTTCCATTTCTAATTCCAATAATAATAGTTCAATTTGGCTACAAACTTACAATGGCATGGGCTGGAGATGTTGCAAAAGCAGTCCTTAGCACAGTTGAAGGAACAATAAAAGCAGCTGCTGTCGCAGCTGGAGGAATAGCTATAGGAGCGGCAACAGCAGGGGCAGGGGCAGCAATGGGATCAAAAGCAGGACAAGCAGCAGCAGGAGGGATGCAAACAAAAGGCGCGGCAATGATGCAGAAACCAGGATTAAAAACATTCGGTTACGCTGTTAATAGAATGGGAACCAGCGCTAAGAGTTATGGAGCAAAATATAATAAACAATTAGAGGATAAAGCCAAAAAACAAATGGAAGGAATTGCAGATATAGATAAAGGAGAAACTTTGCGCGGAATGGCTATTCCAAAGAAAAGCTTTTTCAATAGCAAGATAGTGGAGCAACAAGAAAAAGCAAAGGCAAAAGCTTTACTCGATCAGGATAAAAAAGAATTCGATAAAGGGAAAATCAAACCAGGCGATCCAAGATTGCAAAGCATGTTAGAAACCGCAACCGCAGAATTCGATAAAGATATTATTAAAAAAATATTTGCAAGCAATCCTGGATTAATAAAATCGACTGATGGATTTGCAATGAAAGCAAAAGGATTATTAGCGACTGGATTTGATAAAGGCATCTTAGATCAAACAAGAGATTCAACACAATCAAAAATAAACAATTTAGATGACAAGAAAAAAAATACATTAAAAGACGCTTTCGCTTTTGGGAAAAATATCTCAGACAATGATTTGCAATTAGCCGGATTTAGCGCTCAAGAAATAAAAAATATCAAAGAAGAAAGAACAAAAGCTTTCAAAACTGTTGATAAAAACATTAAAGGACAGATATTCAAAACTCTTAAGGAAGATGATATCCAAAATTGGAAAAAAGAAGATTTCTCAGACCCTGAGACAATTCAAAATTTAGCAAAAGATTCTACTTCTCAAATTAAATTGGCTGCCTCTGCCCGCAATAATACAAGTTTCTTCAAAGAATTAATGGCTCAAATGCTTGATTTAGATAATGGATATAGAGCAAAAGAATTTATAAATTTTTTGAGACGCCCTGATCAAATAGCGTTGCTTGGAAGAGAAAAAATACTCAGTGAAGAAATGATGGAAGCGACTGGAAGATTTGGCTTTAATAATAAAGAATTAGTTAATGCAACACTAAGAGATTCAAATGCTCAAGAATTAGAAAGCTTTATAAACAAAATGAATGAAGCTTCAAAACGAAACTTATTCTCTCAATTAAAAGATGAAAACATCCAAGCCTTAGGAGATAAAATTGCCCAAGATATTATTATCGAAAATATGGTCAAATATTCTTCTATCAACAATAAAAATGGACAATCAAATAATTTTAATTCTTATATAAAAACAGGGGGAATTGATCTTGTTAATAAAATCAATGAAAAAATAAACAAAGACAGTAATTTCAGAGAAACTGTAGTCCTAGAAAATCCCCAATTCTTAAAATTCGCCATTACTCCCAATGCAGCCATAGCAGGAATACAAGTCCAGATGCCTTCAGGATCAGCCAATCAATATATCAGCAACCCTCAAGATATCGAATCTTATAAAAAATATTACTCGCAAAATCCGCAAATTGAAAAAATAGTCCAAGATCAAAATATACGCCAAAGAAGTCAAATCCAACAACAAGTGAGGCAGAAATACGATCCAAACAGAAGAACTATAGGTGGATATAAAAATTTTATTGAAGATATCGATAAAGAAGAATCGTCAGACCAAGGATTCTCAAGATCAAAATACGAATAAAAAATGGAATATAACAGCCAAGAAATAAAAAAAAGATACAACTCTCTTCCAGAAGAATTAAAGGACTTGTTGAATTCCTTGGAAGAAGTTGAAATATTGGAAGAAATTTGCAGAACCCATAATTTATTGAATATGTTTTTGGATATCCAAAAACATATCGCCTTAGTTGCAATGGATATCGAAAACTTCAACGATTTCCGAATTTACATATTTTCGCTCTGCAAAAATGAAAATGAAGGGAAAACAGTCTATCAGCAAATATTTAATATGATTTTTCTGCCTGTGATGCATTTGATAAATAAAGGAGAATCAAAAGAATTGCAAAGCGTTCAAACAAAAAGCAAACAAATTGAGCCTCAAGACAATATACCTTTGATAGATGACAAAGACGATCTTCTGCCTCCAGAACCAAAAGAACAAAACATAATAGACCAATTTCAAAAAATAAAATCAATGACAAACGACCAAAGGCAAGAATTATCAAAATATAGTGTTGATAATGATTCGCCCGCAACACATAGAAGCTTTGACACATACCGAGAAAAAATATGAGATATTTCGTACCGCAAATACAACATCAAATGAAAATTGGAGGACTTACTTTCAAGCAATCATTTTTTATAATTGGAGGAGTGGCAATATGCCTTATAGTATTATTCACTTCCCCAGAATCTACAATTTATATAGCTATCCCTGTAATGACTATATCTCTATTCCTGGCATTTGGAAAAATAAAAGGCATCGAACTTCCGATATTTTTAAAAAACTGGTGGGATCATTTATTCGGCCCCAAAGAGTACCGCTGGATGAAAAGAGCTATAATAGCAAAACCTTTAGAGATGAAATATAATCCTCCAGTCAAAGAATCAAACAAAAAAGAAGCGTCTTTAATAAAAAAAAGGAGTAGCTTGGTTGATTTATCCCAAAAAAATATTTGAATCATATGCAAACAGGACCAACACAAGATTTTATTAAAATTGAAGATATAAAAGACGGTGTTCTGATAATGAAAGATAAAAGTCTTCGCGGATTGATGATAATATCATCTCTTAATTTTGCTTTGAAATCTCCAGAAGAGCAGGAAGCCATAATTTATCAATTCCAAAATTTTTTGAATTCTCTTGATTTCCCATGCCAAATTACCATGCAATCAAGAAAGTTAAACATGACTGGATATTTTGAAAAATTAAAAGAATTAGAACTGAAGCAAAAAAATCCTCTTTTAAAAATACAAACCCGCGAATACAGAAATTTCATAGAAGACATGGTTAAAAACGAATCAATAATGTCAAAAAATTTTTTTGTAACAGTTTCTTTTTATCTAAATGAAATAATAGGGGAGAAAGGAAAAAGGAAAATAATTGTTCCGCTAAATGATGAAAATTTTTCCAGAGGTAAAAGCCAGCTATTTCAAAGAATGGAATTCGTAGCGCTCGGATTAAAGCGTTGCGGATTGCAAGTAACTTTTTTAAACAATGAAGAGCTTATAGATCTTTTCTGGAGCTTATATCATCCCAGAGAAGCAGAAACTGGATATTATCCAGAAATACCGCCAGATATGATTCAATAAAAATATGAAATTACCTCAATTCTCATTTTTAAAGAAAAATAAAAGTCCAGAAATTTTAGAAACCAGCCCGATAGGAATAATCGACATTATAGCGCCGGCTTCGATTGAAGTAAAACCGGATTATTTAAGGATAGGAGACAGACTTGCTCGCACTTATTTTATTTTTTCTTATCCAAGATATCTAAATGTCGGATGGATTTCTCCGATCTTAAACTTAGACATTCCTATAGATGTTTCTTTTTATATAGATCCTGTCGATACGGGAATGATTTTGAAAAAACTCAGGAACCAGATCGCAGATATAGAAGCAGAATTAATGGAAAGAGAACAAAAAGGATTAGTAAGAGACCCAAAACTTGATACTGCCTATAAAGATACTGAAACCATAAGAGACAGCTTAAGTTCAGGAGAAGAAAGGATGTTTAATTTCGGACTTTATATAACAATTTATGGATCAAGTCTGGAAGAATTGAATAAAATAGAATTGAATTTGAGATCAATACTTGAGTCAAGATTGAATTATATAAAAATGGCCTATTATCAGCAAAGGGAAGGATTCTCAACAACCGCCCCTTGGAATTCCGATAATCTTATAAATTATACAGCTTTAAATACTGGATCCCTCTCGACATGTTTTCCATTTATATCTTTTGATTTAAGTTCTAATGAAGGAATATTGTACGGAGTCAACAAACACAATAATTCATTAGTCCTTTTTGACAGATTTTCTTTGCCAAATGCCAACTCTGTGATATTTGCAACAGCTGGATCTGGAAAAAGCTATCACCAAAAATTAGAAATCCTAAGATATTTAATGATGGGAGTAGATGTAATAATTATAGATCCGGAAAATGAATATAAATTCCTGGCTGAAGCAGTCGGAGGATCGTTTTTTAATATATCTTTATCATCAAATGATCATGTTAATCCTTTTGATCTTCCTCCTGTGGGCAAAGATGAAAAACCTGAAGACGTGCTAAGATCAAATATTATAAGCCTTGTCGGCTTAATGAGATTGATGCTTGGAGGCCTGACTCCTCAAGAAGATGCGATAATAGACACTGCTTTAACTGAAGTTTATGCGGCAAAAGACATCACCCCTTCAAGCGATCCTTCAAAATGGAAAGAAAATATTCCTTTAATGTCAGATTTGGAAGCTGTTTTAGAAACAATGCAAGGCGCTGAATCTCTATTAGACAGAATAAAAAAATTCAGCAAAGGAACTTCTGCCACTTTCTTTAATCAATATTCCAATATTTCGCTGAATAATAATTTAGTTGCCTTTGGAATAAGAGATATGGAAGATTCTCTCAGACCGATAGCTATGTACATGGTAATGAAATATATTTGGAGCTCTATTAAAACAGAACTAAAAAAGAGAATTTTGGTAGTCGATGAGGCTTGGTGGTTTATGCAAAATGAAGATAGCGCTTCATTTTTATTCGGAATAGTAAAAAGAGCTAGAAAATATTGGCTGGGAGTAAGCACTATTACGCAAGATGTCGAAGACTTCATGAAATCAGAATATGGAAAACCGATTATTACAAATTCATCTTTAGTTTTTTTAATGAAACAATCTTCTGCTGGAATTGATGTAGTGCAACAATCGTTCAACCTTACTGATGAAGAAAAATATCTTCTATTAGAATCTTCTGTAGGGGAGGGAATATTCTTTGCCGGACAAAAACACATTGCTTTGCGCGTAGTCGGATCTTACGCAGAACATCAATTCATAACAACCTCTCCCGAAGAAGTCAAAAAAATATTAGAAGCAAAGAAAAGTTTGAATGGTTAAAAACAAGAATAAAAAAATCTTAGCGATAGTTTTATTGATGATGTTTCTCGGCACTGGCTTTTCTTTGGCAAAAATGCAAATTGACTACCCAGGCCCCAATCCTCCGACAGAAGAAACAAATCTAATCCAATACATTGCCTATCTTTACAATTTTTCAATCGTGGTATGCGGATTACTTGTTTTATGGTCTTTAATTTCAGGGGGATACAGCTATCTAATGTCCAGAGGGTCACCAAGTAAAATATCTCAAGCTAAAGATCAGATATTTTCAGCTTTCTTAGGGTTAATAATCCTGCTTGCGTCTTATATGTTGTTAGAAACAATTAATCCAGGATTATTAAAATTAGAGCTCCATCTTTCTAAAATAGAAAAATCTGCTGATTATGAACCTAAACCCAAAGCTAATGAAAGCCAATATTTAGTAATTCCTTTAGGATCTTTTATAGAACAAAATTTCTATAGCAAAGAAGCTATGGAAAAAATGGCCAAAGAAGGAAATGATGTTTATGATCTTAAAACAGAAGTCGATAATTTAAAAAAAATAGTTGATGAACTGGCCCAAGAATCTCAAAAATGCAAATGTAACGAATCAAAATGCTTTGGTCCGTGCCCTTGTCAAAGAAGTTGCCCAAATGCTTTCTGTGACAAAGAAAAAATAAATAAATTAGCCGAAGAGATAGAGAAACAATCAGATTTAGTTCAAGAAAAGCTTGCTAAAATCCAAGGAGTTGAAAATATAAACCAAGAAATAAATAAAATGGGGACTCTAATGAGCTTGGCCGAAAATAAAAATATTGATTCTTATTATACATTTTTAGGAGGAAAAAATCTCTTAAAAGACAGTAAAACAAAAATAATAGAAGATTGCGAGCCTTTCAGCTTTTGGGATTATTATTGGCAAAAAAATCTTTCAGACCCAATAACTTTTTATATCAACAAAAATGCTAACAAAAGGTTGATAAATAATGTGCTTCAAGACAATCTGCCCGGGAATTAATATGAAAAAAATATTTTTCTTAATCGCAATTTTAGCAGTTCCTTTTTTCTCTTTAGCTCAAGACGCTCCAGAAGCTACTGAACCTATAGAAAAAGAAGAGTTTGAAGTAAGGGGATGGATGCCAGTAGGGGAAATGGCAAGAGAAATAATGGAAGCAACTAACAAATCAAACGAAGCAAAAAAGAAAATGTCTGATAGTGTTTCTGAATTGATAGGAATTGCAAGAGAAATGGCTCAAGCAGTTTCAAGTTGCCAAAACATTGAAGCTTGTCAAAGCAGTTGCCAAGAAATCTATAGTGACGATGGAAATTGCTCATGCCAAGGATCAATATGCCAACCAGAATTTCTATGCGATATGGAAAAAATAAATTCCGTATTAGAAAAATTCAATGGGGTAAATGAAACTTTTTATTCTGGAGTAAATAACTATTTAGATATTATCGCTGGAGAAAAAGATACTCCAAATTATTTAAAAGATATGTACGGAGGGAAATTCACAGAATTGCCTAAAAGCCATGTTTATACAGATTATAATCAGTTCTATAATGATTTTAATACTACTATTTCTCCGATACTGGCAAAATTAAGCAGAAATATTTCATTACCACTGTCTGATTCATCTGCAAAAATACCATTAATAGAATATATAAAAAGACAATCCGATTATATTAGAATAGGATTTATGAATTGCCAAACTCCAGTAGGGGCTCAAGAAGATATGGAAAATATAGCCGATGGAAAAGATTTATATAAATATCCTTACAGAGTTGATTTTATACTCCAAAATAAAATAAATGTTCCTGTCGATGCCAATGAAAGCAATTTGAATTATTACTGCGCAAGCACAAGGGGATTATATTCTCCGCAATCAAAATAAAAATATGTTATTTGAATTTAAAAAAAATAAAATATTGATAGTTTTATTCTCTGTATTATTTCTTGCATCTATAGCTTTTGCGCAGAGCGAGCTTCAAATTGATTATCCTAAAGTTCCTGGAAAAACAGATATTTTCAAAACTGGAAGAACCCCGCTTTTACCCCAATATATTGGATATGCTATAAATGCGTTAATCGCGATTTCAGGAGCTGTAATATTTTTTATAATTATAATAGCTGGATTCAAACGTTTTACATCTCAAGGAAGTGGCAGTAAAGTCCAAGATGCAGAAGATAGCATATTTGCCGCTTTCTTAGGTTTAATAATACTTCTATGCTCTTATTTAATACTTAATTTTATATCTCCAAGTTATACAACGCTAAATTTAGGATTAAGAACCATAGGGATAATCATTCAAAATGGGGGAGGAGAAGAAATGTTAGTTTCATCAGGTCAAGAAAATCTTGAAAATTTTATTCCAATTAAAATTACTATTTCTAAAAAATACATAAATGACTCTGAAATAACGCTTTATAGCGAAAAAAATTATACTGGATCAATTTATAAAATTAAAAAAAGCAGTTGGATATGCCCTGATGAAAATGAATGTTATGTCGAATATCCTGAAAGTTATAGAAAAGGATCTATATCCGTTTTAATCTTAAGACCAGGAGTTTTTATATTTAAAGATAATAAAGTGCCTTATTATGTTGGAAATGATTTACCAAATACAATGGCTCTCTTAGACTTGATTAACGCTCCTGGAGTAGTAAATGGAATAAGAATATACAACAGCTCTTCTACCAATTATGGAGCAATGACTTTTATAGAAAATAATTATATCGGTCCTGGAGCGATATATTTTCCTGAAAAAAAAGCTGGATGGGCCAGTGAAGAAATAATAGATTTAAATAAAATATATTCGATAAAAATCTTTAACGCCAGACAAATCAATGGATCGCTAGGAGAATATTTTTACAAACCAGAATATGATTACACTTCTAAATGCAAATCTTCAGACGATCCAATTCAATCGCTTCCTACTCAAAAAATAAGCTGTGGGATAGAAGAGTATGTTTATTCTATAAAACTTAATAATTCATGGGCAATATTAATTTCTTATGGAAATAAGGACAACCCTGACAGATTTGCAAAGTTCAATGAATACAGCAATCAAATTCCTAAGATTGATTATTTAACCCCTTTTGCTTTTGGAGAAATGGTTAAGGTTTCTGACCCGAATATGGATGATAATCCAGAAATAGGGCAATGTGTCTGCAATGGAAGATGGCTGGGGATATTCTGGTGTGTAAACTGGCAATCCTGCGCTACTCATTCAATAATATTCACTAAATAATAAAAAATCCCTTCGAATTATCCGAAGGGATTTTTTATTTAGGTTTAATTATAATTTTCCTTTCTTCTCCTTCTCCAACACTTTCAGTAGAGAGATCTGGAAATTGACTTATTTGCATATGAATAACTCTTCTCTCGTAAGCCGAAAGATTCCCAATTGATTTTGCCTGCCCAGATTCAGCAACTTCTTTTGCAAGATTCTCTGATATTTCCATCAAATATTGAGTTCTTGTTTTTTTATAACCATTAATATCCAAATCAAGACACAAATCTTGATCCAATTCCTTATTGATTATTTTATTTAAAATACTTTGAATTTTAAATAAAATATCTCCTCCTTCTCCAATAAGTATCCTGGCATCATCGCTTTCCAAATTTAAAAAATAAATTTCATCTTTTAATTCAAGACTTTTTATTTCCACTAAAAAACCCATATTCTTAAAAAATATTTGAGTTGATTCTTTTATTTTACTTTCTGTATTATTCATGCTTTTCTTTGTGCGCTTTATTGATGAAATACTGCTCTAAAATAGTAAATACAGAAGATACAATTATATAAAGCGATATCGAAGATGGAAATTTCAATAATATAAAGAACATAAGGGCAGGGGAGAACAAAGCCATCCATCCCTGAGCTTTCTTCTGGCTTTTTGACATAGAAAAACTGATTTGGAAATATTGGACAACTGCCACTAAAAGGGTTAAAGGCAAATAAGGATCTTTTAAGGAAACAATCCCTAAAAAAATAGTGTTTATTTCTGGATTAGTAGCTGCCTCTCTAATAGCTTGATAAAGAGTTATTAAAATAGGCAATTGCAATATAAGAAGGGAGAAACTAGCAAATGGATTAATATTAGCATTCTTATATAAATCCATAAGCTCTAATGCTTGTTTTTCTTTATCATCTTTATATCTTTTCTGTATCTCGTTGATTTTAGGCTGCAATTCAGCTATCTCTTTTTGAGATTTTAATGATTTTCTCTCAAAAGGCATTAAAATCAATTTAACTGCAATAGTAAGCAATATTATTGCAAATCCAAGGTTATTACCTGTATTTTTATAAAAAAACATCATTAATCCTGTTATAGGATTATAAAGAAAAAAGTTATAAATGCTTATGAAAAATTCTGGCATAATCAATTTTTTATTTTTTTAAATATTGTAGGAATTATCGCATCAAAGTCATTAGTTTTCAACCCTTCAAAACTTTTAATATCTTTTTTTATTTCTGGCAATACTACAAAAACTAAATCAACCCCTTTTGCTAAAAAATTAAAATTTTTCCTTGAAGACTCTCTTAACATTCTTTTAATTTTGTTGCGCTGACTGCTTTTATTGGATATCTCTTTAGAAACAACAAATCCAATTCTTGATAAATCCATGTCATTTCTAACAAATTTTATATACAAAAAAGAGTTTTTAAACCCTTTACCAAGCTTAAAAACTCTTTGAAAGTCTGTTTTTTTTCGGAGTCTATTTTCCTTAAAAAGCATTTTAAAATTAAACAGCGAGCTTTTTTCTGCCTTTCTGCCTTCTGTTTTTTAAAACCCTTTTTCCAAATTTTGTCTTCGATCTGCTTAAAAATCCATGGGTTTTCTTTCTTTTCCTCTTTTTTGGTTGATATGTAGTAGACATATTTTTGTATATATTAACAAAAATACAATACCAAAAAATCATTTTTTAGTCAAATTTTAATATCATTTTATCTTGATATTTTTTACTCACTTTTTCCACTGTTTTTTCCACAGCTTATTATAGTTTTCCCCATTTTTTCCACAGTTAGAACAGTTTTTATAGCTTTTGTATAGTTTTTTCTTTATTGGAATTTGGTATACTGTGCTTAATAAGAATTAAATTTCCTAAAAAAATACTATGACTAACGAAGAGTTGTGGCAAGCAGTTCTTGCCAGAATTCAACTTAACACATCAAGTAATAATTTTTCAGCTTGGTTTGTTAATACCAACATAGTTTCTAAAAATGAAAAAGATGTCGTTATTTCTGTTCCTAATAAAATAGCAAAAGATTGGATACAAAATAAATACCATAAAGAAATTTTAAAAGCTTTTAGAGAGCTTAATTTTAATATAAGAGAATTAGATTTTCAGGTTAATATAACCTCTCTAAATAAAAACAAAACCAATAACCAAGAACAAGAAGTTGAAGATCCTAATATTAATCAATTACACTTTGAGCAATTTGATATTAATAGGGAAACGAACCTAAATCCGAGATATGTTTTTGATAATTTTATCGTCGGATCATTCAATGAGCTTACTTACGCCGCCGCTCAAGCAATATGCAAGAATCCTGGAATCACATATAATCCATTCTTTGTTTATGGAGGAGTAGGTTTAGGAAAAACACATTTATTACAAGCTATTGGAAACAAAATTTATTCTGAAAATAAAAATAAAAAAATAAAATATATACCTTCAGAAATCCTGACATCGGCTATAGTTAATTCAATAGGGAATAATACAATAGAAGAATTAAAAAATTCTTATAAGAAATACGATGTTCTAATAATAGATGATATTCAATTTATTTCCGGAAAAGTAAAAACTCAAGAAGAATTTTTTAATATCTTTAATTTTTTATACCAAAAAAATAAACAAATAATCCTTTCCTCTGACAGGCCTCCAAAAGCTATCGCCAACTTAGAAGAAAGATTAAGATCAAGATTTGAAGGAGGTATGATAGCTGACATAAACTCTCCAGATTTCGAAACAAGAGTGGCTATTTTACAGAAAAAATGCCAAGAAAAAGGTATTAAATTACCTGAAGATGTAATAGAATATATAGCTGAAAACATTCAAAAAAATATAAGGGAATTGGAAGGAGCTTTAAATAAACTTATAGCGCACCATAAATTGACTAACGAACAGATTAATATAGAAATTACAAAAAAACTCTTAAAAAATATAATAATTCCTTCATTCCAAAGAAAAAATCCTCAAAAAATAATAAAAGCCGTAACTGATTTTTATAATCTAAAAGAAAGGGATTTATTTACAGACTCAAGAAAAAAAGAGATTGTAAAACCTAGACAAATAGCAATGTATCTTATGAGAAAAGAATTAAAAAATTCTTTTCCTTCAATATCAAGAATTTTCGGAGGTAAAGATCATACTACTGCAATATATGCATGTAAAAAAATAAAGTCTGATTTGGAAAAAACAGAAAGTTTAAATGAAGAAATTGAAGCTATAAAACAAATATTATATTCTTGCTAGATGTGAATAATATTGTTAATTGTTTATATAAAAATATAAGGAAAAGTATTGTAATAAAAAATGAATAAAAAGGCATTATATTTTTCCACAGAAAAGAAACACAGATTATCAACATAATTTATTCATAAATTATCCACAAATTATCCAGCTTATTTTGATTGATATTAAAGGATTTTTAAAAAAACATTGAGGATTTTTAAGAGTATAATAACAATAATAATTTAATATATTATTACTATTATTAATATAATATGAAGGCGATTACATTAAAAGAAAATTTTAAAAAGGGATTAAATATCGTCGAGAAAATAGTCGGAAGAAATTTAACACTTCCTATTTTAAATAATATCTTATTAAAAGCTGATAAGAATTTTATTATTCTTATGGCTACTAATTTAGAGATAGGGGTAAAATATTGGGTTTTATCTAAAATTGAAAAAGAAGGATCTATTGTTGTTCCAACAAAAGTTTTATCAACTTTTATTTCAAATATTTCTGATGAAAAAATTTCAATTACTTTAAAAGATAAAAAGATTTATCTTGATGCGAAGAATAATAAGACTTTTATTAAAGGGCTTGATCCGGAAGAGTTTCCTATAATTCCTGATTCTGAAACAAAAGAGTTTATAGAACTCGATTCTAAGGCCTTTTGTGAAGCTATATCTAGTGTTTTAGGCTTTTGTTCTCAAAATCAATCTAGAAGGCCAGAAATCACAGGAATATATGTTAATTTTAAGAAGGATAGCGTTGATATTGTGGCAACTGATAGTTATAGATTAGGGGAAAAGAATATATTATTGAAAAACCCGATAAATAGCGAATTTGCTTTTATATTACCTCAAAGAACAGCTCAAGAATTAGTTAATATATTTTCTTTAGAAGATAATTTAAAGATTTATTATTCTACTAACCATATTTTATTCGAATCAATGCTTTTAGAGGTTAAAAATCCCAAAATACATCTAAATTCAACTTTAATTCAAGGAGAATATCCTAATTATAAAGATATTATTCCTAAGAATTTTAAAACAAAAGTGACTATTGATAAAGATGAATTATTAAATCAAATAAAAACAGCAGGTATTTTTACTGATAAAAATAATGAGATGAAATTCGATGTTGATTCTAAAAAGAAAGGAATTACTATTTTTTCCCAAAATGCTGATATAGGAGAAAATGAATCTTTTATAGAAGCTTTAATAGAAGGGGAAGATTTAAATATTTGCTTTAATTATAGATTCTTGCTGGAAGGATTAACTAATATTAAAAGTAAAAAAATAAGTATTGAGTTAAATGGAAGCGATGGACCTTCAATTATTAGGCCAGTAGGGGATAGTAGTTTTATTTATCTTTTAATGCCAATTAAAAACAGTTAGAAATTTTGATTTTCTAAAGGATGCTTTGATAGATAATATTCCATGAACTGTCTAAAGACGGGGCCGGATAAACTGGCTCCGACTTTTTTTGTAGGTTCATTATTATTATTTCCACTCCATATTCCAATAACAATATTAGGGGTATATCCTATTGTCCATGCATCTCTGCCGTCATTAGAAGTTCCTGTTTTTACAGCTACTTCATATCCAGGAATATAAAGATAGGAATTATATCCAAACATTGGTCCTCTGGCATTGTTATCGGATAAAACGCTATTTAAAACTTTGCAACTTTTAGAATCTAAGACTCTTTTAGGAGTTGATTTATATTCTTTTATTGTTTTTCCTTCAGAATTTTCTATTTTAGTTATAGCTATCGGATTTGTTTTGTATCCATTAGTAGCAAAAACTCCATAGGCTGAAGTTATTTCTATAGGTTTAACTTCCCATCCTCCAAGGACGATAGATGGGCCAAAAGGAGGGTTTAATGTGTTTATTCCGCAATTTTGCGCTGTTTTAATCGTATCATCTAATCCAGCCATATAAAGAAGAACTTTTACAGCTGGTATATTTAATGATTGAGCTAAAGCATTTCTTAAAGTGACTTCTCCTCTGAATAATCCATCGTAATTTTTAGGGATATAATTTTTACCTCCCCAAACTCCAAAATCAGTTAATTCATCAATAACTGTTGTTGTGTCGGTATATCCCTTTTTAAATGCTGTTACATAGGCAAAAGGTTTAAAAGCCGATCCTGGTTGCCTTCCTTGACCGTAGGTGAGAATATTAACTTTCGGGTCGTATAAACAATTAGACTTGCAGCCTTCTGGCTCTGTAGGTCCAAAATAATCTTTTGATCCAACCATAGCTAAAATATGTCCGTCTTTGGGATTAATCGCTATAAAAGCTGTGTTATGACAATTATATTGGATATTTTTTTGGGCATTAACTAAAACAAAATCTTCAGCTTTTTCTTGGAGATCCCAATCAAGTGTTGTATAAACTTTTAACCCATTTTCCATTAAATAATCTTCTCCAAATTCTTCTAAAAGCATTTTTTTGACATACAAAGAAAAATGAGGAGCTAAAATAGTGCTAGCATTATCGCTGAATTTTAAAGTTTGGCTTTTTGCCTGGTCTGCTTGTTCTTGAGAAATATAATGTTCTTCAACCATTCTCTTTAAGACATAGTTATCTCTTCTTTGGATTAAAGAATTTAATTTTTCTCCAAAAGGATCATATTCGCAAGGTCTCTGTATTAATGCGGCCAATAAAGATGCTTCTGATAAATTTAAATCTTGAGCAGGTTTTCCAAAATAATATTTGCTTGCTTGACCAACTCCATATAAATTGTAGCAATAAGGAACACGATTTAAATACCATTCCAATATTTGATCTTTGGAATATTGTTGTTCAAGCCTTAGTGACAAAACTATTTCTCTTATTTTTCTTGAAACAGTTTTTTCTTTGGTTAAAAAAGTTGTTCTAATAAGTTGTTGGGTTATAGTTGATCCTCCTCCGGCTTTACCAATATTTAAAACCATACGAGAAAACCCTGCAGGATCAACTCCTTTATGTTTATAAAAATTGGCGTCTTCGGATGATATTATTGCTTGTTTTAAAATATCAGGAATTTGGTCTATTTTTACAGCTTCGGTTTTGTCAGATCCTATCCTATACAGAAGTCTTTCGCCTGTAGAATCATATATTTCAGTAGCCTTGCTCTGTTGAATCTCATTGAAGATTTCTGGTTGAGGCAAATCTTTGGTAAAATAAATAAAGAGCAAGAGAAAGCTTATTGCTCCTATTAAAAAAGCATAAAAAATATATTTCAGTATTTTTTTAGCGCCTAATTCTTTGAAATTAAAATTTGTTTTAAAATATTTTTTTACTTTCATTTTTTCTTGAAAAAAATCCTAAATTATTATATTTAATGATATATTAAAAATATGAAAATTTCTACCGAGCAAAATAAGATAAACGAAATATTGGAGAGAGGAGTTGAAGAAATAACCAATAAAAAGCATTTGCAAGAAGCTTTACTTTCCGGCAGACAATTAAGGATAAAACTTGGAATTGATCCTACGGGAAACAAAATCCATATCGGAAGGGCTACTCAGCTTTTAAAGCTTAAAGATTTTCAGGATTTGGGCCATAAGATAGTCTTGATTATAGGAGATTTTACCGCTCAAATAGGAGATGCCTCTGATAAGAATTCTATGCGTCCTCCATTGACTGAAAAAGAGATAAAAGAAAATTTAAAAGACTACAAGAAACAGATAGCAAAAATTCTTGATATTAGCAAGGTTGAATTCAGGTATAACAGCGAATGGTGGTCAAAATTTAAAATGAAGGATTTTATCTCTTTATCTCAAAAATTTACTGCCCAGCAGCTTATTCAAAGAAGGAATTTCAAAGAAAGGTGGGATAGTGATAAGCCAATAGGCTTACATGAGATTTTTTATCCTATTTTTCAAGGATATGATTCTGTGGCAGTGGAATCAGATATGGAATTAGGAGGTTCTGATCAATTATTCAATCTCCAGATGGGTAGGGAAATACAGACTATTTTTAATCAAAAACCGCAAGATTTGATGACTTTAAAAATGATTTGGGGATTAGATGGGAGAAAGATGTCTACAAGTTGGGGTAATGTTATAAATATAACTGATGATTTTTATGATATGTATGGGAAGATAATGTCTATGAGGGACGAATATATTATTGATTATCTGGAATCGTGTACCAGAATGTCTATTGATAAAATTCAACAGTATAAGAGAGATTTGGAAATTAAAGGCAATTTTAAGGAGGTTAAAGAAATATTAGCTAAAGAAATAGTAAGCATTTATTATTCTTCAAAATTAGCTGATGAAGCTTATGATAAATTTAATAAAATGTTTAAAGACAAAGAAATTCCAGAAGATATTATAGAAGTTTTGATTCCTTTCCAAAAAATGAATATTTTGGATCTTTTGATAGCAACTGGATCTGTAAAATCAAAACAAGAAGCTAGGCGCATGATTGAGCAGAAAGGAGTTAAGATCAATAATGATATAAAAGATGATATTAATGAAGAAATAGATGTAAAAAGCGGAATGGTTATTCAAAAAGGAAAGAGATTCTTTATAAAAATAAAGTGATTTTTATAAAAAAACGCCCTATTAAACAGGGCGTTTTTTTATATTTGTTTTTTATTTAAAATATCTCTTCGTCTAAATCTTCTTCGTCTTCGTCATCTTCCTCTTCTTCATCTGTTTCTCCTAAATCCTCATCTATATCATCGTCTTCTAATCCTTCCTCATCTATTTCAATTTCGTCAGAGTCTTTTTCTTCTTCTCCTCCTTCTTCTTGGAAATCATCTTCTTGAGCAGAGAATCCGAAAGATTGAGTATATTTTTCTTCAGTGTCTTGAATTTTTTTCTTCATAAAATTTTTATAAAGATATTATTTTATTTATTTTTTGTTTATTATAATCAGGTTTTTGAAACTGTCAATATTTTTTTAGCATATTTCTAAAGGGCTGGGAATTGGCATGACATATAGCCACAGACAACGCATCTGCCGCGTCATCGGGGGAGGGGATTTTATCTAAATTTAGAATCATTTTAACCATTTTTTGTATTTGTTTTTTTTCAGCCTTGCCATATCCAGTTACCGCCATTTTGACTTGGAGGGGAGTATATTCGAAAATGGGAAGTTTTTGTAATTCAGCTGTCAGGAGGATAACTCCTTTAGATTGGCTTACCGTAATAATTGTTTTTTGATTTTTGCAGAAAAATAATTTTTCCACAACTAAAACATCAGGATTATATTTTTTTATTATTCCTGATAATTTTTTATGAATTTCTTTTAGTCTTTTATGGTCGCTTAAAATAGGGGAAGTAAATATGCACCCGCAATCAATGAATTCAAGTTTGTTTTTTTCAGATCTGATTATTCCAAATCCTGTTGTTGCTGTTCCGGGGTCAATACCTAAAATAATCATAAATCAAGACAATTCTGCATTAGTATAGACATTTTGAACATCGTCTAAGTCTTCTAATGCTTCCAGCAGTTTTTTAATTGATTCTTGCGATTCTGCTGGAATCTCTTTGCTTTCTTTGGCAACCCATTCCAAATTGGCTGATTTAATGGAGACGCCTTTTGATTCTAATCCTTTTTTGATATTCTCAAAATCTTGGATGTTTCCGTAAACATAGAAATCGTTTTCGTCACAAGACATGTCATCAGCGCCTATATCTATAGAAATCATTTCCAAATCATCTTTTTTAAAATTTTTATTTTGCTCAAGATCAATTATAAAAACGCTCTTTTTTTCAAACATCCATTTTATAGCTCCTTCGGCGACAAGTTTTCCTCCTTCTTTATTTAAAACTTTTTTTATTTCTGAAAGGGCGCGATTGCTGTTATCGGTTATAGTTTCAATAATAATAGCGGCATCGTCTTTTATTACTTCAAAAACAGACTCTTTGAGATTGTCTAATTCGGAACTGCCAGCGCTTTTAGCGATAGCTCTCTCAATATTTTCTTTAGGCATGTTGACGGCGCGAGCTCTGTCTATCACCATTCTTAATTTGGAATTGCTTGATAAATCAGTGCCTCCTTCTTTAGCCGCTATTGTTATTTCTCTTGCGAATTTAGAAAATATTTTTCCTTTTTTGGCGTCTTCTAATCCTTTTTTATGTTTTATTGTCGCCCAATGCGAATGTCCTGACATATTTTATAATAATTTATTTTGAGATTCGTTGTCTTGGTAATTTATTTTTAAATATTCATAAGCTGCTTTAGTGGCAGTTCTGCCTCTTAATGTTCTTTCTAAAAATCCTAATTGCATTAAATAAGGTTCGTAAACATCTAAAATAGTATCTTCTTCTTCCTCGCTTGAAGCGGAAAGGCTTTTTATTCCAACAGGTCCTCCTCTATATTTGTCTATTATTATTTGTAAAATTTTTCGATCTTCAATTCCTAATCCTAAATCATCAATCTCTAAGAAGTCAAGGGCATTTTTGGCAGCTTCTTTAGTTATGATTTTTTGTCCATCAACTTGGGAGAAATCTCTTACTCTTTTTAATATTTGATTTGCGATTCTCGGTGTTGATCGAGAACAGGCTGCTATTGTTTCGCAAGCTTGATTATCTATTTCTATTTTTAAATTATTGGCCGAATTTTTTAAAATTGTTTTTATTTCTTCCTTATTATAATTGCTTAATTGAAAAGTGGCTCCGAATCTTGATCGAAAAGGGGAGGAAAGCAAAGCTACTTTGGTTGTTGCTCCAATAAGCGTAAAAGGAGGAAGATTGATTTCCATTGTTTGCGCCATAGGGCCTTTGCCTACGACGATATTCATTTTGAAGTCTTCCATTGCCGGATAAATCATTTCTTCAGTAATATTGTTCAATCTATGCACTTCATCAATAAAGAGTATATCTCCTTTGTTTAAATTGCTTAGAATTGAAGCTAAATCTCCGCTTTTTCTTATTGCCGGACCAGAAGTTGAAAAAATATGAACCCCCATTTCTTTAGCGATTAAATTTGCTAAAGTTGTCTTTCCAAGCCCTGGAGATCCATAAAGGAGAATATGATCTAAAGGCTCTTCTCTTTCTTGAGTTGCTTTGATCATAACCTCAAGAGTTTGCTTTATTTTATCTTGGCCAATATAACCTTGCCAAGTTTTTGGTCTTAGGTTATAGTCAAAGGGTTGCGAATCAGGTGATTGTAGGGGGGTATTGACAAACATTTAAATCTTTGCTATAATTAATATATAAGACAGTTAATAAAGTTTGATTGAAAATTCAGTCAGCCAGAGCAAAAAGTAGCTCATGAGCTGGGGATAGGGATATTTCTCAGATATATGGATAGTTGGGTTGCGACTCGGCTATACCTCGGAAATATTTCAGACTTTAAGCATACCGCTAAAGTGTCCCCCAGCTCAGGGGCTATTTTTATTTTAAAAATCACTCAGAAACTGCTTTGTCTATTTCTTGCATTGTTGTTATCTGCATAAGTGCTTTTATTATTCCGTCTTGGCGCATTGTTATCATTCCTTTTTTTGTAGCCAAATCAAGAGTGTCCGCGATTGATTTTTTTTCTAAAATCGCATTTTCGATATCTTTGTCTATTGGAAGTATTTCGTAAATTCCAATTCTTCCTTTATATCCAGTGAAATTACATTCTTCGCATCCTTGCGGAATTAATATTTCCTTTTTGTCTTCTAATTCTTTTTGCATTTCTTCGGGAAGTAGGGGAATGATTCTTTTTATTTCTTTTAATATTCCTTCTGGAGCGGATTCTTTTTTGGCGCATTGCTTGCAAATTTTTCTTACAAGCCTTTGAGCTATTACTATATTTATCGCTGGACCAATATTGTAATCTTGCGCTCCTAAAGCTTGAAGCCTTGCTATTGATCCAACAGCGTCATTAGTATGCAAAGTTGATAAAACAAGATGCCCTGTTAGGGCTGATTGCAATGCTGTTTGGCAAGTTTCTTCATCTCTTATTTCTCCGACAAGTATTACGTCTGGGTCTTGCCTTACTATACTTTTTAATCCATTAGCAAAATCATATCCTTTGCTCGAATCTACCTGGGTTTGAGTTATGTCTTCTAATTTATATTCAATAGGATCTTCAATAGTAATTATTTTATTTTCAGGGTTTCTGATTTTTTTTAGAATAGCGTAAAGAGTAGTTGTTTTTCCCGATCCGGTAGGACCAGTGACTAAAATCATTCCATTGGGCTTTGATATCTCTTTATTTACTGTTTCTAACATTAATTTATTCAGACCAAGATTTTCTATTTCAAAAAGATTTTTAGAATTTAAAATTCTTAAAACTATCGATTCTCCATTATTAGTCGGGATAGAAGAGCTTCTGGATTCGATATGATCCATACCGCTTATATTTATCGAGAATCTTCCATCTTGAGCTTTATTCTTGATATTTATTTTTAATCCTGACAGAAGTTTTATTCTGGAGATTATTCTTTCTGCCTCTTCTAAAGGAATATCGATTATATCGCAAAGATTGCCATCAATTCTAAATCTTAATCTTGCTGTTTTTTCTTCTGGTTCTATATGGATATCTGATGAATCTAAGATTATAGCGCAAGAAATCACAGCATCAACAAGTTCAGTTGTTTCTTGTTTGATTTTCGAATTTATGAGTTCTTTAGCCTGAGAGATATTTTTTATTTTTTTCTTGTATTCTTGAAAAAGAGGTTCGGAAATATTTAAATTTTTTGTTATTTCATCCATAAAAGCTTGATTAGTTCTTGTTTTAAAGAATCAATGCTTATATTTTTGCGATAGAACAAAACCGCATTTTCTTTTTGTTGGCAGGGATAATTACTGGCAATTTTGGATATTTGATCTGCCATATTTGAGTATAACACAGCGCCAGTCAAAGAGCTATTAGGATTTTCTTCCCATAAAAGTAAGAATCTCGGGAATTTATAAACTGGGCTTGTCTTTAAGTCTTTTATTATCAAGTTTAAATCGTTAAGTCCGGCTTTAGCGTCTAAAAAGTCGTTATATTTCAGCGTCATTATAGGAATATTGGCTTTGTTGTTTATATCTAAGCTTTCTATAGCCTTATTAAAAAGTTTTAGTTTTTTAATAATTGAGCTTTCTTCAGCTTGATTTCGTTCTGGGTTGCTTTCTTTCTTTTGATTTTCTGAATTAGTAGAATTTACGGAAGTTTCTTTTTTTTCTTCGCTTTTTTGGAGTGTTATTTTTTTATTAAGATAGTCTATTAATTTTTGGTTTTCTTCTTGGTCTTCTTGAGAGATGTTTGATGAATCGAAATGAATTACACTCTGATATAAGGCCTTTAAGGTTTCAGGTTCTTTTTTGAGCGATTTATCAAAAGAGTTTAATAAAACTATCGCGATTTTTGCTAATGGGATTTTTTTGACTAAATTGACCTGCCCATATTTTTCATTTTCAAGACTGTTATCTATGTTGATAATTGGTTTTTCATAGAAAAGTTTAAAATTTTGCTCTAAAAGTTCATCTAAGTCTGGAAGACGGGATATGCCTACTGTGATTACTGCGTCAAATTCAGATTCATCTTTTGAACTTATTATTATATCTCCTTCTTCAATCGATCCAGATGACATTAAGAAATCAAGCTTTATGCAATCATCTTGCTTTTCATAAAATATTTCATCTATTTCTTTGCCTTGAGTATTAATGTTTATTGAAAATTTTTTTTGCGGATTTTCTGGAAATAAATTTCCCTGATATTGGTCCGGATTGATTATTTTTGCATTTTTACCTAATTTCTTTAAACTGTAATAAAGCGCCAAACTTGTTTGGTATGCTTCATGATTGAACGAAGCAATAGGGAAAATAGCGACATTCTGAGCGCTTTCCAAAATGTTTTTTGCTCTGTTTATTAGGTCAATCATTAACTCAAAATATAGCATTTACAATCAAAAGTCAAACATGGGAAAATCATTTGATACGGACAATTTTTTACAAACTCAGGAGCTGGCTATAAACTTTTTACGCGATATAAAAAAGAGGGATAAGGCTCTTGTTTTGGCTCTGCAAGGCGACTTGGGAGGAGGAAAAACAACTTTTACAAAAGGGCTCGCCAAAGCTTGCCAAGTCAAGGAAGAAATTACAAGTCCGACTTTTGTCATTTTCAATAGATATAAAGCTTTTCATAAATTTAAAAATTTTTACCATTTTGATTGTTATAGACTTAATGGTTCAAAAGATGTCATAGATTTAGGATTTAAAGAGATAATTTCTAATCCTGATAACATCGTTATTGTTGAATGGGCTGAAATTATAAAAGAAATTCTTCCTAAAGATTCGATTTTCATAAACTTTATTTTTGTTTCAGAAAATAAGCGAAAAATAGAAATATCATAATAAAATGAAAGAAAAATTTTTAGTCATAGACGCTAATTCGTTAATCCATAGGGGATATCATGCATTGCCTCCTCTTTCTAATTCTAAAGGTCAACCGCTCAATGGAGTTTATGGTTTTTTTATGATTTTTCTAAAGGCAATAAATATTTTTAAACCTAAATATGTCTGCGCTTGTTTTGATTTTCCAGCGAAAAATTTTAGGCATGATGATTATGCCGATTATAAAGCAAAGAGGAAAAAAGCTCCCGATGATTTATATCTCCAAATCCCTTTAGTCAAAGATGCATTGAAGAATATGGGTATAAAAATTTATGAACAGCAAGGATTTGAAGCTGATGATTTGATAGCTACCGCTGTTGTTCAAAGCCAAGAATTGCAAAGGATAATTTTAAGCGGTGATATGGATAATGCTCAATTGGTTAAAGATGATGTCCAGATTTACGGATGGGGGAAAAATATAAAAGATAATGTTATTTATGATTCAAAAAGAGTTTTTGATCATTTTAAAGTGAATCCAGAACAAGTAGTTGATTATAAGGCATTAGTTGGAGACGCGTCTGATAATATTCCTGGAGGAGAGGGGATAGGAAAAAAAACAGCAGTAGAACTTCTTTCAAAATATAAAGGGGTTCACGAGATATTTGAGCAGATAGAATCAGGCAATGCTTGGGATATGCAGGAAAAAATGAAAGCAAAACTTTTAGCCACAAAAGATAGAATATTTTTGTCTTATAAATTGGCGCTGACAAAAACTGATGTTTTTAAGCTTGATGTCAGCGAATGTCTTTGGGATTCTTATGACAGAAATGCTGCTAAGCAAATATTTTTAGAATTTGAGTTTAAAAGTTTAATTGACAGGCTTCCTTGATTTCAATTCATGCCTCTTTATGCTAAAATAAATAAAACCATTTCATTTTTTTGATTCTAAAATGGATTTTATTTTGATTAACAAGATTATAGTCGTTTTTTTAAACCTGCTTGGATTTTTTTTCGGCATATTGGGGTTTTTTGCCAATAGAAACCAGAAGCAAAATGGATTTTTTTTCTGGATGGCATTAACAGCTTTAGGTGTTATCGACTCGGCATTTATTTCTTTTTTTTCTAAATCACTTTTCTCTTTTTCTCCTGAAACTCAGGCGGCTTTTGCTATAGGATCTTATAGGGCTTTTTGGGTTTGTGTTTGCTTGTTTTTTATTTTCCTTTATTTTTTTGCTATTCATTTCCCAAAAACAGGAAGAGATATAAACGCTTTTCATTGGATACACAGTCTAATATGGCTTTCGTGGATAATAGTGGCTTTTACTAATTTTTTATTAGTCGGAATTCAAGAAGTTGGCGAATATACAGCGATTAAGCTTGGGAGCATCCAGATAGTCGCATTTTTTACAGTTGCTTTTTCGATTTTCTATGTTTTGTATTTAATGATTTCAAAATATAATTTTTTGCAGGAAGACGACAAGGGTAGGGCGCAATTTTTCTTTTTTGGAATGGCCGTATCACTAATTTTATTTTTGCTTTTATCAGTAGCGCTTCCATTATTCGATTCGGAATATTTTGTGAAAACTTATCTCTGGGGGATCTACTCTTTGATATTCTTTGTGATTTTGACATCTTTGGCTTTATTTCAAAAAAATGCTTTGGGAACTAAATCAATTTTTACTCAACTGATGGTTGTTATTATTGGTTTATCTCTTTTTATCGCTCCTTTTTTTGTTGAGATTCTTTGGCTTAGGATAATTTATATTTTAATATTTTTATTTTTTATGGTTTTTGGCTCTTTTTTGATAAGAGATACCACCAAAGAGGCCATGCAAAAAATAATGCTTCAGAGCGAAGTGCAGAACAGGATTAGGGAATTGGAAGATGTTAAAAAAAGATTAGAAGAAAACAAGGCAGTCCTTGAGATAAGAATTCAAGCTAGGACCAAAGCTTTGAAAGATCTTGCCAATAATTTGGAAAGCCAAGTTCAGCAGAGAACAAAAGAACTGGAAAAAAAGGTCCAAGAGTTGGAGCGAGCCAATCAATTAATGGTAGATAGAGAGTTGGCGATGGCTGAATTGAAGAAAGAATCCGAATCATTGAAGGAAAAAATAAAACAGCAAGGAAATGTTTGAAACAATTAAACAAAAAATATCTTTTTTTATTTTTTTTATCTTGATATCGATTTTCGCAGGATCATTTTTGATAAGTTATAATTTTATAGAATCAGGCCAGAAAGAGATTCAAAATGATGAATTATCCGGATATGTTGATGTCTCGAGCAGACTTTTTATTTCTTATTTTGAAAAATATTATGAATTAGACAGACCGAAATTCAAAGAGTCTGTTCAAAAACTTGTTTATTCCAATCAAATTATAAAATCAATCAAGCTGGTCAATATAAATGGGGAGGTCATTTTTGATACTAATGATGCCGATAATCAATTAAGACCTCAGATAAGCGATCAGAAATTAATAGAAGATATCAGAAAATCTGAATCAAGTATTGAGTATTCAGATCAAAAGCAGAGAAACATTTCTTATGTCGTTTATCCGATTTTAAAAGAATTCGGGTTGCATGAGCAGACATTGATTTATGAAATTTATTATAAGAATTATTCAGATCAGCTTTATTCGGTTTTAGACAATTCATTTCTCTATGTCGCTTCTTTTTATTTAGCAGTATTTTTATTCGCCATTTTTGGAATTTATTTTGTTTTGTATCCTTTGACTGTTTTGGAAAAAGGAGTGAAGGTAATCAACCAAGGAAATTTGGATTACAAGATAAAAATAGATCAAGAAGGAGATATAAAGAATATCGCGTTAGCTTTTAATAGAATAGCGTATAATTTAAAATATTCTTTGCAACGATCAGAGAAAATGAGTTTGTTGGAAAAAGAACTTCAAGAAGGAAGGGCGGAATTAGATAGACGTTTTAAAGATTTGCAAACAAAAACACAAAGATTAGAAGAATTGAGAGCTGCATTGCTTAATCTTACAGAAGACGCCAATTTTGCGAAGACTGAAGCAGTGAAGGAAAGGGACAAGACAATGGCGATTATTAATAATTTTGCAGATGGAATTATCACTTTGGATAAAAATAATGCCATAAGCCTTATCAATCCTTTAGCTGAAGAACTACTTGGAATAAAATATTCAGATATTTCAGGACATAAACTTGATGAATTGGTTAAAAACAACATGGAGATAGGAATCTTAATGTCTATAATCGGAAAAATAGACAAAGAAATCTATAGAGAGGAATTGCCTTTAAAAGAAAATCAGGTGTTAGAGGTGTCGGTAGTATTTGTTAAAAAAGATAATAATGAAATAAGCGAGAAGCTTGTAGTTATTCATGATATAACAAGAGAGAAGATGGTTGATCAGACGAAATCAGAATTTATTTCGATTGCTGCCCATCAGCTAAGAACTCCCTTGTCGGCGATTAAATGGATATTCGGAATGATGAGAGATGGCGATTGGGGAGAGATTTCTAAAGAGCAAAAGGAATATCTTCATAAGGGATATATCTCTACAGAAAGGCTTATTAAAGTAGTAAATGATTTGCTCAATGTTTCAAGAATAGAACAAGGCAGATTTGTAGCTAATCAATCTCAAGAAGATATTCAAGCAATAATGAAAGAATTATTTTCTCAATATCAGGGACTGGCTGAAGAAAGGAAAATATCGCTTGTATTCAATGATTACCCAGGACAACTTCCAAAAGTTTTTGTAGATAAAGAAAAAATAAAAATATCCATTGAAAATTTAGTTGAAAATGCCATCAATTATACTCCTAAGAACGGAACGGTCACATTGGCGTTGTCAAAAGATACAAATAATAATATTTTGATTTCCGTTAAAGATACTGGAATTGGAATTCCAAAAGATCAGCAAGAAAGGATATTTACTAAATTTTTCAGGAGCGGCAATGCTTTGCGCGTTCAGACAGAAGGTTCTGGAATGGGGCTTTTTGTCTCTAAAAATATTGTTGAAAGCCATAAAGGGAAGATTTGGTTTGAGTCGGCCGAGGGACAGGGGACTACTTTCTTCATTTCATTGCCATCTTTACAAGGTTAAAAGTCAGTGTTTACTTTTTATAGCTAATAAACTAAAATATTAATAAGTTGATATGGCAAAGAAAATTCTTTTGATAGAAGATGATACGCTTTTGTTAGATTTAGTTCAAAATAAATTAAAAGAATACGGTTATGATGTATTAGGAAAGCAGAGCGGAGAAGATGGTCTTGAGGTTATAGCAGAATTTTTTCCGGATTTGATATTGCTTGATATGCTTCTCCCGGGGATAGACGGGATTCAGACTTTAGAGCAGATAAAGAAAAATCCAAAATCGACAGAAATTCCTGTAATAATTATTTCTAATTCAGGACAACCTGTAGAACTTGGAAGAGCTGAGCAATTAGGGGCCAGAGATTGGTTGATAAAGGTTGATTTTGATTTAGATGAATTAATAGATAAAATAATAAAACAAATAGGTAAACCATAATTACTATGCCTAAAAAAGTTCTTATTGTTGAAGATGACAGCTTTTTAAGAGAGCTGATAGTGAAAAAACTCCTCAATGAAGGGTTTGAGGTTGTTGCTGCTGTTGATGGAGAAGACGGATTGAAAAAATCAAAAGAAGAAAAGAACATTGATATAATGCTTCTTGATTTGATATTGCCAGGAATTGACGGATTTGAAGTTCTCACTAAAATAAAGGCAGATCCTGCAACTAATTACATACCAGTCGTCATTCTTTCAAATTTAGGTCAGAAAGAAGACATTGAGAAAGGATTAAAGCTCGGGGCAAAAGACTTCTTAATTAAGGCGCATTTTGTGCCAGGAGAAATAATCGCCAAAATAAAAGAAATAATAAAATAATGCCGGAACTTCCAGAAGTTCAAACAATTGTATCTCAATTAAAAACAAAGGTCCTAAAAAGGACCTTTGTTGATTGTTGGACAGACACTCCCAAACTTTTAAAGGGCATAAGTTTTGATATCTTTAAAAAGAAAATATCAAAAAAAAGGATAAAAAATATTTGGCGTAGAGGGAAGAATATTTTGTTTGAATTAAGCGATGGATTATTTATGCTCATTCATCAAAAAATGACAGGCCATTTGATGCTGGGAAAATGGGAGAAAAAAAACGGTTTTTGGATTCCAAAAACAGACGGGCCTTTTGCTAAAGATAAGGCCAATAAATATATTCGTTTTATTTTTTTCTTGGACAATGGCCAAATGTTGGCTTTTTCAGATTTGAGAAAGTTTGGAAAGATTAGATTAGGGGATTCTGCGGATTTTTCAGAACTTGCAAAAATGGGTCCTGAACCGTTAGATCAAAATTTTAAATTCAGTGATTTTTTGAAAGCGATTTCCAAAAAGAAAAATGGCAGGATAAAACAAGTTTTGATGGATCAAGACGTAATTGCCGGAATAGGGAATATTTATTCAGATGAAATACTTTGGCGCGCAAAAGTCCAACCTTTCAAGAAAATTAGCGGATTGAATGATAAAGAAAAGAAAGATATTTTTAAATTTATCAAATCAGTTTTGAAAGATGCTGTTGACTTGAAAGGGGAGAGCTTTTCAGATTATCGCGACCTTTTTGGAGAAAAGGGGAACTTTGATAAAATAAGGAAAGTATATAAAAGACAGGGTGAATTGTGTTCGAAGTGTAAAACTGAGATAATAAAGAAAAAAATAGGATCGCGATCGACATGCTTTTGCCCTAATTGTCAAAAATAAGATGATAAGCTTTATTTGCGGGCCGGATTCTTTCCGGGCGCATAAGAAACTAAAAGAAATGATAGACCAGGCCAAGTTAGATAACTTGCCGGTTGATTTTTTTGATTTTTCAGAAAAAGAGTGGAATTATAATGAATTTAAAAGCGAGCAAAATAATTTCTCGCTTTTTGAAGAAAAAAAAGCTTTTGTCATAAGGAATCTTTTTTCAGAAGGAAGCCTTGAATTCTGCGATCAATTCGAAATTGATTTTGACAAGCATATAAAATCAGATGATAAAATAATTTTTTATGACTCAGTCAGTCTTGATTCTGTCCCTAAAAAATTTGGGAAAGTATTATTAGATTCTCTGGCCAGTAAGTCTGAATTATTCTTTTTTGATTTAATGAATCCAGCAATGGTGCGCAATTGGATTGAAAAAGAATGTCAAAGCTATGAAAAAGAAATAGAACCAATGGCAAGAGAGGCTTTATTTAATTATTTTGGCAATGATTTATGGCAATTGGAAAATGAAATTTTAAAACTCTCAAATTATTCTCAAGAAAAAATCGTCCTTGCTGATATTAAAAAAATTTGTCGACCAATCGAGAATCTTGATATTTTTAAAACAATTGAAGCAATAGCTAAAAAAGAAAAACCCCATGCCCTTAATTTGGTATACAAGCATTTGAGATCAGGCGAAAGCCCGTTTTATATAATTTCGATGTTAAGCGATACTTTTAAAAAGATGATAGCGGTTAAAGAGCTGGCTGATTCTAAATGCGATTATCGAAATATCGCAAAAATTACAGGCTATCATCCTTTTGTGCTTTCAAAAATTTACGCTCAGGCTCAGGAATTCGACCTTCAAGATTTGAAAAAGATCTACAATAAGATTTTTAAAGCTGATTTTGACATGAAAACAGGGCGCGTAGAGCCCCCTGTTGCTTTAGATCTTTTGATAATAAATATTTGAGATTATTTGACTAATTTGGCCAATCTTGATTTTCTTCTCGCTGCTGTATTTTTCTTTAAAATATTGACTTTATTAGCTTTATCTATTGCTTTATAAATAGCTGGAAGAAGTTTTTTAGCTTCATCAATCTTGTTTGAAGACACCAATTTTTGGATTTTTTTAGTCAAATCCTTGATTTCTCTGTTTTTTCTGAGATTGTTCAAAGCTCTTTTTTTGCTTTGTTTTAAAGCCTTTTGGGCTGATTTTTTTATAGGCATATCTTAAAATTGATAACTATTAATAGCATACTTTCAATTTTTTAGCAAGTCCTCTATAATGTTTTAAAGGAAATAATATATGATTTCATACTTAAAAGGGAAGGTTTTGTTTAAAGGTTTTAATTTTGCCGTTATTGAAGCTAATGGAATAGGTTTTAAAGTGTTTGTTTCACCTAAAAATCTTGATTTTTTAATGACTGATCAAGAGGCAGAGCTTTATTGCTATTTTGCTTTAAGGCAAGATGCTATGGAATTATATGGATTTTTAAGCAGGGAAGAGCTGGATCTTTTTGAACTTTTAACTTCTGTTTCTGGAGTTGGGCCGAAAGCTGCTCTAAAAATTACATCTTTGGGAAGTTTGGAGGAATTTGAGCAAGCGATTGAAAAAAATGATCATTCATTTTTTAGACAGGTTAAAGGAATCGGCGCAAAAACTATCCAAAAAGTTATTTTGGAATTGAGTGGAAAAATAAAGGAATTCCAAAATTTTGCCAAAGATGCAAAATCATTAAATATCCAGGACCGCCAAATTTTAGAAACACTAAAATCATTGGGTTTCCGTCAAAGCGAAGCTTTAGATGCGATTTCTGCTATCCCGCCAGAGATTACTGAAATCCAGGAAAAAATAAGATTTGCTTTGAAATCTTTTTATTCTAAAAAACAATGAATATCAGAAAATTAATTCCGGATTTTTTAATAAGACATTATCATTTGTTTTTGGCTTTTTTAGGAGCCTGTTTTTTTGGGTTTCCTTCCAAAAAAATTAAAGTTATCGGAATAACAGGAACTAATGGGAAATCGAGCGCTGTTTTGATGATTTCAAAAGTTTTGCGTAGGGCAGGGTATAAAACTGCTTGCGTTTCTTCGATTGAAATCGATATTAACGGAGTTGTTGATGAAAATGCTACCAGAATGACAATGCCTGGTCGTTTTTTTATCCAAAAATTTTTAGCTAAAGCTGTAAAAGCAAAATGCGATTATGCGATTATCGAAGTAACATCGCAAGGAATAGAACAATCCAGGCACAGATTTATTGATTTTGAGATAGCAGCAATTACCAATCTTAGTCCTGAACATATTGAAGCGCACAAAGGGTTTGATAATTATCGTAAAGCCAAGGGGAAATTTTTTAGTTATGTCAAAAAAACGCATATTTTGAATTTTGACGATCCGTATTTTGAATATTTTAATTCTTTTGAGGCAGACCAGAAATTTTGTTATGGATTCAAGAAAGATTATTTTGACAGTTTTTTTAAAATAGTAAAAGCAAAGAATATTTCCAGAGAAGAAGGGAAAATTATCTTTAATGTTGAGAATCAGGAGTTTTTGCTTAATCTTTTGGGAGATTTTAATGTTTACAATGCATTGATTGCAATTTGTGTTGGAATGAATCAGGGAATAGATTTAAAGACCATGGCGTTAGCATTGTTGGAGATAGACCTTATTCCCGGAAGAATGGAAAAAATAGTTTCAAAGCCGTTTGAAGTAGTGATTGACTATGCGGTGACTCCTGACGCTTTGGAAAATTTGTATAAAAATTTTCAAGGAAAAGATATTATAGGGGTTTTTGGAGCTTGCGGAGGGGGGAGAGACAAATGGAAGCGCAAAATTTTAGGAGAGATTGCTTCTAAATATTGCAAATATATAGTTCTTACAGACGAAGATCCTTATTACGAAAATCAGGAAGAGATTATAAACCAAATATCTAAAGGAATCCCTTTAGAAAAAGAATATTCGGTTTTTAAGATAATAGATAGAAAGGAAGCAATTAAGAAAGCTATTTCTTTAGCCCAACCCGGGAATGTGGTGATTATAAGCGGAAAGGGAAGTGAGCCGTCTATCTGCATTAAAGGCAAAAAAATCTCCTGGAGCGATAAGGGGATAGCTTTGGAACTAATAAAGAAAAATGAATATAGATAATAATTTAGAATTGTTTAAGGAAACTCAAGCAAAGATGAAAAAAATGATGGAAATATCTCTTCTAAAATTTGCTATTCCTGATTCTATTTTTCTTAAAGGATATTTTGAGTCTCTGGAGAATATTATCAAACAAATTTCGCCTTTTTTTGATGAATATAAAAAAATTAATGATTTTGCGAAACAAATTGCTGATAGGTTTGACACAGAAAGAAATTCAATATTGCAGAGTGGATGGTGGATAGCTCCTTCTATGATGGATTGTCCAGATGATTGGATAGCGCAATCTTCATATAGTTATAAAAAAGGAAACAAATCAGCGATTACAAAATTATTTAAAAAGATATATCAAAAGAATAATTGTAAATTTTTAGAAGAAACAGTAAATGGGTGAATGAATAACAAATATTTCGTTCCATGGAAAAATCATATACAAAAAGCATTAAAAGCCCATCAGTCAGGAGATTATGTTCTTTCGATTCCAGCGATTTTGTTAGTTGCAGAAGGGGTAGCTACTAGAATGTGTAAAAAATATGGATTCAGAAAAGTTGCTAATAGCTCTGATGGAGGAGGAAAAATAAAAAAACTTGCTGGAGAATATTATAAAAAAGATTGTTATTTGGTTTCAGATTTAAACTTAATCGAAACGGCTATAGACTCTTGTATTTATCAAAATACAAAGAAGCTGAATAAAAAAATATATTCTAATATTTTAAATAGACATGCAGTTTTACATGGTATCAAGATAAAATATGGTACTGAAAAGGCTTCATTGCAAACATTTATGTTATTGGATGTCTTAAGCGTAATACAATAAGCAGATTGGAAAATATTAAGAAAGATAGTTGGAGTGTGATTGTAATTTTTTTAATATCTAAAAACAAGGTATAATGGGGGTGATAATAAATTAATCAGAAAAAAAACATGGAAAATCAAAACAATGAATGTTGCAACCAACATGGTTGCTGTGAGGGGGAACACAATAAAAAGAAATTTGGATGGGAAAAGGGATGCGGAGGCGGATGTCATTG
>ENA-UOWE01000196-UOWE01000196.1-activated-sludge-metagenome-genome-assembly--contig:-NODE-196-length-91009-cov-12.072553_pt1 | contig 91009 bp, 78 predicted proteins | sample MGYA00249841_ERZ761562 | MGnify/ENA primary metagenome ERZ761562 (study PRJEB28883, sample SAMN05720200) | activated sludge metagenome | isolation source: Anaerobic digester | place: Japan... | reverse complement strand
ATGCCCTCACTAGGCCCTCAACCTAGCGCGTCTACCAATTCCGCCATTCCGACACAGGCAGGCAGAGTATAGGGAACGGCTCGGGGACGGTCAACGCGACGGCGGACGAACGGAGGGCGGGCCCTACACTCGACAGCCCGCCCACCGGCGGCGCCCCCTTCGGTACCTCTCTGCCGCGTCGGACAAGAGGACATGGTCTTCAGAGACCCTGGCGCCGACTAAGCTTTGCCGACCGAGTATAGTCACGATGTCGCCCGGAGTACAAGGCCGCAAGGGAACGTCTCTGACACTACGCGCGGGCGAGACGGACCGGCTGACCGTGTCCCCGGCGGAGGAGGCGGGGTTCTTCCATGACGACCCCCGGCGGAGGAGGCGGGGTTCTTCCATGACGACCCTGGTCGGCAGTTGTTCCTGGACCGATCCGACACTGATCGCCTGCAGGCGCTTCTACCCCACCGGCGTCACCAGCGCCGCGGACCGTCTGCGCTACTACGCCACGCAGTTCCCGCTGGTCGAGGTGGACGCGACGTACTACGCCCCCCCGAGCGAGCGCAACAGCCGCCTGTGGGTGGAGCGGACCCCCGATGGTTTCGTGTTCGACGTCAAGGCGCACGGTCTGCTGACGGGCCACCCGGCGCAGGCGCAGCGGCTCCCCGGCTGGCTCCGCACCGCCGTCCGGCCCGAAGCGCGCGCGAAGCGCAGCGTGTATCGCAGGGACCTCGCCGACGACGCCATGGAGCGCCTTTGGGAGATCCACCGTGTCGCGCTCGAGCCCCTGCGCGCGGCCGGACGCCTCGGCGCCGTCCTGTTCCAGTTCCCTCCATGGTTCGTGCGCGGTCCGGCCAACGAACGCTACCTGCGCGAGATACCGGAGCGGCTCCCGGGCATCACCGTCGCGGTCGAGTTCCGTGGCGGCGGCTGGATGGACGGCGCCGTCGCGGCGGCGACGCTGCGGCTGCTCGAGGACGAGGGGCTCGCGTACGTCTCCGTCGACGAGCCCCAGGGCTTCCGCTCGAGCACGCCGCCCGTCGTCGCCGCGACGGCGCCCCTCGCCTACGTACGCTTCCACGGACGCAACGCGGCGACCTGGGCGGCACGCACGACCGTCGCCTCGGACCGCTTCAAGTACCTGTACAGCGACGCGCAGCTCATGGAGTGGGTGCCGCGCGTGCGCGAGCTCGAAGCCCGCGCCGGGACCGTCCACGTGCTGTTCAACAACAACTACGAGGACTGGGGCATACGCAACGCACGGCGCATGACCCAGTTACTCGGCGCCCCCAGACCGACCGCCGTCCCGCAGGACGCAGGAGACGCCGTGCGGTCGCCGGCCGGCGGCGAGGGTGGCGAGCCCGCCGACGCCGCCCAGGGCACCCTCCTCCCAGCCTGACGGCGACGAATGCGGGGTCGGGGCGGGCGGCGCCTGGGGCGCCGCCCGCCCCGACCGTCCGTCACCCGCGGCCGCAGGCCGAAGCGCGTCCCGGGCGGCGCGCCGCCCTCAGACTCCCGGCGCGGCGACGATCTCGCGCCTCTGCGCGTCGACGGTCGCGCCCCAGCGTGCGAACTCGGCGAAGAAGCGCTCGCAGGGCACGATCTGCTCAGGCACGTAGACTCCCGGGCCGGCGATCTCGCCGGCGGCCATCATCTGGGCGACGATCGCCGGCGGGATGCCGGTGTCGACGTCACCCCCGCCGGCGCCGTGCTCCTTGTGCGCCGGCACGATGGCGCGGACGCGCCATTCGAGCCGGCGCCCGTCCTTCGTCCCGCGCACGACGCTCATCAGGTAGTCGACGTCGTCGAGCACGACGCCCACCGGCTTGGGGATCTCGGCGACGACCTTCAGAAGGACGTCGCGGGGCCGCACCTTGCCGCCCTTGACCTCGATCTCGTCCGTCCGCGTCATGCCGATACGGTTCAGAAAGCGCATCTGAGCCGTGAACTCCTCGGGAAGCGACAGACGGAACGTGGCGCTCTTCAGGCCTTTGTCCTTCCACGCGTGCCAGAACGTGGCCGGCTCGGAATGGATCGTGTGATGGGCCTCGAGGGTGCCGGCGGGCTCGCCGAAGTCGACCGCGGCGACGCCTTCACCGCCGATGACGCTCTCGTCCCACTCGCCGTCGACGAACTGCGGCGCCGGGACGCTGAACTCGTCGCAGAGCGTCTCGAGCGAATACGGCACGACCCAGCCCTTGTAGCCGCTCCAGTCGGTGTGGTCGATGTTGCCGCAGTAGGCGTGCGCCTCCTCCACCGTGTCGAGCCTCTCGGCGCCGTAGCGCGCCAGGATATTGGTCACCCCGGGAGCGCCGCCCATGGCGATGACGGCCGTGACGCCGGCCTTCCTGAACTCGTCGTCCAGCTCGAGCTGTCTCTTCGTGACGTAGAACAGCCCGCCCATGTCGGTGTAGTGGACCCCGGCGCCGGCGGCGGCATGCATGACGGTGATGTTCCAGAAGTGCTGCGTCGCGTTCACGACCGCGTCGCAGCCCGCGATGACGGCCTGGACGCTCCCCTGGTCGCTCGCGTCGACCGTCACGGGCCGCGCCTTGTCGCCGCCCTGGACGGTGGCGACGGCGCGAGCTTGCTCCGGATTGATGTCGCCGACGACGACCTCATCGACGCGTGGGCTGACCCCCAGCTCCTTGACCGCCCAGCGCCCCATGGCCCCTGCTCCGATGACGGCGATCCGCATGGCTCGTCCTCCGGTCTCGCATCGTGCTCGCGCGCGTCATTGCCGAACAAGCCTACGAGGTTCGCAGCCGTGCGTACAGGCCGTTATCATGCAGAGACGATGTGCAGCCACCTCCCCAGAGCACGCTGTCCATGAGCCCGTACGGACTCGACGACCGGGAATGGAAGGGGCTCGAGGACGAAGTCCTCGAGCTGTTCACCTCCATCCTGCGCGTCGACACCACGAACCCGCCCGGCGACGAGACCGCCTGCGCCCTCGTCCTCAGGGACTATCTGGCGGCGAACGGCGTACCGTCCACGCTCACGGGCGAGCTGCCCGAGCGCCAGAACCTCGTCGCCAGGCTGGAGGGCTCCCGCCCGGGCCCCACGCTCGTCCTCATGGGGCACATGGACGTCGTCCCCGCCGACGAGGGCGAGTGGTCGGTGCCCCCGTTCGCCGGCGTCGTGAAGGACGGTTACGTCTGGGGCTGCGGCGCGACCGACATGAAGAACCAGGTGGCCGCCGAGGCGGTCGCCGTCGCCCACCTGGCGCGTTCGGGCGCCGACTTCGCCGGGACGGTCGTGTACATCGCCAGCGTGGACGAAGAGGTCGGGACGCACTGCGGCGTGCGCTGGCTCTGCGAGCACCGCCCCGAGCTCATCCGGTGCAACTACCTGCTCAACGAGGGCATGGGCGGCCTGTGGCTGCCGGTCGACGGGCGCAAGGTGGTCTTGCTCGCCGTGGGCGAGAAGGCGTTCGCGCAGTTCCGCATCCGCACCCGCGGGGCCGGCGGGCACGGGTCGGTGCCCGAGAAGGAGCGCAGCGCGGTCATCGACCTGGCGAAGGCGGTCGTCGCCCTGGGGCTGTACGACCCACCCGCGAGCGTGTCGCCCATGACCGCCGCGTTGATCGACGCTCTCGTCGAAGACGGTCTGCGCGAGCGGCTCAAGGACCCGGCGACGGCGCGGGAGGCGGCGCGCGACCTGCGGCGCGCCGACCCCGAGGTCGCCGGGCTCATCGAGCCGCTCCTAGGCGTCACCTTCACTCCCACCATCCTCGAGGCCGGCAAGGCCGTCAACGTCATCCCCACCCACGCCGAGGCCGGCGTCGACTGTCGCATCCTCCCGGGGATGAGCCTCGAACAGACGCGGGCCCTCGTAGCGGAGGTCCTGGACCCCCTGGGCATCGACTGGCGGTTCGAGTGGATCGACGTGACCGAGCCTAACGCCTCGCCGGCGCCGACGGCGCTCAGCGAGAGCATCGCCCGCGTGCTGCGCCGCGACCTGCCCGACGCCGTCCTCGCCCCCATGTGGTCGGCGAGCTTCACCGACTCACGCTGGGTCCGCGAGGCGTTCCCGGGATGCGTGGCGTACGGGTTCGCCCCCTTCCCGGGAGAGAGCCTGCGCGCCATGCAGGGCGGCCGCGACCACATGCCGGACGAACGCATCGCCGTCGGGGACGTGACCTACCAGGCGCTCTTCTTCGAGCGCGTCGCCCGTGACCTCCTCGCCTGACCTTCGCGACCGCTTTCGCGGCGCGCTCATCGGCCTCGCCGTCGGCGAGGCCCTGGGCGCGCCGGCCGAGTTCCTTTCAGCGGCGCAAGTGGTCGAGCGGTACGGCGTCATCGTCGACATGGTGGGCGGCGGCTGCCACGAGCTCACCCCAGGGCAGACGACCGACGCGACCGACATGGCGCTGCGCCTGGCCGAGAGCCTGGCCGAACACGGGGCCCACGATCCCGAGGACGTCATGCGCCGGTACCGCGACTGGTTCGAGCAGCGGCCGCGCGACGTCAGCCTCACCGTGCGCACGGTGCTCCTCAGCTACCGGGCCGGCACGCCCTGGGACCTCGCCTCACGGCGCGCCTGGGAGATCCTCGGCCATCCGGTGGCCGCGAACGGCAGCCTGATGCGCTGCGCGCCGCTGGCCCTCCTGTACTACGGCGACGCCGGACGCCGCCGCAAAGCTTCCCTCGACGAGTCGATGCTGACGCACTTCGACCCGCTCGCCGGCTGGGCCTGCGTCGCCCTCAACGATCTGCTCGTGGCGGCCATGCAGGACGGGCTGCGCGAGCGGCTGCCGGCGGTCGCCGCGTCCCTCGAGGAGGAGGACCGCCGGATCAGCGCCGCGTTGCTCGAGGCCGAGACGGCCGAGCCGGAAGAGGTCCAGAACTCGGCCTTCGTCGTCGACAGCCTGCGTACCGCGGTCTGGGCGAACCTCCGCGCCGCCACCTTCGAGGAGGCCCTCTGCACCGTCGTGAACCTCGGCGACGACGCCGACACCGTGGGCGCCATCACCGGCGCCCTCGCCGGCGCTGTGCATGGCGAGGCGGGCATCCCGGCGCGCTGGCTCGCGGTGCTGCAGCTCCGCGAGCCCCTGCGCGCCGTGGCCGACCGCCTCGCCGCCCTCGCCGGCGTGTGACGAGCGCGCGGGCCGCGCGACCCGCCGCCCCGCGGCGGGTCGCGCGGCCCGCGCGCCACTCTGTAAGATACGTCGCTGACGTCGCGCGGCTGCGGGACGTCGTCCGTGCCGGAGGAGGCCTTCCTTGAGCTGGCTGACCAAGCTCTCACTGCGCAACCGTTCGATCGTCGCCCTCATCGTCGTCGCCGTCGTCCTGCTCGGCGTGTACGGCATCAGGTCGCTCAAAGAGGAGCTCATCCCGGACCTGACCTTCCCCTACCTCACGGTGGTCACCGTCGTCCCCGGCGCCTCCGCCAGCGACGTCGACGCGACGGTCACGACACCCATCGAACAGGCTATCCGGGCGACCAGCGACATCAAGGAGTACACGTCGTACTCGAACGAGGGCATGAGCATCACCACCATCGAGTACGAGTTCGGCACCGACATGGCCGCCAAGCAGGCGGACGTCCAGGCGGCCGTCGCTGCGGTCCAGTCGGCGCTTCCCGAGAACGCCCTCGAGTCGAAGGTCGCCGCCCTCAACATCAACTCGCTCCCCGTGGTGCAACTCGCCGTCAGCTCGGACCTTCCGCCCCGCGAGCTCGCCGAACTCCTGACCACCGCCGTCGTCCCCCGCCTGCAGGAGATCGACGGCGTGCAGGCGGTGACCGTGTCGGGCGCCCAGGAGCGGCAGTTGCAGATCCGTCTCGACCCGGCCAAGGTGCTGCGACTGGGAGTGCCACTGGAGGGCATCACCACCGCCATCACGACGGCGAACCTCACGACCGGCGCCGGCACGGTGACCTCGGGCAGCCTCGTCTACCCCGTGACGGTCCGCGCCGAGGCGACCACCGTGGCCGCCTTCAGGGACCTGGTCGTCGCCACGGACGACGGCAACGTCAAGCTCGGCGACATCGCCGATGTGCGCATCCTGGCCAAGAAGCCCACCGCCGTGACCCGCACGAACGGCGCCGAGTCGGTGGGCGTCTCCGTGGTCAAGACCTCGGACGCGAACACCGTCGACGTCGCCAACGCCGTGACGGACACCATCGCCGACCTCGACCAGAAGCTCGGCGACAAGGTCACCCTCACCACCGTCCTCGACCAGTCGACCTTCATCGAAGAGAGCATCGCCTCGCTGTGGCGCGAGGGTCTCATCGGCGCCGTCTTCGCCGTGCTCGTCATCTGGCTGTTCCTGCACAGTTGGCGTTCGACGCTCATCGCCGGTCTGTCGATCCCGCTCAGCATCATCGCCGCCCTCGCCCTCCTGTGGTGGCGCGGCGAGTCACTCAACGTGCTCACCCTGGGCGGCCTCACCATCGCCATCGGCCGCGTCATCGACGACTCCATCGTCGTCATCGAGAACGCCCATCGTCACTTACAGGAGGGCGACGACGTCCATGCCGCCGCCTACGGCGCGACGCGCGAGGTCGCCCGCGCGATCACGGCGAGCACCCTCACGACGGTCGCCGTCTTCCTGCCCCTCGGGTTCCTCCACGGCCTCGCCTCGGAGTTCTTCCGCCCGTTCGCGATCACCGTGACCTTCGCTCTGCTCGCCAGCCTGCTGGTCGCGCTGACCGTCGTGCCGGTCGTCGCCACGTTCGTCCTCTCCAAGGGCCACGTCGGCCATCGCGACCCGGCCGAGGTCACACGACTGCAACGCTTGTACCTGCCGGTCCTCAAACTCGCCATCGACCACAAGGCCATGACCCTCGTCGCCGCCGTCGCCATCTTCGTCGCGACCATGGCGGGGACCACGCTGCTCAAGACGAACCTGTTCGACACCTCGGCGGCGCCGACCATGTCGATCGACCAGAAGATGCCCCCCGGCACCAGCTTGGACGCCACGCTCGCCGCGGCGACGAAGGTCGAGGACGTGCTCGCCGACACTCGAGGCATCGACATCTACCAGATGACGGCCGGCAGCACCGGAAGCCTGTTCGGCGCCGGCGGAGGAATCGGCGCCTCGGCCAGCAGCGCCGTCTTCACGGTGCAGCTCGACCCCGAGGCCGACAAGCTGGCCGTCATCGAAGACCTCCGCACCCGCGTCGCAGACCTTCAGGGCATCGGCGAGGTGACCGTCAGAGGCGAGGACGCGTCCATGGGCGACATGACGGCGATCGAGGTCCGTGTCACCGCCACGGACCCCGCCGTCCTCAAGAAGGCGAACGACATCGCCCTCGCGGCCGTCAAGAGCGTCCCGGTGCTCGCCGACGTGTCCTCGAACCTCAGCGAGGGACAGCCGTCGGCGACGGTCACCGTGGACCAGGCCAAGGCGGCGGCGGCGGGCGTCGACGTCACCACGTTGAGTCGCTTCTCGACCCTCATCCTGAACGGGTTCCCGCTCGGCTCCGTCCCGACCGAGGAAGGCGTGCTGCCTGCGCAACTCAGCGTCGGCGAGATCACCCTGCCGCCGATCCCCGGCGCGGTCACGGCGATGCTCGAGCGCCTGAGCGTCCCCGCGGCACAAGGCATGGTCGGCCTGGGCGACATCGCCACGGTCGAGGAGACCATGACCCCCGTGCAGGTCACGCGCGTCGACTCCGCCCGCACGGCGACCATCACCGGCGCCCCGACCAACAACAACATCGGGGCCGCTTCGACCGACACCGAGGCGGCCCTCGCCAAGGTCGACCTGCCCGACGGCGCCACTTGGGAGATCGCCGGCGCCAAGACCGTCATGGACGAGGCTTTCCGTACCCTCGGTATCGCCATGGTCATCGCCGTGCTCATCGTCTACGTGATCATGGTGGTGACGTTCCGCAGCCTGCTGAACCCGCTCATCCTCCTCGTCAGTATCCCGTTCGCCGTGGTCGGCGCCGTCATCCTCATGCTCGTCACTGGGACCAGCCTGGGCATGCCGAGCCTCGTAGGCGCCCTTATGCTCATCGGCATCGTGGTGACGAACGCGATCGTCCTGCTCGACCTCGTCGAGCAGTTCCGGCGCCGCGGCATGGACGCACGGACGGCGGTGATCGAGGGCGGCCGGCGCCGACTGCGTCCCATCCTGATGACCGCCGTCGCCACGATCCTCGCCCTTCTGCCGATGTCGCTCGGGCTCGGGGAGAGTGCCTTCCTGTCCACGCCCCTGGCCGTGGTCGTGATCGGAGGCCTCTTCACGTCCACCATCCTGACCCTGATCCTCGTGCCGGTCCTGTATCTCGCGCTCGACAAGCTTCGCCGTCGCGGCCCCGAGGAGGACTGGACCATCGGGACGACCCTCAGTGACTGAAGCCGGCTGAGGGGCCGCCCGGCCGAGACGTGTACGTGCCCTCGAAGGCCGGCACTCCAACGAGGAACACCAGCACGCGATCACTCTGTCGAGCCAGATCGACTTCCTCGGCGGCGTGCCGGCGGTCGACGTCACCGCCATCCATGTCGCGCCCGACGCGAAGACGATGCTCGAGCGGGACCTCGAGGGTAGACTCGACGGCATCGGGCGGCACCGCGAGCGTATCGCCCAGGCCGAGATGCTTCAGGAGTACGACCCGCACCAGGCCCTCGAGGACATCCTGATCATCGAGGAGGAGCACGCGCGCGACCTGCAGAGCGCCCTCAACCGGTAGGAGGGCGCGACCGGCATGAGGGCGAAGTGCGTTCCGCTCTCGACGATCCGCCCCTCGTCGAGGATGTCGACACGGTCGGCGTTGCGCACCGTCGAGAAGCGGTGGTTGATCAGCACGACGGCGCGACGGGCGCGGGCGACTTTCCGCCACCCGCCGATCGAGATCTCCTCGCCGTCCTCGAACCACTTCCCCAGCATCGTGTCGTAGCCGGGCGCAGGCTCTCGAGGACTTCGTGCGCGCCGGCCTTGCGCGCAGCACGCCCGACCAGGGACCGCCGCCCGGCGAATCGCCAGGCGCTGACCGTGAAGGGCGTCGCGCAGAGCGTGGCGCCAGCCGCGGAACGTGTCGTCGCGGTCGAAGAGGCGCAGCTCCTCGGCGCAGGTGCCGTCGGTCAGCGGTCAGCGGAGGAGGCGTTGCACTTCAAACTTGAACTCAGGGGAACGGCGGTCCTCGACGGTGCTCCGGCGCTGCCGCTCGCACATGCGGGCCGAGTAGCGGAGGCGCCTGTGGGCGCTGGGCAGCGTCACCCGACGACGATCACCCCTACGAACCAGCGGACGGTCAAGATGATGCCGACCATGACCATCAGGGCGATGATGCTCTACCCCATGATCGTCACATCGTTGACGATGCACGTTGGGCGGTAGGACGCCTCCTGCTGGGCGCGGTGGAGGGCGGCGTAGTACCGCGAGTCCTCGTAGTACTCGAAGTCGACAGCGATCGACTTGGCGTGGATGAGGTCCGAGATGTGGTCGGTGATGACCTGTCCCCGAGCCTCCCTGACGAGCGTCGCCACCGAGCGCGAGAGCCGAAGTCACGCCGATCAGACCGGCGATGAGGATCACCCAGGCGACATGGGCGAAGGCCGCGCCCTCGTCGGCGGCGCCCGCCGCCGGCGCCGGCGCTGTCGCGGGCCGGGCCCGCGACAGCGCCGGCGCGCCCCGATACCATGGCGGGCGCACCTGCAGACGACAGCCGGGAGGGATCATGCGGCTCACCGCGAGCTGGCTGAGCGAAGACGAACGGCACCTGATCGTCGAGGAGGCGTTCGGCCTGCTCGAACGCACCGGCATGCGCTTCGGCTCCGGCCGCGGCCTGGCCGTCCTGGCCGCGGCCGGAGCCGACGTGGACCGCGACGCCGGCGTAGCCCGCCTGCCACGCAGCTTGGTGGCCGAAGCCTTGCGCGCGTGTCCCCGCGACGTCCTGCTCGGCGGCGCGACTCCTGCCGAGGACGTGCTCCTCGACGGCGCCCGCACGCACTTCGTGCCCTCGGGCGCCCCGACCCACGTCCTCGACATGGACAGCGGCGACTACCGCCCCGGCACCCTTCGCGACCAGCGTGAGTCCACCATCGTCGCCGACGCGATGTCGGTGGTCGACGTCATGTGGATGCTCGTCGCCGCGACCGACACGGCAGAGACTGAGCGCCCCTTCCGCGCGTACCAGACCGGGCTCTGCTGGTCCGACAAGCACCTCCAGGACGAGGTCACCGACCGGCGGCAGGTCGAGGTCCTGATGCGGATGATGGAGGTCGTCTGCGGCGACCTGGACGAGTTCCGGCGCCGACCGCGTGTCAGCGTCGTCTGCTGCACCTCCTCGCCGCTCGCGATCGACCGCGACTTCCTCGACGCCAACCTCGAGGCGGCGCGCCATGGGACTCCCATCGTCATCTACCCGATGCCGATCGCCGGCGGGACGGCGCCGATCACGGTGGCCGGAGCCGTGGCCATGGACGTGGCCGAGTTCCTCGGAGCCGCAACGGTGATCGAGACGGCCGCGCCGGGGACGCCGGTCATGCTGGGCGCCGGCGCCAGCCTGCTCGACATGAGGGCCGGCACGTTCGCCTTCGGGGCGCTCGAATCGGCCCTCATGGCGGCCGCCTGCGCCGAGGTCGCCCACGAGCTCGGCGTCCCCGTGCTGTGTCCCGGTCTCGCCACCGACGCCAAGTACGGCGGCATCCAGGCCGGCTACGAGAAGGCGCTCAAGGGCCTCGTCGCCGTCTCGGCGGGGGCCGACCTCGTGACCGGCGGAATCGGCCTCCTGAGCGGAGCCAATCTCATGAGCCTGCCGCAGATCGTGATCGACGCCGAGATCGCGGCGATGATCCTCCGCCTGGTCGACGGCGCAGAGGTGTCGCCGGCGACAGTCATGGCCGCGACCATCGAGCGGCTCGGCTTTTCGGGAAGCTACCTGAACGACAAGGAGACGGCCCGCCGGCTGCGCGCCGGCGAGGTGTTCCTCCCCACCATCGCCACACGGCTGAGCATCGAGGCGTGGCGCGCCCGAGGGCGCACTGAAGCCGACGACGCCGCCGACCAGGTGCGGGCGATCCTGGCCGAGGCGGAGGCGCGAGGTCCCAAGCTCGCCGCCGACAAGGCGGAGGCGCTCGAGGACATCGTCAGAGGGGCATCCGCGGGATCGTGAGCCGCCTGCGCGGGCGGAGGGCGCCGGACCCACGCCAGCGGCGGTGGGCGCCGGACCCACGCGGCGGCGGACGCCGCCCGGGCGGTCTCAGGCTTCGCCCGCCGTGACCGCCCGCCGATGCCGCCGCCACTCCGGCGCCCGCGACACGAAGAGCGCCGCCCCGACGAGGCCGACGACGAGCAGGACGACGAACGCCTCCCGCGCCCCCAGCGTGTCCATCGCCCAGCCCATGAAGGCCGGGCCCATCGCGGCGCCTCCGTTCCAGACGATCGTCCAGGCGCCCATGTAGCGGCCGCGCAACTCCTCGGGGGCGAAGTCGGCGACCTCGGCCGTCGCCACCGGGGCCAGGAGGGTCTCGCCCAAGCTCATGATGATCACGAGGACCACCAGTGAAGCGAGCCCACCGGCGAACGCCGAGCCGCCGATACCGATCCCGAGCAGGGCGCTCGAGAAGGCGAGCAGGATCATGCGGTTCTTCCACTTCGTCGCCCGCACAAGCGGGTACTGGACGGTGGCGACGACGAGGGCGTTCAATCCCAGCAGCCAACCCCACGTCCCGTCCGGGATGCCGATCTCGCCGGTCACGTAAACCGAGAAGATCGAGACGAACGTCCCGATCACGAACACCGGGGGCAGGGCCACGGCCAGGAACGTGAGGAAGCGACGGTCGCGCATCACCACGGCGTAGCCTCGCCGCCCCTCGCCCTTCTCGTCCCCGGCTTCTTCGACCACGGCCGGACGGCTCTCACGAAGACCGGCGATGGCCAGCACGATCATGGTGGCGCAACCGGCGGCGGCAGCCAGGAACAGGTCGCGGAAGCTCACGCCGGCGCCGCGCGCCAGGCCGGCCGCCGCCGGTCCTACGACAACGCCGAGGTTCATCGCCACGCGCGTCACGCTGAACCCCTCCTGCCGCAGCGCCGGACCCACCATGTCGGCGACCATGGCGTTGGTCGCCGTCTGGAAGAGCGGCCAGCCGAACGCGCTCTCGATCCCGACGAGCAGAGCGACCTGCCACACCTCGCGGACGAAAGCGAACCCCACGTACCAGAGCGTCCCCACCGTGAGCGCGAGGATCGTCATCCTGCGACGGCCGAACCGGTCGGTGAGCTGGCCGCCCCACATCTGCAAGGGGATGACCAACGCGGGGACGATGCCGAAAACGACGCCGACGACCGTCATCCTGATCCCGAGCTCGTGGTTCAGGAAGATGGCTTCGTACGGGAAGCCGAGCGACGAGGCCGCCGTGAAGACGAAGATGCACAGGACGAGGAGCCAGAACTGGCCGGGATAGGCTTGGAACCCGCGGCGCAGCCGTTGCATCAGGGAAGGCATCAGCGCCTATGCTATCGGAGCGCGAGCGGGCATGCCTCCGAAGGGCCCACCTGCGTGGGGGCGGGCGGCGGGGCGCCGTAGCCGCCCCGCCGCCCGCCCCCACGCTCCCCGTCAGGCGACCGGAAGGTCCACTACCCCCACCTCGAGGCCGACGGCGCGCATCTCGGCGATGAACGGCGCGGGGTCGAGCAGCTCGGGTGGCACGACGCCGCGGCGGGCGACCTCTCCGCGCGCGAACAGGCGTACGGCGCAGGCCGCCGACGCCCCGGTCTGCCAAGCCGTGCCCTGCACGCCCAGGCGTTCCCAAGCCTCGTCGTGCGACGTTGTCTGGTACATGAAACGCCGCGCCGGCCGACGGGCCAGCGTGCCCTCGCACAGCGCTCCCACACAGACGGCCCCGTGGATCTTGCCCGCGAGCTCGGCGGGCTGCGGCAGACGCGAGGCGACGAACTGGAGGGGCGAGAACCGGGCGCCGCGGAACTCGACCGGCGCGCGTTGGTTCAGGCCGAGGTACCGGAAGACGCGCAGGGCCTCGACGAAGCGGTCGTCCAGGGCGATGAAGAACGCCGCGTCGCGCAGTCCCTTGCCGCCGAGAAACTGCGGCATGAGTTGCGCCTCTTCGTGGTCGACGTTCCACAGCCGCAGGCGCCCTACCGGCGCCGGGAACTCGAACTCCCGCGAGACCGAAAGCGCCTCGTTGCGAGACTCGCGACCGTCGCGGAAGACATACGGCGGCAGCAGGCATTCCTCGATCATCGTCTCGGGCGAGAACGAACACACGAACTCGTAGCCGTCGGCGGTGCCGTTGTCGCCGTCCAGCACGGTCAGGGCCGTGACCGCGTCGAACTCGTCGTACAGGGCGTGCGCGAACACGTCGCTGGCCCCCGGGTCGATGCCGAACGAGACCATGGCCGTCAGGCCACGCCTCTTGAACTCGCCGTCCAGGGCGAGCTGCTCGTCGAGATCGGCCGTGCCGGTGATCTCGCGCGGACCACCGGTCCCCATGTCGAGGTAGTTCGCGCCGGCCTCGAGGCACGCCTCCATCACCGGGATGTCCCAGGCCGTCGCAAGGGCGTTGAGGACGAAGCCGGCATCTTTGGCGGCGTCGACCAGCGCCGCTCGGTCCGAAGCGTCGAGGACGAGGCACTGCGCCTTGCCGGGGGGCAGCTTCGCCGCCACGGCGCGCACGCGCGCTTCGTCGATGTCGGCCAATACGACCGTCGAGACGTGCGGTTCCTGCGCGGCGACACGGGCGTTGACTTCGCCGACCGCGCCGACACCGAGTTGCAGGACCTTCATGGTCTCACCCTTTCGTGGTCCGGCCGTCGCCCGTGCGACCCTCCGATGGGTCGGCGGCGACGGCCGTCAGGATCGATCACATTCTCCCAGCAGAACATGGCGCTTTCCAGCGAACATTCGTCAGCGAACTTCATCAGTCCAAGGAACACAACTTAGTCATCATTGACCACGGGCAGAAACGGTTGTAGGTTTGCGCCATGTACCTGAGCGTGCAGCAGGCGGCACGCCGCCTCGGTGTCTCACCGGTCACCGTCAGACGCTGGACGGCCACCGGGTTCCTCCCTTGCATGCGGACCGCGGGAGGCCACCGCCGGATCGACGAACGCGACATCGACGACCTCGCGCGCGCGATCGGCGACTCGAACCACCTGGCCGCCCAGCTCGCTCGCGAGCGCGAGCTCGACGTCCTCGTCGACACGTCCATCGCCCTGGCCAGCAGGCTCGACGTCACCGAGCTGCTGGCAGAGATCGCACGCCGCATGACGGCGCTTCTGGACTGCCACTTCTGCGCCATCTCCGAGTTCGACGAGCGCGCGGGCATCGTCTACGTCCTGGCCGATTACGACCATTCCGGTCAGCGGCTGCCCGACAGCGGGCCCTACAAGCTCAGCGAGTACCCTCTGACCCGTCGCGTCCTCAAGGAACGCGTCACGGCCGTCGTCAACGTCGACGATCCGCACGTTGACCAAGCGGAGGCCGCAGTCCTGCGCCGCGACGGGGACAAGAGCCTCCTCATGGCGCCGCTCGTCCACCAGGATCACGTCATCGGCCTGCTCGAGGTCGTCGACCAGAAGCGCTCGCGGCAGTACTCGCGACAGGAGCTGCGTCTGTGCCGCGCGGTCGCCGGCCAAGCTGCAGCGGCGTTGCACAACGCCAAGCTGTTCGCCGACCAGACGCGCAGCGACCACGACATCTCGCGCCTGCGTTCCGCCCTGCGCTGCCTCACCGGCAGGGTCCCGGCCGTGGTCGCGGCGGCGCCGGACGCCGCGCTCGCCGAAGTCGCCCGCGTCGCCTGCGACGCGCTCGAAGCGGTCTCATGCGTGGCCAGCGCGGGCGGCGCCAGCGCCGGCGCCTTCGGCGAGGCTTCGGCAGCCTTCGACGACGGGGACGAGCGCGGCACGCAGGCGACACTCGTCGTCGCCCGCGACCCGTCCGGCGCCAGCGATCTGACCCTGGCGGTCACGCTGGTGGAACCCCCGAGCGAAGGCCAGACCGAGCTGCTGGACCTCATCGCCGCCGCCGGCGGCGCCCTGATGGCACGCTGAGCGTCCGCCGCGATGGTCCACGGCGGCTGCTCGATCCGACCGCCGTGTAGCGCACGAAGCGGAACGCGGCGCACCCATGACCGGAACGGAGATGGTACGGCTCAGCCGCGTTTGCGGGAAGGAACGCTCGACGCGCCGGACGGGGAACTTCGCCTCTGCGGAGCGCAGAACTTCCCCGGAGTTGACTTGATCGTCGGCGACTATGTACCTTCCGTCCATGTACCTCAGCGTCCAGCACGCCGCGCGCCGCCTCGGCGTCTCCACGCACACGATCCGTCGCTGGACCGCGTCCGGGTTCCTCCCTTGTACACGCACGGCGGGCGGGCACCGGCGCATCAAGCAGGAAGACATCGAGGAACTGGCCACCCTGATCGGGGGGAGCAACCATCTCGCCGCCCGCCTCGCCCGCGAACGGGAGCTCGAGACGCTGGTGAAGACGGCCATCGCCGTCACGAGTCAACTCGACCTCGCCGACCTCCTGCGTGAGGTCGCCCGCCAGATGACCAGCCTGCTCGACTGCCACTTCTGCGTGATCTCGGACTACGACCGCGAGTCCCGCACGGTCACCGTCCTCGCCGACTACGACGACCTTGGCAACCGGCGACCCGACTCGTGGATCTACAACGTCAACCAGTTCCCGATGGCCAAGCGCGCCCTCGAGGAACACGAGACCGTCGTCGTCAATGTCAGCGATCCCCGCGCCGACCCAGCCGAGGTGGCGATCATGCGTCGCGACGGCGACAAATGCCTTCTCGTCCTGCCCATGGTGCACCGCGGCCAGGCGATCGGATTGCTCGAGGTCCTCGACCACTCGCGTGAACGCCGCTTCACGCGCCAGGAGATGCGCCTCGCCACGGCGATCGCCGGCCAGGCCGCCGTCGCCCTCCACAACGCGCACGTGTTCGCCCAACTGCGGCGCAGCGACCAGGACGTCCTCGACCTGCGCCGCGCGGTCGAGGCGGTCTCGGCCGCGCACGGCGCCCTTCACGCGCGGTCGTCGCCCGCCGACCTGCTCCACGAGACGGCGACCCTCGCGGCCGACGCCCTGCATGCGCTCTCGTGCGTGGCAAGCTGGGGCGACGAGAGCGCCGGCGCCTCCGGCGCCGCCGCGTCCGCGTCGCGGGCGATCGAGACCAAGCCGGCGCACGTGCTCGTCGCCTCGGCTCCCTGCCGTGATCGACCGCTGACCCTCACCTTGACCTTGGCGGGCGCGAGCACCGAAGGCCGGTCCGAGCTCCTCACGCTCATCGCGACGATCGCCGCCGGCGCTCTCGACTGCCTGCTCGCGCGCCGCGAAGCCGACTCTGCCTGAGCCTATCCGCCGCCCGACCCGGGCGCGCGGCGCCGTCGCCTCACCCTGCTATGCTCGCGCCATGCCCGACGTCCCGCTGAGCTTCGTCGTCGTCGACACCGAGACGACCGGACTCGACCCCGCCCGCGACCGCATCATCGACCTCGGGGCCGTCCGCCTCGACGCCCGCCTGCGCGAGACCGATCGTCTCTCGACGCTCGTACGCGCCGATGTCCCCGTGCCGCTCGCCGTCACCCGCATGACGGGCATCGACGGGGCCGCCCTCGCCGCGGCCCCGACCATGGCCGAAGCCTACGCGGCGCTCTCACGCTTCGCCGAGGGCGCGCTGCTCGTCGCCCATAACGCCGCCTTCGACCGCGCCCATCTCGAGGCAGCCGCCCGACGCGCCGGTCTCGCCCCGCTGGGCGGCGACTGGTTCGACACCCTCGAGGCCGCGCTCGTCCTCTTCCCCGAACACGACCGTCATGCGCTGTCCATCCTGGCAGAGGCCCTCGGCATCGCGCCGCCGCAGCACCGCGCCCTCCCCGACGCCGTGGCCACCTCCGAGCTGCTGCGCCGCCTGGCGGCGAGAGCGGCCGGCCTCGCCGCCGAGGAGCGCGGCCTGCTCGAGGCCGTCCGTTGGCGCCCGCTCAGGATCCTCGACGCGGTGAGGGCGGCGCCCGAGGCGGCCCCGGCGCCGCCGGTCGCCGCCGAGCCGCAGCGGGCCGCCCGCGGCGCCGCCCTCACCGCCCTCCCGTGCGCGGCCGACGGTTGGCGCGCGGAGTTCGACCCCGGTGACCGGACGGGGGCCGACGACGCCGCCGGCGCCGACGACCGGGCGCGCCGTCGCAGCGACGCTCGCCGGCCGACGTCCGCTGCCACGCAGTCTCCCGCCGGACTGGCGGCGCGGCTCCCCGGCTACTGCCCGCGCGCCGGACAGGTGACGATGGCAGAGGCGGTCGCCGGCATCCTCGAAACAGGCGGCATCGGCCTCTTCGAGGCCGGGACGGGCATGGGCAAGAGCCTCGCCTACCTCCTGCCGGCGGCCTTCGCCGGCGCCGCGTCGGGCACACGCGTGGTCGTCAGTACCAAGACCAAAGCCCTCCAGCGTCAGCTCGCCGCCCACGAGCTCCCCCTCGTCCAGGCGGCCCTCCCGCCGGGCTGGAACTGGGCCGTGCTCATGGGCCGCGAGAACTACCTCTGCCGACGCCGGCTCGACGACGCCGTCCGGGGCGAGGCCGGCGCTCTGCCCGACGTCGATCGGGCGCTGGCGCTCGCCTACCTGGTCGGTCGCACGCGCTGGGGCGAGGTCGACCTCTCGGCCCTTCCCTTCCGCGCGCAACGCGAACTGCCGGCCCTGACGGCCCTGGCGCACGAGCTGCGTTCCTCGCGAGCCACCTGCCTGGGCCGCCACTGTCCGGCCCGCGGCCGCTGTCCCTGGCGCCTCGCGCGCAGCCGTGCCGAGGCCGCCCACCTCGTCCTCGTCAATCACGCCCTGCTCCTGACCGGCCACGAGATCCTCCCCGAACACGAGCATGTGATCATCGACGAGGCGCACCTGCTCCCCGCCGAGGCCACGTCCGCGTTCAGCGACCAGATCGACCGGCGGACCCTCGAGGTCCTCGGTCACAGCCTGCGTGGCCACGGGCGACAGCGGCCCCTGGCGACGCGCCTGCGCTCCTTGGCGCGCCACGCCACGCCTCAGCAGGCGCAGGCGCTCCGCGCCGGCGCCGAGGCCGCCGAGCGCCTGCTCGCCGACCTCCCGTCTTTGGCGCGCGCGGTCGGCGAGGCCCTCGCCGCCGTCGCCGAGACGGCGGTCGGGAGCGACACGGGGGCCGGCCGGCACGCGCGCCGCGCGCCGGCCGGCCCTCCCGCAAGCGCCGACTACGGCCTCGCCGCCTGGCTCACACCCGGACTCCGCGAGGCGCCGTCCTGGGATGCGCTGGCCACGGCGACGAGCCTCCTCAGCGAGCGTCTCGCCGCCTTGGCCGGCGCGGCGGCGCAGGCAGCCGAGACGCTTCCCGACGACCACCGTGAGCGGTCGCCGCTGCTGGCGCTAGTCGACGATGCGGACAGGGCGGCCACCCTTCTCGCCGAGCTGCCCGAGACGAGCTCCCCCGACGCGGTCCTCTGGGCCGAGATCGAGGCCCCGGCCGAGACGCCCGAGCCGGCGGCGTTCGCCCCGGGGCCGCGCTGGACGCTCACGAGGACGCCGCTCTCGGTCGCCGCCTCCTGCCGCGCCGCCCTCTGGGACCGTTTGCGCGGCGCCGTCCTGACGAGCGCGACGCTCACGGTCGGGGGCTCGTTCACCTACTTCCGCGAGACGACCGGCCTGGCGGACGACCTCGGGGTCGACGAACGCGTCTTCCCCTCGCCGTTCGACTTCACCCGACAGGCCGTCCTCGTCCTCGAACACGACCCCGGACGTGATTGGCGGCCCGACGAGGCCGCCGACCGGCAGACGGCGCGCCTCAAACACATCGCGGAGGTCACCGGAGGCCGCACTCTGGCGCTCTTCACCAACAAGCGTGACATGTACCGGGTCGCCGCCGCTGTGGGCGCGCACGTCGAGGACGATGGGGTGCTCGTGCTCGCCCAGGGTCTCCACGGGAGCGCAGCCGCGCTCGCCGAGGAGTTCCGCGCGCACCCCGAGACGATCCTCCTCGGTGTCGACTCATTGTGGACCGGCCAGGACTTTCCGGGCGAGACGCTCGTGTGCCTCGTCATCGCCAAGCTGCCGTTCCCGCCCCAAGGCCCGCTCTTCCACGCCCGCCGCCAGGCCTGCGTCGAGGCGGGCGTCGACTGGTTCCGAAGCTTCTACCTGCCCGAGGCCGTCCTCAGGTTCAGACAGGGCTTCGGGCGACTCATCCGCCCCGAGACGGACGTCGGCGTCGTGGTCGTCCTCGACCATCGCCTCACGCAGCAGCCGTACGGCCGTGACTTCCTCGAGAGCCTGCCGCCGATACCCGTCGTGTGCGCCGCCCCCGACGAGGTGCCGGCGGTCGTGGCCACGCACCTGCGGCGGCTGCGGCCGGCGCCCGAAGACCTCGCCGCCAGCCTCGGCCGCCCGTAGGCTCGCCAGTCTACTTCAACAGCTTACCGGCGCCCTTCGACTTGCTCAGCTTCATCAGCCGCGCCTTCGATACCTTGTGGCAATGGGGACAGGTGAGCTTCTTGTAGCTGTAGAACGTGCCGTCGTCGTTCTTGCCCATGTGCGAGGGCGTGAAGAAGTTCACCGTCGTCGGAACCTGGAAGTTGTGGCCGCAGTGAGCACACCTGTAGCCGGTCTTCGTCGACACGAGAGAGACGAACACCCACAGACCGCCGACGATGAAGAGGATGGCCCAGAACACCCCACGCCGCGGTTCGATCACGGCGATCGCGAAGACGATGACGGCGAGGAAGAAGAGGAGCTTCCACGTCGTCCCCCACCAGTCGGTCTGCCTCGGGATGAACCTGGCCACAATGCCCTCCTTGCGCAACGCTGACCGCTAGTATGCCGCAGCCTGCGCCGGCGTAAAAGCCGGGGACGGGCGCGGCGACGTGCCGTCGCCGCGCCCGTCCCCGGCGCGTTCACCCGTACAGGCGCTCGAGGACCCAGGCCATGTTCCGTCCCAGGGTGCGCATCGTCTCCACGCCCTCGTCGTCGTGCTCGACCTCACCGGGCTCTTCGCCCATGCCGACGTTCCAGTAGCGCGATCCGACGACGATCATCTCGTTGATCTGGAACCAATGGTTGATGGAGTCGAAGGCGTGGATGGCGCCCGCCCGGCGCGCGGCAACGACGGCGGCGCCCACCTTGCGCGCCAGCGGGTTACCGTTCCTCCGCGTCGCGTACCCAGCCCGCTCCATGAGCGCCTGCGTCGTCGCGCTGCAGTTGGCGTAGTAGGTCGGCGACGCGATCACGATGCCGTCGGCGGCGAGCATCCTGGCGATGCAGGCGTTGACGCCGTCGTCCTTGACCCCGGAACAGCGGTTGTCCTTCGTCCTCGCGCACTTCAGACACCCTGTGCAGCCGGAGAACCTCTTGCCGGCGAGCTGGACGAGCTCCGTCTCGATGCCTGCGGCCTCGAGCTCGGCGAAGACGTGCCGGACGAGGAGCGCCGTGTTGCCGTCCTTGCGCGCGCTGCCGTTGAAGGCGACTACTTTCATCGCAGGCCCTCCTTTCGTGTCGAACGGCGTCAGACGGACACCGCCCGCGGGCGGCGTTCAAGGTGATGGGCGAGGCGGACGAGCGCCAACGTGTCGAGGGCGCAGTAGTCGAGGAGCGCGCGGCGAAGCTCCTCCCTGCGCGTCGCGTCGGCCTCGGGAGCGACGGCCTCATGGAAAGCGGCCTGCGCGGAGAGACCGTCCCGGACCTCGTCCAGGTCGGCGTGCGCGAGCGCGGCGTCCACCGTCGGCAGCACCGTCTTGAGCGAGTACGAGCCGTTCAACGCGGGATGACTGTAGTGCGCCCGGGTCAGGCGGAAGAGGTCCACGAGGCGACCCGTCACTCCGTCGATCGCCGGCGCGAGGTCGGGGAAGCGCGTCGCCAGCTCGACGAGGCGCCACTTCTCGAAGTCCGTGTAGACGAAGACAGGGCCACGATCGCCAAGCCGGGCGAGCAACGCCTCGGCCGCGGCCCGCATGGGAGGGTCGCCGCTCAGGTCGAGGAAATCGGCGTGCTCCACGACGCCGGGCGACGTCTCGACGTGACACGACCACTGGAACGGCAACTGCTCGAACGGTCGGGTCCCCGCCCACACGGGGATGGCGAACTGCACCGTCTCGAAGTCGAGGTAGAAGCGCGGGAAGGGCAGCGAGGCGAGGTAGGCCGAGGCCGCCGGGTCGACGCGGCCGAGGGCGGGGTCGGGCGCCTGCGGCGCCTCCTCCCCGCCCCCCGCCGCGTCCGCCGGCGCCCGTCCCTCGCGACCCTCACAGTACGGGAGGAAGGGGCAGTCGAACGGCTTGTGGCACTGCGGCCCCGTGGCGATGGCGGGTTCGGGGCCGTTCAGAAGCGCGAGGAAGCCCGTCACCCAGCCCGGCACCTGGGCGAGCATGGGACGCACCTGGTCGGCGATCGGGATCTCCCTGAAGAGGCCGCGGTAGTCTTCGCCGCCCGGGTAGACCCACTGCGGGTCTATCACGGCGACGTTCACCGCGGCCAGCGGGACGCCGGCGCCCTCCAGGACCCAGGTCTGCACGGCGACGTCGGTGAGGTGGTACTCCTTGAGCCGCGTCGCCGATTTCACCTCGGTCATCCGGTACCGCCCGTCACGACGGCGGAGGATGTCGGCGCGCACGAAGACGCCGCGATGGCGGAACGCGGCCTCGAACAACACGAGATCGCCCGGCCGCTCAAGAGCGCGGGCGGTCTCGCGCACGGCGCGCTCCAGGTCGTCCTGCCATCCGATGAGGACACCTTCGGGATGCAAGGCGCGGGCGATACCGCCGACGTCGTGGCCGGCAGCGAAGCGCCGCATGGTCTCGGGAGGATACTCGGCGAGCGCCGGGCGGTGGACATGCAACCACAGCCGCTTCCCGCATTGCCGCCCGTAGGTGATCCGTGACTTGGAGAGGCCGAACCGTCGCATCGGGGCCATTGTAGAGGAAGCCGGAGGCGGCCGTGCCCGTCCCCGTGAGGGCCTCGACCCCGATTCTACGTCTTCGGACCACGGTGCGACGCTGTCTGGCCGCCGCTCGGCGCCTTCTGGCGTCGCTCGAGCCCTGCGCTGCAAGCAGGCGGCTTCGGCGCGGATCCCGTGACGGCCCCGGAGCCGGCCTCGACCAGATGAAGGGCGCCGCCGGCGTCGACGACGGCGACGTCGTGATCTGCGGGCCGTCGTTCAGCCCCAGGGGCAAGGAAGGCTGAGTCGCCCTCAAGTGCGCGCTTGACGGGAGACGCGCGTGGCGCCAGTCGTGGGACGACGGCGCCCGGGTTCTCACCGCCGAGCACGTCGGCTAGGATGAGACAGTGACCCGTCGCGAGACCATCCGCCGCCTGCAGCGCCACACGTCGCAGATCAAGCGCTTCGGCGTCCGTCACCTGTCGATCTTCGGCTCGACGGCTCGGGACGAGGCGACGGAGCACAGCGACACCGACATCCTCGTGGAGTTCGACCCGCACGTGCATATCGGGCTGTTCGGGTTCGTCGAGCTGCAGCGCGTGCTCGAGGAGGCGCTGTCGAGCCGCATCGACCTCGCCACCCCTGACGCGCTGCGCCCCGAGATGCGCGCCGAGATCCTCAGCGAGGCCGTCCGTGTCTTCTGAGGCGCCAGGCACATCCATCGAGGAGCGCCGCACCCGGCTCCGCTTCCGCGACTGGCGGTACCGCGTCCGCGACATGATCGCCAGCGTCGGGGCGGCGATCACCTACACCGAGGGCATGACCTTCGAGGAGTTCATCGCCGACCGGCGGACGCGTGACGCCGTCATCCGCAACCTGATCACGATGGGCGAGTCCGTGCGCTGGATCCCCGGCCCCATCCGCGAGGCGCACCCGGATGTGCCCTGGGCGATCATGCGCGGGGTCCGCAACGTCGTCGTGCACGAGTACTTCGGCGTGGACGACCGTATTCTGTGGCATACGGTCGTCCATGACCTGCCGCCCCTGGTGCCGAAGCTCGAGGCCGTGCTCGCGACGGAGACCTGAGGCGCCGGCGGCCGCGAACGGGGAGCGCCCTGTCTTCGCTCCCGGTCAGTCGTCCCCGGCGGCGAGGAACGCGTGCGCCTTCTGGAGGCAGTCGACGATGGCGATGTGCTGCGGGCACCGGTCCTCACACTCGCCGCACTGCCGGCACGCGTCGCCGCGTTCGCCCTCCGGGAGCCACGTGTACTGCCGCCGGGCGCCGTCGACGTCGCCGTAGGCGACGGCGTCGTTGTACAGGCGGAAGACGTCGGGTATCGCCACCTTGTTGGGACAAGGCAGGCAGTACTTGCATGACGTGCAGGGCACCGGCAGCGCGGCCCGGTACGCATCGCGCACCCGGTCGATGACGGCGAGTTCGGCCGCGCTCAGCGGCACGGACGAACGCTCCGCGTAGCGCGCGTTCTGCTCGACCTGCTCCATGGTCGACATACCGCTGAGGAGCAGCGACACCTCGGGGTGGCTCCACACCCAGCGCAACGCCCACTCCACGGGCGACTCCGGGATCAAGACCCCGGCCGGCACGCAGCCCTCGAGGTCGCGCTGCGCGGCGGCCCAGATCGCGGCCACCTCAGGGGTGGGCCGCGCGAGCTGGCCGCCGCGCAGCGGCTCCATGACGACGACGCCGAGGCCCCGTTCGGCGGCGGCGTACAGACCGCGCCTCCCCGCCTGGTAGTCCTCGTCCATGTAGTTGTACTGGATCTGGCAGAACTCCCACAGGTCCGTCGCCGTGAGGATCGTCATGAAGACGTCGAACGAGTCATGGAAGGAAAAGCCGAGATGACCGATGCGGCCGTCGGCCAGCGCCCGCTCGGCAGACCGCAGCACGTCGTGAGCGACGACGTTGTCGCGCCATGACGTCTCGTCGAGGCTGTGCAGGAGGTACAGGTCGATGCCTGTGCCGAGCCGTGTGAGTTGCTCGTCGAGCAGGCGGTCGAAGTCGTCACGGCGCTCGACCTTCCAGGTCGGCAGTTTGGTGGCCAGTGTGACTCGCTCGCGATAGCTATCGCCGAGCGCCCACCCGAGCCACGATTCGCACTGACCGCCGTGGTACGAGTAGGCGGTGTCGACGTACGTCACGCCGAGGTCGATGGCGCGACGCAGCATGCGGCGCGCCTCGTCGCGGTCGATGTCCTCCGGACGGTCGCCGGCGAGAGGCAACCGCATCGCCCCGAAGCCCAGAGCCGAGACGCGCAAACCGACGTTTCCGAGACACCGATACTCCACGGCAGCGATGCTACACGAGCCTCAGACCGGGTAGAACCTCATCACCATCAGGAACCAGGGAAGGGAGGCGAGCGATGCCGGTCTACGAGTTCCGTTGCGGCAAGTGTGGCACGCGCTATGAGGTCACGTGCCACTGGGACGAGCGCGAGAAGAAGGCCGTCTGTCCGAAATGCGGCAGCAAGAAGGCAGAACTCGTGATCACGGAGTTCGCCTGCGAGCCCCCGAAACGGTACTAGTGCGGCGCGCCGCGCTTCGTCGGCGCGCCGCCCCTCGCCATCCTCACCACCGGCATGGCCGCGGCTGGTCGGCTCCGGCCGCCGCGTACGATAGACTCATGTTGCCGGCAGCGAGTGGAACGGCATGACGAGGTCGAGAGTGAAGGGCGTCACATGAAGCTGAGACTGGGCCTGCCGAAGGGCAGCCTCGAGAACGCGAGCATCGAGCTCTTCCGGCGGGCGGGCTTCCTGATCACCAGCGCGCCGCGCTCCTACTTCCCCGCCATCGACGACCCCGAGATCGACTGCATGCTTATACGTGCGCAGGAGATGGCGCGGTACGTCGAGGACGGTGCCCTCGACTGTGGTCTGACCGGCCACGACTGGGTGCTCGAAAGCGGCGCCGACGTGCACGCCGTGACCGAGCTGGTGTACGCGAAACAGAGTCTCGGCAGGGTGCGTTGGGTGCTCGCCGTTCCCGAGGCTTCGCCTATCAGCGAGGTCTCCGATCTCGAGGGGCGTATCGTCGCCACTGAGCTTGTCAACGTCACGACGCGCTGGTTGGCCGTGCGCGAGGTCAGGGCGAGGGTCGAGTTCAGTTGGGGTGCGACCGAGGCCAAGTTGCCCGAGCTCGCCGACGCCATCGTCGAGGTCACCGAGACGGGCTCGTCCCTGCGGGCGAATAAGCTCCGCGTGATCGACACGGTCCTCGAGTCGACCACGCAGTTCATCGCCAACCGAGGGAGCTGGGCCGACCCGGTCAAGCGCCGCAAGATCGAGGACGTCGTGATGCTCCTCCACGGGGCGATCAACGCTCTGGACAAGGTCGGCCTCATGATGAACGTCGAGGTGGCGAGTCTCGACGCCGTCCTCGACGTCCTCCCCGCGTTGCGCAGGCCCACCGTCTCTCCGCTGAGCGACGAGGGCTGGATCGCGGTCAACACGATCCTCGACGAGAGGGTCGTGCGCGAGATCATCCCGCGGCTCAAGGAAGCCGGGGCACAGGGTATCGTGGAGTACCCGCTCAACAAGATCGTGCTCTGACGACGGGGCCGTAGGGCTGGGCGCGTCAGCGCCGCGGGCACACGCCCTGCCGCCGTCCGCTCGCCACGAACGGCTGGGGCCGCGGTGCTGGAGGTAGCGGCGCATACGGCCCATCTGACAGCTCGTCTGCAGTCACCGGCAGCCACAGCAATCCCTCGCGCTCGTCACCGAGAGCGCTCGCCCTGCCCTGGAGGAACCTCCAAGCCGTGAGCGCCGCGGCCAGGGCGTCGAGCGAGTCGTGGTCGAAGTAGGCGTCGTCGCGCGTGTCCCAGCGTACCCCCGCTTCGCGCAAGCAGAGCACGCGCAGCCGAAGGCCCTCGCGCGTGCTCTTCTTCGAGAGAAGGCCACCGAGCAGGGTCACGAACGTCGCGTAGGGAAAGACCTCGAGCACGGCGGGCGCCGCTCCGAAGGCGCCCGGCAGGGCGCCCCGGGGCGGCGCCTCGTAGCCACGTTTCCTGAGCTCCCTGAAGTAGCGGAAGCCGACCCCCATCCATGGCGGCAAGGCAACCCGATCGGCAGCGACGTCTTTCCTGCTGGGGACCTGATACAGCGAGATGCGGCGCCGCAGGAGTTCGTGGTCGCACACCCGCGACCGCGTCGCGCCGTGCCCCTGCGCATACTCCAGGAGACGGCGGTTGTAGCCCTGTGGGGCATCGACCGCGACGGCTTCGGGATGCAGGCCATCGATCCAGTCGAGCATCGCCGGCGTATCGTCCCGTGCCGGCTCCGCGTCGACGAGTGCCTCCCTCCAACCGACCGCCGGGGCGAGGCGCCCGCAGCTGAGCGCCACGGCCGTACAGGGTCGCGACGCCGCGATGTCGATGCCGACCACCAGCCGATCGTCACTCATGCGCGCGTCACCTCCGCGGCCACCATAGTGTCAGCGACCACGCCGGGGCAAGGCCCGAACGTGCCCGACCGACGAACGATCCCGGCGGCGGGACGGGTCCCACGAGCTTGGCGACTGCGTGGGGGACCGGCAGACAGACGAGCCGTCGAGCGGACCCGTCCGGCCCGTGTCGCTGCCCTCAGTCGGCCTCGGCGCGACTGGTGGTGACGGTGAACCGCGGCGGCTTCTCGAGGTGGCGCTTCACCGTGCACTGCTCCACGGCGCGCACCACCGCCGACTCGTACTTCTCGGGGAACCCGGGCGGCAGATGAAGCTGATAGTCGATCCTTCCGACCAAGCCACTCTCCGAATCCCTGGTAGCCGTCATCGTGATGCCGGCGCCTTCTGTCGCGATGCCGCGTCGCTTCATGAAGCTCAACATGAAGATCCCGGCGCACGTCCCCAGCGACGCCATGAACAGGTCGAACGGCTCCGGCGCCGACCCGTCGCCCCCGCTGGCCACCGACTGGTCCGTATGGATAGTGAACCCCTTGTACTCGGCGTCGACGCGCAGGTTGCCGGGAAAGCTGATGCTCATGTCCATCTGGACTCCTCCACGAGCAGACGAAGTCACATCGCAGGCCATATACCCTACCGGGGTATCGACGACACACGGACGTACGACTCACGGCTCCCACGGCGGCGTCTCCGAACACCGGCAGGCACTGAACAGGAGAGGCCGCTGCCGCTGCCGCCCGGCACGGGATGTCGCTGCCGTACGACACGACGACCACCGGCCTGGAGTGTGACCACGCGCTTCACCGCCGACTCGCCCGAAGAGGACCATCCGCCGTGAAGTCACGATGGGCACGGTTCCCGGCGTGGGCCGCAGACCGCGCCCGTCAGCTCGTCACGCCGGGCGGGCCTCGTCGCCTTCCCCCCCGTGAGTGTCGCCGGAGGTCCCGTGACCACCGCTCAGCTCGAAGCCACAGACGTGGCAGAACGTGTCCGAGGCCCCGACCGCAGCACCGCACTGCGAACACCGCAGTGTGAGCGTACCCGAGACCTCGCTGACGACGGGTGGCGAGACGCTCGTGGAGGGAGGCTCGTAGGACGGCGCCGAAGGGCTCATCGTCGGTGGCCCAGACGGCGGCGCCGGCGGCGCCGGCGCCGCCGCCGGCGCGGGGGGTGTCGGGGGTATCGGCGGCGCGGGCACCGCTGCCGCCCCCAATGGCTCGGCTGCAGTGGCCCACACGTCCGCAGAGGACGTCACCGGGGCCTCTCCTGCTGCGGCGGGCGGCGCCGGAGTGTAAGCAGCCCCTGGCGCCGGCGGAGAGGCAGCGCCCGCCGTGGGACCGACCGGCAACGGCACACCGTACAAGGCGTGGTCGAGGAGAGCCGTCTCGCCGGTCGCTTGGAAGTACATCGCCACGAGGTAGGCGATGCCGTACACGCCGGTGAAGATCCCGAGGATCTGGCCGATGATGGGGATCATGCCGAGAAGCCCCCCCACCGCCCCGACGACGATGCCCCCGAGGAGCAGCGTCACGAAGGTCATCAAGTAGCCGGGTTTCTTCGCCAGAGCCATGCTCCCCGACATCGCCTCGCCGATCCCGCTGTCCCTGTCGGCGACGAGGACGAGCGCATACGCCCAGATCGTCATCAGGATCAGGCCGGGGATGACAAGCGCAACGAACCCAAGGCCGATGACGACCTCAAGCACGAGCATGGCGAGGATGAACCGGCCGATCCCTTCCAGCCCGAGTCGCAGGTCGCTCATCGAAGCCGCGCGCATCTCGCGCACGCGGCGCAGCATGATCTTGAGCAGCGTCGAGCACTCCCATGCCCCGACCACGATTCCCACGACCGCGATCACAATGGCGCCGAACACGACCGCTCCGGCCCCCACCTCCTCGATCTTGAGCTCGCCACCGCTCACCGCGGCGGTCAGCGACGTACCCGCCCCTAGTCCCACGAGCACGGTCACCACGACGATGACCACCGCGCCGATGGCTGCCGTGGCTGCCAGCGGCGCCAAGTCTTTCATGAGAAGATTCCATGCATCCTTGAAGCAGCGACCAAGGTCCATCTCCACACCCCCACTGGCTCGTGGTACTCACGTTGTCAACGACATGCTAGCCGAGTATGGCCCGCACGCACAGGGTGTTTCGCCCACAGCCTGCAGGCACTAGCGACGCGCAGGCGCCTGCAGAAGTGTCACGCCCGATGCAGTCCCTGCGCCAATGCTAACCAAGGCAAGAGCAGCGTTGCGGCATCTGGCATCAAGAGGCGGAAGAAGGTAGCTTAGTCAGGGCACAAGATTGACCCGCGGGATGCGCGGGCAGAAGATGCCTGCTGAGGTGTCCGGCGAGCCCGTCCACAAGGAGGCGCCATGGAGGCCATCGCGTCCCTCAAGCGCGAGCATCGCGTGATGCGAGAGGTCTGCAAGGCGTGCAGGCACGAGCTCGACCGGGCGGGTCGCTGTCACGTCGTCGATGCGGCCGAGATCGAGCGTTTCATCGAGTTCTTCCGCTTCTACACCAACTCCTGCCACGACCCAAAGGAAGAGGACCTCCTCTTCAGCATGCTCCACCATAAGGGTTTGGCGTGGGATGAGGAGCCCCTCAAGAGCCTCTGCTACGAACACGACGCCATGCGTGCGATGTTGAAGGCCGCGGCCGAATGGGTACCCAAGGCGAGACGCGGGGACCAGAGTGCACTCGAGCCGCTGTGTCACGACCTGCTCGCATACGTCGACGAGATCGAGCAGCATATGGCCAAGGAGGAGAGTGGGGTCTTCGTACATGCCCTCGACGTGCTCTCCGAAGCTGACCACGATGAACTGACACGCGCCTTTGAGAACGTCGACAGCGAAGACAGCGAAGAAGGGGCTGTCGAATACTACGAGGGGCTCGCCCAAGACCTGACGAGTTACGGCACCTGACGGGGTCCGAGCCGCCGCCGATCACACGTCCCTGCTCCCTGTTCGGCGACCGCCTCCCGGCCGCCCACAGAGTATCCCGCCTGTTGACGGGCCGTGGTCTTCCTGCGCGGCATACGCTGGCAGGCCCGGTGCGCGGGTGGTATCCTGCCGCTCCCGCATCGTCCCGCCCGCCGTGCCATGCCCCGATCATGAGCATCATCGCCTTCGACAACGTCGAGAAGTCCTTCGGTGGTCGACGCCTGTTCGCCGCGGTCTCCTTCACCGTCGGCGCGCATGATCACGCCGTCCTCACCGGCCGCAACGGAAGCGGGAAGACCACGCTCCTGCGCCTGATGGCGGGCGTCGAGCAGCCCGACTCCGGCGCCATCGCGCGCACCCGAGGCCGCCGCATCTGGCTGCACGAGCAGACGCCGGAGCTCGCCGGCGACCGACCGGTGAAGGACTACCTCACGGACGCGTTCGGGGAGGCGCCGCGCCTGGAGGCGAGGCTGCGCGCCACCGAGGAGGCCCTCGCCGGCCTCGACGAGCACAGCCCCACGTTGCGCGACACCATGCGCCTCTATCAGCAGCTCCAGCGGCGTTTCGAGGATCTCGGAGGGTACGCGTACCGCGCCCGGCTCGCCGGGATCGTCGAGGGCCTCGGACTCCCGGCGGACATGCTCGACCGCAGCCTGCACGCGCTCTCCGGCGGCGAGCTCACGCGCGTCACCCTGGCGCGCGCCCTGCTCGCCGACGCCGACCTGCTCCTCCTCGACGAGCCGACGAACCACCTCGACATCGACTCCGTCGAGTGGCTCGAACGATTCCTCCTCGACTACCGGCGTGCCTTCGTCCTCGTCACCCACGACCGCCGCCTGCTCGAGCGTGTCGGCCGGCGCGTGCTGGCGATCGAGGACGACCATGTCGAGAGCATCAACGGCGACTTCGCGACGTACGTTCACGAGCGCGAGGCCGACGGCGAGCTCCTGCGGCGCCGCTACGCCCAGGACGTCGAGAAGATCGAGCAGCTCCAGCGCTACTACGACCGCTTCCACGCCAAGAAGAACAAGGCCAAGCAGGCCAAGGCGAAGCTCACTCAGATGGAACGCATCAAGGCCGGGATGAAGGCGCCGCCGCGTGTCGCCCGTGGCCTGCGCCTGGGACTGCCGCAGCCACGGCCGTCGGCGCGCATCGTCCTCGAGATGAAGACACCGGCGCTCGTGGTGGGCTCGGCCGACGACCGCGGCGGCACGCGGACGCTCTTGCGCGACGTCGACGTCGTGATCGAACGCGGCGAGAAGGTGGCGCTCGTCGGCCCGAACGGCGCCGGCAAGACGACGCTCGTCGAGACCATCGCCGGTCTGCGCAGCTTGCCCGCCGGCGTCGTGCACCTCGGCCACAACGTCAGGCCGGCCTACTACTCGCAGCAGGGTCGCGAGCTCCGCGAGGAGAACACGGTCCTCGAGAACGTCCTCCCCCTCGTCGGGCACGACGAGGAGCAGGCCCGCCGCCTGCTGGGGCGCTTCCTCTTCACGGCGGACGAGGTCGAGAAGCAGGTCGCCGTGCTGTCCGGCGGCGAACGGAGCCGCGTGCGACTCCTGCGCCTGCTGGTCGGCGACGCCAACTTCCTGCTGCTCGACGAGCCGACCAACCACCTCGACGTGAGCTCGGTGGAGGCGCTCGCCGACGGCCTCGACGACTACCGAGGCACGCTGCTCCTCGTCACCCACGACCGGCACCTGATCGACCGGGTGGCCTCGCGGGTGCTCGAGATTAATGAGGGCTGCCTGGTCGCTCACCTCTCGGCGGAACGGTACTGGGAGGCGCGCGCCGCGCGACGAGGCGCCGCCGGTGATCACGTCACCGGCGGCGAGGACGTCCCCGGCGGTGCCCAGGCAGGGGACGCCCGCCGCCACACGGCGGCCGGGTCCGCGACGGCGACGCCAAGGGGCCGAGACCGCAGCGGCGCCCGCCGACCGGTCGCACCGGCGGGCGCCGCCCAGTCCGGGCGGCGCGACACCGAGGGGATACGTCGACGCAGCGGCGAGGAGACTCGTCGACATCGCGCCCGGATGCGCGCAGCCGAGGCCGCGGTGCTCAAGCTGGAGCGCCGGTTGGGCGAGATCGACGCTGAGCTCGCCGACCCGGAGACGTACGCCGCGGGCGACGACGTGAAGGTGCTGCTGAACGAGCGCGCCGCTCTGGAGAAGGACCTGCAGGTCGAGTACGAGGCGTGGTCGCGTCTCGTCGACGACGAGGCGTGAGTCCCATGCCCCGTCCCGCCTCCTCCGGCCGCCATCCGACGACTCGTCCGTCGGCGGTCTGGACGCCCGACGACCGCCAGGCGGCGGCGCTGCAGGCGCGACTCCTGGCGTGGTACGAGCAGAACGGGCGCGACCTCCCCTGGCGCCACACGACCGACACCTACGCGGTGCTCGTCAGCGAGGTCATGCTCCAGCAGACGCAGGTGTCACGCGTCGTCCCTGCGTACGGCCGCTTCCTTGAGACGTATCCGACGTTGCAGGCGCTGGCCATGGCGCCGCTCGCCGACGTCCTGCGGTCCTGGCGTGGCCTCGGCTACAACAACCGCGCCGAACGCCTCCGGCGTTGCGCGCGTATCTGCGTCGCTCGGCGGGTGCCGGGACGTCCCGCCGCGCTGCCCGCGACTGTCGAAGGGCTGGGCGCCCTCCCGGGGATCGGACCGTACACAGCGCGCGCGGTCATGGTCTTCGCCTACGACGCCGACGTCGCCGCGGTCGACGCCAACGTGCGCCGTGTCCTCGTCCACGAACTCGAGCTGCCGGCCGACCTGCCGCCGTCCGCGATCCAGGCCGTGGCCGACGCCGTGCTCCCCCACGGCCGGAGTCGCGACTGGCACAACGCGCTCATGGACTACGGCGCCCTGGTGCTCACGGCCCGATCCGCCGGCGTCGCGCCGCGCACCCGCCAGGGCGCCTTCGTCGGGTCCCGTCGCTGGTACCGCGCGCGACTGCTGCGCGCCGTCCTCGACGACGGTCCCCAGACGAAGGCCGGCCTGGCGGCGCTGCTCGCCGTCGACGGACCGTTCGTCCACGACCTCGTCCTGGCCCTCGAGCGCGACGGCCTCGTGCGCCGCTCGGGCGACACGGTGGCGGCGGCCTGACGTGACGTCTGTGGAAGCGGGCGGACGCCTGAGAAGACGCACCCGAGGGTATCCTTCGGCGCGCAACGAGACAGGATCGTGACCGTGGTCCACGACGTCGACATCGTCCATGTCCCCGAACAGGCCGTCGCCGTGCTGCGCCGGCGCAGCCCTCTGGCCGACATCGGCACCCGGATGCGGCACCTCCGCGAGCTCGTCGCTGGAGCAGGGCTGACGCCCGGGGAGCCGATGACGGCGCGCTTCTACGACACCCCGGAGACAGCCATCCCCGACTACGCCGTGTGCCTGCCCGTCGAACCCCGTGCCGACGGTTCGATACCGGACGACATCGGAGAGGCGCGCGGCGAGCTCGTCCCCGCGCACCACGCCCTCACGACCACGCTCCCCGGTACCCTGGACGACGCCGGGGACGCGGTGCGCGCGCTGTACGAGGCGCTCGATGCACTCGGCTACCGTGCCAACGGCCCGTTGACCGTGGTGTACGAGTCGGCGCCGGAGCCCCCCGCGGCGCCGTGGCTGCACGTCATGGAACTGCGCGTCCCCTACGCGCGCTGACCCAGCGACGCGAGCCGGACGTGCGGGGAGCGGATCGGCGTCCGCCGACCCGGCGCGGACGCATGCACACCCGGCGGTGTCGGACCCCTGCACACCAAGCGGTCGCGGGCCCGCGCAGACCGGACGGGCGAGCCTCCGCGTGCCCGGGTTTGACGCCGGCGCGGCGTGGGGATATCATTTGTGCCTGAAGGAACAAACTCGATGATTTTCAAGGAGGGATGTGAGATGACGAACCATGTGCTTCTGCTGCTGAACAGGGCGCTGACAGGAGCCGGAGAAGCCATCGGAACGCCCTCCGGCGTGAATCCTGAGCTGCTCCGTTCGTATGCCCCCAAGGGGCCGAACGGCGAGCTCGACTTCTTCGGCAACGAGGTGTCCATGCGACATCTGCGCGGCCGCTGACGAGCCCCATCGCCGCGAGCGACGTCCCCCCCGTCGCGGACGGTCAAGAGGCCCTTCGCCGCCTGGCTCCGGCCCCCCGACCCGCCAGGCACCAAGGCGAAGGGCCTCACCCCTTTCTTGAGCCTGACACCCCTCCTCGCAATCTTCTTGAGCCTGACACCCCTCCTCGCAACCCCTCGGTCCTCAAGGCCGCCCTCGCGCTCCGAAGCGCGGCTTGAAGTCCGCGCGGGACCTGCCGATGATGTGGACGTACCGCGCCGACGCTCCGGAAGCCCGGCATGCACGCCCCTGTCAGCGACAGACGATGGACGCACCTGCTCTGGGTGGCCGAGGGCTGCATCGCCGCGGGCGCCGTCGTAACGCTCGTCCGCGGCGGCTTATCAGACGAGATGGTCGCGACGATCATCTACCTGGGCCTCTGCGCCGTCGTCTTCTTGCTGCCGGGCGCCGTCCTGTGCCAGGCGGCGGCGGTCCCGGGCCTGCGGCCCGAGCGCCGCCGCCTCGTCCTCCAGACCCACCTCGCCCTCGCCGCAGCAGCGGTGGCCGCCACCCTCGGCGCCTCGCGTGGCTGGGAGGCCATCATCGCCATCCTGGCGACGGGGAACGCCCTGCTCTCGCTCGAGATGGAAGCCCGCGAGACGTCCGCCCCGGACGGCGGCTGAGGCATGGCTGCCAGGAGCCGGGCGAGATTGCGGTGTGCGCCCTCAGGCGCCGAGGTACGCGACCTGCGCCCTCAGGCGCCGAAGTACGCGGGGTAGCGGCGCACCTTCTTCTTGCGCCGCTGGTAGGTGCGCGCCAGCTCGATGAAGATGCCGACGTCGCGCTCGAGGTCGGCCTGGGTGCCGTCGAAGTAGAACACCCGGATCGGCAGGCCGTCGAGGTCGCGCTGCACGAGCGGGTACACGGCTTGCGTCACGATGCCGTTCATGCAACTGAACGGGCTGATGTCGATGATACCGTCGGCGCCCTTCTCGTAGAGGTAGATCGACTTCCCAGTGGAGAGCACCATCTCGCCCAAGGCCCCGTTGTAGGGCAGGTAAGGCTCGCTCATCCTGAGGACCTCGCGCACATCGTGCGGCTCCTCGTAGCCGACGAAGTCGTCCTTCCAGTCGCGGTACAGGGCATGCTCGTCGGCACGCTGGATCTTCGTCGTGATGACACGGACCGCCGCCTCGACGGAGTACTTGCGACCCTCCGCCTCGAGGCGACGGCGATGCTCGTCGTCGGTGTACCAGACCCACTCGCCGATGTCGGCGAGCCAGCACTCGCCGCCGTGCTCCTCGACCACGCGCACGAGGTCGAAGTTCGCGAACGTGTTCGAGCGGCAGAAGATCTCGCCCACGACGCCGATGAGGGGCCGCGTGCGGTCGTAGTCGGCGGGGATGGCGCGGAACCGGTCGCGCGCCTTGAGGAGCGCGGCGCGGACGGCGGCCAGACGCTGGCGGTGTGAGACACCCATCAGGCTCAGCGCCTCGCCGACCTCGACGATGCTGTCGAGGTAGACGCGGTCGGCGTCGCCCTTGTGGCGCTCGTACGGCCGCGTCTTGAGCAGCGCCTTCATGAGGATGTCTTGGGCGACGACGGCCCGCCAGGCGGTACGGACGAGGTCGATCGAGTAGTCGCCGATCGACTGGTAACCGTCGTTGGACGTGATCGTGATGAGCGGGATGTCCTGGTACCCCATCTCGTCGAACGTCGTGCGGATGAGGTGGAGGTACTGCCCGAAGCGGCAGGGGCCGTTGGCGGTGGGCATGAGGAAGGCGACGTTCTCGCGTCCCTCGTCCTCGATGATGCGCAGGAAGTCGCCGATGCAGATCCTCTGCGGATAGCACTCCTCGCCCGAGGTCACGCGGCCGCCGAGCTCGAGGGTGCGCTCGTTCGAGTCGGTCGTCGGCCAAGCCTCCATGCCGATCGAGCGGATCGCGCTCGCCAGGAGGTAGCTGCCGCCGTACGGCATGTGCGGCAGATAGAGACGACGGCCTTCGAGCCCCTGCTCGCGCAGGACCTTCTGGACCTTGGGGTCCATGACCTTGGCGCCGTCAGCGGGAGCCAAGCGGCACCTCCTCGACGGCCGCGGGCGCCTCCTGCGGGGCGGCCTGCGACCACCAGCGCAGAAAGCCCTTGCTGTCGAGGTACGCCTCGCAGCGCGTCATCGCCCCGGCGTCGTTCTGGTGCTCGTCGAACTGCAGGGTCAGGTACGGCTTGCCCGAGGCGGCACGGACGTAGTGCTTGACGTACGAGTCCGGGCCACACTTGAAGTTCGTCATGTAGATGAGGTGCAGGCGCGGATGGTCGCGGACGAAGCGCGCCGCCTGGAGGATCTTGCGCCCGTAGTTCCAGTACATGTTGGGCACGATGTCGTTGATGTCGATGCCCTTGATCGGCAGGAAGTCGAGCGGGACGACGTTCACCCCGTAGAACTTGCGCAGCTTGCGGGGGATGTCCATGTTGACACCCTTGTCGTACATGTTGTACGGACGACCGACGAGCACGATGCCGAGCTCGCCCGTCTCGTCGAGCGTGGCGAGAGCGCGCTCGCCGGCCTCGAGCAGGGCGGCGCGGAACGCATCCTGGGCGCGCGCGGCGGCGTCGAGAGCGGCGCGCACGCGCCGCTCGTCGGCGCCCAGGCGCGCGCCCGTCTCGCGTAGATCGCGCGCCAGTTCTTCTTGGCTCTGTCGAAAGCGCACCAGCGGTGAGAGCAGCTTGTCGCGATGCTCCTCTATGCGCGGGGCAGCACGCACCACGAAGGGCAGCGTCTGGCCCCAGGGACAGGCATGCGAGTTGAACTGCGGGAACTCCGTCTCTTCGTTGATCTGGTTGGGCAGGAACACGTGGTCGACGCCCTCGCGCAGCAGCCAGTCGACGTGGCCGTGAGCGACACGGATCGGGAAGCACGGTTCGGCGACCGAAAGGTCGACGCCCACCTCACGGATCGTCTTGTCGGTCTCGGGCGAGAGCACCGGCCGCGCGCCGAGCTCGGCGAAGAACGTGGCCCAGTACGGCAGGCGTTCGAACGTGTACATGCTGCGCGGGATGCCGACCGTCGGCGCATCGTCGCCGACGCGCTCGCGAGCCTCGTGATACGGCTCGAGCAGCAGCTCTTCACGCAAGGCGATGAGATCCTCGATCACGGGCTGCTTGTCGACCTTGGCGGGCTTGCGGTAGCGGTCGGAGCACTTGTCGCCCCAATAGGTCTTCTCGCCCTCGATCGTGAACTGACGGACGTCGCACTCGTTAGAGCAGCCCTTGCAGACGAAGTCGACGACCTTGTAGTCGACCTGTTCAAGGTCCCAGCCGCGGAACGTCGTCGTCGCCCCCGTCCGCTGGATGCGTTCGCGAGCGAGGAGGGCCATACCGAGGGCGCCGATCACGCCGTTGTACGGCGGGACGATGATCTGCTTGTCGAGGATGTGGCTGAAAGCGGCAGCCACGGCGTCGTTGTAGGCAGTGCCGCCCTGGAAGAAGATGCACTCGCCGATCTTGCGCTCGCGCACCAGGCGGTTGAGGTAGTTGTAGGCGATCGAGAAAGCGAGACCGGCGACCAGGTCTTCGCGGCGCGCGCCGCGCTGCTGATAGGCCATCACGTCGCGCTCCATGAACACGGTGCAGCGCTCGCCGAGACGGATCGGCGCCGGCGAGCTGAGGGCCATGCGCGCGAACTCGCCCTTGATGTCGATGCCGAGCTTCTCGGCCTGCTCCTCGAGGAACGAGCCCGTGCCGGCGGCGCAGGCCTCGTTCATGGCGAAGTCGACGACGATCCCGTCCTGCAGGCTGATGAACTTCGAGTCCTGACCGCCGATCTCGAAGATGGTGTCGACCTGCTTGCCGATACGGCGGCCGATGAAGTCGGCGCCCGTCTTGTGGGCGGTGATCTCGTCGGTGACGGTGTCGGCCCCGGTGAGCTCGCCGATGAGCTCGCGCCCCGAGCCGGTCGTGCCTACGCCGCGCAGCACGATACGGTCACCGATCTCGTCGCGGATCTCGGCGAGCCCCGCGTTGACCACCTCGACGGGGCGGGCGTCGGTCGTCGTGTAGATCTCTTTGATGACCTCGCCCGCCTCGTCCATGACGACGAAGTTCGTCGAGACCGAACCGATGTCGATACCCATGAACACGTCGACAGGACGCCCGTCTGCCGGCCACTCATAGGGTTTGACCGTGTCGCGGAGCAGCAGGACCTTCTCCATCGAAAGGGGTTCGGCGACGGGGAACTCCGCCGCGGGCAACGCGGCCGGTTCGAGGCCGGCGACCAACGGACCCTCCTCACCGGCAGCGGCCTCGAGCAGCGCCGCCCCGATCGCGCCCATCGAGAAGTGGAACTCGGGCACGAACAGGCCCCCGTCCTCGAGTCCGAACGCCTCGCGCAACGCCTGCACGGCGCCCTTGTTGGCGGCGACGCCGCCGATGAACGCGACCGGGGGGGCGACGACCTTGCCCTTGGCGATCGTCCCCCTGAAATTGCGTACCACGGCGTCGCAGAGGCCGCGGAGCACTTCCGGAGGTTCGTAGCCCTTCTGCTGGGCGTGGATCATGTCGCTCTTCGCGAACACGCTGCAGCGTCCGGCGATGCTCGCCGCCTTGCCGGCCCCGAGCACGATGTCGCCGACGTCCTCGATCTCGTACAGCAGCCGGCTCGCCTGCTGGTCCATGAACGACCCGGTACCGGCGGCGCAGTCGCCGTTCGTCTGATAGTCGGAGATGCCGCCGGGGGCGCCGGCGTGTGACGCGTCCAGGCGGATGAACTTCGAGGTCTCTCCGCCCATCTCGAAGATCGTCTGGGCCTCGGGGTGCAGGCTCGAAAGGCCACGAGCGATGGCCTTGAACTCGTTCTCGAACGGCGCCCCGAGGGCCTCCGCGATAAGTCGCGCTCCCGACCCCGTGACGCGGACGCCGCGCAGGACCTCGGCCGGGACGACATGGTGGAGTTCTTCGAGAAGCCTCTTCGTCGCCTCCGCGGGGCTCCCCTTGATGCGCCGATACCGAGTGACCAGCAAGGGACGGCCGTCGACGAGGGTGAGACCGTCGCGAGAGGTCTGGAAGAGGTCTGGGCGCTCCGTCAGGAGCCGGGAGAAGAGGTCGCGGTCGTCAGGGTCGCCGACGAGAGCCGCCTTGAGGCTGATGCAGCCGATGTCGATGCCGAGCGAAGCCATGAGGCGTCTGACGTGTACCTCCGGAAGAGCCTCTGAGCCTGACGGCCCTTACCCTACTGACCATGACCGGGGCCCGCAACTCAGTCTGACGGTCGGAGCCCACGACACGTGTTTGAAGGGTACGGCACTCCTGTATGGGCGTCAAACCTCGTCCCGTTGCGGGTAGGCGGCATCCCGTCGAGGGCGAGAGGTTCCCGCCGGCCGAGTCCCGTACGTGCCTTGCGGCGCCCGAGGCGTCGGCCCCGACAAAAGGGGAGACGTCGCTCCCTGGTGGCCGCCGAACCAAGCTACGCGCCTGCGACAGGACACGTCGGGGCGCCGGCGACGAGATGTCACCTCGGCGCCGCATCAGACGTCACCCGTCGCCCCCGTTCGTGAGCCTGTGCGGCCGGCCGGCGCGTCGCTACCATGATGGGCGACGCGCCGGCCGGCCGCCGCTCTCAGTCCACCGCACCTGTGGGGGTCACGACCGTGAACGGAACGACCACATTGACGAACCGCGAGCGCCGCGAGGACATCGCCTTCCTGAGCCAGGCGTACACCGAGCGCGGCCGTCGCCCGGAGGAGGTCCTCGACGCCTCCGAACGCGAGCGCTTCGCGAGCGCCGAGACCGACGAACAGGCCGGCCTCTTCTTCAAGCTCCTCTGCCGCGGCGCCCTCGCGGCGCAACCCGCCCCCGACACCGTGATCGACGCTGACTGGCGCCGCCTCGTGGCGGCGGGTGTGCTCGACGAGCTCTTCGCGGGCACCTTCGACCTTGGTCGCTATGCCCTCGACCCGCCGGTCTCGCGTAGCGACAGCAAGGGCAAGGTCATCGACTTCACGCGTCTCGCGGCGACGCGCGACACGTGGTCACGGCTCTTGCCCGAGCCCCCAGACCCCGACGTGGCCGTCGACGTGCTGCACGCCGCGTCCGGCGGCGCGCTCAAATCTCGCGCCTTCTGGGCCGTCCGCGAGATGCGCCGCTACGGACTATGGCGCAACGAATCGCTCGACCGCTTCGCCTGTGTCCCGGACGGGCGCGTCCGCAAGCGCGCCGTCCGCATGGGCCTCATCGACCTGCCCGAAAAGGCCGACACGTTCGCCGACATGAAGGCGGTCTCGCGCGCCCTGCATGCCGTGCTGCGCCTCGGCGACGCGCCACAGGCCGCCTACGACCTGCCCATCAGCGCCGCCGACCAGCGTTGCGAGATCTGCGACGCCGCGCGCATGGCGAGTTGCGCGATGCCTCACTGCCGCTGGCGGCGCGAGCACGCTGAAGCCTGAGGCCCTCTGGGTGCGGTGAGCGGCGCCGGCCGGCGCCGCTCACCGCACGACGATCTCCGTCACCGCTGCCGCGCTCTGCTGGTTCCCGCCACGGTCCACGGCCGTCAGTGTCAGCATGTACGTCCGACGCGCCGGCGGCTTCCAGCGCACCACGGCCGGCGTGTCGACCGGTATCCAGCCGCGATCGATCACGGCGAGGACCTTCCCCGCGCTGCTGCGGACGCGCGCCGTCACGCGCACCTTGGGACTGTACGGGTCGTGCACGTTGAACGCCACTCGGACGCTGTTCCCCAGCAGCGGTGTGACACGCGCCGGCGCCCGAAGCCGCGGACGGTAGCGGTCGACGATGACGGGACGCGAGGCCGCGACCTCACCGAGAGCACTCGCCGCCGTGGCTCTCACGCTGTACGTGGCGCTCGTCGCGCGCGTGCCGTCGCCGAGAAGACCGTCCCACACGACCGACCGCTCTCCGGCCCCGTACGTGACGCTGGCCAAGGTGCGCACGGGCGCGCCGTCGCACCGGACCTCTATCGCCACTGCAGCGCGACGTGTCAGGGTGAATCCGATCGAGGTCGTGTCCTTGATCCCGTCGCCGTTCGGCGAGAGGGTCGCGGGCGCACAGGTGAGAAACCCTAGCGTCCTGTCGACGACGACCGTCGTCACCTGCGACGAGCGGTTTCCTGCGGCATCCCTCAGCTCCAGACGGAGCAAGACGCGACCCTCGGGCACCGGCAGCAGCGCGCCCGACGACGAGATGCGGCCATCCCAGGGGATCGCCCGCGAGCCGGCCGCCACGGAGCGCCAGCCGACGATGTCGCGCAAGACGTCGCCGCCCGCATCGACGACGCGAGCCCGCGCCGCGCACGCCTCGGCAGTGGTGAACCGCAGGCGGCATGAGTCGGCGTACCCATCGCCGTTCGGGCTGAACACGCCCGGGACCACCCGCACGTCGGTCGCGATCGGCGCGACGGTATCGACCCTGACGGTGGCCGTGGCCGCCCGCGCGTCGACGCCCGAGACGCCGGCCCGGCCGACGATCCTGTACGCGCCGTCAGGGACGACCGCGCCATCGTCGTCCCGGCAATCCCACCTGACGTCGACCTCCCGGCCGTTGCCCGGGACCGTTCGCACCGCGACGCCCGCCTCGTCGATGACCTCGACCCTCCAGTCAGCCGGCGCCGAGATGCGAAAGCGCACGCGGGTACTGTCACCGACGCCATCGGCGTTGGGGCTGAGAGCGGCTGTCCCCACCTCGTACTCGTAGATCTTGGGCAGACCCATCGCCGCGACCGCCGTCCGGACCCCCGCGAGTCGACGGTAGAGCGCATCGCCGGGGCAGGCGGTGTAGTTGGCCTGACGGTGTCCGGCGATCACCGGGAAGACGACCGCTTCCCCGTCGCGGAACTTCTGCGTCGCGCGGCACACCATGCGTGCCCGCCCCTGGGGGTCCACGTGGTGGACATCGAGTTTCCACGCCAGGAGCTTCTTCAGGGCGCCCATCATGGCCGACGGCGGGTCCGCCGTCCCGAAGGTGCCGATCATGGCGACGCCGGTGCTACCGGTGTTGAAACCGAGGACCTGGGCGCCTACGACGCCCTTGGTGACCCCCCCGTACCGGCCTTCGTAGATGGTCCCGTAGCGGTCGATCAGGAAGTTGTAGCCCAGGTCGCTCCACTTCAGGCCCTTGGTGTCGTAGTAGTAGATGCCGCGGACGAGGCCAGGGGCCTGGGCGCGGGTGTACGAGTTCGCGTTCACGGTGTGGTGCACAAAGGCCATCTCGACCGGCGCGAACGCCGGCGCGCCGCTGCGCCACGACTCGTCCGCGCCCCATTCGGCGCGGCGCACGATCTTCGGGGTCGCCGTCATGGCGCCGACCGACGAAGGGCCGAGACCGGCTACGGTCGCCACCGCCGAGCGCAGCGCCGAGACGGCCGTATCGAGGGGCGTCCCATCGCCACTCGTGTTCAGGAACATGAGGCGGACGCCGCGCAGTCTGAAGTCGGACGGCGCGGCGGCACGGACCTCGACGAACCGCGCTTCATCGACCCACACCGGCTCGGTGAACGCCGCCGGAGCCTCGGCCGCCGCGTCCGCGGCGGCCTCCGTCGCGCCCGCACGTTCGAGGTCAAGGTGATACCACTCGCTCCACGACGTCCCGTCCTCGCTCGCCCTCAGGTCGACGGTCACGCGCCGACCGGCCGCCGAAGGCTCGTCGCACAACAGGCCGACCATGTCGAAGGAGAACCCGGGCTCGACGACGCGACTGGCGCTGCGCGGCGCACGCGTCGCCGGCGGCCCGCCCGTCGTCGCCCCACGGCCAGCGGCGTTCGTCTGCCCCACCACCGGCAGTCCGCCGTCGAGCGTAAGGGTGCGTTCACGCACCGGCGGCGTCACGACCCAGCGCGCCGCCGCGCCGCTCACGCGCGGCACCGTCCACACCGCGCCGAGCGCGATCGCGACGACGACCGCCAAGGCGACCGCCCGGCGGGCGGCTCTCCGGCACGCGACTCTTGGCACGCTCTCCCTCATCGGTACGTGATTCGACAGGTCGGCGCCGTCCCCTTAGCTCCCACGGTCACCTTGACCCTGAACGCCGTGCGCCGGAGCGCCCTCAGGACGCTCCGGCGCACGGCCTTACTCGCTTTGAACGGCGGTCGTCAGCGGACGGCCGCCGCCTCCTCTCGCTCGCCGGCCTTCTGACTCACCATGCACGACCAGATCGGCGCGTAGACGCGTTCGACCTCGGCCGCGTACTTGTCGATGGGGTCGCGCAGCTCGGTGAACAGGCTCTCGGCTCCGGGGTGCGTCGGCCTCGCCCCAGTCGCGGCCATGATCTCGCGCGACTGATTGGGGTTGTCGATCAACATGCAGGGCTTCAGCAGGTTGTCGCTGAAGGGCTGACGACTGCGGATCTCACGGAAGTACGGCGAGTTGAACGCCTCGATCAGCGTCGTGTCGTGGATGTTGTCGGTGGCGAAGTGGGTGAAGATGCACGGTTCGACCCACCCCTCGCTGTTGATGTGCACGTAGTGCTTGCCCGCGATGCAGCCGTTGACGTAGGGAGCGTCGCCCCAAAAGTCGACGGGGAACATCGCTTTCGTGTTACGGATGCGCAGGATGCCTTCGCGGAACTCGTTGCGCTCCTCAGGCGTGAGCATCATCGAAGTGTCCGGGCTGCGTCCGATCGGCATGTAGAGGAAGTGCCAGCTGAGGACAGCTCCCCTGGCCACCAGCGGGTCGACCCATTCGTCACTGATCAGCATGCGCCAGTTCTCGCGGGTCACGGTAGCCGAGTAGCCGAACACGACGCCACGCTCGCCCAGCAGATCCATCGTGTCGAGGATGTGCCGGTAGACGCCCTTGCCGCGCCGCGCGTCGGTCGACGCCTCGTCGCCTTCGAGACTGAGCATGGGCGCGATGTTGCCGAGCTCGGCGAGCCGGTCGACGACCTCCTCATCGATCAGGGTCCCGTTGGTGAACACCTGGAAGTAGCACTCCTGGTTGTTCGCCGCCAGGTCGAACAGGCCGTCGTAGAAGAACGGCTCACCGCCGAGGAGCGTGTACAGGTAGACCCCCATCTCGGTGCCTTCGTCGACGATCCTCTGCAGGACCTCGGGCTCGAGATCCTTGCTCGCCGGATACTCGCCGGCGTAGCAGCCCTTGCACGTCAGGTTGCAGCGCATCGTAGGGCTCATGAGGATGGTCGTCGGCGCCCACACGCCCGGAGCCGAAGCGATGAAGTCCTTCCGTTTGGCCACACCGCGAAGAAGAGTATTGACGATAAGACATTCGATGAAGCGGTCGCGGCACTTGGGACTGAGCTCCTGGCTGACGTGACGGGCGATGGACAGGGCAGGATGGTCCTCCTCCACCTTGTCACGCACAAAGCGGACAGCGCCCTTGTACTGGTCGGGCGTGATGCTCTCGGCCAGCTTGAACGCCCTCACGATGCTCTTCTTGTTGCCGCTCGCCGCGGCCTCGAGCATCTGATTGATGACACGCCTCTCCAGCTTGCCGTAGAGGCCGGCCGTAGTGGCCATGACGTTCCTCCTCCCTTCAGCCGTTCGCGACTTTGCCCTCGGGTCGCGACGATCCTGGCCCGATACGAGCCGGGGAGCGAGGGGCGGCGGACGGCCGAGAGAACGACCGCCGCCCTGACGCGCCTCGTCCTCGCGGGGGCGGCCATATGCCTGTGAGTTTATCACCCGTTCACTAGTACGGACCGTGAAGACGCGCGTCCAAGGATCCTGTGCCCGACGGCTTCACGATTCTGTCCGTCCGGGCCGGTGTCGCCAGAGCGGGCGACGCCTTCGTTGACAATCCGTCTATGCGTCCTCATTCTTCCCGCGCGAGCTGCCGATAACCGGACGGTACGAAACGGCAAACCTGCCGTGAGGCAGGGACGCAAAGCCAGAGGTCTTGGATGGCCAAGATAGCTCGGTTGCCGAACCGGCCCGCCTGCGGTGCATTCTCGAGCACTCCACGGTCTCCCCGTCCCTCCTGCTTCGTCCCGCCTCGCGGCAGCGATGAGCGCCCGGACGCCGGCGCGGCCTGTGGCCGGACCCTGCCTGGCGCTGAGCACTGATACGGAGGCGAGGACGATGAGGACGCGGCTCACCCTGTCGCTGCTGACCGTCCTCATACTGCTGGCCGTCGCGCCGGCCTCGGCCGCCGCTCTGGGCGACAAGGTGAACCCGGGCGTGCTCGTCGCGCTGGACGCAGCGGGCGCCGATGAGGCCGTGCCCGTGCTCGTTCTCGCCCCCGGCCACCTGGGAAAGGTCTGCGACCGTCTCCCGGCGGGCGTCGCCACCACGAGGCTGTCGTTGGTCGGCGCCGTCGGCGCCTGGCTCAGCGCTGACCAGATCGACGCGCTCGCCGGCGAGGACTTCGTCGACGCGATCGTCGCCGACAACCCCGTGTACGGCATCGGCGCGGCTTCGATGGACGTCACGCGCCTCACTGTCGGCCTCGGAGACCTCGTCGCGCCCGAGGCTGGCGGCCCGAGCGGCGACGGCGTCACGGTCGCGATCCTGGACAGCGGCGTGGGCGTCAACACCGACCTGCCCGAGTCGCGTATCACGGGCTGGCTCGACCTCGTCAAGGGCAAGAAGCATCCATACGACGACGCGGGCCACGGCACTTTCGTCGCCGGCCTCATCGCCGGCGACGGCCGCGCGTCGCTGCCGATCGAGGACGGAGGGTTCGCGACGACGCAGTTCCGGGGCGTCGCCCCGGAGGCCGACGTCGTCGCGATCAAGGTGCTCGACGGCTTCGGCCAAGGCCGCGCTTCGACCGTGATCGCCGGCATCGCGTGGGCCATCGCCCACAAGGACGAGTACGGTATCCGCGTCCTCAACATCTCCATCGGCGGCAGCCCGTCAGGGCCGGTCGCCGAGGACCCGATGGCACAAGCGGTGGAGGCGGCCTGGGACGCGGGCATCGTGGTCGTCTGCGCCGCCGGCAACGAGGGCGAGTTCGGCCTCGGCGGCGTCCTCTCGCCCGCCAACGACCCGGCGGTGATCGCAGTCGGCGCAGCAGACACCCGCCAGACAGCTGATCCCTCTGACGACTCGGTCTGCGCCTACAGCTCGATGGGACCGACGCTCTACGACGAGTTCGCCAAGCCGGACATCGTCGCCCCGGGCAACCGGGTCGTCTCTCTGCGCGAACGGGCCAGCTACATCGACCGGGTGTACCCCGAGAACCTGATCCCGGTCTCCGCCTACGCGCCGGATGCGCCGGCGAACGTGAAGTCCGACTACGTGAAGCTCTCCGGCAGCAGCACGGCCGCCCCGATCGTCGCCGGCGCCGCGGCGCTGATGATCGGTGAGGACCCCGGCCTGACGCCCGATGACGTCAAGCTGCGCCTTATGCGCAGCGCCGACCCGCTCGCCGGCGCTCCGGAGTACCAGCAGGGCGCCGGGATGCTCGACATCGACGGCGCCCTGGCCGAGACGGCACTGGCCGACGGTCCGACGCTCTCCGCCGACCTCGGCGACGGCACGACGATCCTCAGCGACGACACGTACGTCGCCTGGACCAAGTTCGCCTGGACGAAGTTCGCCTGGACCAAGTTCGCGTGGACGAAGTTCGCCTGGACCAAGTTCGCGTGGACCAAGTTCGCCTGGACGAAGTTCGCCTGGACGAAGTTCGCCTGGACGAAGTTCGCGTGGACGACGTCCGGCTGGACCGTGCTCACCGAGGGGCAGTGACCTCGACCGACCACGCCCAACCAGCCGAGGCTCCGGCAGAGGCGCATCAGCAGCCCGCGGTCGTACTCACGGTCGCGGCCACGTCACTCGCCGCCGTCACGGGCCTGGCTGTCGCCGCCAGGATCGACGGCGCCGGCATATCCATGGCGCTGGGCGCCTTCGTGGCGTTGGCCGCCCTCACCGACCTGCGCGAGATACGGCTCCCCGTCGTCGGTGTCGTCACGCTTTCGTTCGTCCCCGTGCTCGCCGCGTTGATCGAGCTCGGTCTCTGGGAGGCGCTCGTCGTGGCGGCGGTCTCGGGCGCGGCGACCGCCGGCTTCACCCGCGATCTCCTCAAGGTGACGTTCAACGTCGCGAACTACATCGTGTCCACTTTCGCCGGCGGCCTGCTGTACCTGGGACTCCTGCCGCTCGACGCGAGCTTTCTTGAGAAGGTCGTGCCGGCGTTCGCCGCCACGGCGGTCGACTTTCTCGTCAACACGTGGCTGCTCGCGGCGGTCGTCTCGCACGGCTCCTCGACCCACGCCGTGACCGTCTGGCGGCGCAACTACCAGTGGGCCTTCCCGGGGTATCTTGCGGGAGCGACCATCGCGGTCGTCGCGGCATGGCTCTACGACGCCCTCGGTGTCGCCGGGCTCCTGCTCGTCATCCCGCCGCTGTTCCTCATCTACTCCTCGTATCAGGTCTATGTAGGCCGGGTGCGTGACCGGGAGAGTTTCGACGCCACGATCGCCTCCTTCCGGCGCGAGCTCGAGGCCTCGGAACGCCTGCACGGGGAGCTGCGCGACGCACAGCTCAAGGTGGCGGCCGAGATCGACCGCGCGCAACGCATCCAGCTCGACCTCCTGCCCTCGTGCGCGCCGGCCGTCGAGGGCCTCCGGTTGGCGCAACGCATCGAGTTCGTGGCCGAGGTGGGCGGCGACTACTACGACTACATGGAGTTCGGCGACGGCCGCTGGGCGATCGTCTGCGGCGACGTCATGGGCAAGGGACTCGCCGCGGCCCTGATCATGGCGATGGCGCGCTCGTTGCTGCGCGACGCCATTGCCCCGGGCAGACGTCCCGCGAAGGTGCTCAGCGAGGTGAACGACGGCCTGGCCCGGGATCTCGCGGGCCAGCGCATGCCGACCTTCCTCACCCTGACCATCGTCGCCTTCGATCCCGGGACGAGGACGGCGACGATCGCCGGCGGCGGTCACAACCCCGTCCTTCTATTCCGCGACGGCGAGGTGTGCGAGTTCCCTTCGCAGGGGCCAGCTCTGGGCGTGCGCGCTGGGTTGACATTTGCTGAGGACCAGATCGAGCTCGCCCCTGGCGAGCGCCTCGCCGTCTTCACGGACGGGCTGACGGAGGCGCGCTCGCCGTCGGGCGAGCTGTTCGGCCGCCGGCGCCTCGCTGGAGTCCTGGCGCGGTCGGGCAACGCCGATCTTGACGACGTGCTCAACGCGACCTGGCGCGAGATCGCGCACTTTCGCCAGGGCTCGCCCGCGACCGACGACGCCACGCTTCTGCTCATGGAGGCGCGCTGATGGCCGCTGTGACCGCAGCGCATGGGAGCGCCGCCACCCCAGGCGAGCGTCAGATCGCGACCCTGCAGGTCTGTCGCTACATGGTGAGTACGGCCGCGCTGCACGATCTCATCGGTCCGTGCGACTTCGGCGTCTCCTCCGAAGACCTCGCGAGGCATGCGGTCGAAGCGCTGCGCAGCCGCAAGTTCATGGCCTACACCGTGGTCCTGGCAGGCCGCGTCCACGCCGACCAACTGTGCTTCGTCCCTCAGGACGGCTGGTGCGACATCTTGGGGATCAGCACCAACGGCTGGCGCCGCCACCATGGCGACCACCGCCGCGGTCTCAACGAGATCCTGAGCGACCTCGCCGCCGCGGTCGCTTGCGCGAGGCTCCGCATCCTCAGTGCGACCGAGATGGCCGCGGAACGCGACCGCGGCGTACCCCTCGCGGCGGCGCAGCTCGGAGCCGCGGCGGACCTCGCTCGGGCGCGCGCCACGATCGAGGCCGCCCTGCAAGAGGGCGGCCTCGACGCCACGGCGCGCGCCCGCTACATCCTGTGCATCTCCGAGGCCGCCAGCAACATGCTGCTCCATGGCGGAGGCGGCGGTACACTGTGTCTGCGACGGCTCGACGATCGTCTGCGCACCGTCGTCGTGGACCACGGTCCGGGGCTCCAGTTCACCAATTGGATAGAGCCGCCGCGGGGAGAATGGCGGGCATCAATGGGCTACGGCCTGAAGATGATCTTCGACAACCTCGACGCAGTAGGCCTCCACACCGGAGAGTCCGGCACGACGTTATTGCTCGACCACATGAACATGCGAGGCAGGTGAAGATGCTCCAGACGACAACGACCTTGGGTCCGGCGCCCACCGTCCGTCTCTCCGGCGAGGTCGACCTCGACTCCGCCGACGTCCTTCGCGCCGCTGTCGCTGAAGCCGCCCGTGGCGCCCGGAACGTGACCATCGACTTCGCCGACGTCAAGTTCATCGACTCGTCGGGCACCGGGGTCTTCGTGCGCCTCTGCCTCGACCTGCGCAGTCAGGGCGTGGCAGTGTCCGCCCGCGACCTCCCACCTCAGGTCCGCGGCGTCTTCGACATGTTGCGCGTACGCGAGCTGGTCGGCGACGAGGTGTTCGCGAGCGCCTGAACGGCGCGGACGGCGCCGAGCCGACGTCCGCGCAGCGCACACGTCCGGCCCGGTCCGTGCGCAGCGCGCACGGCCGGTGGATCGCAGCAGCTACGAAGCCGCCCGCCGCTCCGCGCGCCGTCAGGACGGTCGCAGCGGGCCGGCTCCGGCGAGGGCGACCAGGCTCGTCCCGCGCGCAGCCTCGCTCAGACTCGACACGTACGCCTCACCGCGGAAGGTGTCGCCGTCACGCGTGACCATGTTGACGGACATCGGGACGCCGCGGACGAGGAACTCGCGGAACAGGTCGAGCGGAGAGGGCGATTCCACACTGAGCAGCCAGTCGCGGTTCTCGGGCGGGTCTTCGACCGTGAGACATGCGGACAGGAACCCCACGTTCTCGTGACCATGCCGCAGCCTCAGCAGCCGGTGTCGGATCATCGTCTCCCCCTTCGCGACCTCATCGCGGCATGCATCGGCGAACGCCCGACGCCGCTTGAGCGAGAGTAGTGTCCCGAGTTGTGTGCGAAGGGTCGTTTAGGCTGCCCGGCGCGGCATCCCAGAGACGCCAAGACGCCCATGACGCGGAGGCACGGACCTGGCGACGGGGATGCCGCGGTCCCCCTGGTCCTCACATCCCTGACACCGGGCGCGTCGGCGTGGCCGATGAGGCGGGCGGAGCGACTCCGAGCACCCGTCCGCATGACGCAGACGACACAGCCGCATCCAGGGGCAAGCTGGAGACGGAGGGCAAAGGCAGGCGAAAAGAAGCTGGTGGCGAGGGGCAGAATCGAACTGCCGACACCATGATTTTCAGTCATGTGCTCTACCGACTGAGCTACCTCGCCACCGTGCGTGGAGCGCGCGGCGGAGCAGGAAGATGCTAGCGGCGGGGGCCGGGTGAGGTCAACCGACCAGCCTCAGCCTTCCGACGTGTCGAGCTCCGACTCCTTTTCGAGCTCTTCGGCCGACTCCTCGGGCAGGAACACCTTGATGAGCTCTCTCCCCTTCGCCCGCGGAAGGACGCAGAGCACATAGTCGCCGGGAAGGATCTCTGACGAGCCGCGCGCCGGGAGCGCGTGACCGGCACGGATGATCGCCGCGAGAAGCACGCCTTCGGGAAGGGCGATGTCCTGGACGTAGACGTTCGCGAACGGCGAGTTCTCGCTCACCTCAAGCTCCACGACCTCGAGGTTCTCGCGGCGCAGCGAGAACAGGGGTACGAACTTGTGCACCGGCAGCTCGTGCAAGATGAGACGCAGCATGGTGGTCGTAGCGCACACCGTCGCGTCGATGCCGAGCAGGTCGAACATGGGCTGGTTGAACGGGTTGTTGACACGCGCCACCACCTTGGGCGTCGCGAACTTCAGTTTCGCGATCTGGGCGATGATGACGTTGTCCTCGTCATCCCCTGTCACGGCGACGACCATGTCGGCGCGCGCGATCCCCGCCTTCTCGAGCACCCACATCTCGGTACCGTCGCCGAAGATGAGGGACTCTTCGAGCTCGTCGACCAACCGGTCGTACCGGGTCCGCCGCCGTTCGATGACGGCGACTTCATGGCCCATCTGCTGCAACTGCCGCGCCGTGTTGAGACCGACCTTGCCGGCGCCGACGATGAGCACGAACATCCTCAGGCCTCCGTGGGAAGCTCGCAGGACCGGACGGCCTCGAGCATGAGCCCGCGGGTGTCCTTGGTGGGGCACACGGTCCGGATGCCCGTCTGGGCGAAGAGCTCGGCGCGCAGCGGGTCGTAGACGCGCGCGACGACGCAACTGACCCCGAACTTCTTCTGCGCCACCTGGGCGACCACGATGTTGGTGTTGTCGCCGTCGGTCGCCGTGACCACGGCGTCGGCGTGCTCGATGCCGGCAGCCCGCAGCACGTCCCAGTCGAGCGCCTTGCCTTCAACGAACTGACCGGGGAAGTCCTCGCCCAGCAGGTAGAACGACTCGCTCCTGTCGTCGACGACGGCGACGGACCATCCGTCCGCGACCAGTGACAGCGCGACACTGGAGCCGACGCGGCCGCAGCCCACGATCACCACATGCATCCTCAGCCACCTTCTTCGGCGGTGCGGGACCGCCGGCCCAGTATCGGGCGCCGTCGCAAGCGACGGCGCCCCTTCCGCGTGAGCATACTCCGGATGCGCCGCCTGGCAACCGCGCGACAGTCTGCTGGTGCGGCCGGTCCCGGTCCGACGTCGATCGACGCCCCGGGAAGTCACTGCGCCCGGCCACCCTCCGCCTCATCTGGCGGGCTACCCTCCACCCGCCCGGAAACGCCGTCGCGCGCCGGAGCCGTCCCTGTCCCCGACGGCTCTTCGCCGGGCTCCTCCCCACCGTCGGGCGGCAACCACCCTCCGCGCGGCCCGCCGACACGCCGCGGCGCCCTCGCCTCCGACTCGTACACGCCCGTGGGTGGCACGATGTTCACGATCACCTCGCAGGGAGCATGCTCGATCACGTAGTCGGTCGTGCTTCCGAACGCCCGCTCCGTGAAGCGGCGTTTCTTCATCACCCCGAGGATGATGACCTCCGAGCGCCGCTCGATCGCCTGCTGGACGATCGCCCGACCCGCCGACCGTGCGGTGATGATGATCGGGTTCATCTTGACCTTGAACTCGTTCGCCAGCGTCATCGCGCGCTGCAGCACCTCCTCCGCGCGCTTGCGCTCTTCGACGAGCGGAGCGTCGAGAGGGAGGTTCATCGGCACCTCGATCACATACAGGGCGTCGATCGACGAGCCCTTCTCGTTGGCGAGCTGACAGGCCAGCACGACCATCTCGTCGGTGATCCGACTGCCGACTATCGGGACAAGGATCTGGTCGTAGTCGATGTCGGCCCGCATGGCCTCCGGTATCACGACCCTCGCTACCGTCTGGGTCAACGAGTAGCCCTTGGCCCGACGGTAGGCCACGTACATGACCAACCCCACGGCGAGCCATCCGAAGGCGATGTATCGGCTCGCACCCTGGAACACGACGATCACTATCCAGACGGAGAACGTCCCCAGAGCACCGACGATCGCCGTCAGCGGCAGCGATGTCGTACCCCAGCGGACGTTCAGCGGCGGACGCCACGGGCGTTCGAGGCCCGGCTCCTTGACGCGCAGGACGACGACCGACAGGTGGGCGGCCGTGAACGAGATCATCGACCCGAAGATGTAGAGGTTCGTGAGCAGCTTGGTGCTGCCGGGCACCATCAAGGCACAGGCTGCGAGACCGAAGACGATGATCGACACGTACGGCGTCAGGCGCTTCGGGTGCACATGCCCGAGAACGGGCGGAAGCTGGCGGTGTTGCCCCAGCGAATATGTGAGGCGCGAAACGCCGATCAGTCCCGCGTTGGCCCCGATCACGAGGATCGTCGCCGCCAGGACACCGACCCATGGCGCGAGGATGGTGCGCAGCCAGCCGACACTGTCGGGCATGAAGCGGACGATGCCGAGGACCGGATCTTCCATGTAGTTGCTGCCGAGCTGGCTCCCGTAGAGACGGGTCACCAGCTCCCCGTCGACTGCCTCCACCTGACCTGTCGGCTCCTGTGCCGGGATGACGTGCTTGTCCCCGACCTCCTCGACGGGCACGTAGACCGTCATCGATGGGTCGTCGGCCAGTACCCAGGTCCCCTCCGGTTCACCGGGCAGCACCTCGACCGGGACGGTCAAGCCGCTCACCGGATCGACGGGGACCGTGTTCGCACCCACCTTCATCACCGAAAGGCCCGCGAGCGGCATGCCGATGTAGACGACGAGAATGGCCAGGATCACGTAGTTGATCGCCCGTGGCACGTCACGTCCCGGAGAGGTGGCTTCCTCGGCCATGTTCGATACGGTCTCGATCCCCGTATACGCCACCGTGCCCATGGCAAGACCGTAGAGGAACTCCTTCCAGGTCGGCGCCACACCCCACTCGATCTGCTCGATGAGGACGCGCGGCTCGAGCAGCAGGACGACGGCGATGACCACGATCAGGACCTGTGTCGCGAGGTCGAGGACGGCGAGGGCGATGTTCAGGTTCGCGGCCTCCTTGATGCCGATCACGTTGACGACGATCAGGACCACCGCCACAGCGATGCCGCCGATAGCGTTGTACGGCCATTCTTTGAGCAAGGGGATGAAGACCGAGAGGTAGTGGGGCACGAACAGAGCGGAGATGGCGATCGTCGCCGTATAGACGAGCATCTGGCCCCAGCCGATACCGAAGCTCACGAACTCGTTGAAGGCGCGGCGGGCGAAGCTGGACGCGCCGCCCGCCTCGGGCATCGCCGCAGTAGCCTCAGCGTACGTCCAGGCCGTGGTCACGAAGAGGAGGCCCGTGAGGACGAAGACCAGGGGCGTAGCGCCGAGAGCCGAGGCGGCGACCACACCGAGGGCGTAGTAGATCGACGAGCCGACGTTGCCGTAGGCCGTGCTGAAGAGGGCCGGCACTCCGAGGACCTTGTGCAGGCCCTCGCCTTCTCTGTGTTTGCGTCGCGCCATGGCATGACCGCCCCGACGCGGCTGGAACGACCGTCAGGGCGCCGGTGCCACGGCAGCAGCCGCTCGTCACCCCGTCAGGTGACGACGCGATGATATCAGTCCGGCATGGAGGGGAAGGCGCCTGGGGTCGGCTGGTCATCCTCGTCGCCGCGTGCTGCGAGGTCATCCTCGTCGCCGGAGCCCTCGGTCGGATAGCCGCGCGGCACTAGGTTGACCAGCACTTCGCACGGGGCGTTCCGCAGCACGTAGTCGACCGTGCTGCCGAACACGCGGTCGGCGATGCGCCGTTTGCGCGCCGTCCCCATGATGATGACCTCGGAGCGCCGCTTCTGAGCCTCTTCCACGATCGCGCGCCCGGTGTTACGTGTGGTCACGATCACCGGGTTGAGCTTGACCTTGAACTGCGAGGCGATGACGCGGGCGGCGCTCAGGACCCGTTCCGCCCGCGCGCGCTCCTCGACCAGAGGGGCATCGAGGGGAAGATTCATCGGCACCTCGATCACGTACAGGGCGTCGATCGACGAGTTCTTCTCGGTCGCGAGCTGACATGCGAGCACCATCATCTCGTCGCTGATCCTGGTGCCGGTGATGGGGACGAGGATCTGGTCGTAGACGATGTCCTCCTGCATCGACTCCGGCACCACGACCTTCTCGACGGTCCGCGTCAACGAGTAGCCGTTCACCCGCCGATAGGCGACGTACATGGCGATACCGGCCGCCATCCACGAGAAGCCGATGAGGCGGCCCATCGGATGGGTGGCCACGACCACACACCACACGGTGAACGTGCCGAGGCCGCCGACGACCGCGAGCACCGGGACCGAGTAGTCACGCACCGTGAAGTTGATCGGGGTGCGGAAGGGGCGCAGTGTCATGGGCTCTTTGTGGCGAAGCCAGACGACCGACACGTGCGCCACGGTGAACGAGATCATCGCGCCGAACGCGTAGAGGTCGGCGAGCAGCGTGATGGTGTCGCCGGGCAACATGAGCAGCAGGCAGGCGATGACGCCGAAGACGATGGTCGCGACATACGGCGTCATGCGTTGCGGGTGCACACGCCCGAGGACGGCGGGCACCTGCCGGTGCTGGCCGAGGGAGTACGCGAGGCGCGACACTCCGATGAGACCGGCATTGGTGGCAATGAGAAGTATGGTCGCGGCAAGGATGCCGACCCATGGCATGAGGATCGCCTTGAGCCACGAGACGCTCTCGGGCATGAAACGCACGATACCGACGACGGGGTCCTCCGCATACACGCTCCCGAGCAGAGACCCGTACATCTTCGTGTACTCCTTGCCGCCCTCACGGTACACGTCCCCGGTCGGCTCCGACGGCTGGGTGAACCACCGGCCGCCCCGCTGCTCCGCTGGAACGTAGACATCGGCGCCGTCGTTGCCGGGCGGCGGAGTACCCGCGAACACGAAGGGACCGTTCGGTTCATGGTCGTCCTTGGCGACGACCTCGACCGCCACCGTCTTGCCCGTGCGAGGGTCGACCGGCAGGACGTTGGCCCTTACCGGCATGGCGGACAGGGCCGTCATGGAGATGCCCAGATACACGCCGAGCACCGCGATGAGGACATAGTTGATCGCGCGGGGCACATCGCGGTCGGGGTTGGCCGCCTCTTCCGCCATGTTCGACACGGTCTCGATGCCCGTGTAGGCGATCGTGCCGATAGAGACGCCGTAGATCAGGTGTGACCACGTGGGCACGCTGCCCCACTCGATCTGCTCGATGAGCATCCTGGGTTGAAGCAAAAGGACGACGCCGATCGCCATCAGCAGCACCTGCGTGCCGAGATCGAGAAGCGCGAGGACGATGTTCAGGCGCGCGGCTTCCTTTATGCCGATGACGTTGATCGCGACGAGGGCGGCGATGGTCACGATGCCGCCGATGGCGTTGTAGGGCTGCGTCTTGAGCGCCGGTACGAAGACGGCGAGGTAGTTGGGTACGAAGAAGGCGGAGATGGCGACCGTCACGATGTAGTCCAGCATCAACGCCCAGCCGGCGCCGAAACTCACGAACTCGTTGAACGCGCGGCGGGCGAAGCTCGACGAGCCCCCTGCTTCGGGCACCATCGCCGTCGCCTCGGCGTACGACCAGGCTGTGGTGCAGAAGAGCAGGCCGGTCACGAGGAAGACGAGCGGCGTGACACCGAGAGCCCAGAGGGCGACGACACCGAGCGCGTAGTAGATGGACGAGCCGACGTTGCCGTAGGCGGTGCTGAAGAGCGCCGGGACGCCCAGCACCCGCTTCAGGCCCTGGCCCTCCCTGAGCTTGCGACGCGCCACCTCAGAGCACCTTCAGACGCAGCACCCCGTACACGATCAGGGCGGCGCCTGCGATGAGTTGCAGGGACACCGGCCATACCCCGTTCCAAAGGCCCCTGATCACAAGGAGCGCGCCGAGCACGATGAACACGGCGGCGAAGATCTGTCCAGTCCTGCGCATCATTAAGGAGGGCGGCCGGCGCCGTGGGCGCCGGCCTGAGGGGCGAATGTAGCACCGGCCCTCACCCCGCACAACCACGGGGCGGGGGCCGCGGCGCTGACGCGCCGCGGCCCCCGCCCCGTTACTCAGCAGGCCGGGCGGGCGGCGCCTTTCGGCGCCGCCCGCCCGGCCCCTCGCCCCGCCGGTGGACTGGTCTCGGGCCCCTCGCTCAGCGGCGGACCCCGGAGACCGCCGCCGCTACTTGATCAGGAACGGGATGACCAGCAGGGCGACGATGTTGATGACCTTGATCATCGGGTTGATCGCCGGCCCGGCGGTGTCCTTGTAGGGGTCGCCGACCGTGTCGCCGGTGACCGCCGCCGCGTGGGCATCGGAACCCTTACCGCCGTACAGACCGTCCTCGATGAGCTTCTTGGCGTTGTCCCAGGCGCCGCCGCCGGACGTCATCGAGATGGCGATGAAGATACCGGTGACGATCGTCCCCATGAGGACGCCGCCCAGCATGAGGTAGCCGTTCTGGCGGAAGGCCAGGCCGACGATGATCGGCGTGAGCACCGGAATGGCCGCCGGGAGCATCATCTGGCGGATGGCCGACCTGGTGACGATATCGACGGCGCGCCCGTAGTCGGGCTTCGCCGTGCCCTCCATGATGCCGGGGATCTCGCGGAACTGGCGACGCACCTCCTCGACCACCATGCCGCCGGCCTTGCCCACGGCCTTCATGCACAGCGAGCCGAAGAGGTACGGCAGCAGGCCGCCGAGGAAGAGTCCGGCGAGTACCCACGGGTTGTCGATCATGAACGAGAGGGCGCCCTGGAAGTCGTACTTCTCGAGGAAGTGCGCCTGCAGGTCCTTGGTGTACGACACGAAGAGGATGAGGGCGGCGAAGCCGGCGGAGCCGATCGCGTAGCCCTTGGTGATGGCCTTGGTCGTGTTGCCGACCGCGTCGAGCGGGTCGGTGGTGGCGCGGACCTCGTCCGGCAGGTCGGCCATCTCGGCGATACCGCCGGCGTTGTCGGTGATCGGCCCGTACGCGTCGATGGCGACGACGATGCCGGTCATGGAGAGCATCGCCATCACCGCGACGGCGATACCGTACAGGCCGGCCAGCTCATAGGTGACGAGGATGCCGGCGGCGATGACGATCACGGGCAGGGCTGTGGCCTGCATGCCCACGGCCAGACCCTGGATGATGTTCGTCGCGTGGCCGGTGACGCTCGAGGCGGCGATGCTCTTGACCGGGCTGTAGCGGGTCGCCGTGAAGTACTCGGTGATGACGACGATGAGGGCGGTCACGATGATGCCGGTGACGGCGGCAAAGAAGAGCCGGCCGACGCTCGGGATGCCGAACGCCTCGGGGGCATCGCCCAGCATCCAGCTGGTCACCGGGTAGAAGAGCACGACGGCGATGACCGCCGCGGCGGCGAGACCTTTGTAGAGGGCGTTCATGATGTTGTTCGACCCGCCGAGGCGGACGAAGAACGTGCCGATGACGCTGGCGATGATCGACACGCCACCGAGGACCAGCGGGTAGAGCACCGCCGGCTTGTACACGACGTCGGCGTCGATGTGCATCAGCAGGCCGTCGCCGACGCCCGTGAGGGCCACGTTCGTGCGGAACGTGAGGAAGGCGAGGAGCATGGCAGCGACGGCCGTGACGGCGTACGTCTCGAAGAGGTCGGCGGCCATGCCCGCGCAGTCGCCGACGTTGTCGCCGACGTTGTCGGCGATCACGCCGGGGTTGCGCGGGTCGTCTTCGGGGATGCCGGCTTCGACCTTGCCGACCAGGTCGGCGCCGACGTCGGCGGCCTTGGTGTAGATACCGCCGCCGACCCGGGCGAACACGCTGATGAGGCTGCCGCCGAAGCCGAGCCCGACGAGGGCGGCGACGTCGCCTGTGATCCCGTAGTAGACGGCGACGCCGAGCAGGGCGAGGCCGACCACGAGCATGCCGGTGACCGAGCCGCCGCGGAAGGCGACCTTGAGCGCCGGCCCCAGGCCCTGCTTGGCCGCCTCGGCGGTGCGCACGTTGACGCGCACGCTGACCATCATGCCGATGTAGCCGGCCGCCGCCGAGAGAGCGGCGCCGACGACGAACCCGACGGCCACATGCCATCCGTAGGTCCAGTCCTTCCCGAAGCCCATGGCCAGTAACAGGATCACGAACACGCCCGCGCCGACCATCGCGATGGTCCGGTACTGGCGGTCCAGGTACGCCTTGGCGCCCTCCTGGACCGCACCGGCGACCGAGCGCATCTTGTCGTCGCCTGTCGGCAGCGCCAACAGCCAGCGGATCAGCACCACGCCGTAGACGACGGCGACGAGGGCGCAGAGGACCGCGACCAGCACCGCGTTTTCAGAGACCCAGGTTCCCACGTCCCACTCCTTTCGCGCCGGCGCGGTGCGCCGGACCCCATGTGACGGCGCCCGGCGGCCGCCGGGCGCCGATCATCTCCTTTCGACCGCGGCCGAGGCTTCAGTCGAGGTACTTGCCGATGAGCAGATCGAGCCTCTGCCTGGTCGACTCCGGGATGAGCTCCGCCGGTGTGTTGATCGCATGCTCCACGGCGTGCCGGCAGGCGCAGTCGCGCTCGAGGTCGAGCGCGGGGACGACGCGACGCACGATGGCCTGCGCCGTCTCGACGTTGCGGCGCACGTTGGCGAGCACCTGCTCGAGCGTGACGTCCTCCTCGCCCTCGTACCACACGTCGTAATCGGTCACGAGCGCCATCGTCGCGTAGCAGAGCTCGGCCTCGCGCGCCAGCTTGGCCTCCTGCAGATTGGTCATCCCGATGACGTCGAAGCCGTGCTTACGGTAGACGTTCGACTCTGCGCGCGTCGAGAACTGCGGCCCCTCGATGCAGACATAGGTCCCACCGGCATGAACGGTCGCCCCCGCGGCGCGCGCGGCGGCGACGATCTGCTCCGTCACATACGGGCAGAACGGGTCGGCGAACGCCATGTGCACGACGACACCGTCGCCGAAGAACGTACTCGGACGCCCCTTGGTGCGGTCGTAGAGCTGTTCGGGGACGACGATGTCGAGGGGCTTGAGGTCTTCGCGCAGACTGCCCACGGCGCTGGCGGACAGCACGTACCGCACGCCCAGCGCCTTCATGCCCCAGATGTTGGCCCGGTAGTTCACGTCGGAAGGCTGGATGCGGTGTCCGCGCGCGTGGCGCGGCAAGAAGGCCACCGTCACGCCGCCGATCTCACCGACGAAGTAGACATCGCTCGGCTCGCCGAACGGCGTGTCGACGCGAACCTCGCGGGCGTCCGCGAGGAGCTCGTAGAAGCCGGAGCCTCCGATGACCCCGACCTTCGCTGTGTCCGCCTCGCCCACTCGTCCTCCTTCCGCTTCGTCTGCGCGCCGCGCGCGAGTATACATGCCATGGCATGCCATGGCCCCCGCGCGTCGGACCCGGCAGACTGCAGGCCACCCTGGCCGTCGCTCCGAAGAACCGCGAGTCGCACCTGCCGCGGCGCCCGGACGGCCGCCGCCCACGGACCTGGGGGCTGCGAGCGGACTGCGTGCCCGGACAAGCCGCCGCGCGGACCGTCCTTACGCGCGCCCGATCACCAAGCGCAGCGGATCGACCTCGTCGCGCAGGAGGCGCAGCTCCTCGGCGCTAGGCGGCGATGTCACGCCGATCTCGTCCGGGACGATGAGCTCGAAGCCGGTCTCGCTGCGCACCTTGTCCACTTCCACACCGGGGTGCAGCGACTCGATCATCATCGCCTTGGTCTCTTCGTGGAACCCCATCACGCAGAGGTCGGTGATGATCTTGTACGGGCCGCCCTCCGGCAGGCCCGCCGCCTCACGGGCGCCCTCGCCGGTGAGGAAGCCCGGTGAGGTGATGAAGTCGCACGTCTCGACGAACCGCGACTTGCTGTGCACCGTCATGATCATCGTCTTCCAGCAGAAAGAGGCGAAGTCGTTGGCCCCGCCGCTGCCGGGGAAGCGCACCTTCGGCTTCTGATAGTCGCCGATACAGGTCGAGTTGATGTTGCCGTACTTGTCGATCTGGGCCCCGCCGAGGAACGCGTAGTCGACCTGCCCCCGGGCGCACGTGGTCATCGCATCGACCATGCCGGCCGCCATGACCCCCCGATAGAAGGTCCGCGAGTCGCCCACCGAGATGGGCATCTCGGGCAACTGCGGGGCCACGCCGCCGGCCTCGAAGATGACCACGAGGTCGGGCGCGTGCGTCTTCTGGGCGAGCATGGCCGCGGCGCAGGGAGCGCCGGTGCCCACCGCCACTGACTTCCCGTCCTCGAGGAAGCGCGCGGCCACGCTGATCATCATCTCCATCATGTTGTAGTCGGATGCCATCTCTGTCGGCTCCTTCGCCATCCCGCGCCCGTCACTCACGGACCAGGTTCTCGATCTTGCGCAGTTGCTCCATCCGTTCCTGACCGCCGCAGAGCTCGATGTACTCCTCGAAGCTCGAGACGCCGTATATGTAGCGGTCGAGGAACTTCGCGAACTCCGCCTCGTCCTTCTCGACCCGCAGCCACTCGGCGAGGTGTTCCTCGTCGGAGAAGTAGAGGTAGGGCATGTTGCCCGGGTAGCTGCCGTACGGGACCTCGACGACCGCGTCGACGAGGTAGAAGGGGATCGCAGTGGCCGTCGGGTCGTCACGGATGACGGAGTCGTCGACGATGCGCTCCGTCGTGATGATCAGGTGCTTCGCCGCCCGGGCGAGCTCGTAGTCGGCGATCGAGATGCCACGGATGACCGAGTCGCCGTACATGTCGGCGTAGTGCACGTGGATGGCGGCCACGTCGGGCCAAATGGCCGGCACGGCGGCGTACTTCTTGCCCGTGAAGGGACATTCGACGACCTTGGCCGCGGAGTGCTTGAACGTGTCGGTCCCGAGCATGCTGCGCGTGAGGCCGTACGAGACGCCCTCGCCGGCCGCCCGCAGGCGCGCGGCGACCGCGTAGTTGCTCCAGTCGGCGACCTGGACCTCACCCGACTGCATGTAACGTCGGGCGTTCGGCGACAGGCCACGCGCCTCCAGACCGACGATGTAGGCCGCGTCCAGCCGGTCGAAGCACTTGCCAGCGCACATGAGCTCGAAGTCGTGCGTCGTCGTGTGGCCGAGATACCCGAGATGCTTCCTTCCCTGCCTCAGGACCTCGTGGCAGATGGCGGTCGGGATCCGGTTGGCGCCAAAGCCACCGGTGGCGAAGTAGTCGCCGTCGTGGATGAACCTCTCGACGGCCTCCTTGGCGCTCATGCGCTTGTCGACCATAGCGCGCGACTTCTGACGGAAGAACTCGCGCGCCTTGTCGGGATCGGGATCCATGAACAGCGGACCGATCCCCTCATCGAGCACGTTCATACTCTCTCCTCCAACGCTTCGAGGCCGTGCACGGCCGACCGGCCAGGTGACGCACCCTGTGCCCCTTTCGTCCCTTAACACTCTACCTTGCCGCCGGCCGCGCGACGAACGCCCACGGCGGGCTGGCCCGTCGCGGTGAGGCCGTTCGGGCCAAGACGGGTCTTTGAGACGGACCGCAGTGCCATACAGGGTGAACGCCGTCACTTGAGACGCTGTCGCCTCGCGCGAAGGTCACGGTGCAGCTTCGGCCGACAGGGCGAGCGCGTGCGTGAACTTGGCGCGCGACTCAGGCGACAACCCCCATGCTTCGCGAAGGGCCGTCGCGAGGCGCACGAGCTCCCCGCCGGGGGCGTCTTCCGTCGCCTCCACCTCGGCCTCGTACCAGCGCCCGGCGTGAGCCTCGGCATCGACAATGACGATGTCGAGGCTCAGCTCCGCCACCAGACGCCCTTCGAGACTGACCGCACGGGTGCGCCGCTCCTGGGCAAGGGCGAGGATCGGGCGGAGGTCCGCTTCGCCGACGATCCTCGTGAGGCGCTGCTTCAGCGGCCCCTCCGGCCAGTCCGACGGCAAGAGCTCGGCGCCGGCGCAGAGCTCGTGCTCCTCGCGACGCAAGAGCCCGTCGCGTGTCCCGTTGGCCAGCTCCTTCAGGGTGATCCGCAGACCGTCGGCGTTTCGCCGCCGTCGCAGGTAGTAGCCGGCCGCGAGGAGACGGCCGTCGGCCGTGTCGAGAAAGACGTCCTCGTCGTGACGCGCCCGGGGCGGCCCGAGGTCGTAGCCGTCGAGACGCGGAACCGCGACCAGCCGCTCGAGCGTCGCCCGGTCCGGGACCCGGAACTTGGCCTCGAGCTCCATCCTTTCGCCCCCTTGCCGTCGTCGGTCGACAGGGGCGGCCGCCGGGCTCGCCCCGCGAGGCCGGCGGCCGCCCCATCACCGGGTCACCGTGTCAGAATCCCAGGTTCTCGACCCGGTCGACACCGGGCACCACGTTCCTCAGGTGGCGCTCGACCCCGTTGGTCAGGGTCAGTTGCGACATGGGGCAGCCGGCGCAGCTTCCCTGAAGCCTCACCTGGACCACTCCGTCGACGACATCGACGAGCTCGATGTCTCCACCGTCGGCCTGCAAGGCGGGACGGATGTCTGCGAGCGCCTTCTCGACCTGCTCCTTGAGCTCTGCCATGCGGTTCACCTCCTCCCCACTGTGCCGGCGGCCGTGCCGGTCGCGCCCGCGCGCGTCCGCCGGACGAGGGCCGCGAACGTCGTCGTGTCCAGCTCCTTGTTGAGGAGCGACTCGACACCTTGCCAGAAGTCGTGCGTGTCGCACGGCTCGTCGCCGCAGCGTTCTACCCGCTGCTGGCAACGACACAACAGTACGGGCCCCTCGACGGCCTCGTATACCTGGCGCACCGTGATCTCCGCGGGCGAACGTGCGAGGGCGACGCCCCCGCCGCTCCCGCGGTACGTACGCACAAGACCTGCCTTGGCAAGGTCCTGCAGCACCTTGGTCAGGCGACTGCCCGGGATCCCTTGAGAGGTGGCGATCGTGCCGGTGCGCACGACCGCGCCCGGTCCTCGGCGCGCCAGCTCGAACACCGCGCGTACGGCGTAGTCGGCCCGTGTCGAGAGTCTCATGATGACAATTTACCCTAAGTGGCCCTCTTGGTCCACTTTTGCCGCCGCTACTCTGACTCGTCGCGCGCGACGCGCGCCGCGTCTGCGCATCCACGTCGCGGGCGCGCGATCACACCTCGTCGTAGGCCCACTCCACGTTGGCGCGATGCGCCTCGCGGTAGACCGCGTCGAGCTCGACGTCGGAGCCGAGGACCTCCTCGGGTCGAACGTCGAGCTCATGCCGCTCCACGCCACGTCGCTTCGCGGCGGCCACCGTCTCGTAGACGGCGGTGATGTAGCGCTCGTTCGCGTCGATGAGCTGCTTCCCCATCGTCGGCCCGTGGCCGGGCACGATGATGTCGGCAGGCAACTGCTTGAGCTGACGCAACGTGCGCACCCACGTGTCCCGGCCGTCCCGTTGCGCGAAGGTGGGGAAGGGCCATTCGAGCGTGTCGCCGGCGAAGAGGACGCGCGCCCCGTCCAGGTACACGATGAGAGAATCCTCGCTGTGACCCGGCGTGGCGATCAGATGGACGGTCTCGTGCCGGTCCAGGTACGCGACACGGTCGCCGAACGTGATCGTCGGCGTCCGCACGCCTTCAGGCGGTGGCGCCGGAGCGGACCCGGACAGCCTATGGAGCTGCGCCTCGAGCAGTCGCGGGCAGCTTCGTTGGGCGACGATGTCGCCGGTCGGGAACGCGCCGTTGCCGTAGACGTGGTCCCAGTGATGATGGGTGTTGATGACGACGCGGCGGCGTCCGGCGGCGCGCTCCGCGAGGACAGCGAGGACGGGGGCCATGTCCTGAGGGCACGCCAGCGTGTCGATCACGAAGGCGCGTGAGTGCGTGACGACCAACCCCCCAGCAGTCAGGAATCCCATCGCGTCGATCCGATGTACGAAGATGTCGCGCTTCAGCTCTTCCATCCTCCTGCTCCCCCTCGCTGCGTCACGCCGGCAGCTCCACGACCTCCTCCGAAGCCCGCGTCAAGGGGACGATGCCGTCCTCCGTCACCCGCCACGTGTTCTCGACGCCGATGGCTCCCAGCCCCGGAAGCACGAACTTGGGCTCGAGGGCGAAGACCATGCCCTCCTCGAGGCGACTCTCGCCCGCGGCAAGCACCGGCAGCTCGTCGAGCTCGAGGCCAACGCCGTGCCCGACGAACCGCACCTTGCCTTCGCCCACTCCCATGAAGCTCTCGCTCAGGCCGGCCGTCTGGGCGGCCGCTTCGGCGGCCGCCCAGACGGCCCCACACGTCACTCCGGGGCGCGCCACAGCGCGCACCGCCTCCTCCACCTGCAGGGCGGCACCGTATGCCCGCGCCAGCTCGTCACGCAGCCTGCCGAGCACGAGGATACGCGTGAAGTCGGCCATGTAACCTTCGCGTACGGCGACGAAATCGAACACAACGTGGTCGCCGCGACGGATCGGCCTGAAGCTCACCCCCTGGGCGACGGCCGGGCTGAGCCCGGTCCCGCCGAGAGGCGTGTCGAGGAACGTCGCCGCCGTGCCGCTTGTCCCGCTCAACAGTTGGCCGTAGAACATCTCCTGATTGAACCCGCGCATGCGGATGACGCCTTCGTGGCCGAGCGCGCGCGCCTCGGACTCGACCCGCCCGGCGAAGGCCGCCTCGGTCATCCCCTCCTCGAGGAGCTCAGAGGCGCGGTGGAAGACCTCGTCGGCGAGGGCTGCCGCGACGGCGATACGCTCGATCTCCCAGGCCGACTTGACCGCCCGCAGACGGACGACGTCGGGACCGATGTCGGCGAACGCGGCGCCCGGGAAGAGCTTCTGGAGGCGCCGCACCCGTCGGACGGGCAGCACGTCCAGCTCGAGGCCGAGCTGCACCGGCAGGCGTCCGTGGCGGGCCACGATCGCCGCAGGAAGATCTCGCGTCGAGGGGAGCGCGACGACGTCGTCGAGCGGTGACTCGCGACGCGCCCGCTCCACGACTTTGCGCGTGAAGAGGCTCGGTGGTCCGCCGGCGGGCACGTACAGGTGCGATTGCTGGATCGTGCCGCTGAAGTAGTAGAGGTCGGCGTTCTGCAGGATGAGGGCGCCGTCGAGGGCACGCTCCTCCAGGACTGTCTGGAAGGCGGCGATGCGCCGCTCGACTTCGTCCGCCGGCGTCAGCCGCGCCCTAGGCTCGATGAACGGCGCCTCCCCGCTGCTCCCGGCGTCCATGTCGACCAAGGCCCCCGCGGCTACCAGGTCTGGACGCGCCATACGACGAGCGCGCACAAGACGGCGAGGATGCCGCCCAAGGCGGCCAGGGCATTGGTGCCGAGCCTTCCGCGGAAGCCACGACGATCGCCCCAGTACAGGGCCGCGAAGGCGGCGACGCCGCCGATGAGGCCACCGAGGTGAGCCTGCCACGAGATGTAGGCACTGCCGGCGAACGTGATCAGGAGGTTCAGCACGAGGACGATCCCCATCGAGCGCGCCAGTTGCCCTGCCATCACGTCGCGGCCGCGGTTGAGATAGGCCCACAGGAAGGTGGCTCCGAACAGGCCGAAGATCGCCCCCGAAGCGCCGACCGTGGCCACGTTCCCGGGGCCGGCGACGAGCACGAGCACCGACCCGGCGAGCCCGGAAACGAAGTACAGGACGACGAAGCGCAGCGTGCCGACGGCACGCTCGAGGAAGCTGCCGACCACCCACAGCGCCCACATGTTGAAGAAGAGGTGGAGGATGCCGGCGTGAAGGAACATCGAGGTCAGAAGACGCCAGTACTCGTGATCCATGACGATGCGCGCGGGGATCAACGCGCCGATCCAGGTGAGCCGGCTCATCGACACGCTGCCCCCGAAGGCCATGCCGGCGGCGAACACCATCTCGAAGAGGAAGAAGGCCACGTTCACGGCGACGAGCGCCTTCGTCCCGGGGCTCGTGCGCGAGGCGACTCCGCCGGCGCCCCAGCGGGTGCGCGTCTGCTCCCGCGTCACGACGCGTGCGCGAGGCGCGGAGCTGCTCTGGCGACGCACGCAGTCGGGGCAGTGGAACCCGACGGGCGCCGGGATCATGCACTCGTAGCAGATCGGGCGCCCGCAGTTGGAGCACGACACCAGGGTCTCGCGGTCAGGGTGCCGATAGCAGACCCGGACCTCGACGTCGTCTGGCATCCGGGTCACGAAATCCTGCGGCAACTGCTCGTCTGCCGGCGGGCGACTCATGTGGCCTTCTGTACCGCCCCCGGCGCGGCGTCAAACAGAGCCAGCAACCAGTCGGGCAGGCGCTGGGGCCGCATGGTGACGGGATCGACCGCGGCATGGCGCGTCGCGCCGCTCGCCACGAGGTCGCCGTCATGCGTCACCCGGTAGCCGAACGAGAAGGCCGAGCGGCGCAGCTCCGTCACCCATAGTTCGACCGTGAGAAGGTCGTCCAGACGCGCGGGCCGATGGTACCTGACGTGCGCCTCTACGCACGGGAAGACGAAACCGCGTGCCTCGGCGTCGCGGATCGGCGCCCCGAGGTGCCGCAGGAGCTCGACACGGGCCATCTCGAAGAACGCCAGGTAGTTCGCGTAGTAGCACACTCCGGCGGCGTCGGTGTCGGCGTAGCGGACGCGGACCGGGATCGAGAAGCGCTCGGTGGGGACGGGCTCGGACATCGTCGCGAGTGTAGCAAGGAGACCTGAGGGAGGCGACCCCATACGACGGGGCGGCCGGAGCGCGAACGCGCCCCGGCCGCCCCGAGACCTCGTCCTGCGACGCCCCTCAGGCGAACGCGGCCTTGGCCGCCTCGTCGAACACGCCCAACGCGTGATCGAGGTCGGCGTCGTTGATGTTGATCGCCGGCAGGAAGCGGACGCAGTTGCCGAACCGGCTGGCGCCCATGACGATCACCTTGCGCTTGATGCACTCGGCGATGAACGCCTTGGCCGCGGCGGCGTTCGGCTCCTTGCCGCCCGGCTGGACGCACTCGATGGCGAACATGAGGCCCTTGCCGCGCACGTCGCCGATGGCCGGGTACTGCTTCTGCTTCTCGAGGAAGAACTTCATGAGCTTTTCGCCCTGCCTCGCGGCGTTCTCGAGCATGCCCTCGTCGCGCATGGCGTCGATCGTGGCGACGCCGGCGGCGCAGGACACGGCGTTACCTCCGTACGTGCCGCCCATGGAACCGGGCACGCACTTGTCCCAAAGGGCCTTGGGAGCGGCGATAGCCGACAGCGGGTAACCCGAGGCGATGCCCTTGGCGATGGTCATGATGTCTGGCTTGACGCCGTAGTGCTCGAAGCAGAACCACTTGCCGGTGCGGCCCATGCCGGCTTGGATCTCGTCGATGATCAGGCAGGCGCCGATCTCGTCGGCGATGGCGCGCAGGCCCTGCATGAACTCGGCGGTGGGGATGACGAAGCCGCCCTCGCCCTGGATGGGCTCGACGATGATGGCGGCGACGTCGTCGCCGTAGATCTCGGACCCGAGCACGCGGCGCACGTCGTCGAGCGCGTACTGCGTCGGGTCTTCGCTGGCCGGCGTGCGGAACGGGTAGCAGTACTTCGCATGGTAGATGCTGCCGACGAGCGGCTCGAAGTGCCCGCGATAGTGGAGGGCAGAGTCGGTGAGCGCCATCGTCAGGTGCGTGCGGCCGTGGAACGCGTTCTGGAAAGCGATGACGCCGGGGCGACGCGTCGCCTGCTTGGCCAGCTTGACCGCGTTCTCCACGGCCTCGGCGCCGGAGTTCGCGTACATGACCTCGTCGAGACCCTCGGGCAGGATGTCCATGAGCTTCTCGGTCAGGTCGAGCATCGGCTGTGACCGGTACATGTTCATCTGCGCGTGAGATACCTTGGTGCTCTGCTCGCGCACCGCCGCGACGACTTTCGGGTGGCAGTGGCCGGTGTTGACGACGGCGATGCCCATCACGAAGTCGAGCCATTTGCTGCCGTCGGTCGCGTAGATCCAGCTGCCCTCGGCATGGTCGATCGTGATCGGCGCAGCGGGAGCCACGAAGTGCGGCATATGCTGCATGTAGGCGGGCTTGTCTGACATCGGGCAACCTCCAGAGAGACAGCGGTACCGTGTCAAGCGGAGAAGCCGGTCGGCGAACGTCACCTTGACGGCATCGCGCCGAGGCAACGATGCGACTCCGTTCTCCCCTCCACTCTGACTCGTCGACACTTTACCAGAGCGGAACCATGGGGCCACGGACGATCACACATACCGAGGACACGACAATGCCACATCCCTTGGACATCCTGTCCAAGTCGCCCGCGTTGACAGCAGCGTCTCTCAGGGGGAGAATCGTTACAGTTTTCACAGCGTTCGTTCTGTAACGGCTAACACACCCATTGCAGGAGTCAAGTCAGTGGTCTCACGGAAGACCGTCGCCCGCCTCAGCCGCTATCGACGTCTCCTCGTGTCGCTGCGCGACCAGGGCGTCCGCAACATCTACTCACACGAACTCGCGCGCCACGCCGTGGTCAGCGCCGCGCAAGTGCGGCGCGACCTGATGGCGATCGGCTACTCGGGCAGCCCGAAGAAGGGTTACGACGTGGAGCTCTGCATCGAGAGCCTCAGCAGCTTCCTCGACGGCGCCGTCCGCCAGGAGGTCGCCCTGGTCGGGGTCGGCAACCTCGGCCGGGCAGTGCTCCAGCACCTCGCGGCGGCCAGCCCCTCAGCCGCCATCGTCGTCGCGTTCGACACAGACCCACGACTGGTGGGGACCACCGTGCAATCGTGCCGCGTCATGGACGCCGCACGCATGGAGGAACTCGTGCGCAACCTCGGGATCGAGATCGCCGTGCTGACGGTACCCGCAAGGGCCGCACAGGCCAGCGCCGAGACGCTCGTACGCGCCGGCGTGAAGAGCATCATCAGCTTCGCCCCCGTCCCGCTCGACCTTCCGCGCGAGATCTTCGTGGAGTATATGGACCTGACCGCCGCCCTGGAATCGGCGGCGTTCTTCTCGCGGCGCCGCGAGGCCGAGGTGGAGGCACCCGGCGACAACCGCGGGAGCGAGATCGGACCGATCGTGAAGCAACTCGAGACGCTGCTTGCGAGGAGGGCGATGAAGCTCGAAGACCTTGCCCGCCTCATCGGGGCGCGCATCGTGACCCCTGGCGCACCCGGCGGTACCGGGATCACGAAGATCTACGCCGGGGACCGCGTCAGCGACCTGCTCAACGAGGCGTCCGACAAGACCCTCCTCGTCAGCAACCTGGCCAGCGTACAGATGTTGCGCGTCGCCGAACTCATGGACGTGCCCGGTATCTGCTTCGTGAACGGTGTCGAACCGGACGACGAGCTCGTCGCCCTGGCGCACGGGACGGGGACGCTGCTCATGGTCTCTCCCGACGGTGTGTTCGAGACCTGCGGGCGGATCTACCAGCACCTCTCCGGGAACGGACGCGACTGACGGTGGAGACCCTGCGCTTCGACATCCAGGCCCGCGACTTCACCGGCGCCGGCGCCGCATCGCGCGCCCTCAAGCAGCATCTCAAGCGGATCGGCGCCGAAAGTGAGACCGTCCGTCGCGCCGTGATCGCCGCGTACGAGGCCGAGATGAACGTCGTCATCCATGCCGCTCAAGGTGGTGTTCTTGAAGCGGCCGTGGACGAAGGCCAGCTCGACGTGAGCGTCAGCGACGGCGGCCCCGGCATCCCGGACATCGAGGCGGCCATGCGCGAGGGTTTCTCGACGGCGCCGCCCGAGGCCCGCGCTCTGGGTTTCGGCGCGGGCCTCGGCCTGCCCAACATCCGCCGCAACAGCGACCGCCTGCGCGTCACGTCCGAGGTCGGCAAGGGCACGACGGTCAGCTTCACCATCCTGCTGCGCGCAGAGCGCGGCGCGCGCGACGAGCGACCGACGTCGCTCGTCGCGCGCGCCGCGCTCTGCCGCGACTGCCGGCGCTGCGTCCTCGCCTGCCCGACGGGAGCCGTGCGGGTGCGCGACGGGGCGCCCACCGTCCTCGGGCATCTCTGCGTCGACTGCGCGGCCTGTATCGCGGCGTGCACGCCCCGGGCGCTGACGGTCGCCGGCTCCGCATCCCCGCCGTCCCTCGACGGCGCCACGGTCGTCGTGCCGCCGGGCGTGCTCGTCGACTACTACCCGTTCGGCGGGCCCGGGGCGGCCCTCGCCGCGCTCCGCGCTTTGGGAGCGGTGGACGTCGTCGTGACGCACGGCTATGAAGCCGCCTTGCGCGCTGCCGTGAGCGAGCGCGCCGCGGCGCCGGTGGGCCCGTCGCCCGTCGTTTCGCCCGTCTGCCCGGGCGTCGTCGCGCTGATCGAGCTCCGCTTCCCAGCGCTCCTCCCTCACCTGGCGCCGCTGGCGTCGCCGCTCGAGGCCGCGCAGCTCGACCTCGCCGACGCTGACGCCGTGTTCGTGGTCTCGTGCCCCGGCCAGCGCAGCGCCCTGCTCGCGCAGCGCCCCACGGCACAGGGCGCCATCACGACGCCCGGCGCCCTGCGCAAGCTGCTCGCCCCGCTCGTCGCCGCCGGTCAAGGGCCTCCCGCGCCGGCGCCGAGCGGCAGCCGGCCCACCGACGAGGACGACGTGCTCGTCGTCACCGGCGCGGGCCGGGTGGTCGCCGTCCTCGACCAGCTCGAGAACGGCCTGCTCACAGACGTCCCCGTCGTCGAACCGTACCTGTGCGACGGCGGCTGTCTCGGGTCGCCTCTCCTGCAGAACGAGCCCTCGTTGTCGGCGTGGCGCTGGGCGGCGGCCGATGTGGCCGCCGGCGGGCGCGCGCATGAGCGGAGGCTGGCGTACCAGCCCCGGCCCGGCATCCGGCTCGACCCCGACATGGCGACCGCCATCCGCAAGCTCACCGAGCTCGAACGCGTGGCCGACGGTCTGCCCGGCAAGGATTGCGCCGTCTGCGGCGCGCCCACATGCGCGGCCTTCGCCGAAGACGTCATCACCGGCCGCGCCGCGCGCGACCTCTGCCCCTACGCCGCCCAGGCATCGCAGAGCGGCGCACGACCCGACGAAGAGAGGGTGCGATGAAGCTCCAGGAGATCGTCGCCGAGCTCGGCTTGACCGAGCTGAACGCCGGCGCCGGCGACGCCACCGCCGAGGTCACCAGGGGGTACGCGTCCGACCTCCTGAGCGATGTCCTCGCGCACGCCCCCGCCGGCGGACTGCTGGTGACCCTTCAGGTCCACCTCAACGTCGTCGCCGTGGCCGGCCACGCCGACATCGCCGCCGTGGTGTTCAGCGGCGGGCGACGACCGGACGAGGACGTCGTCGCCAAGGCGACCGAGGAGGGCCTCGCGCTGTACGGGGCCGACGACGACACCTTCGAGGTCGTCGGCCAGCTCTACACCCGCGGCGTGAGAGGATGCGGCGCCTGACACCGCGAGGAGGCTCGATGAAGGACCCGACGCGCCACGAAGGACCTGATGCGTGATCGACATCCTGGCAGACCTGCACGTGCACACCGCGCTCTCGCCCTGCGCGGACGACGCGATGACGCCGCCCGCCATCGTGGCCGGAGCGCTGGCTGAGGGCCTGGCGATGATCGCGATCTGCGACCACAACAGCGCGCGCAACGTCGCCGCCGTCCAGGCGGCGGCCGACGCGCGCCTCACCGTGGTCGCCGGCATGGAGATCACGAGCGTCGAGGAGTGCCACGTCCTCGGCCTCTTCCCCCACGCCGCGGCCGCCGAGACGGCCGGCGCAGAGGTGACGGCGCTGCTCCCCGAAGCCGGAGACGGCTACATCGAGTTCTTCGGCGAACAGCACGTGCTCGACGCGCACGGCGACATCGTCGCCCGCGAGACGCGCGCCCTGGCGACGGCGACGCCGCTCGGCGTCACCGCCTGCGTGGACCTCGTCCACCGTCACGGCGGCCTCGCCGTGGCGGCGCATGTGGACCGTCCGTCGTTCAGCGTCATCAGCCAGCTCGGCGTCTTCCCGCGCGACGCAAGGTTCGACGCCGTCGAGGTGTCGCGCCATGTCGCTTCAGGGAGCGAGGCCGAGGCGCGCTTCCGGGCCTTCGGGCTGCCGGTCGTACGCTCGTCGGACGGCCACTACCTCAGTGACCTCGGGGCGGCCGGCACGCGACTGACGGTCGCCGAGGCGACGTTCGCCGAGCTGACCCTGGCGCTGCGCGCCGACGGAGGCAGGGGCGTGGCCGATGCATGACCTCTCGCTCTACCTCCTCGAGCTTCTCGAGAACTCGGTGCGCGCCGGGGCGACGCGTGTCGCGGTGACGCTCGCCGTCGACCGGCGGGCCGATCTGCTCGCCCTCACGGTCGAGGACGACGGCCCCGGCTTGCCGGTTCCGCCCGACGCCGCCCTGGACCCCTTCTACACCACCAAGCCGGGCAAGAAGACCGGCCTCGGCCTCAGCCTGCTCAGGCAGGAGGCCGAGGCCGCCGGCGGCGGACTCAGCGTCAGCTCCTCGGAGCGCCTCGGTGGGACAGCCGTCGAGGCGCGCATGAGCCTCACCAACGTCGACCGGCCACCGGCCGGCGACGTCGCCCTGAGCATCCTGACGATGACGGTGACCAACCCGGAGGTGGCCTTCAGCGTCGAACTGCGCGAGGACGGAGAACTCGTCGTGCTGGGACGGGAGACGTTGCCCGCCCGGCTCGACACCCTCCGCGCCTTTCAACGATCACTGGACTGACGCAGAGAACCTGCGCGGCAGAGAACAAGCGAACGGAGTGAAGGAGAGCCGAATGAACGAAGACGTCAAGCGGTGCGAGTGCTGCGCCGAGGAGCCGACCGAGGAAGAGCTCCTCGAACGCCTCGACGCGGTGATCGAGGACTATCGTGGCAAGCCCGGCGCCCTCATCCCCGTCCTGCAACTCGCCCAGGGCATCTTCGGCTACCTGCCGGAGGTCGCCCTCAAGCACATCGCGCGCCGGCTGGGCAAGCCGTACAGCGAGGTCGCCGGCGTCGTCGGCTTCTACTCGTTCTTCACCACGGTGCCGCGCGGCGAGCACCTCGTCCGCGTCTGCCTCGGCACGGCGTGCTACGTCAGAGGCGGCGTGCAGGTGTTGGACGCCCTCAAGAAAGAACTCGACATCGACATCGGGGGGACCACCGAGGATCGCCGGTTCTCGCTCGCCATCGGGCGCTGCTTCGGCGCCTGCGGGTTGGCCCCGGTGATCATGGTCGACGAGGACGTCCACCATCGCGTCAAGCCGAAACGCGTCAACGAGATCCTCGCCCAGTACGCCGGCGAGCCGGCGTTGGCCGAAAGGAGCGCCTGACGATGGCCGCGAAGATCACCAGCCCCGACCAGCTCAAGGCGCTCGCCGAGGCGGCCAAGGCCGGCCTCAACGTGCGTCAAGGGCGCAAGGAGACCCAGGTGACCGTCCACATGGGCACGTGCGGCATCGCCGCCGGCGCCCGTGGCGTGCTCGCCTCGTTCATGGCCGAGATGGGAGAAGCGGGCGTCAGCGACGTGAGCTTGCACCAGACCGGCTGCGCCGGGCTCTGTGAAGAGGAGCCCATGGCGACCGTGACCCATGCCGACGGCACGATGTACCGCTACGGCCTCCTGGATGAGGCCAAGGTCCGCGAGATCGTTCAGAAGCACCTCTTGGGAGGCGAGCCCGTGACCGCCTACCTGATCGAAGCCTGAGAGCGGGTGACATGACTATGACTGCATCGAGAACCCATTTCCTGGTCTGCACGGGCGGCGGCTGCATCGCCTCCGGGTCGCTCGAGGTGAGCCAGGCCGTACGCGCCGAGCTCGAGAAGAGAGACCTGGCCGGCGAGGTCGACGTCGTGGAGACCGGCTGTCTCGGCCCCTGCGTGCGTGGCCCGGTGGCCCTGGTCTACCCGGACGGCGTCTTCTACCAGAACGTCCACGTCGAGGACGTCCCCGAGATCGTCGAGGAGCACCTGCTCAAGGGCCGCGTCGTCGAGCGCCTCGTGAGCCACGCTCCCGGTACCGACAAGACCCAGGCGGAGATGACGGACATCCCGTTCTTCAACCGCCAGGTCAAGATCGTGCTGCGGAACTGCGGGATCATCGACCCCCTCGACATCGGCGAGTACATCGCCCGCGACGGGTACCAAGCCCTCGCCAAGGTCGTCACCGAGATGACCCCCGAACAGGTCGTCGAGGAGGTGCTGGCCAGCGGCCTGCGCGGTCGCGGCGGCGCCGGCTTTCCCACTGGCATGAAGTGGCGGTTCGCCCAGCAGCAGGGCAGCGACGTCAAGTACATGTTGTGCAACGCCGACGAAGGCGACCCCGGCGCGTTCATGGACCGCTCCGTCCTCGAAGGCGACCCGCACTCCCTCATCGAGGGCATGATCATCGGCGCCTACGCCATCGGCGCGCACCAGGGGTACGTGTATGTGCGCGCCGAGTATCCGCTTGCCGTCGAGCGTCTCGAGCACGCCCTGGACCAGGCGCGCGAGTACGGGCTGCTCGGCAAGGACATCCTCGGGAGCGGCTTCGACTTCGACCTCGAGATCCGCATGGGCTCGGGCGCCTTCGTCTGCGGCGAGGAGACCGCGCTGATGACCTCCATCGAGGGCCATCGCGGTGAGCCTCGCCCGCGGCCTCCCTTCCCGGCCGTCTCGGGCCTCTGGGGCAAGCCCAGTGTGCTCAACAACGTCGAGACCTTCGCCAACATCGCCCCGATCATCCTCAAGGGCGCCGAGTGGTACGCGAGCACCGGCACCGAGAAGAGCAAGGGGACCAAGGTCTTCGCCCTCGGGGGCAACGTCCAGCACACCGGCCTCGTCGAAGTGCCGATCGGCATGCAGCTCGGCGAGCTCATCTACGACGTCGGCGGCGGGATCCCCAACGGCAAGACCTACAAAGCGGCGCAGCTCGGCGGGCCCTCCGGCGGCTGCATCCCCCGTGAGCACCTCAACGTGCCGGTCGACTACGCCACGTTGCAGGAGCTCGGCGCCATCATGGGCTCCGGCGGCGTCATCGTCATGGACGAGGACACCTGCATGGTCGACATCGCCCGCTTCTTCCTCGAGTTCACCCAAGAGGAGAGCTGCGGCAAATGCACGCCCTGCCGCGTGGGCACCAAGCGGATGCTCGAGATCGTGGAACGCATCTGCAACGGCGAGGGTGAAGAAGGCGACATCGAGCGCCTCATCGCGCTCGGCGAGACCATCAGCCAGACGGCCCTCTGCGGCCTTGGGCAGACGGCGCCGAACCCGGTCCTCTCGACCATCCGCCACTTCCGCCACGAGTACGAGGCCCACATCAAGGACAAGTACTGCGAGGCCGGCGTCTGCTCAAGCCTGTTCAAAGCCCGCTGTTCCAACGCGTGCCCGGCGAACGTCAACATCCCCGGGTTCGTGAGCCTTGTGGCCGAGGGCAGGTACGACGAGGCGCTCAGGTTCCATCGCGAGCGGAACCCGCTGGCGAGCATCTGCGCTCGCGTGTGCTTCCATCCGTGCGAGCGCAAGTGCATGCGCGCGACCCTCGACGGCCCGCTGGCGATCCGTCAGGTCAAGCGCTTCATGGTCGAGCAGGAGACGACGCCGCAGCTCCCGGAGATCCGCGAGAACGCCGAGAACGCCCGCCGCAAGGTGGCGATCGTCGGCTCCGGACCCGCCGGCCTTTCCGCCGCCTACTTCCTCGCCCGGCTCGGATACAAGCCGGTCGTCTTCGAGGCGGAGCCCAAGGCCGGCGGCATGCTGGTCCAGGCCATCCCGGCCTACCGCCTGCCACGCAAGGAGCTCGCGCGCGAGGTCGCGATGATCGAGGGCATGGGCGTGCACTTCGAGTACGGGAAGGCGCTCGGCCGCGACTTCACGCTGCAGAGCCTCCGCGACGAGGGCTACGAAGCCGTGTTCGTCGCCGTCGGCGCCCCGCGAGGCATGGGCATCGGCGTCCCCGGCGAGGACGGTCCCGGCGTGTACGACGGCCTCTCCTTCCTCAAGGACTACAACCTCCACGGCACGGCCAGGGTCGGCACGAACGTGGCGGTCATCGGCGGCGGGAACGCGGCCATCGACGCCGCCCGGACCGCCATCCGCCTCGGCGCCGAGTCGGTCAAGATCCTCTACCGTCGCACGCGGGCCGAGATGCCGGCGTGGAGCGAGGAGATCGACGCCGCCGACCTCGAGGGCATCGAGATCATGACCCTCGTGGCCCCGGAGGAGATCCTCCGTGACGCCGAGGGCAACGTGACGGGCGTGCGCTGCACGCGCATGGCCCTTGGCGACTACGACAGGAGCGGGCGGCGCCAGCCCGTGGCCGGCCACGACCCTGCGTTCGTGGTCGAGGCCGACACGGTGATCGCCGCCATCGGGCAGAAGCTCGACGCCGCGGCCGTCCTCGACGGCACGCCGATCGAGCTCGACCGGCGGGGCTACCTCGCCGCCGACCGCAAGACCGGGCGGACCTCGGTCGACTGGGTCTTCACCGGCGGCGACGCCATGACCGGCCCCTCTTCGGTGGTCGAGGCGATCGGCGCCGGCGAGCGCGCCGCCGCCGGCATCGACGAGCTCCTCACGGGCGCGAACCATGCGTTCTGGCGGCGCGACATCGAGCCGCCGACGGCCTTCGACCCGGACGCCGACCCGGTGCCGGTGGAGCGCCACACGATCGAGGAGCTCCCGGTGGCGCAGCGTGTGAAGAGCTTCGATGAGGTCGAACTGGGCTGGGCCGCCGAGGTGGCCCTGGCCGAGGCGAAACGGTGTCTGCGCTGCGACTACGGCAAGTACCACGCGGAAGGGTGAGGAGCGGACAATGCCGACACTGACCATCGACGACATCAAGGTCGAGGTCCCCGAAGGGACCTCGGTTCTCCAAGCCGCCCGCCAGGCGGGCGTGAAGATCCCCACCCTCTGCTACCTCGAGGACGTCCAGGCGATCGGCGCCTGCCGCGTCTGTCTGGTCGAGGTCGAGGGGGCGCGCACCCTCGTGGCGTCGTGCACCCAGCCGGCGACCGAGGGCATGGTGGTGAAGACGAACACCGGCAAGGTGCGCGCCGGACGGCGGACGGTCGTCGAGCTGCTCCTCAGCGAGCACGACGGCGACTGCAAGGTCTGCCCGCGCAGCGCCGACTGCGAGCTCCGCACGCTGGCGGAGGAGCTCGGCATCGGTGAGCTCACCTACACCGGCGAGAAGACCCGGCGCTTCGTCGACGACTCGACACCGGCGCTCGTCCGCGACACCGGCAAGTGCATCTCGTGCCGGCGTTGCGTGACGGTATGCAACGAGGTCCAGGGCGTCGGCGCGCTGTTCGCCCAGGACCGCGGCTTCGACACCCTCATCGGGCCGGCCTTCGGCTCTCCTCTCGACGACGTCGTCTGCGTGCAGTGCGGCCAGTGCGCCGCCGTGTGCCCGGTCGGCGCCATCACCGAGCGCAACCAGATCGACGAGGTCTGGGCGGCCCTTGAAGACCCGACGAAGACCGTCGTCGTGCAGACGGCGCCGGCTATCCGCGCCGCGCTCGGCGAGTGCTTCGGCTACCCGCCGGGGACACTCGTCACGGGCAAGATGGTCGCCGCCTTGCGGCGCATGGGGTTCGATGCCGTCTTCGACACGGACTTCGCCGCGGACCTTACCATCATGGAAGAGGGCACCGAGCTCCTCGAGCGCCTCAAGCGGGCGCTGGTCGACGGCGAGCCCGTGGTCCTGCCCCAGTTCTCGAGCTGCTCCCCGGGCTGGATCAACTACATGGAGCACTTCAACCCCGACATGCTCGCCAACCTCAGCACCTGCAAGAGCCCGCAGCAGATGTTCGGGGCGATCAGCAAGACCTACTACGCCGACAAGATCGGCGTGAGGCCCGAGGACATGGTCGTCGTTTCGGTCATGCCCTGCACGGCGAAGAAGTTCGAGGCGGCGCGCCCCGAGATGACGGCCAGCGGGGTCCGCGACGTCGACATCGTCCTCACGACACGTGAGCTGGGCGCGATGATCACCCAGGCCGGCATCGACTTCCGCGCGCTGCCCGACGAGAAGATGGACGCTCCGCTCGGCATCTCGACCGGCGCGGCCGACATCTTCGCCAACACCGGCGGTGTCATGGAGGCGGCGCTACGCACGGTGTGGGAGATCGTCACCGAGACGCCCTTCCCGTTCCCCGACCTGCACGTCGAACCGATCGAGGGCCTCGAGGGCGTCAAGACCGCGAGCATCAAGGTCCAGGGCGCCAGGGGCGAGTGGTCGTTCCTGGAGGGCGTGGACCTCAAGGTCGCCGTCGCCCACGGCCTCGGCAACGCCCAGAAGGTCATCGACCAGATACGGGACGGCGAAGCCGAGTACCACTTCGTCGAGGTCATGACCTGCCCCGGCGGTTGCATCGGCGGAGGCGGCCAGCCCCGCTTCACGACCGACGAGGTCCGCAAGGCGCGCATGCAGGCGATCTTCAAGGAGGACGAGGGCCGCGAGCTGCGCAAGTCGCACGAGAACCCCGCTGTCCGCGCACTCTATGAGGAGTACCTCGGAGCGCCCTGTGGGGAGCTCTCCCACGACCTCCTGCACACCCACTACTTCGAACACGAACGCGTCTGAGACGCGACGGAACGGCTGCGCGGGGCGCTCGCGAGCGCCCCGCGCAGCCCCCGGAACGCGAGCGGCCGGTACGGGCGCAGCGCGCGACGGGCGCCGGCTATACTGGCGAAGGCGGGCAAGCGGATGACGGTGGACGAACGTGAGTGACACGAAGAGACTGATCCTCATCGTCGACGACGATTTCGACTTCCTCGAGATCAACCGCATCATCCTCGAGAAGGCGGGGTACAGGGTCGCCACGGCCGCCGACCCTGCCGAAGCGCAGGCGCGCATCGCCGACGAGGTCCCCGACCTCATCATCACGGACCTGATGATGGACAGTCTCGACGCCGGATTCTCCTTCTCCGCCTCCCTGAAGGGCGACCCGCAGACCGCCGCGGTGCCGATCATCATGTCGACGTCCGTGTCCAGCGCCCTCGGTCTCGACTTCCGTCCGCGCTCCGCCGAGGACATGGAGAAGATGCGGGTCGACGCGTACTTCGACAAGCCCATCGACGGCGGCGCCCTGCTCGCCAAGGTCGCCGAGCTGCTCGGCGACCGGCCGGACTGAGGTGACACTTCACAGATGAACGAAGACAGGGTCGCCAGCACGCAGCTCGTCACTACCATCCGCGAGAAGTGCCGCATGTGCTACACGTGCGTACGCGAATGCCCAGTCAAGGCGATCGCCATCAGTGACGGTCAGGCGAGCGTCATCGAGACGCGGTGCATCGGGTGCGGCAACTGCGTCACCGTCTGTAGCCAGAACGCCAAGGAAGTCCTCAGCGGCATCGCCGACACCGATGCCCTGCTCGCTTCCTCGACCCACGTGGCTGCGATCGTCGCCCCGAGTCACCCCGCCGAGTTCACCGACTGCGACACGGCGACGCTCGTGGCGGCCCTGCGCGACCTCGGCTTCGACTCCGTCCACGAGGTCGCGTTCGGCGCCGACCTCGTCGCCCGCGCTTACGCCGAGCTGCTCGCCGAGGACCGCGACGGCCGCTACATGGCGACGCCTTGCCCGGCCGTCGTCTCGTACGTGCGCAAGTACCAGCCCGACCTTGTCGACAACCTCGCTCCGATCGTGTCGCCGATGATCGCCCTCGCCCGCGCCCTACACCGGCGGCTCGGTCCCGAGGCCAGGATCGTCTTCATCGGGCCCTGCATCGCGAAGAAGGGCGAGGCGTCGTACGAGCAGTTCGAGGGCGACGTCGACGCCGCGCTCACCTTCGTCGAGCTGCGCGCGATGTTCGCCCGCAAGGGGATCGTCCTCGCCTCGCGACCGGCGGACGACGATTTCGACCCGCCGCACGGCGCACTCGGCGGCCTCTTCCCCCTCACCCGCGGTCTGCTGCGCGCGGCCGGGCTGAGCGAGGACCTCCTCACCGGCGACATCGTCAGCGCCGACGGGCGACACGACTTCGCCGCCGCAATAGAGGACTTCAAGAGCGGCGCGACCGAGGCGCGCCTGCTCGACATCCTGTGTTGTCACGGTTGCGTGATGGGCGCCGGATTCACCCACGAGGAGCCGGTCTTCACGCGGCGTGCGGAAGTCAGTCGCGCCGCCCGCGAGCGGCAGCGCGTCTTTGACCAAGCCGCGTGGGAGGCCGCAATGGCGGAGTTCGCCGACCTCGACCTGTCGCGCACCTTCACCGTCTTCGACCAGCGCCTCGACCACATACCGCCCGCGGAGGAGCTGCAAGCGATCCTCGAGCGCATGGGCAAGTCGTCGCCCAAAGACCTCCTCGACTGCGGGGCCTGCGGCTACGACACCTGCCGCGAGCACGCCATCGCCGTCTGGCAGGGCCTCGCCGAGATCGAGATGTGCCTCCCCTACGCCGTCGAACGCCTGCGCCGCACCGTGGACGAGCTCGAGGAGGCGAACCATTCGCTCGAGAGCACGAGGGAGGCTCTCGTCAAGTCCGAGAGCCTGGCCAGCATGGGACAGCTCGCCGCCGGTATCGCCCACGAGGTCAACAACCCGCTCGGCATCCTCCTCCTGCACGCTAACCTCCTGCTCGAGGAGTGCGACAACGACCCCCTGGTGGCGGCCGACGCGAAGCTGATCGTCAATCAGGCCAATCGTTGCAAGAAGATCATCTCGGGGCTCCTGAACTTCGCCCGCCAGAGCCGCGTCGTCCGCCAGCCGACCGACCTCAGGGCGCTGGTCAAAGATGTGTTGCGCACGTTCCCCCGCGAGGAGGACGTCGAGATCGTCGTCAACGACCAGATGGCCGACCCCGTCGCCGAGATCGACGGCGACCAGATCGTCCAGGTCATCACCAACATGCTCGCCAACGCCCAGCACGCCATGCCCGACGGCGGACGGATAACCATCACCCTCGACGGTACCGCCGAGACGGTGCAGATCACCATCTCCGACCAGGGCACGGGCATCGCTCCCGACCACCTCGACAAGCTGTTCAGTCCCTTCTTCACGACGAAGCAGGTGGGCAGGGGCACCGGCCTCGGTCTGGCCGTGTCGCACGGGATCGTCAAGATGCATCGCGGCCAGATCGCCGTCGAATCCAACGCCGACCCGGACAAGGGCCCGACCTTCACGACCTTCACGATCTCGCTGCCCCGCTCCGAGACGGAGACCGACGCCGCGTTCAGCCTGCGGGAGATGACGTCGTCATGAGCGCCCAACAGGGCGAGCCCGCGCCCCAGCAAAGCCTCATGGACCCGCAGGAGGTCGTCCTCCAGGTCGTGATGGTCGACGACGAGGAAGCGCTCTGCGCAGGCGTGCGGCGCATCATCGAGAAGTACCACGTCCACGTCCCGGACGTCCTCGTCGACGTGACCTACGAGTATCGTTACTTCACGAGCGGCGAGGACTTCCTCGTCTACCTCAGCGAGGGGGGGCCGGTCGACCTGCTCCTCCTGGACCTGAAGCTGCCCGGCGTCGGCGGCATGGACGTCCTCGACGCTCTCAGCACCATGGGGCGTGACGTCCTCACCATCATGGTGACCGCCTACGCGACCTTCGAGACGGCGGTCAAGGCGACCAAGCTCGGAGCCTACGACTTCCTTGCCAAACCGTTCACGCCCGACGAGCTCCGCTACGCGGTGCGCAAGGCGACGAGCCAGCTCATCCTCAGCCGCCAGGCGCGCAAGCTGGCCGAAGAGAAGCGCCAGGTACGCTTCAACTTCATCAGCGTCCTCGCCCACGAGCTCAAGGCGCCGCTCAACGCGGTGGAGGGCTACTTGAACATCCTCGCCACCACCGAGAGCGGTCAAGACCTCGAGATCGTCCAGCGCAGCATCGCCCGCGTCGACGGCATGAAGAAGCTCATCGCCGACCTCCTCGACCTGACGCGGATCGAGTCGGGCCAGCGGGAGCGGTCCGTCCGCAGGCTGGACCTGCCCGCACTGGCCCGCGCCTCGATCGACCTCTTCGCCACCGAAGCCGCGCGCCGCGACGTCACGGTCGAGCTGCGCGCCGCCGACGACGTCGAGCTCATGGCCGACGCCGGTGAGGTCGAGATCGTCCTCAACAATCTCATCTCGAACGCGGTCAAGTACAACCGCGACGGCGGCCGCGTCGACGTCGTGCTGCGACGCCTCGACGGCGGCGTCGAGATCGCCGTCGCCGACACCGGCATCGGCCTCAAGCCCGAAGAGGCGGCGAAGCTCTTCCGCGAGTTCACGCGCATCAAGAACGAGCACACCGTGAAGGTGCTCGGCAGCGGCCTCGGTCTGTCGACGGTGCGCAAGATCGCGACCATGTACGACGGCGAAGCGACGGTGACGAGCGAACCTGGCGTCGGCAGCACGTTCACCGTCACGCTGATGGACGCACCCGGAGCCGGCGGCGAGGACGACACCCAGGCAAGCGTCAGAGCGCGCGCCGCCGGACCGGCGGCGCGCGCTCGGGACTGAAGGGCAAGGTGGAGGGATTGCGCCAGTCCCTGATCAAGCGCTCCTCCGGCCCCCGTCATTCAGTCCCCTGCCTCCGGAGCGCAAGGGACTTGTGCGGCAACGCCATGGATCCCGGAGGCCTTCAGTGTGGCGGCAGGATCTGGCGGGGGCTTGCGGTGCGAAGGCAGGATCTCGAGGAGGCTTGCAGAGTGGCGGCAGGACTTCGTTCCCGCTTGCACAAGAGCGCGTGACAGGCGAGAATCGGGGTCGATCGAGGCCGTCCCGCACCGTGAGATGTGTGGACAGTCTGGCCACGACGGAACGTCGTCAGGCCGATTCGAGCCGGCTCCGCCGGGACGCCTTACCACGGACCATCGTGACACGGTCGCGCGGTCACACGGTCGCACGGAACGCCGGCGCAGCTTGTGCTGAGCGTGGCGAAACGCAAGCGAGAGAGGGAGTGAGCGGTGGCGAAGATCCTGATCGTCGACGACGACCCCGACATCATCGAGGCCGGAAAGCTCGTGCTGGAACGTGAGGGCTACGAGGTCGAGGGCGCGTCGAACCGCGCCGAGGGCCTCGTCCGGATCGAAGAGAGCAAGCCCGACCTGCTCATTCTCGACGTCATGATGGAAGAGCCCGACGACGGCCTCAACATGGCGCGCGAGCTGCGCAAGACGGGTCACACCCTGCCCATCATCATGCTCACCAGCGTGAACGCCGCGATGGGGCTCAACATCGACAAGGACGAGGAGATGGTCCCGGTCGACGAGTTCCAGTCGAAGCCGGTGGAGCCCGCGACCCTCATCGCCAAGGTCAGGGGGCTGCTGCAGAAGGAGGGGCAGGGCTGATGGCCGCACCGCAGACCGAGGCGCTGCGCGCCGACATCGGAGGGCTGGTCGACAGGCTTGGCCCCGGTCGCGCGTCGCTCGTCCCGATCCTCCAGGACATCAAGCGCCGCTACCACGAGATCGACGCCGAGACGATGCAGGTCGTCGCCGAGGCCCTTGACATCCACCCCGTCGAGGTCTACAGCGTGGCCTCGTTCTACGCCTTCCTGGGCAGCCGGCCCCAGGGCGTCCACGTCATCCGCCTCTGCGGGACCCTGTCGTGCGACTTCGCCGGCAAGGACGCGGTCGCCGAGGCACTGCGCCGGGAGCTCGGCGTGGAGTTCGGCGAGACGACCGCCGACGGTCAGGTGACACTCGAATGGGCAAGCTGCATCGGCATGTGCGACCAAGGCCCCGCCCTACTTGTCGACGACGACGTCCACACGCGCGTCACGCCCGACGATGTGCGCGCGATCGTCGCCGCCTGCCGCGCCGACCAGAGGAGGGCCGACGCGTGAGTGCACGGACCATCGACTCCCAGGGCAACGCCCTCACTTACGCGACCATCGAGCCCGACGTCGGCCTCAAGGCCGCGTTGGCCATGTCGCGGGCGGACATCATCGACACCGTGAGCGAGAGCGGCCTCAAAGGCCGCGGCGGCGCCGGCTTCCCGACCGGCATGAAGTGGAACTTCTGCGCCGCCGAGAAGGCCGACCTCAAGTACATCATCTGCAACGCCGACGAGGGCGAACCCGGGACGTTCAAGGACAGGGTCATCCTCTCGCGCTACGCCGACCTCGTCTTCGAGGGCATGACGATCGGCGGCCGCGCCATCGGCGCGACGCTGGGCATCGTCTACCTACGGGCCGAGTACACCTACCTGCGCCCGCACCTGAACGAGGTGATCAAGAAGCGCCGTGAACGCGGCCTGCTCGGACGCTCCGTCATGGGCGTGGACGGCTTCGACTTCGACATCATCGTGGCGATGGGCGCCGGAGCTTACGTCTGCGGCGAGGAGACGGCCCTCATCGAGAGCCTCGAAGGGTTCCGCGGCGAGCCCCGCAACCGACCGCCCTTCCCCGCCGTCGCCGGCCTGCTCAACAACCCGACCGTCGTCAACAACGTCGAGACGCTGGCCTCGGTGGCGGCGATCTTCGCCAGGGGAACCGAGTGGTTCAGGGCGTTCGGCACCGACAAGTCGACCGGCTACAAGCTCTTCAGCGTGTCCGGAGACTGCCAGAAACCCGGCGTCTACGAGTTCCCGTGGGGCATCACCATCGCCGACCTCCTCAAGGAAGTGGGCGGCGAGGGCGCCAAGGCCGTACAGATCGGCGGCGCCAGCGGCGTTTGCGTGCCCGCCCGCGACTTCGCCCGCCGGCTCGCCTTCGAAGACATTCCCACCGGCGGGTCCGTCATGGTCATCGGGCCGCAACGCGACATCCTCCACGTGGCCGAGAACTTCCTCGAGTTCTTCGTCGAGGAATCGTGCGGCCAGTGCACGCCCTGCCGTCTCGGCAACCCCCAGATGCTGAAGGCCGTCAGGCTGCTCGAGGAGGGCGCCTGTCCGCCTCGGTTCCTCGCCGACGTCAAGGCGCTGGCCGAGACCATGACGGTGGCCTCCAAGTGCGGCCTCGGGCAGACGAGCCCGAGCGCGTTCCTCTCCATCCTCGAGGGCTTCGAGGACGAGATCCGCGACCGCGCCCCGAGCGCGTGAAGAGGGGAGTGAGCATGAGCCACCCCACCACCCCCATCCATCGCGCGCCGCTGGCGCAGCAGCATCGGCGCGTCCTCACCACGACGAGCCCGGACGCCATCGGCGCCCAGGTCAGCGTCACCATCGACGGGGTCGAGGGCAAGGTCCCGTTCGGGTCGACCATCCTGGAGGCGGCGCGCTCCTTCGGCGTCCACATCCCGACCCTGTGCGACCACCCCGACCTCGACGTCGCCGGCGTCTGTCGCATGTGCGTCGTCGAGGTCGAGGGGCAGCGACTGCTGCAGCCGGCGTGCACCTTCCCGGTCGTCAATCAGATGAAGGTCGACACCCACAGCCGCAGGGTGCGCATGGCCCGCCGCCACATCCTCCAACTGCTCCTCAGCGAGCACTACGGCGAGTGCACGGGCTGCGTGCGCAACGGCAACTGCGAGCTGCAGTCGCTCGCCCAGGAGTACGGCATCACCGAGTTCGCCTTCGGACATCCCGAAGAGCCGCTCGTCGCCGAGGACCACTCGAGCTACTCGGTCATGCGCGACATGAACAAGTGCATCCGCTGCCGGCGCTGCGTGCGCACGTGCATCGACATGCAGGAGGTCGGCGTCCTCGAAGCCGTCGGACGCAGCGACAGGGTCTCGATCCAGACCTTCGAAGACCTGCCTCTGGGCGATGTCGTCTGCATCAACTGCGGCCAGTGTGTGAACCGCTGCCCCACCGGCGCCCTCTACGCCAAGGACGAGACCGACGCCGTGTGGGCGGCGATCGACGACCCCGACAAGCACGTCGTCATCCAGACCGCCCCAGCGCCGCGCGCCGCCATGGGCGAGCTCTTCGGTCTCGAGCCGGGCACGCCCGTCACCTTCGAGATGAACACCGCCTTGCGTCGCGCTGGCTTCGACAAGGTCTTCGACACCAACTTCACCGCCGACCTGACCATCATCGAGGAGGGCACCGAGCTCATCCTGCGCCTCTACAGGGCGCTCGTGCAGGGCGACAAGGACGTGGCCCTGCCGCAGTTCACGAGCTGCTCGCCGGGCTGGGTCAAGTACCTCGAGCACTTCTATCCGGAGTTCCTCCCGCACGCCTCGTCGGCCAAGAGTCCGCAGCAGATGTTCGGGGCCCTGATCAAGACGTTCTACGCCGAGAAGCTCGGGCTCGATCCCGCGAAGATCGTCAGCGTAGCCCTCATGCCGTGTTCGGCGAAGAAGTTCGAGTGCAACCGGCCGGAGATGCACGACTCGGGCTACAAGGACGTCGACTACGGCCTGACCACCCGCGAGCTCGGCAAGATGTTCAAGGAGGCCGGGCTCCACGTTCCGAGCATGCCGAAGAGCGACTTCGACGACCCGTTTGGCACCGCTACCGGGTCGGGCGTCATCTTCGGCGCCACCGGCGGCGTCATGGAATCGGCTCTGCGGACGGTGATCGAGCTGGTCACCGGCGAGAAGGTCGAGAGCATCTACGACCACGGCGACATCATCCCCGTGCGCGGCTTCGAGGGCGTCCGCTACGCCGAGATCACGATCCCCAAGGTCGGACCGGTGCCGGACCTCCTCGCCCACCTCGTCCCCGACTGGGAGTGGCTCAACGGGGCGACCCTCAAGGTCGCCGTCGCGCACGGCACCGCCAACGCCAAGAAGGTCATGGACGACATCAAGGCCGGCGGCAAGTTCAGTGAATGCCACTTCATCGAGTTCATGGCCTGCCCGGGCGGTTGCCTCGGCGGCGGCGGTCAGCCGATCCCCACGAACGCCGAGATCCGCGCCGCACGCGCCGCGGCGATCTACTCCGAAGACCATGCCTACAGCGTGCGCAAGTCGTACGAGAACCCGGCCGTGGCGGCGACGTACGCCGAGTTCCTTACCGACGGGCCGTGCGGGCACAAGGCGCACCAGTTGCTGCACACGAGCTACACGGTGCGCGGGAGGCACATCCCACAGCCGCGCGAGCAGGCGCCGCAGGGCGACTGAGGAGCGGGCCCTTGCGGCGGGGGGCCGGGCGCGGCCGCGCCCGGCCCCCCGCCGCTCCGCCCGCTCGCCGGTGACGCGCCCCGCCTCCGGGAAGCGGGGCGGGCGCGCTTCCACTACACTGGGCGTGGGTAAAACCCGAAGGGGTCGGCCAGCGGCACCCGCCCCGCGCCTGTCTCCGTCCGCCGCCTCGTGACCCAGTGGTCGACCAGCGCAAGCCCGAAACCGCCATCCGATACGTCGATCCGTTCCGCGACGCCCGCGCCCTCCAGCCGATCACCGCCGCCGAGCGCACCCTGCTCCGTCAGGTCAACCAAAAGATCGCCGCCCGACCGTCCCTGCGCGACATCATCGAGTATCTGTTCGATACGACGCAGGAGCTCATCCCGTGCGACCGCATCGGACTCGCCTTCGTCGACCCCGACGGCCAGCGCGTGACCTCCTACTACAACCGCGCCGCCTACAAACCCCTGCTCATCGACCGCGACTACTCTGAAGACCTACAGGGCAGCTCGCTGCGCGCCGTCCTCGAGAACGGCCTGCCGCGCATCATCCCCGACCTCGAGCTGTACCTCGCGGAACACCCTCGCAGCCGCTCGACGCGGCTGCTCGTGAAGGAAGGCGTCCGCTCGAACCTCACCTGCCCGCTGAGCGTCGAGGGGCGCGTTGTGGGCTTCATCTTCCGCAGCTCCAGACAGAAGGACTCGTACCATCCGAAGCACATCGAGCTGCAGATGGCGATCACCGAACGCCTGAGCCAAGCCGTCGAGAAGGCGTGGCGCATCGAGCAGCTCGAGCAGGCGAACTACGCCTACATGCAGATGCTGGGGTTCGTGAGCCACGAGCTCAAGAGCCCGGTGGCGTCGATGGTGACGGACGCGCGCCTCATCGCCGACGGCTACCTCGGTGACGTGCGGCCGAAGCAGAAGGAGAAGCTCGAGCGCCTCATCACCAAGGGCGAGTACCTTCTCAGCCTCGTGAACGAGTACCTCGACCTCGCCCGGGTCGAGGGCGGCGACCTCGAGGCGCACCTCAGGCCGATGGTCGACGTTCGCGGCGAGGTGCTCGACGAGGCCGTCGACATCGTGCGGCCCCACCTCGAGCGCCGTCGGATGCGCCTGACCGTCGTCATGCCGGACGGCCCGCGGCCTCAAGTCTGCTGCGACCCGGCCCTGATGCGCATCGTCCTCGTCAATCTGCTCGACAACGCCGTCAAGTACGGGAACGAGGGCGGCGAGGTGCGCGTCACGCTCGAGGTCGCCGCCTCGCGCAACGTCCACCCGTCGGCACTGCGCATCGTCGTGTGGAACGAGGGGCCGGGGTTCTCTCCGGCCCAGCGAAACAAGCTCTTCCGCCGTTTCTCGCGCCTGGACACGCCGCAGCTCAAGGGCACCAAAGGCACGGGCGTAGGGTTGTACAACGCGTGGCGCATCGTGCGCCTCCACCACGGCCGTATCAGCGCCGCGGCGCAGGAAGGCGAATGGGCACAGTTCTCGGTAGAGATCCCGGCGTCGCCGGAGTGCGACGACGACAAGGTACAGAAGAACGGAGTGATCGAATGAGTACGGTCGACACAGGAACGTTCATCGACGAGGCGCGCATACAGGAGGCGCTCAGCGCCGCGGCCGACAAGGATGCCGGACACGTCCGCGAGATCCTCGCCAAGGCGCGTGAGCTCAGCGGCCTCGAGATGGAGGACGTCGCCGTCCTCTCGTCGGTCAGCGACCCGGACCTGCTTGGCGAGCTGTTCGCGACGGCGCGCGACGTGAAAGAAGCCATCTACGGCGCGCGCCTCGTCCTGTTCGCCCCGCTCTACGTCTCGAACATGTGCGCCAACGACTGCCTGTACTGTGCCTTCCGCGTGCGCAACAAGGAGCTCAAGCGCCGGGCCCTGACCCAGGACGAGATCCGCGAGGAGGTCGAGATCCTCGTCGACCAGGGCCACAAGCGCGTCCTCCTCGTCGCCGGTGAATCGTACCCGGACCAGGGCTTCCAGTACGTGCTGGACTCGGTCGCGACGATCTACGACGTCAAACGCGGGAACGGCGAGATCCGCCGCGTCAACGTCAACGTCGCCCCCCTGACCCTGGACGAGTTCCGCGCCCTCAAGGCGACCGGCATCGGCACCTACCAGCTCTTCCAGGAGACATACCACCGCGCGACGTACAAGGCCGTGCACGTCGGCGGGAAGAAGCGGGACTATGACTGGCGCGTGACCGCCATGCACCGGGCCATGGAGGCCGGCGTCGACGACGTCGGCATCGGCGTGCTCTTCGGCCTCTACGACTGGCGCTTCGAGCTGCTCGCCCTCATGCAGCACATCCGGGAACTCGAACGCGCCTTCGGCGTCGGCCCTCACACGATCAGCATGCCTCGCCTCGAGCCCGCCATCGGATCCGACCTCGCGAGCAACCCGCCCAAGCCCGTCAGCGACGTCGACTTCCGCAAGATCGTCGCCATCCTGCGCCTCGCCGTCCCGTACACCGGGATGATCATGACGACGCGCGAGACGCCGAACCTGCGCCGCGAGACCTTCGCCCTCGGCATCAGCCAGATCTCGGCCGGCAGCCGCACCAACCCGGGGGGCTACGCCGAGGACGAGAAGTTCGACACGGCGCAGTTCCAGCTGGGGGACCACCGCTACCTCGACGAGGTCATCCGCGACGTCGCCGAGCTCGGGTACATCCCGTCCTTCTGCACCGCCTGCTATCGCCTGGGGCGGACCGGCATGGACTTCATGGACCTGGCCAAGCCCGGCGACATCAAGGAGCACTGCAGCCCGAACGGCCTCTCGACCTTCCTCGAGTATCTTGAGGACTATGCGTCGCCGACGACGCGTGAGGTCGGTGAGCGGCTGATCACCGAGAAGACGGCGGCCATGGAACCTGCGCCCAGGACGCGCACCGAGAAGATGCTCGCCAAGGTGCGCGCCGGCGAGCGCGACGTGTTCTGCTGACGGTAGACTCTTGGGGGCGCGCCGCGACCGCAAGCGGTCGCGGCGCGCCCCCAAGACAAGCGACGGTCGCCGGGCCGTAGCTCACGCCGTGACGTGACGAAAAGGAGAGACGATGAGCGACGACCACGTCATCCTCGGCATTCACATCACCGACCGTGTCAAGAACGCCGTCGAGGTACAGCGCGTCTTCACCGAGTACGGCTGCAACATCAAGACGCGCATCGGGCTCCACGACGTCAGCGAGGCGGTGTGTTCGCCGAGCGGCATCGTGCTCGTCGAGTTCATCGGCGCCAACGCCGAGGCCGAGGCCATGGCTTCCAGGATCAAGACCATCGACGGCGTCGAAGTCCAGACCATGGTGTTCGGACACTGATGGCGGACAAGAGCCGCGAAACCGACGGACGGCGACGGGGACGCCAGAGCGGCGAGGCTGTCTCATGACGCAGGCCGGACATCGTCTGGAGCGCGACCTCATCGGCGAGATGCCGGTCCCGGCGACGGCGCTGCACGGCATCCACACCGAGCGCGCCCTGCAGAACTTCGCCCTGTCCGGCCGCCCGCCGCACCCCGAGCTGGTCCACGCCTTCGGCATGGTCAAGCTCGCCTGCGCGCGCACCAATCGCGTCCTCGGCGCCTGGTCGGACGACCAAGCGAAGGCGGACGCGATCGAGCGCGCCTGCCGCGAGATGGCGGACGGGCTCCTCGACGAGCACGTCGTCGTCGACCTGCTCCAGGGGGGCGCGGGCACGAGCACCAACATGAACGTGAACGAGGTGCTCGCCAACCGCGCCCTCGAGATCCTCGCCGAGCCCCACGGCGTGTACGAGCGCGTGTCCCCGTCCGACGACCTCAACCTCCACCAGAGCACCAACGACACCTACCCGACGGCGCTGCGACTCGCGGCCATCAGGCTGCTGCACGATCTCGAGGACCAGGTCGTCGCCCTGCAGGAGGCCTTCCAGGCCAAGGAGCGGGAGTTCGCCCACATCGTAAAGGTCGGGCGCACCCAGATGCAGGACGGCGTCCTCACCACGCTGGGACGCGAGATGGGCGCCTACGCCGAAGCCCTCAACCGCGACCGCTGGCGCATCTACAAGTGCGAGGAGCGCCTGCGGGTCGTGAACCTCGGCGGTACGGCGATCGGCACCGGGTTCGCGGCCCCCCGCCAGTACATCTTCCGCGTCGTCGACACCTTGCGGGAGCTCACCTCCATCGGCTTCGCCCGGGCCGAGAACCTGACGGAAGCGACCCAGAACGCCGACGTCTTCCCCGAGGTGTCCGGCATCCTCAAGGCCCACGCGGCGAGCCTCCTCAAGATCGCGGGCGACCTGCGCCTTCTGAGCTCAGGCCCCGAAGCAGGCCTGGGCGAGATCCGGCTGCCGCGCCGGCAGGGCGGATCGAGCATCATGCCGGGGAAGGTCGACCCGGTGATCCCCGAGGCCGTGACCCAGGTCGCCCTGCTCGTCATGAGCTACGACCAAGCGATCGGCCTGGCCGCCGGAATGGGCAGTCTCGAGCTCGACCCGTTCCTGCCCCTGGTCGCCGCGTGTCTGCTCGACAGCCTCACACTGCTCGCGCGCGCCGACGAGACCCTGCGCCGCAACTGTGTCGAGGGCCTCGAGGCGGACGAGGAGCGCTGCCGCACCCACCTGCGGGCCTCGAGCGCCGTCGCCACCGCGCTCGTGCCGGCGATCGGCTACGAGCGCGCCCGCGAGGTCGTCGTCGAGGCGCACAGGTCCGGGCGCGCCATCGCCGAGGTCGTCGTCGCCGACGGGCTGCTGACGGCTGAGCAGTTTGAGGAACTCCTGAGCGCCGAGGCTGTCTGCCGGCTGGGAACGCCCCAGCAGCTCGGCCGCGGCGTGGAGGACTGAGCGGCGTGGGTCTGACGGACGCACCTCGCGGCATGCGGCTCCACACCGCGCACGGCAGGCCGCAGGCCTGC